>Ga0209543_1001185_pt1 | contig 25565 bp, 24 predicted proteins | sample MesohylFT_FD_187296 | JGI IMG/M metagenome (GOLD analysis project Ga0209543, IMG submission 187296) | Host-associated microbial community of the marine sponge Aplysina aerophoba from Gulf of Piran - sponge mesohyl, lysed by freeze-thaw... | ecosystem: Host-associated > Porifera > Sponge >...
GACCACCGCGCTCGGCCTGCTGCCGCTGACACTGGGTCTCGGCGAGGGCTCCGAACTCCAGGCGCCGCTGGCCCGGGTGGTCGTCGGCGGCCTGCTCGCCTCGACGCTGATCACGCTGATCTTCGTGCCTTCGCTCTACCTGCTGGTCGAACGCGGCCGCGAACGGCGGCGGGCGATTCGTGGCCGGCGGAAGGCGGCCCGGAGAGCCGGCGTCCACCTCCCGCAGGCAGCTCCGGCGTTACGCAGTTGACGAGGCTTGGGCTCCCTCCCGCGCCTCGCGCCGCTCACGAGCCTCAAGTCCCAAGAGCCTCCGTGCGCCCGGCCCCTTCCGAGCTGACCTGCCGACTCACTACGACCCGCCTTGACGTCCCGCGGGGCGCCCCAGTGCCGCGGTCTTCGTAGCCGCCGCCTTGCTCAGGTCCGGGACCGTGGCCAACAGGTCTTCTGTCCGTACAATGGAGCCGTCGGACGCTCATCAAATTCTCTCGGCCGCGGGGAGCGAGGAACGACGGACACGACCTGCTTCGAGGTCTTCAGGCAGTGCGTACATGCCGTAGACGCGGGCGAACTCATTCAGTCCGTCAGTGCTCGTGACAAGGAGTTCCACTTCCAGAACTGGTTTCGGTCTCGGCTCGAGCAGACCGGTACGCACTTCGAAGAAGGCGGCCGCAACGCCTACCCGGACTTCTCGATGGTCGAACATACGGAGGGCTACGAGGTGAAGGGACTGGCTTGGCCCGGCCGTGTCCGCAACTACGACGCGAACAGTCAGATGCCCACGGGTCGTCACAACGGAAGGAGCATCTTCTACGTCTTCGGACGCTATCCAGCGGATCTTGAGCCGTACCCGGACCACGGTGGCGGCCGCCAGTACCCCGTGATCGATCTGGTGATGTGCCATGGGAGCTTCCTGAACGCAGACCACGGCTACGTCCACAAGAACAAGAGCGTCAAGGGCTTCGGCACCTACGGCGACGTTCTAATCCGCGACCGCAAGATGTATGTCGCGCCTACGCCGTTCGCACTTACCGAGGGGACGACCGGCCTCATGACGCTCATCGTTCCGGAAGAGATGCGCGCGCCCGGCGGCTTTCAGTGCGTCGGGCATCTCTCACGAACCGAGGCGGCGCAATTGGTGATCGCCTACAGGTTCGACCTCCGCACAAACGAGCTCGCGGCCGAGCGCGTCCCGAATCCTCATGCCGCCGCGGAACACCGCTTCGCCGCGTACCGTCTCGACAGCCAAGCTGGCAAACCTGTGACCATGTCAACGCAAGATCGGAGTCGAGCGTGACCAAGGCCCCCCTCTTGCGACGCGAATCGCCGAATGCTCACGCAACTGCCCTTGAAAGAGGTTTCCCTGTCGTGGAGATCAGCGAACTCGCGCAGCAGGAAAGCTGGAGAAAGGAAATCCACCGGCCGCTCTACCACATTCACAAGTGGTGGGCGACGCGACTGGGGTCGGTGTTTCGGGGAATAACACTCGGGGCTCTGAAGGACGAAGGGTCGGACATCTGGAGAGACTTCTACAAGCGACACGACTTGACCGGTAAGGTCGTCCTCGACCCCTTCATGGGGAGCGGAACGACTCTGGGCGAAGCCCTCAAGCTTGGCGCCCGCGCTGTCGGCTGCGACATCAACCCCGTAAGCACCTTTCTCGTCCGACAGGCGTTCACCAGGGTCACGGAGCGAAAACTCCAAGTGGCGTTCGCGGAGCTGGAAGCGAGCGTAGCGCCGCAAGTCCGCCACTACTACCAGACACGTGATCCAGCAACCGGTGAGATGATTCCGGTTCTCTACTTCTTCTGGTGCAAGACGGTGAAGACGCCTAGGGGCGATATCGTGCCGCTCTTCTCGCGCTACGTCTTCGCGCGGCATGCCTCTCCCAACCGGCACCCGCTCGCGCAGATTCTCTGTCCAGAGTGCTGGCAGATTCTTGAGGGCCGATACGACTCGACATCACTGAAATGCACGCACTGCAGCCGCCGCTTCAACCCCCAGAACGGTCCGGCAAGCGGCCAATACGTCACGGCACCCGACGGTTCGAGACACAAGATAAAGGACCTGCTCCCAGCAGACGGGTCGCCGCCGGCCCACACGCTCTACGCGATGCTGGCGCTGCGCCCGAACGGCGAAAAGATCTATCTCCCCGCCCGCCCGGAAGACCGGGCTCTCTACGCGGAAGCTGAGGCCCGGCTCAGCGAGGAGACCTCCCGCTTCCGAATCTCGCAGTGCGTCCGGGGCACAACACGGCCCAGGCCCGCGGCTACAACTACTTCCACTGGCGCGACTTCTTCAACGCCAGACAGCTTCTCTGTCTCGGTCTGCTGCTGCGCGAGATCCTCAGCATCCCGGACCGCCGCGTGCAGGAGCAGATGCTCTGCCTGTTCTCCAGCACGCTGGAGTTCAACAATCTCTTCTGCAGCTACAAGGGCGAGGGGACCGGCGCCGTGCGCCATATGTTCTCGCACCACATTCTCAAGCCGGAACGAGTTCCGCTTGAGAACTCCGTCTGGGGAACCGACAAGAGCAGCGGTACGTTCAGCTCGTTGTTCAGGTCGCGACTCCTGCGCGCGAAACGCTACCTGGACACACCGTTCGAACTGGAACTTCAGCGGAATCTGTTCGGCGAGCGTTGCGGAACCCGCAGGACGGTGGCCAGCGCTCCGCTCGATCCCCGCCGCGTGAGCACATGGGACGACATGCAGGGGCCGGCGCAAGCGGTCATGATCCTGAACGGCGACAGCGCCTCGCTTCCGCTTCCGAACGCGTGCATCGATGCCGTCGTCACCGACCCCCCCTACTTCGACTTCGTTCACTACAGCGAGCTGAGCGATTTCTTTTACGCTTGGCTGAGCCCGGCCCTCGCGGGCCGATACCCGTGGATGAAGCGCCCCGATTGCTCCGACGCGGGCGAGGTACAGCACAAGGATCCCCGATCGTTCGCTTGCCAGCTCGCGAGAGTGTTCTCCGAGTGCCACCGGGTCCTGAAGCCGGAAGGCGTGCTGGCCTTCAGCTTCCATCACTCGCGGCCGGAGGGCTGGGCGGCCATCTACGAGGCCATCGAGAGTGCTGGCCTCGTCGTGGCGGCTGCCCACCCGGTTCACGCCGAACTTCGAGTGTCGAGTCCAAAGTCGGTGACGAAGGACCCCATCAGCCTCGACGCGATCCTCGTCTGCAGGCGCCGGGACACGTCCTTGACGACAGGGGTTCATGCCTGCTCACCGCTGCAACGGGCCGAGGAGCTCGCAGCCGGCCTCGAAGCGTCCAACGTGTCGGTGTCCCGCGGCGACAGGTTCGTCATCGCTGCCGCCCAGACCCTGATCGATGAAGGGCCGACCCGCCTCGCCTACGAGGACGTGCTTGGCCGCCTGTCCCGGCTTCGTGCCGAGATCATGGCCGCGCCGCGTCCGGCGCCCGGCGCCTGACTCAATTCCCGGTTCCCCAGCGGTACTGCAGCCGGGCGTAGTAGAAGCCGCCGTTCGTGTCGAACGGCGCGCGGGTGCTGTAGACGTTGCCGATCACCGTCGGGTTCGGGTTGCGGTCGGCTCTGCCGTCCAGGGCGTTGCGGCCGCCGATCACGAAGCGGGTGCGGTCGTCGACCCGCACCGCCGCCTCGAGGTCGAACAGGTACGCGCCGCCGTAGGCCCAGGCGTCCCTCGGATCCCACCAACCATCGAAGTAGCCGAGGCGTCCCAGCAACTCCACGCGACCGATCTCGTGGTGTGCGGCGACGTTCCAGCGCAGGCCGGGAAGAGCGTCGCGGAGTTCGCGGATCCGCCGCGCGTCCAGCGTCGCCGGGTTGTACTCGACGACTTCCGTGCGGGTCAGGTTGATCGCGAAGTCGAGGGTCGTATGCCCGCCCCGGGCCGGCGGACTCCAGGACGCAACCAGATCGACGCCCTCGGTGCGGGTCTCGAAATCGTTGGCGAAGAAGCGGAAGTTCGCGAGATTCGCGGCGCTGGTGATGCCCTCGGCCAGGAACTCGTCCACTTCGTCCGCCTCGAGGGCGAAGAGCTGGGTTACGCCGAGGCGATCCTGCAGGTCGATCCGGAAGACGTCCGCGGTGAGCAGGAACGATCCTCGCTCCAGGACCATGCCGGCCGCCAGATTGAGGGACTTCTCGGCGTCGAGTGCCTTGCCTCCGCGCAGTTCGGCGACCCGCGAGGTCGACGGGATCGTGCCGTTGTTGACGAGTTCCATCAGGTTGGGATCCCACTGCGTCGAGACGTTGAAGGCATTCTGCTGGCCGGGCGTGGGCGCCCGGAATCCGGTGCTGACGCCGCCCCGGAGGGCCAAGCCGGGAGCGACCTCCCGGCGGCCCGCCAGCTTGCCGTTCACCGTCGAGCCGAAGTCCTCGTAGTTCTCGAAACGCAGCGCCGCGCCCACGGTCCACGAATGGTCCGGCGGCCCGTACTCCAGGTCGCCGTAGACGGCGGTGTTCGAGCGGTTCCAGTCGCCGGCCGCGATCGGACTGAAACCCGGGAAGCCGTTCGCACCCGAACTGAAGCCCTGCTCCGCGTAGGGGCCGATGCGCCAGGACTCCCGATCGCCGAGGCCGATCTCGAACCCTTCGTTGCGCCACTCCAGACCCGCCGCGAAATGGAGCCGCTCGCTCAGGTTCCGAGCGACGTCGAAGTTCGCGCTCACCTCCTCCTGGGTGTAGGCGCCGGGGTCGAAGGCGGTCGGGGTGTCCGGCCCCAGCGACGCGTTCACGCTGTCGTAGAGAAAGAAGTCCGCTTCGTTCGAGCCGGTGCTGACGCTCGCATCCCAGGTCGTCCCCGAAGCCGTGTACCCGCGCACGCCGGCGACCAGGGCGGCGTCCGTGCGATCGCCGCCGAACACGGGCTGGAAGCCGCCGGGAAACATCTCCTGGTAGCTGAAGCAGTTCGGGTCGGCGAACACGCGGGCGAGCGCGCTCTGGTCCGGCACGCCGTTCGTGATCGAGACGGTCGGACAACCCGCCGACCCATCCGCGATTCCGTCGGCGGCGTCCAGGACGTCGCCGATCAGGAGCGTTGCCCCGCCGTCGTTGCTGAACACCGCGTCGCGGGTGTTCGGATTACGGAAGAAGAAGTTGCGGCTCCCCACCCGCCGGCTGGCGTAGTTCGCATGGCCGTAGAACTGCGAACCGCCGCCCCCCAACGTGCGGCCGAAGTTCGCCCACAGCTTGAGGTCGTCCTCCACCTCCGGCGCGCCGAAGAGCTGCGCCGGGTCGGCCACATGAGTGTTGCCGGCGGCGATCAGGAGTGCGGCGTCGGCCCGCTGAACGTTGCGGTTCGTCGACCCGGCGCCGCCGTATTCCAGGCTGAGATTGACGAAACCGGTGTCGCCCCACGGCAGGCCGACGTTGCCGGCGAAGGTCACGGACTCCCCGTCGCCCCGGCCATAGGCGCCGGTGAGCAACTCGAAGGAACCGCCGGAGCTTTGGTCCTTGAGCAGGAAGTTCATCACCCCGGCGATCGCGTCCGAACCGTACTGCGCCGAGGCGCCGTCGCGAAGGACCTCGACCTGGCGCAGCGCGATCGCCGGAATCGTCGACAGGTCGGGACCCTGGGCCCCGTGCGACACGCCGATCCGGGACCAGAGGATGACCGCGCCGCGATGGCGCCGCCGGCCATTGACAAGCACCAGGGTGTGATCGGGCGCCAGACCCCGAAGGTTCGTCGGCCTGACGACGACCGCCGCGTCGCCCGAAGTCGCGCTGATGTTCAGCGACGGAACGACGTTCCGCAACAAGGCGTCGAGGTTCGTCTCGCCCTGGTGCGCCACATGCTCGGCGGAGATCACGTCGACCGGCGCCATCGACTCGGTGATCGACCGCTGCCGCGCGCGGGTGCCGGTGACCACGATCTTCTCGTGAACATGTGCGGCCGGATGGTCGGACTCGGCTTCGTCGTGCCCGTCGCGCTCGTCGTGACCGACCGCTGCCGCGGCATCCCGCTCGTCCGCGTGCGACGACGCCTGGTCCTCGACCTGTTGGGCCCACAGCGAACGGGGCCCTGCGAAGCCTACGAGGAGCAGCGCAACCGCGCCGAGCAAAACACCACGGCGCAAGGAAGAACCATCACCGTCCATCCGGCTGGGACTCGTTCCAGTAGCGGTCATGGAACCGCAACAAATCCACACCGTGGGTTTCGTAGAACCAGACCGGGTTGTGATCCACACCTGGCGCAACCAGCCGCTCTGCCGGAACACCCAATCCATCCAGGTAGCCCAGGTACTCCAGGCTGGCCTCGTAGTTGAATCCCTTGTTTCCCAGCCAGATCATGATGTTCAGTGGCGGTTGCATTCCATCTTGCGCGTAGGACCGGGCAAGGCTGTACGCATCGTTGCCCTTGCCGAAGTCAAATGACCTGGCGCTCTCCGCTGGCCGCGCCCTTGGGTCCCGTTCAACGCCATCGTTCTCGAAGACCAGCTTTTCAACCGCATAGCCGGGGCCACCAGGTGCAGCAGAGATGAACAGGTGGGGATACCTGAACATGATCCGCGTAGTCCCTCGTCCCCCTTGGGAGAACCCCTGCAAGCCACGCCCACCGCGGTGTGCCAGGGTGCGGTAGGTGCGGTCGATGTGTGGAATCAACTCCCGGACAAAGACCTCTTCCCCCCTGGACTCCTCGTAGTCGTACCAGCTCACCTGGCCACCGTTCGCCCAGACGAAAATCACCGGGCGCACGGCGCCGGAGGCAACGGCGGCATGCAGGTGCTCCGCTATGCCGATGCTCCTTGATTCGTTACCCGGTCGCCCGCCGTGCAGGTAGTAGATCACCGGATAGCGGGTGTTGCGATTCGCGGCATCGTCGTACCCTGGCGGAAGGTAGATGTTGTAGCCCACCGGAGTACCCATCGACGGACTGTCGAACGTCGCGTGAGTCACTCCCGGAATCCTGCCATCCTCGGCGGGCGGGTTGACCCAACCGAAGGGTCCACTCTCGCGCCCGCGAGCAAGAAACGCGCTCACCTCGCCGGGGTCCGCTCGGCCGTCTCTGTTCGCATCCAGCAGTGAGAAGGCGCGTGGCATCACTTCGTCTTCCGTCAGCACGCCATCGCCGTTGCGATCGACCATGAAGGCGTTTCCCGCCAGGCCACCCGCATCGTCGTCCGGCTCTTGAGTTCCCGCCTGGAGACCGCCGCTTTGGACCTCCTCGGTCTGAGTACTGCCGGTTTGCCTGGCTGCCGTCGCCAGTAGCGGCTGTGCAGTCGCCAGCACCAGGAGCGCACCGGCGAGGTTGCGGCTGAGCCTGGAGCCATCACTTCTGCAACGACAGCTCCAACACGACTTCCAAGGCGTCATCAGATAACTCCCATCTCCTAAGTCTCCGCCCGGTTCGTGCCGACCCGCCGGGACCCTACTCCTTCGCGAGGTCGAAGACAAAGACGACGTCGCCCATCGAAAGGGGGAGCATACGGAAACTTCACCGGGGTCCAGGGCTCACGGAACCAGCTCGACCCCAAGATCCGCGCAGATCTTCCGCGCCAGTATCCGGTTGATCTCGGTGTGCCGCGGAATCGCGCTGCGGCGATCGTCGGTGCGGTCCCGCCACCAGGAGTGTCGTCGCCCCTCGCGCACCAACTCGCAGCCCTGTCTTCGAAGGTGCCGCAGAAGGGCTCTGCGCTTCATGTAGCGATGACGACCTTCTCCAAGGTGTAGCCCTCACCCGCCGCCGCAAGCGCCGCCTGGCGATTGAACTCCAGCGCCTCGGCGAGGGTGATGGCCAGTGTCTCCAGCAACTCCTCGCGGTTCCGCTCCTGGCAGTTGACGCCCGGCACCTCTTCGATCCAGCCGATCCACCAGTCGCCGACCCGTTTGACGATCGCGGTGTACTCCTGCATCTTCCTCCGGCTCCTCTGTCGAAGACAGCTGTGGTTGGTGCTCGCGCACATCAGCAGCGCACAAAGCAGACTCTACCGCCGTACCAGTACCTACCGTGTCGGCAACGCTCGGAAAGTGAGCCACCCACCGTTTGGAAAGTGAGCCACCTCGGCCGTGTTCCAGTGTACGCGAGTCTTCGCTCTCAGGGTCTCCTTGAGTCAGTAGCCGTCGCGGCTGCGGTAGCTGTGGGAAACCGGTCTGCCGGTTTTCCAAGGCGGTGCGGGAAACGGTCTGCCGTTTTCCGCGGCGCCGTCCGCTACTCGACGAGGAACGCGCTCCAGGACTCCATGACCTCCAGCAGGCACGGCAGACCACCACAGCCGCCGCGACCGCTCCAGCACGGCCACAGCGCCGCTGGAGAGGGAAACCCGGCGCCCCTTCGGGACCACCAGATGGAGTGATCGGCAGCCGACCCGTCAGACCACACTCCGCACTCAGGCGTCGGGCCAGCGTTCCACGCAGTACTCGGCCCACGCCTCCATGACTTCACGGCTCACTCTCCGAGCGTTGCCGACACCTACGCTTCCGCTTTCAGAGATCGTCCGGGCTCAGACCCGTTCTCTTGGCGATCCGAGACAACATGCGCGGCCCAATCTCCTCCCCGGAGCGGAACGCAAACACGTACTTCGGCCAACCGTGACGCGAAAGCGTCTTGTGAGATCCCGAGGAGCGTTCGACGCGCCAACCGATGCGCAACAGGGCCGCCAGAACGCGTCGAGCCTTGACGGCTGGCCAAGTACTCACGCAGCGGCGAACTGGATGGTGTTCGGCCTCGGCGAAGGTTCGCCCTGTTCCAGCCGCTCCGCAAGAACGCGAAGCGCCAGCGCCTTCACTCGCCTCGTTGCGTCTTCGCGGCTCTCGCCGTAGGCCATAACGCCCGGGAGTTCAATGACCTCCGCAATCCAGCGGCCATCGTCCTCGCGCTCTGTTTCGATCGTCAACCGCATCTGCCTGGCCGGGTCGGTCAGGAGGGAGACTCTAGCAACATCGCGCACCAGCACCTGCTTCCGGCCCGCGCGGGAGAGGGGAATCCGGTGCTCCTTGCGGGACTTCATCCGCGAGACGGGAACGCCCCCGCCAGACTCCAGATCGTCCTCGCGTCACCTCTCCTCGATCATCACCGCTGCGCGCTACCGTCAGCGCGAGGACCGGCGCGCTGCCCGTGCAGCGCCCCGTGGTACATCAACCAGTTGTGCGGCTCGTTGTCCGAGTTGACGAGCCGTTCCCAGGTCACCGGCGACAGAATCGGCATGCCATCGCCCGCCAACTCCTGGCCCGGCGCAGTCTGCGCGGCTAGCAGGAGCAGTACCGCTCCGACCCGGCCCGTCCGCCTCACGATTCGCTCCCCCGCAGCGAGGCCAGGTAGGCGACCAGGTCGTCCCGCTCGTCGTCCGACAACGGCTCCGCAGGCATCGTCGATTCGAGGATCCGTTCCACGGACCGCAGACCCGCCTTGGCGAAGGAACGCAGTCGCTCCTCGCCGTCCATGATCCGAAGGTTGGTCCATGATCCGAAGGTTGAACGTGTCCTCGCCCATGCGCAGCCCTTCGACCACCGTGCCGTCGGCGCGAGTCACCCGCAACGTCCACCATCTCGGCGCGACCTCGGCGCTCGGCGCACTCAGATCCTCGGCCAGTTCGTCGGCATCCAGATCGCCGGCGCCGATGGCCGCACCCATTCACTGCGGGTGTTCGCGCGATGCGAAGACGCCCCGATCCTGGACCGTACCGTCCGGCGCGGCCCGCGCACGGAACTGCACGCGCTCCCCGGGGAACACTTGCCGGGCGATTCAGATCGCCTCATCCCGACCTCTCGACTCCAGGTGCTTGCAGAGCAGCACAACATCCTGCCGGTCCTTCTCTCGCCCGCTCCTCAACGTCATCGCCAACCGGTGGCTGGCCGAGGCGTCCGTCACCGTCAGGTAGGGATCGCGCGGCGCCTCGTTCTCCCGCCTCGGCTCGCCGGAATCTGTCAAGGGGTTCCCCCTCACCGATCGGCCCGACCACGTTGCGACGCAGCAGCACGCCGTCTCGAGAACCGCCACCGCACCACAACTTATGCAAACCACATGCACTTCAAGCTCGTCCACACGCGCAATTGACAAACAAGGTGTTAGGATCGGGGCGATTGCGGTTGACAGGGAACCATCCGGCTGGTCGTTGATCTGGACCCTCCGAGCCGACTCATCTCGGCCTGGGCTCCTTTCGAGGCCATCGTCGGAATACGGCTTTGCCGGCGACGGTTGGCGCCGTCTTCGACCACCAATATCTTTGGAGGACTTGTTGCTTATGAAGGATCAAACGTGGCTTCGCGGCGGCCGGTTGGCGGCTATGGTACTTCTCCCCTTTCTCGCCGTGCCTGGCTCGGCTCAGGAGCAGTACATGCAGAACGGGCAGTTTCGAGTTTCCTGGGGTGTTCCCGCGCCTGTGCACGGACCGGAGGGGAGGAACGAGGAACTCCAGACCAAGGGACAGCCCGCGGCCTGGTCTTCCGACCGGGCGGTTCTCTACTGGCTGTACGACTCTCAGAACCCGGAAGGGTTGCTCAGAATCCTGGATGGCCGCACACTGAATGGCCATTGGTGGCTGAGCCTTGCAGTCTTGACAGATCGGCCCTCGTTCTGGGAAATCGCCCATACGGAGACGGACGCGACTTGGTGGATCTGGACCGGCAGGCTCGGCGAGATGTTTCCGTCTGCCGACCTCGATGCTTCGATGAGAAACCTGCTGACATTGTGTATGCGGCCCAGCGATCAACCGACGTGGGGACAGTTCTGTATTGGCACCTCAACCCTCACGCTTCTACCGGATGCCTGGGACAGCGAAGGCATGATCCCTGAGCGGCATTACTTCGAGAACTGGTGCGCGCAGTTCAACCTGTGCCCGCCCGAGGGGATCGCCGTGCTCGATGCCTCTTCCTGGCCTCTGCTCCTTAACCCGACTCTAGTAATCGACGGCATGGAAACTCCTATCGGTCGGGGGAACAAGTGAGGATGCAGAACGTGTCGCATATCTGAAATTCGAAAGCACACATGGGCGGTTCGCGGCCGAAGTTGGAGCTCCGGCCTTGCCGATAGGGGCACGGTCCAGTGGTCGTCAGCGACGTAGAGCTTCAAGATGGCGCCAGCCTCGAGAGCCTGTCACGTTTTCGATGAACCGCCGGCGGCGGGGTCCTCCAACTCCGGCGCCCACGCCCGGCGCCCACGCCCACGCCCGGCGCCGCCCCTTGGGGGGCTTTCAGGGGAAGCGCGGCAAACCGCACTCCGACTCCGTCAGCGCACCCTACCGGCAGCGGCCAGCTTCCGAGGCACTCTTCCATGTTGAGCGCGACGGTCCGAAACCACGGTGTATGGCCGTTTCGGCTCCGTGGCGGTGACTGCCGTGCTTCGGCCACTGAGAGAGAACCGCTAACGCCTGCGCGGATGCCACGCTGGTGCTTCTACACGGGCGGCCAAGCCCCTCGCCTCAAGGGAGAGGGCCTTCGGTGCCGCAGCGGTGCCGGTGTCCCGTGGTCAAAACAGGATCTTCACGGTCAGGCGGGCTTCTCGAAGTGCGTTCAACCGCCGGGCACGTATTCCAATCCGTCATGCGCTTGCCTCCTTCGCCACGTCGGGTGCGGTCGAATGCAGGTTCGATTCGGTGGGGATGGTGTCGGCCCGATCGCGGCCGCCTGCGAGCAGGTCCGTCTCCGGTAGTCTGGCCGACGCCTCGCGCACGTCCACCTTACCGGTCACGACATCGGCGATCAGGCGGGTACGGTACTCGCGGAGGAGCGATATCGCGGATGTGGCCAGTGTCGTGGCCCGGTCCAACGCTAGCGAGGCTTTGCCTCAGACCGACGAGCGTTCAGGCCGGAGCAGATGCCGGCCAGAACCCGGGTGACCCGACCCGCGTCACCCGTGAACCAGTCCGTGCACACGGATGGCAGGCCGGCGCGCCCAGTGGGCGGAACTTGCCTCAGATGCAAAGGTCCGGCTCCGGCCGCCGTTTCGGCTCGACCCTGGCCACGGCCAGCAACGACTCGACGCAGTCGCGCAGCGACTCGTCGAAGGGTCGGAAGGTGACTCCGGTCGCCTCGCGCATCCGGTCGTTGCGCAGTTCGACGCCGGCCCAGATGCCGCGCAGTTCCTCTTCCCGCTTCTGAATGTGCTCGGGATGGCCGTCCTCGACCTCCGGCGTGTCATGGCGGAGTTCCGGCAGCAGACGGTCGATGCCGTTGTTGATCTCCTCCACCCGCACCGCGTCCGCCGACCAGGCGATGTAGCGCTCGCCGTTCTTGACGTTGATGCTCTCGAGCAGCCGGATGTGGCACTCCGCGTCGTCCCGCACGTCCACCGTCATCCACGGCCGGTAGGCCTGGTTCTGCGCGCACTCGCCGAGCAGCATGAGCTCGATGTTGTGCTGCCAGGGGCCCTTGTCCTTCTGGTGGGCCGACAGGATGGGGCCCACGTTGTCGCCCGGGCAGCACGTGATCGCGTCCCAGCGGCCGCTCTTCTCCGCCGCCTCGCTGAACGCCTTCTGAGCGTAGATCTTGCTCATCGAGTAACCGTGGCCGCGCTCCGACGTCCGCTTCGGATTCGACTCGTCCGGATAGCGGTCCTCGTACAGGACGGGGCGCCGAACGAACTCGTAGATGTCGGCCTCCATGATCACCGCAGCGATGCTCGACGTGACAACGACCCGCGTGACCGAGCCCGACTTCTCGATGCTCGCGACGATGTGGTCGCACACGTTCTTCACGTAGTCGAAGTCGTTGTAGTCGCTGACGTGCGCGATGTGGGCGACGCCGTGGCAGCCGGCGAAGATGTCGTCGAAGCAACCCCCCTCGTCCAGGTTCGCCGAGTGAATCGTGAGCCGGCCCGAGGCGAAGCCGTTCATCTCGCGAAGAAACGTCGTCTTCGCCGGATCGTTCGCGTCACGCACGCAGGCGCGCACCCGGTAGCCCTTGTCCAGCAGCAATCGAACCGTCCAACCGCCAACGAAACCGGCGGCACCGGTCACCGCGACCGTGCCGCCCTTCGGAATCGGAGCCATACAGTTTCTCCTTTGTTTGGTGCGCGCGACGATACCCGAACGGCCGGCGAGGAGCGCACGTGTAGCCCGGACCGGCGCATGGTGCTAGCGTTGTCTGGATGGCCCATCGGGCGCTGCTTCGAAGCGTCCAGCCGTCAACCCTTTCGCTTCGCACATGTCCGACCTCCGCAGTGCCCTGCCTGCCGCCGTCCCGCAGCCGGGAACCGATTCCGGCGCCGACGATTCGAACCGGCGCACCGGTACCCGCGAACGGGTCCAGTGCGGTGACCGCTGCTACGACTTGCGCCGGCTGGACCCCGAAGCCCGCGACGACATCGTGGGGCTAGCCAGCGCCCTGCCCGAGATCGACCTGCAGTTCCTGCGCTCCGACCTCACCGACCCGGACGTGGTCGAGGGCTGGATCCGCGACGCGAGTTCAGGCAGCCGCTTCACGACCCTGGCCTACTACGACGACGAACTCGTGGGCTATGGAAGCCTCAATCTGCGAAGCCTGCAGTGGATGAGCCACATGGGCGAGATCCGGGTGATCATCGCGGAGGGACACCGCCGCTCCGGGCTCGGACGGGTCCTGACCCAGCGCGTCTTCGATATCGCGCACGATCTCGGCCTGCTCAAGATCGTGGCGCAGATGACGCGCGAGCAGATCGGCGCTCGCCGGCTCTTCGAGCGGCTCGGCTTCTCGCCCGAGGCCCTGCTCACGGACTGGGTGATCGATCGCTCCGGGCGCACACGCGACATGATGATCATGTCGTACGACGTCGACCCGGGGGACCGGAGCGGCAACTGAGCCCCCGCCACCGGCGCCGCATCCGCGTCGTCTCCTGGAACGTGAACGGTCTGCGCGCCTGCGGGCGCAAGGGCTTCCTCGACTGGCTGGGAACCAGCCGGGCGCAGATCGTCGGTCTTCAGGAGACGAAGGCCCGCGCCGAACAGTTGCTGCCGGAGCTGCGAAAGCCGACCCGCTGGCACACGAACTTCTTCAGCGCCGAGCGCCCCGGCTACTCGGGCGTCGGCCTGTACTCGCGCCTGAAACCGACCTGGGTGCGCACGTCTCTCGGCGAGCACCGCTTCGACGCCGAGGGCCGCCTCCAACTGGCTCTCTTCGGGCAACTGCTCGTCGCCAACGTCTACTTCCCCAAGGGCAGCGGCAGCAAGCGCGACAACAGCCGCGTGCCCTACAAGCTGGACTTCTACCGCGCGCTGTTCGATCAGCTCGATCAGGCCAGGCAGGCCGGCTACCGCGTCCTCGTGATGGGCGACTTCAACACCGCGCCGCAACCGATCGACCTGGCGCGGCCCAGGCAGAACAGGAAGAACTCCGGGTTCCTGCCCGAAGAGTGCGAAGAACTCCAGCGCTGGCTCGACGCCGGCTGGGTCGACACCTTCCGCAGCCTGCACCCGGACACGGTGCGCTATAGCTGGTGGAAGCAGGCGTTCCATGCCCGTGAGCGCAACGTCGGCTGGCGGATCGACCTGGTGCTTGCCTCCGAAGCGGCCATGGCCTTCGTGGAACGCGCCTTCATCTCCACCCATGTCACCGGTTCCGACCACTGCCCCGTGGGCGTGGACCTCTCGGCGGAGGTTCTGGAGTGAGCGGAAGTGCCGGCGGGGACGCCGGCGCACCCAGTCGCAATTCGGCGCCGCGGCGCGCCACGACGGTCGACGGTATCCGCCGCCGCATGGCCGGCTTCTCCACACGGGAAGGGATCGAAAAGGGCCTGAACTTCCGACTGCAGCCGACCGACGTCCTGATCGCCACCTACCCCAAGGCCGGTACGACCCTGATGCAGCAGATCGTCCACGGTCTCCGCACCGGCGGCGACATGAACTTCGACGAGATCACGGAGGTCGTGCCGTGGCTCGAGCTCGCCCACGACCTGGGCCTCGACCTGGAGGCCCCGCAGCGCGCCGAGCCCAGGGCGTTCAAGACCCACCTGAGCCGGGACCTGGCACCCAAGGGTGGGAGGAACATCTTCGTCGTCCGCGACCCCGCCGACTCGCTGGTCTCCTTCTTCCACTTCTTCAGCGGCTGGGTGTTCGAGACCGGCAGCGTCTCGATCGAGGACTTCGCCCTCGAGTACGTCCTCGAAGGATCGCGCAGCGGCCGCTACTGGGACCACCTCGTCTCCTGGTGGCCGCGGCGCCTGGACGAGGACACCCTCTGGCTCTGCTTCGAGGACATCGTCGCCGACCTTCCGACCGCTACAGCCCGCGTCGCCCGGTTTCTCGGCCTCGACCCGGAGCACCCCAACGTCCGTATCGCGGCGCGCCAGGCATCGATCGACTTCATGCGCGAAAACGGTTCCAGATTCGACGACCACCTGGTCCGCAACGCCCGCAACGCCGCCTGCGGCCTGCCCACCTCCGGCACCACCTCGAAAGTCCGCAAGGGCAAGTCCGGCGAAGGTTCCCGCGAGGTACCCCCCGAGGTCCTCGAAGTCTGGAACCGGGAGTGGAAACGCACCGTGGCACCGGCCGCAGGTCACGGGTCCTACCCGGAACTCCGCAATGCGGTTGCGAAGCTGTCGAACGGCTGACTGACTTCGCCGGGCGCGCCTCGTGCCCCAGCCCGCTCGGCACCGACGTCCAGCCCAGTCGGGTCAGGAGGGGTCGGCTCCCAGGTGCCTCTGAACGAGCGACGCCCGACGACATCGCACTAACCACCGACCAACCGGAGCGAGTGAAGCGGAGTGAGCGCCCACCCCCTCCCATCTCCTTCTCAGGCGCTCACGCCACCCGGGAGCCGACCCCTCCTGACCCAAGACGGGCGGGTGCGTCCTCCGCCGCTGCGCCGCTGCGGCACTCCGCCGCTGCGGCGCTCCGGCTCCGCGGCGCTACAGCAGGCCGCCCTCCGGCGCCGGCCGGGCGCGCTGGTTGTAGAGCAGCCTCTTCAGGCGTGCGCGTTCCTCGTCAGAGAGGTTCGCGTAGTCGATCGCCTCGCCGCTCGAGACGTCCATGCCGCGCTGGAGCGCGGGCCGGGCACCGAGTTCCTCGAACCAGCGCTTGAAGTAGGGGAAGTCCTCGATGTCCTGTTCCTGGTCCTGCCAGCGGACCGTCCACGGGTAGCAGATCATGTCGGCGATCGTGTACTCGTCGCCGATGAGGTACCGCCGGTCGTAGAGGCGGTTGTTCATCACGCCGTACAAACGGTTCACCTCGTCCGTGAAGCGGCGCACCGCGTAGCTCTGGTCGCCCTCCGTGTCGCGCAGACGGCGGAAGTGACCGCACTCGCCCGACTTCGGCCCCTGGTTCGCCATCTGCCAGATGAGCCACTGGTTCACCTCGTGACGCGCGCGCAGTTCCCGGGGGTAGAACTGCCCTGCCTTCTCGGCGATGTACATCATGATCGCGCCCGACTCGAAGAGTGCTATCGGTTCGCCGCCGTCCGCCGGCTCGTGGTCGACCATCGCCGGCATCCGGTTGTTCGGCGAGATGGCCAGGAACTCTTCCTTGAACTGGTCGCCGAAACCGATCCGGCAGGGCACGATGCGGTACGCAAGTCCGCACTCCTCGAGCAGGATGGTGACCTTCTTGCCGTTCGGCGTCGGCCAGTAGTGCAGATCGATCATGGACGATGCTCCCTGGGCAGAGCCCGGCGCGGCGGCCTCGACCGCCGACGTTCAGGTGAAACGCCGGAGGTTAGCGGACTCGCGGCCCCGGCCGCGATACGCTGACTCACCCACCCGAAGCTACGCTGCAACAGGAGATACACGGTGTACGCCATGACGAGAACCTTGAAAACGACGATCACCGTGCTCGCACTGGGCTGTATGGCGACGGCCTCAGTGGCCGCGGAGCCCTCTGATGCCGAGGCCCAGCTTGCGGCCGCGATTCAGGCCGCGCCGGACGACCGGCGGGACGGAGCGCGCGTACTGGGCTGGACGGCCGAAGGCAAGGTCGTCGAGCTTCGCGCCGGCAGCAACGACCTGGTCTGTCTGGCCGCCATGCCGGGCGCTCCCCAGTGGAGCGTCGCCTGCTACCACGAGTCGCTTGAGCCGTTCATGGCCCGCGGCCGCGAGCTGCTTGCCCAGGGCATCGAAGGCCAGGAACGGATCGACATCCGCGAGCGTGAGATCGCCGAGGGCAAGCTTGCGATGCCACGGGAGCCTCGCACCCTCTATGTCCTCCATGGCAGCGGCTTTGATGCCGAAGCCGGCGAAGTCACGGACGCCTATCTGCGCTGGGTCATCTACACCCCCTACGCGACCGCGGAGTCGACCGGTCTCACGACTCGCCCGGTTCCCGGAGCCCCGTGGCTGATGGCGCCCGGCACGGCCGGAGCGCACGTCATGATCAACCCGCCCCGGCCCGGCGCTCAGTGAGCACCGCTTTCAGCGACAGCCCCTTCCGGGACATCGTCGGTCCGTCTTCCCAGTTCTACATCTCGCAGCGCCTCCGGCTCCACTACCTGAGCTGGGGCAACGAGGACAAGCCGCCCCTGGTGCTGATCCACGGCGGCCGGGATCACGCGCACAACTGGGACTGGGTGGCGAACGCGCTCCGCCGCGACTACCACATCGTGGCCCCCGACCTCCGCGGCCACGGCGACAGCGAGTGGGCGATCGGCGGCATGTACGCGATCACCGACTTCGTGCTCGACATCGCGCAACTGCTCGAGGCGCTCGACCGCTTTCCGGTGCGGATCGTGGCTCACTCCCTGGGCGCGAACATCGCGCTCCACTACACCGGGTTCTATCCCGACAACGTCCACAAGCTGCTGGCGATCGAAGGCATGGGGCCGCCTCCCCGCATCCTCAGTGACCGGGTCAACGCGGCGGTCGATGAGCGCATGCGAGGCTGGGTCGGCAGCATGCAGAAGCTCGCTGGGCGGCAACCGCGCCGGTACCCGTCACTCGACGCGGCGGCCGAGCGGATGCAGGAGGTGAACAGCTTCCTGAGCCCCGAGCAGGCGCGGCACCTCACCGTCAACGGGATGGCGCGCAACGAGGACGGCACCTACACCTGGAAGTTCGACAACTACGTCCGCTCCTTCCCGCCCTACCGTTACGACGAGGAGGAACTGCGCAGCATCTGGGGCCGGATCACCTGCCCCACCCTGCTGGTGCGCGGCACGGAGAGCTGGGCGAGCGACCCGGTCGAGGACGGCCGCATCGACGCGTTCCAGAACGCGGAACTGCGCAACTTCGAGGGCGCCGGGCACTGGGTCCACCACGACCAGCTCGACGAATTCGTCGCTGTCGCCCGGGACTTTCTCGCCGACTAGCGCCGGGAGCCACCCAATGGCCATGACAGCAGGCGATCCACCCACCGAAGTCGCCGCCGCACCGAAGGCCGCCCCGGTCAGGGCCGGCGAACGGATCGCGGCCATCGACGTCCTGCGCGGGTTCGCCGTGCTCGGCATCCTGGCGATGAACGTGCAGAGCTACTCGATGATCTCGGCGGCTTACTTCAATCCCACGGCGAACGACAAGGCGGAAGGCGCCGGTTTCGCGGTGTGGCTCCTGTCCCACGTGTTCTTCGACACGAAGTTCATGTCGATCTTCTCGATGCTGTTCGGCGCCGGCATGGCGCTCATGGCGGAGCGAGCCGCCGCCCGCAACGCGTCGGCCACCGGCGTCCACTACAGGCGGCAGTTCTGGCTGCTGGTCCTGGGCCTCGCTCACGCCCACCTGATCTGGTACGGCGACATCCTGGTGCCGTACGCGTTGTGCGGCTTCATCCTGTACAGCCTGCGCAACCTGAAGCCGAAGAAGCTCTTGATCGCGGGCTTCGCGATGACCGCCGTCACGCCGGTCATCTTCCTGTTCACCGCGTGGTCGATGCAGTACTGGCCTCCAGAGGTAGATGACGCAATGAAGCAGGGCTGGGCGCCGGCGGCGGCGGCAGCGGAGGCTGAGATCGCGGCCTACCAGTCGGGCTGGCTCGGCCAGATGTCCGAGCGGGTCCCGATGGCCATCGGGCTGGAAACGAGCGTCTTCCTGCTGGTCTTCCTCTGGCGCTCCGGCGGCCTGATGCTGGTCGGCATGGGGCTCTACAAGCTCGGCGTGCTCTCCGCGAAACGATCCTCAGCGTTCTACCGGCGAATGGCGTTCGCCGGACTCGGACTCGGGCTGCCAATCGTCGTTGCCGGCGTCGTCTACAACACGCACCACGACTTCGCGTTCGAGCACTCGCAGTTCCAGGGACAGACGTTCAACTACATCGGCTCGCTCGGCGTCTTCCTCGGCTACGTCGCCATGGTCATGCTTGCAGTGCAGAACGGCTGGCTGCCGGGCCTGCAGCGCCGGCTTCAGGCCGCCGGACGGATGGCGTTCACGAACTACATCACGCAGAGCGTGATCTGCACGCTGATCTTCTACGGCCATGGCCTCGGCCTGTTCGAGCAGACAGGTCGCCTCGGCCAGATCGCACTCGTCGTCCTGATCTGGGTGCTCCAACTGCTCTGGTCGCCCTGGTGGCTCGCCCGCTTCCGCTTCGGACCGCTGGAGTGGCTGTGGCGATCGCTTACCTACATGAAACTCCAACCGTTGGCCGTGCGTGCGCCCGCCGGAGCCAACTGAAAGGAACCCCATGAACCGCAAGCTTTCCGTCGCAACGTGCATCGTCTTCTTCGTCGTGGCAACTCTCGCCGCCGGCACCGCCGCGACGGGTCAGATCGCCCCCCGCCCCGATCAGATCGAGGAACTCCAGAAGGGACCGGCCGAGGGTCCGGTCGTCATGGTCAACCTGCTCCGGTACAAGGACAAGGCCGACGCGCCGGACGAAGGTCTCTCCGGCGAGGAGGCCTACGGAAGGTACGGCGCCCAGATGGTTCAGTGGATCACCTCCCAGGGCGCCCGCGTGATCTGGTCCGGCCGGGTCGACTCGATGGTGATCGGAGACACGGAGGAGCGCTTCCACTCGATCGCTCTGGTCGAGTACCCCTCGCGCGCGGAGTTCCTGCGCATCGTGGGCGATCCGCGCGTCGCCGAGTACTCCGTCCATCGCACGGCCGGCCTCGAAATGCAGTGGCTGATCGCGACCACGACACGGGCCGAACCGACCAGGAGTCCGGCCGCCGAAACCTCGAACGACTGAGTTACACTCCCGGCTCGCGAGCCCGCGAACCACCTCAACAACGCTGTTCCCCTTTGAGGGAAGGAGATCCGCAAATGCGCTTGAGCAAACTGGCGCCGATCCTGGCCGCGGCCGTGTTTCTCGCCGCTTTCACGACGATCGCCGCGACGCCCATCGCCGCCGCCGAGCAGGAAGAACCGGTCGGCAACCTGGCCGAACTGATGCGCGCCATCCTGTTCCCGAACTCGAACTTCCTGTTCGACGTCCAGACGACGGATCCGGGCGCCCCGCCCGAAGCCGGCAACGAGGACGATCGCTCCGCCTCGTCCCTGTTCTCCGGCATCTACACCGGCTGGAAGGTGCCGCAGCAGGCGGCCCTGGCGCTGGCCGAAGTCGAGCCGCTGATCATGAACGCCGAGCGCAAGTGCGAGAACGGCAAGGACGCTCCGGTCGCCAACGAGGACTACCAGAAGTGGGCGAAGCAGTTGACCGAGGTCGCCAAGCAGATCTACGCCGCGGCGCACGAGGAAGATCAGGAGAAGGTAAGCGATCTGACGAATCAACTGGCCGGTGCCTGCGAGGACTGCCACGCGGTCTACCGGAAGTACCAGGACCGCTGCCGCAGGTAGGACGGCACCGGCTCCGGCCGGCTGAGTCGACTTCCTGACCATGCGTAGCGCCTTCGAGTGGGTCGACGCCCTTCCCAGCAGCGTCGCGCTGCGGGAATCGCTGAACGCCTACCCCACCCTGCTGACGACCCACGTCGTCAGCATGTGCCTGTTCGCCGGCCTGATCGCCTTCTGGGACATGCGGCTGGTCGGGTTGACGCTCAAGAAGGTGCCGGTGTCCAACATCCCGACCCGGCTCTTCCCGTGGGCTCTGACCGGCTACGGAATCAACCTGATCACCGGCGGACTGCTGCTCTACAGCCAGCCGATGCGCTACTACGACAACTTCTACTTCTGGGCCAAGATGGCGCTGATGGTGGTCGCCGGCATCAACATGCTCTGGTTCCACTACGCGACCTACAAGTCGGTCCAGGCGTGGGACCAGGGGCGCGAGATCCCGATGAGCGCCCGGCTCGCTGGCGTCGTTTCGCTGGTGCTGTGGGCAGGTGTCGTGGTCACCGGCCGCATGATGGCCTACGCCGGCCTGATGCCCGAATGGTGGAACAACCTGAACATCGGCGCCTGAGCCGACCGCGGAGGATGGATCAGTGACGCAGTCCTTTTTCGAGTGGATGCAGGGTCTGTCCTTCAGCGCCTGGATGCTGGAAGAGACCTGGGCGTCGCCGATCATCCAGTGCATGCACCTGGTCGCTCTGGTGGCATTCGCCGGTGCCGTCCTGGTGGTCGACATGCGACTGATCGGGCGCGGCCTGATCAAGACGCCTCTCAACCAGCTCGCGCGCGAACTGGACCGCTGGATGATCTGGAGCTTCGTCGCCCTGTTCGTCACCGGCGCGCCCCAGGTGCTGTCCACCGCGCTCAAGCAGTACTACAGCCCGTTCTTCTGGTGGAAGATGCAGATCATCGTCATCGGGCTGCTCTTCACCTTCACGATCCGCCGCCGCGTCGCGTTCGCAGAGGAAGGAACGCTGGGGCACTGGCCCAAGGTGGTCGGCGTGCTGTCGATCGGCATCTGGACCAGCGTCTCGGTCTGGGCGCGCCTGATCGGCCTCCTGTCCTGACCAGGCATTTCACTTCACGCCTCGCCGCGGCCGGTCTTGCGCTCGCCGCGGCGCTCGCGAGCCCGCCGCTCGCGGCCCAGACGGGCACCTCCGGCGACTGGCCGGCCTTCGGCGGCGATCCCGGCAACAGCAAGTACTCGACGCTCGACCAGATCGACCGCGACAACTTCCAGGACGTCGAGATCGTCTGGCGCTGGCGCTCGGTCGCCGCCGACACGGAGGTCCCGAGCACCGTGCGGCGCGGTCAGTTCAAGGCGATCCCGCTCGAGGTCGACGGGCGGCTCTACGTCTCCACCTCGCTCAGTCAGGTCGCCGCGATCGACGCCGGGAGCGGCGAGACGATCTGGACCTACGACCCGGAAAGCTGGCGAGCCGGCCGCCCCGCGAACCTGGGCTTCCATCACCGGGGCGTCGCCTACTGGACGGACGGCGAGCAGGAACGGGTGCTCATTCCCACCCACGATCGGCGGCTCGTGTCGCTCGACGCCGCGACCGGCGAACCGGACCCTGCCTTCGGGGATGGCGGCGCGGTCGAGATGACGCCCCACCTCGGGCGCGAGGTGATGGAGCGTTTGACGACCCACAGTTCGCCGCCCGCGATCTGCGGCAACACGGTGATCGTCGGCTCGATCGTCGCCGACTTCGCCACCCACAAGGAGGCCCCGCCCGGCTTCGTCCGCGCCTACGACATTCCGACCGGCGATCTCGCCTGGGTCTTCCACACGATCCCCCAGGAGGACGAACTCGGCGTCGAGACCTGGGAAGACGAGTCCTGGCGCTACAGCGGCAACACGAACGTCTGGTCGATGATCGCGGTCGACGAGGAAGCGGGAACCGCCTACCTTCCCATCGGCACGCCGACGAACGACCTCTACGGCGGCCACCGTCTCGGCGACAACCTGTACGCCGAGAGCATCGTCGCCGTCGATTGCGAGACAGGCGAACGCCAGTGGCACTACCAGTTCGTCCACCACGGCCTGTGGGACTACGACCCGCCGACCGCGCCGAATCTGTTCGAGGCGACAGTGGACGGAAAGCCGGTACGCGGAGTCGTCCAGGTCACGAAGCAGGCCTTCGCCTTCGTCTTCGACAGGACGACCGGAAGGCCGGTGTGGGAGATCGAAGAGCGCGAAGTGCCGCCCAGCGAAGTGCCGGGCGAGCGCGCGGCGCCGACCCAACCCTTCCCCACCCGGCCCGCTCCGTTCGACCGCCAGGGCGTCACCGAGGACGACCTGATCGACTGGACGCCCGAACTCCGCGCCGAGGCGCTCGAGATCGCAGCCGACTACGACCTCGTGCCCCTGTACACGCCGCCGCGGATCGAGGGGGCCGGCAAACCGACGGTCCAGTTGCCGGCCGACGGCGGCGGCGCGAACTGGACGGGCGCCGCCGTCGACCCGGCGAGCAGCGTGCTCTACGTCTTTTCCCACACCCGAGCGGCCAGCGTCTCCCTGATCAAGCCCGACCCGAACCGCTCCGATCTGAACTTCGTGCCCGACCGCTGGTACGCGACGGTCGAAGGACCTCAGGGGCTGCCCCTGGTGAAGCCGCCGTACGGGCGGATCACGGCGATCGACCTGAACACCGGCGAGCACCTGTGGATGGTTCCGCATGGCGTGGGGCCGGTGAACCACCCCGCGATCGCTCACCTGGAACTCGGGCGGCTGGGCCATGCCAACCACACGGCGGCACCCCTGGTCACGCCCACACTGCTCTTCGTCACGGCAGCGCGAGAACCCGACATACCGCCCGAGATCAGCGTCTACGACAAGTCGACCGGTGAGTACCTGGGCGGCATCGAGTTGCCGGAGACACCGAACTCGAACGTGATCAGTTACGAACACGCCGGCCGGCAGTACCTCGCCGTCGCCACCGGCGGCGGCAGGTTCGGCGCCGGCGGCGGCGGCACGCCGCCTGAACTCGTCGTCCTGGCCCTGCCTGCCGTTGCGGAGGAACCGAACGCATGAGAGTCCACACACAGGTCGCCACGCTCACTGCACTCCTTCTCGCCACTGCCGCAGCCTCCCAACCGCCGCCGCGCCGGGCCGAAGCCGCCTACGGCATCGACGACGCCGCCCTGGTCGGCGCCGCCGGGCGCACCGCCGACTGGCTGACCTACGGCGGCACCTACAAGGAGCAGCGCTACAGCACCCTCGACCAGATCAACGACGGCAACGTAGGCGAGCTTGGCATCGCCTGGGTCAAGGAGACGAACACGAAGCGCGGCCTCGAGGCCACGCCGCTGATCGTCGACGGCGTGATGTACGCGACCGGCGCCTGGAACGTGATCTACGCAATGGACGCAGTGACCGGCGAACCGCTCTGGACGTACGACCCGGAGGTGCCGCGCGCCATCGCGATGAAGACCTGCTGCGACGCAGTGAACCGCGGCGCCGCCCTGTACCGCGGCAAGGTGATCTCGGCCACTCTCGACGGACGCCTGATCGCCATCGACGCCGAGACGGGCGAACTCGCCTGGTCGACGATGACGGTGCCCGAGGACTCGATGTACACGATCACCGGCGCCCCCCGGATCGCGAAGGGCAAGGTGATCATCGGCAACAGCGGCGCCGAGTACGGCGTACGCGGCTACGTCGACGCCTACGACGCGGAGACGGGCGAGCGCGCCTGGCGCTTCTACACCGTCCCCGGCAATCCGGCGGACGGCTTCGAGAACGAGGCGATGCGGATGGCCGCCGAGACCTGGACCGGCGAGTGGTGGACCGGCGGCGGCGGCGGCACCGTATGGGACTCCATCGTCTACGACCCGGAACTCGACCTGCTTTACATCGGCGTCGGCAACGGCGCGCCCTGGGACCGCAACCTCCGCAGCCCCGGCGGAGGCGACAACCTGTTCCTGTCTTCGATCGTGGCGCTCAGGCCCGACACCGGCGAGTACGTCTGGCACTACCAGACGACTCCCGGCGACACCTGGGACTACACCGCCACCCAGCCGATCATGCTCGCCGAGCTGCCGATCGGCGGCCGGGTCCGCCAGGTCCTCATGCAGGCGCCGAAGAACGGCTTCTTCTACGTCCTGGACCGCCGCACCGGCGAACTCATCTCGGCCGAGGAGTTCGTCACCGTGACCTGGGCGAGCCACGTCGATCTGGCCAGCGGCCGCCCGATCGAGCTAGCCGGCGCCCGCTACGCCGACCAGGCCGTCGCCGTTTCGCCCGGCCCGCTCGGCGGGCACAACTGGCACCCGATGGCGTTCAGTCCGGACACCGGGCTCGTGTACATCCCCGCGATGGAGATGTCGAACTTCTACGTGCCGGACCCGAACTTCGAGTACACCCCGGGCCAGTGGAACCTCGGTGTGCGCGCCGCCGCACCCGAGGACATTCCCCAGGCCGTCGTCGACGCGACCGGCCTGTCGGGCCAGATGCTGGCCGAGGACGCCCCGCCGGCTCTGCTCTCCGGTCACCTGCTGGCGTGGGATCCGGTCGCCCAGCGCGAGGTCTGGCGCGCCCAGTACACGATGCCCTGGTCGGGCGGTACGCTCGCCACGGCCGGCAACCTCGTCTTCCAGGGCACGCCCTTCGGACAACTGACCGCCTACCGCGCCGACGACGGCGAGAAGCTCTGGGAGAGCTACACCGGCAGCGGCGTGATCGCGCCGCCGATCACCTTCGAGAGCGGCGGCACGCAGTACATCGCGGTGATGTCCGGCTGGGGCGGCGCCTTCGGCATCGTCGGCAGCCGTTCGGCTCGGCAGGCCGTCGAGTCGGAGGGCCGGATCGTCGTCTACGCCCTCGGCGCCACCGGCCGGGCGATCGAGCGGCAGGAACGCCGCGAGATCCGAGTCTCCCGGGTCGACCACGGCGCCTCGACAGCTGACATCGACGCCGGCCGCCGGCTCTTCAACCAGTACTGCCTCGTCTGCCACGGCTACGGCGCCGTCTCCGGCGGCGTCACCCCCGACCTGCGGCAGTCCTCCCAGCGCGTCTTC
>Ga0209543_1001188_pt1 | contig 25528 bp, 23 predicted proteins | sample MesohylFT_FD_187296 | JGI IMG/M metagenome (GOLD analysis project Ga0209543, IMG submission 187296) | Host-associated microbial community of the marine sponge Aplysina aerophoba from Gulf of Piran - sponge mesohyl, lysed by freeze-thaw... | ecosystem: Host-associated > Porifera > Sponge >...
CTGGTGGCTCTCCTTGTGGAGGCGCTGGGTGCCGGCCTGGCCGATGAGGCAGACCAGCGGCGCGCGGTCCATGTTGGCGTCGGCGACGCCGGTCACGAGATTGGTGGCGCCGGGGCCGAGGGTGCCGAGGCAGACGCCCGCCTTCCCCGTCAGCCGGCCATAGACGTCGGCCATGAAGGCCGCCGCCTGCTCGTGCCGGCAGAGGACGAAGTCGATGTCGCTGTCCATCAGCGACATCATCACGTCGGCGTTCTCTTCGCCGGGAATGCCGAAGATGTGGGTCACGCCCTCGCTTTCGAGGCATTTGACCAGAAGATCGGACGCTTTCATGGAGTCCCTTTCCAGGGCGCGATCCCTGCCGCCGCGCCCGTCTGAGTGCGCGGCGCACGATGCGGCCCGGCCGCGGCCGAGTCAACGCGTCCGCGGCGCAGATCACGCCCCTGTTTGAAATGTTGAATGGTCGTGCCGGGATGGTGGTCAGATTGTCAGTCGAGCACGCGCAGGGCCGTCTCGGGCGCCTTGTCGAGAATCCTGAGCAGGGCCCTGGCGGCGCCCGTGGGCCCGCGTTTGCCTTGCTCCCAGTTGCGGATCGTCTCGTGCGGCACGCCGATGCGGCGCGCGAACTCTACCTGCGTCAGCCCCACCCGCCTGCGCACCCGTCGGGCAAAGCGCGCCATATCCTGCATCGCCTCGGCATCGTCATCGCGCGCCTGCCGCGCAATATCTTCCTCGCTCGTCGCATCCAGCACCGCATGATCGACCCGTCCCCGAGGAAGGCTGCGCGGCTCGTCCGGGTCAATCCTGACGCGTGTTCTGCTCATAGTCCCGAACCTCCTTGCGCTTGGCCTTGCGCGCCGAAATGATGCGGATGACGTAGGCGAAATCGAAGCCGCGTCGCGCGAGACACGCGTCGCTGTTGGCGCCGTCCCACTCGAATTCCATATCAGATGGTAGGCCAATGGCCTACCGAAGTCAACGCACCCGCCCGGCGGCCGACACGACGTGAAGGGCTAGCGGTACCGGGCCGCAGGCCCGGAGCGCGCGACCGCGCGCCGCGCCAAAGGCGCGTAGCCAACCGAACGGAGCGAGCGCCCGGCACCTGAGGGAAAGCAGGGACTCCTAACCCGGCGCGTCGTCGCCGGAACCGCTGCCTGCGTCTTCGGGCCCGTCGCCGGTCCGCTCGCGCGGCGGGCGCTCGCGCTGCCGCGCCCGTCGATCCCGCTCTTCCTCATCGTCAGCGGAGGAAAGCGCCGGAGCGTCGTCGTCCCCCCGCGCGTCCTCGATGACCACCCGGGCGGCGGGCGCGCGGCCTTGCTTGTCCTCGCCGAAGTAGATCTGTGTGTGGGGGAAGGGAATCTCGATGCCGCGTTCGTCGAAGGCGGCCTTGAGCCTGCGGTTGTACTCCCGCCCCGTCGACCATTGCGTGAGCGGCTTGGTCTTGAGCCGGGCGCGGACGATGACCGCTGAATCGCCGAAGCTGTTGAGGCCCATGATCTCCAGCGGCTCCAGCATGTTGGCGCCGAACTCGGGGTCCTGCTGCAGCGCAGCGCCGACCTCGCGCATGACGTCGACCACCTCGTCGTAGTCCTCGCGGTAGGCCACGCCCATGTCGATCAGGTAGTAGGAGAACTCCTTGGTCATGTTGGAGATCGTGTCGACGCCGCTGAAGGGCACGGTATGCACGTGGCCCTGCAGGTCGCGCAGGCGGATGGTGCGGATCGTCATCGCCTCCACCGTGCCGGTGTGGCCGCCGGCAGTCACGACATCGCCCACGGCGACGCTGTCCTCCAGCAGGATGAAGAGCCCGGTGATGATGTCCTTCACCAGGGTCTGCGCGCCGAAGCCGATGGCGAGGCCCGCGACGCCGACGCCCGCCAGCACCGGCGCGATGTCGAGGCCGATCTCCGAGAGGATCATCAGCATCGCGATGACGCCGACAACCACGCGGAGCGCGTTGCGCGCGAGCGGCAGCAGGGTGCGGGCGCGCTGGCTCCGCTCCACCAGCTCGCCCGTCTCGTCGACCTGCGTGAGGTAGCGGTCGATGAGGGTCGTCGCCACCTCGAGCACGATCGTCGCGATCAGGGCGATGGCGACGATCGAGGCGAGCGTGGCAATCACGGCGGTGCCCGTCTCGCTCGCGAGCCAGGTGAAGATATCGGCGCTCCACGCTTCGAGGACGAGGCAGAGCCCCAGCAGCAGGATCACCGTCTGCGCCGACCGGCGCGCCACCGGCAGGTAGCGGTTGACCCGCACCTGCAGCCCCGGGTAGCGCTCGCGCAGCTCGGCACGGACGCGGAAGCCCCGCTCGAAGCCGCGCCGGACCCCGGCAAAGCCGAAGCCCGTGGCCCAGGCGATCACGACCGTGGCCGCGCTCCCCTTGATCAGGAAGAGGAAGCCCTCCAGACCCTCCGCCGCAGCCAGCAGCCCGCCGGCGATGACGTAGAGGATCGCCGGGATGTGCCAGAAGTCCGCGAGCTTGCCGAGGAAGGCAAAGACCCGGAGGTGCGCCCGCGTGCCGCTGGTCCGCCCGGTCTCGTGCAGCCAGCGCGCGAACGATATGCGATTCTGCAGGATGAAGGTGATGAGAAGCCCGACCAGCAGGATGCCGAGCAGGCGGATCAGGGCCGCATGGCCGCTCTCGGGCAGGCCGAGCAGCAGGGCCGCGTAGCAGAAGACGTAGCCGTAAGCCCCGATGTTCACGAGCCGCCGCCACCAGATCGAGCAATAGGCCGCGTTCACGTCGGTAATCGGCACGAGCCTGAGCTGCGGCGCGTAGGGCGCCAGCACCAGGGTCCCAGCGGCCTTGACCACGCTCGCAATCAGGTGGGCGCTGATGATCGCGAGCGCGACCACGCGCAGCGCGTCCGCCGGTTCGATGACGGTGAGCACGCCGTAGCCCGCGCCGGCCGCGACCAGATTGGGCAGGGCCCTGAGCACCGCGTTGTAGAGCAGCAGCGCGGGCTGGAGCCAGGGGGATGGCTCCTCCAGCCCCTCGACCCAGCGGCGCGGTCGCCGCAGAGCCCGGAAAACGATCAGGCCGATGACGAGCCCGGCAACGATGATCGCTACCAGCTTGCCGAAGGAAATCAGCCAGGCGTCGCGCTCCTCCCGCTCGCCCCAGTGCTCGATCAACCAATCGATGGCCTCCGGGATGTCGGCGATCGCGCCCGCGAGATCGACGATATGCCGGCCGAGGGTAGCGATCCCGTCGGAGAACGCGCGCATGGCGGACGCGCTCTCCGCATCCTCGCTCGCCTCCGCCGCCTGTTGGGCCTCGAGCGCGGCCTTGAGGTCGGCGATGAAGCGCTCGCGCTGCTCCGGCGATTCGAGGGTCTCGACCAGGCCTTCGAGGGCCTGAGCGTCGGCCCCGTCGGCTGCGGCCGCGCCTTCCTGGGCGAGCACAGGCGCGCTCGCGGCAAGCCACAGGGTCGCCAGCAGCAGCGCCGCAGCGCCCGCAAGGCACGCATGCGGGGCACGAATTGCCGGCCGCTGGACACTCCGCGTAAGCGCGTGCCAGAGTGCCGCCGCCGTGCGATGCACCGGGAGGGACGACATGGCGGTGACTATTTACCACAACCCGCGCTGCTCCAAGTCCCGTCAAACATTGCAGTTGTTGCAGGACCGGGGCATCGAGCCGGAGATCGTGGAGTATCTGAAGGCACCGCCCTCGGCCGACGAGATGGACGCCGTGCTCGCCAAGCTCGGGATCGAGCCCCGCGCGCTGATGCGCACGAAGGAGGCCGCCTGGCGCGAAGCCGGCATGGCCGACGAAAAACTCTCCCGCCGCCAGCTTATCGAGCTCTTGGTGGCCAATCCCATCGTCATCGAGCGGCCCATCGTCGTGAACGGCGCCCGCGCGGCTCTCGGCCGGCCGCCCGAGAGCGTGCTGTCGATCCTCTAGTCGCGCGTCCTGCGCCAGTGACCCTCCCGGTCGTCTTTCACCCGGATTACACGGTCCCGCTGCCGCCCGGCCATCGCTTCCCCATCGGGAAGTTCGGCCGGATCAAGGACCTGTTGCTGGAGGACGGCGTGATTCCGCCAGCGAGCCTCGTCCGGCCCACGCCCGCGCCGCGGGAGTGGCTGACGCTCGCCCATCTGGAGGCCTACATCGACGCGGTGCTGACCCTCGCGCTCGACCGCCGCGCCATCCGCCGGCTCGGGCTGCCCTTGTCCGAGGCCCTGGTGCGCCGCGGCCGCGCCGCCGTGGGCGGGACCGTGCTCACCGGCCGTCTCGCGCTGGAGCACGGGCTCGCCTGCAACACGGCGGGGGGCAGCCACCATGCCTTCGCCGACCACGGCGCCGGCTTCTGCCTCTTCAACGATGTCGCCGTCGCCATCCGCGTGCTGCGCAGCGAGGGGCTGATCGAGCGGGCTCTGGTGGTCGATCTCGACGTCCATCAGGGCGACGGCACGGCGGCGATCTTTCGCGATGAACCGGAGGTCTTCACCTTCTCGCTCCATTGCGAGGCCAACTATCCGCCGGCCAAGGAAACCAGCGATCTCGACATCGGCGTCCCGCCCGGCACCGGCGATGACGTCTATCACTCCGTGCTGGCGACCCACCTGCCGGCGCTGCTTGCGGACCATCGGCCGGATATCGTGTTCTACAATGCCGGCGTCGATCCCCATGCCGACGACAAGCTCGGCCGGCTCGCCCTCAGCGACGGCGGCCTTGCGAGGCGCGATCGCTTCGTGATCGAGACCTGCCGCGAGGCCGGCGTGGCATGCGCCTGCGTGGTGGGCGGCGGCTACGCCGACGATCTCGACCGCCTCGCGCGCCGGCACACGAGCGTCCATCGGGCCGCGGCCCTGGTGGCGGCGTCAGCGGACGGGCGGGCACGGGTACGGGTTGCGGGAGGGAGAGCATGAAAGCGGCGGTGATCCACGGCTACGGCGAGGCCTTCGACACGATCGTCTACGAGGATGTTCAGACCCCGGCGGCGGGCCCCGGCGAGCTCCTGATCAAGGTCCATGCCTCGGGCGTGAACCATTGCGACACCGACCTGCGCAAGGGGCTCTTCGGCGTCGAAAGCCCCATGCCCCACGTCATGGGGGTCGACGCGGCAGGCGCGGTCGCCGATGTCGGCGCTGGGGTCACGGGGTTCAGCGAAGGCGACCGGGTCGCGCCCCACTTCATGCTGAGCTGCGGCGCCTGCGGCGACTGCCGCGACGGGCGCGAGAACCTCTGCATGAACGCGGGCGTCCTCGGAGTCACCCATTGGGGCGGCTACGCGGAGTACGTGCGGGTGCGCCACGACCACGTCGTGCGCCTGCCCGACTCGCTCTCCTACGAGGACGCGGTGGCTGGCCAGATTCCCTTCGCCACCGCCTGGGAGGCGCTGATCGAGGAGATCGGCCTCCGCGCCGGCGAGACCGTGCTGATCACCGCCGCTGGCGGCGGCGTGGGCTCCGCTGCAGTTCAGATTGCCAAGCTCGCCGGCGCGCGGGTAGTCGCCGCCGCGGGTTCCGAGGAGAAGCTGGAGAAGGCCCGCGCCCTCGGCGCCGACGCAGCCATCGACTACACGCACGAGGACATCGGCAACGCGTCGCGGCGGCTCACCGACGGCCGGGGCGTCGATGCGGCGCTGGAGATGACCGGCGGCGCGATCCTGGTGGGCGCCATCGACGCGCTCGCGCCCGGTGCCCGGCTCGCCACCATCGGCGCCCACGGCGGCGAGCAGGTGGAGATCGACTTCATCGAGTTCTTCCGCAAGCACATCGCGGTGCATGGCTGCGGGCGTTCGACCAAAACCCATGTCGAGCAAGTGCTGGGGTTGATGGCGGAGGGCCATCTCGCGCCGGTGATCCACCAGGTCTTCTCCCTGAGCGAGGCGCCGGCGGCCCACGCGCTGATGGAGAGCCGCAACTTCTTCGGCCGCATGATCATGCGGCCTTGAGCAGGGCCGGTCGCGGTGCCCGATCCGCTCGGCAACTTCGCCTTTACCTGGCCCTTCTATCTCGGCGGGGTCATCGCCTATCTGATCGGCGCGTTGCCCATGGGGCTGATCGTGGCGCGCCTCTTCAAGCTCGGCGACCTGCGGCGCGTCGGCTCCGGCAACATCGGCGCCACCAACGTGCTGCGCACCGGCAACAAGGCGGCCGCCGCGCTCACCCTGCTGCTCGACGGCGGCAAGGGCGCCGTGGCCGTGGTCATCGCCCAGCGCTTCGGTCCCGACATGGCGGTGATCGCCGCCGGCTGCGTGGTCGTGGGTCACATCGCGCCGGTCTGGCTGCTCTTCAAGGGCGGCAAGGGCGTGGCCACGACCCTGGGCGTCCTGCTCGCGATCGCGTGGCCTGTCGGGCTCGTCGCCTGCGCTCTCTGGCTCGCCGTCGCCGGGCTCTTCCGCTATTCCTCCCTCGCCGCCCTGATCGCGATCTGCGCCGCGCCAGGGTTCGCGCTCCTCTTCGATATGCCGCAGATCGCGTGGCTCACGGGCTTCCTCGCGGTCATCGTGACGCTCCGCCACGGGGCGAACATCGTGCGCCTCGCGCGCGGCCGCGAGCCCCGCATCGGCCGGAGCGCCCCGGCCGCGCCCGAGACCGACCCTCCGGTGGACCAATGAACGTTTCCCTCTCCAGCGAGCCGCGCACGCTCACCGAGGCCGAACGGCTCGACTGGCTGCGCCTCGCCCGCAGCGAGAACGTCGGGCCGATCACCTTCTTCGCGCTGCTGGCCCGCTTCGGCACGCCCACCGCCGTGCTCGATGCGCTGCCTGCGCTCGCCCGCCGCGGCGGCAGGCGGCGCCCCATCAAGGTCTGCTCGCGCGCAATCGCTGAGCGCGAGCTCGAGGACCTCACCGCGCTTGGCGGGCGCCTGATCGCACTGGGCGAGCCTGTCTATCCGCAGGCGCTCGCCGCCATCGACGACCCGCCGCCGGTGATCGCCCTGCGCGGGCGCGTGGATCTGCTCGCGGGCGACTGTATCGCCGTGGTGGGTGCGCGGAACGCGTCAGCGAACGGGCTTCACTTCGCCGAGCAGCTGGCGGCGGAGCTCGGCGCCGCAGGCCTCACCGTGGTCTCCGGCATGGCCCGCGGCATCGACGCCCGCGCCCACGCCGGCGCGCTGACCACCGGCACGGTCGCGATCATGGGCGGCGGAATCGACGTCCTTTATCCCAAGGAGAACAGGTCGCTATTCGAGCGTCTGCTGGAGGAGGGCACGGTCGCCGCGGAGGCTCCGCTCGGCACGGTACCCATGGGGCGCCACTTCCCGCGCCGCAATCGCATCATATCGGGGCTCTCCCGCGGCGTCGTGATCGTGGAGGGCGCGGCGCGCTCGGGCTCCCTGATCACGGCACGGCTCGCGCTGGAGCAGGGCCGCGAGGTGATGGCGGTCCCCGGCTCGCCCCTCGACCCGCGCGCCAGCGGCCCTAACCGGCTGATTCGCCAGGGTGCCACGCTGGTGGAGAACGCCGACCAGGTGCTCGAAGCGCTGGCCGAAGGCGGCCGCCAGGTGCTCAGCGAACCCCGGCAAGACTGGCCGGACGACGCCGCTCTCGGCACGTCCGAGGACGACGACGCGCCCGCCGATGCACGCGAGTCCGTCATCGCTTTGCTCGGCCCGAGCCCGGTGCCGGCGGACATGCTGGTCCGGCAGAGCCGGTTGACTCCCGCGATGGTGGCGACCATTTTGCTCGAGCTTGAGTTGGCGGGACGCTTGGAGCGCCAGCCCGGCAACCGCGTTTCACTCTCCCAGCCGGCGGCGTAGCGCCGCCCATCGGCGCTATCAGAAAACGTTTCAGGATGAACGTCGTCGTCGTCGAATCGCCCACCAAGGCGTCCACCATCGGCAAGTACCTGGGGCCCGACTACACGGTCGTGGCCTCCTACGGCCACGTGCGCGACCTCCTGCCCAAGGACGGCTCGGTGCGGCCGGACGATGCCTTCGCCATGGACTGGACCGTCGCCGACGGTGCCGAGAAGCACATCGGCACCATCCGCAAGGCGCTCAAGGGCGCTGACCATCTCTATCTCGCCACCGACCCCGACCGCGAGGGCGAGGCGATCTCCTGGCATGTGCAGGACGAACTCGGCCGGCGCGGGCTCCTGGACGGCGTGGCGGTCAAGCGCGTGGTCTTTACCGAGGTCACCAAGTCCGCCGTGCTGGACGCCATGGCCGCCCCGCGCGACCTCGACGACGACCTGATCGACGCCTACAAGGCGCGCCGCGCGCTCGACTATCTGGTGGGCTTCACGCTCTCGCCGGTGCTCTGGCGCAAGCTCCCGGGCTCGCGCTCGGCGGGCCGCGTGCAATCGGTCGCGCTCAGGCTGATCTGCGCGCGCGAGCTCGAGATCGAGGCCTTCAAGCCGCGCGAGTACTGGTCGATCGAGGTCGACCTGGACACGCCCCGGGGCGAGCGCATCGTCGCCCGCCTCGCCGCCCTCGATGGCGAGAAGCTCGGCAAGTACGCGCTCGGCGACCAGGAAGCGGCCGAGCGGGCCGCCGAACTCGTCCGCTCCGGCCGCTACAGCATCGCCGCCGTCGAGCCCAAGCGGGTCAAGCGCAATCCGGCGCCGCCCTTCACCACGTCGACCCTGCAGCAGGAAGCCTCGCGCAAGCTGGGCTTCGCCGCGCGGCGCACCATGCAGGTGGCCCAGCAGCTCTATGAAGGCATCGCGGTAGGCGGCGAGCAGGTGGGCCTCATCACCTACATGCGGACCGACGGCGTGCAGATCGCGGAGCAGGCGCTGCGCCAGGCGCGGGACGTGATCGGCAAGCGCTACGGCAAGGCCTACGTGCCGGAGAAGCCCCGGCGCTACCGAACCAAGGCGAAGAACGCACAGGAAGCCCACGAGGCGATCCGCCCCACCGATCTCTCCCGCACGCCTCAGTCGCTCTCGTCCGTGCTCAAGAAGGATCAGGCGCGGCTCTATGAGCTGATCTGGAAGCGCGCGCTCGCGAGCCAGATGGCAAGCGCCGAGATCGACCGGGTGAGCGTGGACATCGCCTCCGACGACGGTCGCACCGGGCTTCGCGCCACCGGGTCGACCGTCGCCTTCGACGGCTTCCTCCGCGTCTATCAGGAGGGCCGGGACGACGCCCGGCGCGACAACGGCGACGATGCGGACGACGAGCGCCGGCTGCCGGCGGTCACCGTGGGCGAGGCGATGACGGTCGCCGGCGTCACCCCGAACAAGCACGTCACCGAACCGCCGCCGCGCTTCTCCGAGGCGAGCCTGGTCCGGCGGCTGGAGGAGCTCGGCATCGGCCGCCCCTCCACCTACGCGTCGATCATCTCGGTACTGCAGGACCGCAACTACGTGCGCCTGGAGAAGCGTCGCTTCGTACCGGAGGACCGCGGGCGCATCGTCACGGTGTTCCTCGAGAGCTTCTTCAGCCGCTACGTCGAGTACGACTTCACGGCCTCGCTCGAAGGCCAGCTCGATACCATCTCCGCCGGCGAGATCGACTGGCGCCAGGTGCTCAGCGACTTCTGGCGCGACTTCGCCGGCGCGGTGGAGGAGACCAAGGGGCTCCGGGTCAAGCATGTGCTCGATGCCCTCGATGCGACCCTCGGCCAGCACCTCTTCCCGGCCGAGGACGGCAGTGAGGATCGCCGCTGTCCCTCCTGCGAGGACGGGCGGCTCGGGCTCAAGCTCGGGCGCTACGGCCCCTTCGTGGGCTGCGCCAACTATCCCGACTGCAAGTACACGCGCCCGCTCGCCGAGAACGGGGGCGATGCGTCGGAGCCGCGCACGCTCGGCAACGACCCGGAGACCGGTCTGCCGATCGTGCTCAAGCGCGGTCCCTACGGCCTCTACATCGAGCAGGCTGTCGAGGAGACATCGAAGAAGAAGCCCAAGCGGGTTTCCTTGCCCCAGGACCTCGCGCCGGACCTGGTCGATCTCCAGACGGCGCTCGGCCTGCTCTCGCTCCCGCGCGAGATCGGCATTCACCCCGAGTCCGGCAAGCCCGTCACCGCCGGCATCGGCCGCTTCGGCGCTTACGTGAAGCATGACGGCACCTATCGCTCGCTGCCACGCGGCGAGAGCGTGCTGGAGGTGGGCCTGAACCGGGCGGTGGTGCTGATCGCCGAGAAGAAGGGCGGCGCCCAGGTGCTGCGGGAGCTCGGCGCCCACCCGGATGGCGGCGAGCCGGTGAGTCTTCGCAGCGGCCGCTACGGGCCCTATGTCCAGCATCGCCGCGTGCGTGCGTCGCTGCCCAAGGACGCGTCCGCCGACGAGCTCACCCTGGATGACGCCGTCAAGCTGCTCGCCGCCAAGGCGGCCAAGGGCGGCACCAAGAAGAAGACAGCCGGGCGAGGGCGGCCCAAGGCGAAGCGCGCGGCGCGCCGGCAAGCGGGCGCGCCCGCCGACGGCGCGCCCTAGCGGCGCGCGACGCTCTTGGCGGGCAAGCCGCCTCCATTTCCGAGCAGGGATGAGGTTCTGCGCTTTGTCCGGGAGAGCCCGGGCAAGGTCAGCCGGCGCGAGATCGCGCGCGCCTTCAACATTCGCGGCAACGACCGCGCGGCGCTGACCGAGCTCCTGCGCTCGCTGGAGGAGGAAGGCGCGATCGACGCCCGTCGCACGCGGCGCCGTCCCGCCGGCACGCTGCCCTCGGTCACCGTGCTGGAGGTCGAGGGCCTCGACTCCGACGGCGCGCTCAGCGCGCGGCCGGCGCGTTGGGAGGAGCCCGACCCGCCGCCGCCGATCACCCTCGACCCGGCACCCCGCGGCGTTCCCGAACCGGGTGAGGGCGACCGCGTGCTCGCGCGGCTCAGGCCCGCACCCGAAGGCGGCTACCTGGCGCGGCCCATGCGCGTGCTCGATGCCGGCCCCCGCCGGGTGGTCGGGGTCTTCCGCGCCAAGGGCGACGGCGGGGGCGTGATCGAGCCGGCGGAGCGCCGCTCCCGCCGCGACATCGCTGTACCGGCTGGCGAGACCGCCGGCGCCCGCACGGGCGAGCTGGTGGTCGGCGAGATCGAGCCCGGCAGCCGCCTCGGCCCGGCCGACGCGAGGGTGGTCGAGCGGCTGGGCGACGCGGACTCGCCCGGCGCGATCAGCCTCGCCGCAATTCACGGCCGCGGCCTGCCGATGCGCTTCCCCGACGCGGCGCTGGCGGAGGCCGAGCGCGCGGCACCGCCGGGCCTCGAAGGCCGCGCCGACTTGCGGGCGCTCCCTTTGGTTACCATCGACGGCGCCGATGCCCGCGATTTCGACGATGCGGTGTGGGCCGAGCTCGATGCCCCGCCGGACAATCCGGGCGGCTGGCGCGCGCTCGTCGCCATCGCCGACGTTGCCCACTTCGTCCGGCCCGGCAGCGCCCTCGACAAGGCGGCCCGCGAGCGCGGCAACTCCGCCTACTTCCCCGACCGCGTGGTGCCGATGTTGCCGGAGGAGCTCTCCGCCGGCCTCTGCTCGCTGAAGCCCGACGTGGACCGTGCCTGCCTCGCCGCGCACCTTCGTATCGACGCCAAGGGCGAAGTGCTCGACTGGCGCTTCGAGCGCGCGCTCATGCGCTCGGCGGCAAGGCTCACCTACGACGAAGTTCAGACCGCGGCGGAGCGCGACGGCGACGGCCTGGCGCCTTCGGTCCGGGCCGTGATCACTGCGCTCTACGGCGTCTATGGCGCGCTCCGGGCGGCGCGGGAGCGGCGCGGCGCGCTCGACCTGGAACTGCCGGAGCGCGAGGTGACGATGGCCGAGGACGGCTTTGTGGCGCGTATCGGCTTCGCCCGCCGCCACGACAGCCACCGCCTGATCGAGGAGCTGATGATCGCGGCCAACGTCGCCGCCGCCAGCGCCCTCGAAGCCAAGCGTGCGCCCTGCATGTACCGCGTCCACGACCTGCCCGATTCGGCGAAGCTCGAGGTGCTGCGCGAGTTTCTCCGCAGCCGCGGGATCGCCATGCCGCGCAGCGGGGCGATCCGTCCCGATGCCTTCAACCGCTTCCTCGCCCTGCTCGAGAACCCGCGCGATGTCGGCATCGCCAGCCTGATGATCCTGCGGGCACAGGCGCAGGCCGCATACAGCCCCCGCAACGTCGGCCATTACGGGCTCGGCCTCGTGCGTTACGCCCACTTCACCTCGCCGATCCGCCGCTACGCCGACCTGCTGGTCCATCGCGCCCTGATCGATGCCTACGGCCTCGGGCCGGGCGGCGCTGACCGCACCGAAGCGGAAGCGTGGCAGCAACTGGGCACGCATATCTCGGGGACAGAGCGGCGCGCACAGGCTGCCGAGCGCGACGCCGGGGACCGCTACTGCGCCGCCTATCTGGCCGATCGTCTGGGTGCGGAGTTCGCCGGGCGGATCGCGGGCGTGACCCGCTTCGGCGTCTTCGTCTCCCTCGACGAGACAGGCGCGGAAGGCCTGGTGCCGGGGCGCTCCCTCGGCGCCTCCCGCCCCCGCTTCGACGCCCGCCGGCACACGCTCGCGGTCGACGGGCGCACACTCCGCCTGGGCGACCCGGTGGTCGTGGTGCTGCGCGAGGCCGATCCCGTTGCCGGCGGCCTCGTCTTTTCCCTCTCGGCCGCAAATGGCGAGACCTGGGACTCAGTGGCGGACGGCACCGGGAGGCGGCGCGGCAAGTCGCGGCGGCGCTGATCGTGCCCCCCGCCCGCACGCGCTGGGACATCGTGGCCCTGGCCTTCGCGGCCGGCTACATGGTGGGCATGCAGGTCGGCAAGGTGCCGCCGGCGCTCCCGATGCTGGAGGCGGAGCTTGGCCTGCCCCGCGTCATCGCCGGGCTGATCGCGTCCTCCTTCTACGGCATGGGCGCGGTCCTGGGCGTCGCCGGCGGGCTGCTGGTCGACCGGCTGGGCATCAGGCAGATGGTCTTCGTGGGCGGAACCGTGATGGCGCTCGCGAGCCTTGCCGGCGGATTTGCGGAGAACGGGGCGCAGCTGCTCGCGGCCCGCATCGTCGAAGGCTTCGGCTTCGCCACGCTTACGGTTGCCGGGCCCAAGATGCTCGTCGCCGCGGCCGATGGCTCCGTGCGCCGCTTCGTCCTCGGCATCTGGGGCACCTACATGCCGATCGGCATCGCGCTCTCGCTGGTGATCGCGACGGTGCTGCTGGAGCCGCTCGGTTGGCGCGCCCTCTGGTTCATCAATACCGGGCTGATTCTACTCTTCTTGCTTGCCTTCGCCTGGGGCGCGGCGCCGGGGCGCTTGAACATGCCGGCGGCGGACAGCGCGTTCGATCGTGCAGGCGTGCGCGTGACGCTGGCGCGGCCGGGGCCCTGGCTCTTCGGCCTCTGCTTCGCGATTTTCGCCGTGCAATGGCAGGCGCTGATGGCGTGGCTGCCCACCTTCCTGATCGAGACGCAAGGCCGCTCGCTCGCCGCTGCCGCACTCTTCACCGCGCTCTTCGTCCTCGCCACCACCGTGGGCTCGGTGGCCAGCGCCTGGCTCATGCTCCGGGGCGTCGCGCGCTGGCTGCTCTTGGGGCTTACCTTCACGGGCATGGGCGTCTGCGCGGCAACGCTCTTCGCGCCCTTCACGCCCGTTGCCGCGAAGATCCCGCTCGCCGTCTGCTTCGCCCTGGCCAGCGGCCCGCTGCCCGCCGCGTGCTTCGAAGGCGGTGTCGCGCATGCGCCGAGCCAAGCGCAGGTAGCGATGGCGGGCGGCTTCGTTGCGCAGGGGGCCGCGCTCGGCGCCGTGCTTGGCCCGCCGCTGCTCGCCGCGGTGACCGAGGCCCTGGGCGGTTGGGACGCCGCGTGGTGGACCATGCTGGTCTGGTCCTCTCTCGGTCTCGCGCTCGTCGCCGGCGTATGGCGAGCCGACGCGCGTCTCGGGCGCCTGGTCGCCGCAGCATGAGGGGCACGCGTCCCTGATCGGGGTTTCCCTCCCGCGACACGTGTGTTGGGATCGCCGGACGAGGGGAGGGGACTGACGTGGCGGATCGACCGGTGGCCGGCAAGGAAGATGCCCCCTTGCCAAACAATCGCGAGCGCGCGGCAAATCCGGACGCCCGAAACCGCATTCGCGGTCGACCCGCATTCCCGTGCCATAGGCCCACGCACGCATGACGTCCGGACGCACCCGCTGGGACATCGTGGCGATTGCGCTCGCGGCTGGCTACATCGTGGGCCTGCAGGTCGGCAAGGTGCCGCCTGCGCTGCCCTTGTTACAGGCCGAGCTCGGGCTGCCCCGCGTGATCGCCGGGCTGATCGCGTCGTCGTTCTACGGTATCGGCGCCGCGTTCGGCGTCGCGGGCGGGCTGTTGATCGACCGCCTGGGTGCCCGGCGGATGGTGCTCGCAGGGGCCGCGGTGATGGCGCTCGCGAGCCTTGCCGGCGGGTTCGCCGGAAACGGGACGCTGCTGCTCGCGACCCGCGTCGTCGAGGGCTTCGGCTTCGTCGCCCTCACGGTGGCCTCGCCCAAGCTGATCGCCGCCGGGACGCGCACCGACGTGCGCCGCTTCGCCCTTGGTGCCTGGGGCACCTACATGCCGATCGGCATGTCACTCTCCCTGGTGGTCTCGACGGTGGTGCTGGACACGATCGGCTGGCGCGGCCTCTGGTTCCTGAATGCCGGGATCATTCTGCTCTACCTGCTTGTCTTCGGTTGGAGGACAGCGCCGCGGCGCTGGCATCCGCTGAAGGGTGTCGGCGCAGCCGCCGACGGCGCGAGGGGGCGGTCAGCGCGGCCGCAACGGGGGCCCTGGAAGTTCGGCGCGGGCGCGCGTGCGACCCTGTCGCGGCCGGGGCCCTGGCTCTTCGGTGCGTGCTTCGTGCTCTTCTCGATCCAGTGGCTGGCGCTGATGACGTGGCTGCCCACCTTTCTGATCGAGACCCAGGGCCGCTCGCTCGCCGGCGCCGCGCTCTTCACCGCGCTCATCGTCTCCGTCACCGGGCTGGGCGTCGTCGCCGGCGCGTCGCTGCTGCGTCGCGGTGCGGCACGCTGGCTCCTGATCGGCACCGCCTATGTGGCGATGGGCGTGTGCGCGGCGGCGCTCTTCGCGCCCGTCACTCCGGACGCCGCCAAAATCCCGCTCGCGCTCTGCTTCACCTTGTTCGGCGGTCTGCTGCCCGCCGCCTGCTTCGAAGGCGGCCCCGCGCATGCGCCCAGTCAGGAACAGGTCGCCATGGCCAGCGGCTTCGTGGCGCAGGGAGCCGCGATCGGCAGCGTGCTCGGCCCGCCTCTGCTGGCCGCAGTGACCGAGGCGGTCGGCGACTGGGAATCCGCGTGGTGGACCATGCTGGTCTGCCCAGGTATCGGCCTGGCGGTCGTCGGCGGCGTATGGCGGGCCGACGCGCGTCTCGCACGGGCGAAGGCCAAGGCATGACGGGCCGCCGCTCGCCGGCGCTCACCCTCGTCGCTACCATCATCGCCGCTGCCTTCGCGCTGTCGTGCGGCGACGCATTCGCGGCTTCGATCTCGCTCTCTGCGCGCCCGATCGCCCTCGACCTGACCGACAGTGCCGTGCAGCGCGTGGGCCGCCTGCACTTCCTCGGCGGGCTGGACCTGCGGAGCGACGAGGCGGCGTTCGGCGGCCTCTCCGGCCTGAGCGTCACGGCCGACGGGCGGCTCACCGCCGTCACCGACCGCGGCCACTGGTTCACCGCCCGCGTCGTGCGCGACCGCACCGGCCGCCTCGTGGACGTAGTCGACGCCGCGCTGGGACCGCTCCTCGACACGAAGGGCCGACCGATCACGGGCGAGTGGCGCGACGCCGAGGCGCTGGAGCGCCTGCCGGGCGGCGACTGGCTGGTGAGCTTCGAGGGTCGACACCGCGTCTGGCGCTATGCGGCGGAGACCGGCGGGCTGCAGGGTCGCCCCGTGCCCTTCCCGACGCCGAAGGGCATCGCGGCCGCCTCGCCCAACGGCGGGCTGGAAGCGCTGACGCCGCTTCCCGACGGACGCATCCTCATGCTGGCGGAGAGCCTGAAGCGCACCGGCGGCTCCCGCGCCGGCTGGCTCGTCGGCCGGGAAATCGAGCCGCTCGGCTATCGCACCGCGCGCGACTTCAAGCCGACCGATGCGGCCCTGCTGCCGAAGGGCGACGTGCTCGTGCTGTCGCGCTACTTCAAGCTGCTCGGCGGCTTCAAGGCACGGCTGGAGCGAATTCCCGCCGGCGCCATCGGAGGCGGTGCCGTGCTGAAGGGCGAACTCCTCGCCCATTTCGCGCCGCCGCTGACGGTGGATAATTTCGAGGGCGTGGCCGTGACCCGCGACGCGGACGGCGCAACCCTCGTCTACATCCTCTCCGACGACAACTTCCACTTCCTCCAGCGCACGCTCCTGCTCCTCTTCCGCCTGGACGACTCCTGACGCGGGCAGTTCTGCACGCGACCCGCCCCGATGGTGCTACCATCCGCCAGCCGAATGGGCGCGGGTGGGGAGCGATGGGCTACACGATCGCGGAAAAGATCATGGGGCGCGCGAGCCGGGCGGGCGCGCCGGTGCCGGCCCGCACGGAAGTCGAGATCAAGCCCGACTACGTGCTGGGCTACGACTTCCCCGGCTATCTCGACCTCATCTTCAAGCAGATGAAGGAGGAGTTCGGCATCGACCGTGTCGCCGAGCCGGAGCGCTTCGCCCTCTTCATCGACCACATGGTCCCCGCCAACACGCCCGAGGAAGAGGAGCTGCACATCGTCACCCGCACCTGGTGCGCGGAGAACGGCGTCAAGCTCCACGAGCGCGAGGGCATCGGCCATCAGGTGGCGGCGGAGGCGGGCTACGCCGTGCCCGGCGGCTTCGTCGTCCACTTCGACGGTCACATCGCGCAGCTCGGCGCATTCGGCACGCTCGCCATCGGCATCCACACGCAACTGCTGGAGGCCTTCGTCCGCGAGCGGATCGACTTCACCGTGCCCGAGACCACGCGCGTCAACCTCACCGGCCGGCTCGCGCCCGGCGTGATGGCGCGCGACGTGTTTCACCACCTGGTGCGCGTGCTCGGCCCCCGTTCTTGCCGCTTTCAGGTGCTGGAGCTGGGCGGCCCGGCGCTCGGCGACATTTCGCTCGAAGGGCGCCAGACCATCACCGGGCTCGCCATGTTCACCGGTGCGCTGACCGCGATCTGCAACCCCGACCGGCTCGCGCTCGACTACGCCCGCGCCCACGTGACCGGGCCCTTCGAGCCGCAGGCAAGCGACGAGGACGCCACCTACGCCGCCCTGCACGAGGTCGACCTCACCGATCTCGCACCCATCGTGGTGGTGCCGCCCAACCCGGCCGCCACCGCCGACCTCGCGGACCACGCCGGCCTCGAAGTCCAGGCCGGCTACCTCGGCTCCTGCGCTTCCGGCCGGCTGGAGGATCTGCGCGCCGCCGCAGCGGTGCTCAAGGGCCGCCGCGTCGCGCCGGGCTTCCAGCTCCACATCGTGCCCACCAGCCAGGCGATCATGGCGGACGCTGCCCGAGAGGGCCTGCTGACCACGCTGATCGAGGCCGGCGCCTTCGTCACCTCGTCCTCCTGCGACTACTGCTACGGGCGGATCGCCACGATGACCGCGGGCCAGCGCGCGGTCTCCACCGGCACGCTCAACGTCACCGGGCGCATGGGGAGCCCGGATTCCGAGATTTACCTCTGCAATGCCGCGGCGGTGGCGGCATCGGCGCTGGAGGGGCGGATCGCCGACCCCCGCCCCTACTTCGCGCAAGCTCGCGCATGAGCCTCGCGCCCCTTCGCGGCCGCGTCGCCTACGTCTTCGAGGAGGCCGACTTCGACGTCGACCAGATCGTGGGCGTCGAGAACATCCGCCTCACCGATCCGGATGCGCTCGCCGCCTGCGCCATGCGCCGCTTCGACCCCGGCTTCGCCGAGAAGGTCGAGCCCGGCGACGTGATCGTCGGCGCCGAGAATTTCGGCTACGGCCATCCGCACTTCGCGCCGATGATCGGGCTGCGCCGCCTGGGCATCCGCGCCGTCATCGCGGACTCCTTCGCCACCGGCTACTGGCGGGAGGAGATCGCCGAGGGCTTCCCGCAGATCGCCTGCCCCGGGATCACCGGCCTCGCCCAGCGCTGGGACGAGGTGGAGATCGACTGGGAGGGAGCGCAAGTCCGCAACCTGACCCGGGGCGGCGCGCTCCCCATCGCGCCCTACTCCACCGCCGAGCGCGGCATGCTGCAAGCCGGCGGCCTCATCCCCTACCTGCGCGAAAAACTCACGGCGGAGGGCTGAGCCCCGTCACGAGCCGGAGCGGTACTTCTCCGGCATCTGCGGGCTGTTGGCCGGATTGGTGTCGTGCCTGGCGAGCCGGGTCACGACGCCCGCGCCGACCAGCGGCCTGAGCGCGGCCTCCAGCGGGTCTGCCTTCTCCCTGGCGTAGACCTCCGCGCCGGCGACGTGGATCGAGAACGATTTCACGTACTTCGCCTGCTTGGCCGGGTCGGCGATCACCGCCCTGGTCCAGGCGTAGAGGGGATAGTGCTCGATGCCCTGCGCCTCGGCTTCGGCGCAGTAGCCGGCGAAAGCGTCGTACTGGCACACCAGCCGCGCATCGTGGGCCGCGAGGATGTCCCGCACCGGCCCGAGCCCCGGATGCTCCGCACCCCGCCGCGCCGCCTCGGCCGCATCCTCGGCAAGATCGACGCGGAGCTGGTATTGCCACTGCTCCGCCGTCTCCGCCGCCGCCGATCCTTCCGCCATGGCCGATACCTCCCTGCGCCGCGTTCCTGACGCACGCCCATGGTGACCCGTCTCCCCGCCCCGCGCCAACGGCGAATCGTCCGCTATGATGCGCGGCATGCGATATGAGGAGCCCCTGGTCGCGCCCAACGGCGACCGCTTCGTCCTGATCGAGTTCGGCGATGACGGCGGGCTCAGGCTCAACCTGCAGGCCCGCGGCTTTGCCAAAGCGGTCGACGAGGCCCGCATTCCCGGCGTCATCGAGACCAATCCGGGCTTCAACTCCGTGCTCATCGAGTACGACTGGCAGCGCATCGCCTACGACGACCTGGTGCGCGAGGCGCTGGCGCTGGCCGACGCGGTGGGCACGCCCGACGAGATTGAAAGCCGGCTGGTACACGTGCCCACTCTCTATCTCGATCCGTGGACCCGCGCTTGCATGGAGGAGTACCACCGCGCCATCAAGGAACGGCCCTACGACCCCGACTTCATCGTTGAAGAGAACGGCCTCTCGGGGCTCGACGAACTGGTGGCCCTCCATTCTGCGACGGAATACTGGATCGGCATTATCGGCGCCTATCCCGGCCTGCCGCTCATGCGCCCGCTCGACCCGCGCTGCATCGTCTACGCGCCCAAGTACGACCCGCCCCGCATGTGGACGCCGCAGGGCGCAGTGGTCTGCGCCGGCGGCGCGAGCGCGATCCAGACCCTGCACTCGCCCGGCGGCTTCAACATGATCGGCCGCACACCGCTTCCCATGTTGGATCCGAAGGGGCGCATCCCGGCCTTCGGCGGCGGCACCGCGCTGCTCCGCGTCGGCGACCGCATCAAGTTTGATCCCATCGACCGCAGCGAATACGACCGGGTCGAGGCGAAGCTCGCGGAAGGAACCTACCCCTTCAACATCGTCGAGTATCAGCGCTTCTCGCTTTCGGCCTACGAGGCCTGGGTCGCCTCGCTCGACGCGGAGCAGAGGCACTGAGCGCGGCGCCCGTCATGGAGGTGATGAAGCCCGGCCTGGAGACCACGGTGCAGGACTATCCGGGCCGCGTCGGCGTGGTCAGCACCGGCTACCCGATTTCGGGCCCGATGGACGGCTGGTCCTTCCGTATCGCCAATCGTCTGGTAGGCAATGACGCCAGCGCCGCGGGGTTGGAATGCCAGTTCATCGGCCCCGCCTTGCGCTTCCACGATGACCGCGTGATCGCCCTCTGCGGTGCCGAGATGCCGGCCGCGCTCGACGGCGTGCCGTTCGAAGGCTGGACCAGCATCGCGGTCCGTGCCGGCCAGACCGTCGCGCTCGGCTCGGCCACGCGCGGCGCCCGCGCCTATCTCGCGGTCTCTGGCGGCATCGACGTGCCGCCCTTCCTCGGCTCCCGCGCGACCTATCGCCTCGGCCAGATCGGCGGGGCCGGGGGAGAGCCGCTCATGGCGGGACAGCACCTGCCCCTCGGCACCGGTACGGGCACGCCTGGCCGCCGGGCAGCGGCCCACGCGCGGCCGTGCTTCCCCGAGGACGGGGTCTGGACTGTGGAGGCTGTGCCGGGACCCAGAGAAGACTGGATCGACGAGGCCGGACACGCCCGCTTCCTGACCAGCGACTGGCGCGTCTCCGCCCACAGCAACCGGGTGGGCGTCCGACTCGAAGGGCCGGAGTGGACCTTCACGCGCCGCGCCTACGACAAGTCGCCGGAGAACGGCACGCACCCCTCCAACATCATCGAGCACGGCTATGGCCTGGGCTCGATCAACCTCTGCGGCCAGACGCCCATCGTCCTCGGGCCGGACGGCCTGACCCTCGGCGGCTTCATCAATCCCTACACGGTGCCGACCGGCTCGTTGTGGAAGCCGGGTCAGGCGCGGCCCGGCGACGTCTTCCGCTTCGTCGCCGTCAACGTGCGCGAGGCGCAGGAGGCCCGCGCCGAGTTGGACGCGCTCTGTGCCGCGCCCGACGCCATCGAGGAGAATGGCGGCTAGACCGTTCGTCCAGCCTGGCGCGCTTTGCCGCCCCCATGGCGCGCGCGTAAGGTGCGCGGCTGCGCAGAGGGGCAGGGGGCTGAAGGAACCCGGCACCGGGCGTCGCGACACACAGAGGGCAAGGGGGAGCACCCGATGGAGAGAGAGGCGCGCTATCCGGATTACATCGGCATCTCGGATGTGAGCACGCAATCCTTCGAGCAGATGCGCGTGGAGGGCTATTTCGACGGCCAGCCCTCCATCATGTTCGACGAGCCCGAAGGCTTCGACATCGGCGACCCGCCCGAGCTGCAGGGGAAGTCGCGGGGCTGGACCCCGGTCCATGCGCAGCTCTGCGCGCTGGCCTCATGCACCTCCATCACCGTCACGGTGGTGGCCCGCGACCAGGGCTTCAAGTATCAGGACCTGCGCACGGACATCCGCTCTCTCATCGACATCCGCGGCTTCTTTTTCGATCTGCACCTGCAGCCCAAGTACGAGCAGATCAATTTCGACCTCCACGTGAAGACGCGGGAAAAGACCGAGCGGGTGAAAGAGCTTGCCCGCGAAACCGATCGCCGCTGCCCGCAGATCGGCCTGTTCAGAATGGCGAAGATCCCCATGGTGATGAGCTGGTACCGGGAAGGCGCGAAGAGGCCGCTCTTCGTGGACAAATTTCACATCGGCCGGGGCCGGACCCCGGAGGAGAAACTCATCGAGAAGCAGAAGAAATCAGCAAACCAGTAATTCGCATTTCTGTGCCGCATTTGCCGCCCGGGCGGCGCCTGCCTGAGCAAGCGGCCATCGCCGAGGGGCAGGGGCCGCAAGAGCCCAGGCCCGCGCTTCGACCCGGTACCCGCCCGTGATGTCTTCCCGCCTCCGGCCCTATCACGCGCTCGGCCTCGCAGCGGCGCTCATCTTTGCGCTCTTCCCGGTCTTCTGGATGGTGTCCACGTCGCTCAAGCCCTTCGGCGAGTGGGCGGCGGTGCCACCGCCCTGGGTGCCGCGCGACCTCACGCTCGGGAACTACGCGCCCCTCTACCAGCGCTTCGAGATGAACTACGTCACCGCGCGCGGCACCGGGCTCAGCGCCATGCTCGATTCCTTCATCATCGCCGGCGGCACCACGGCGCTCGCCCTCGCGATCGGGCTGCTCGCGGCGATCGGCTTCTCACGCTACCGCGCGGGCAGCAACCGGCTCGCCATCGGGATCCTCGCCGTCCGCGCCGTGCCGCCGATCACGCTGGCGATCCCGGCGCTCTTCCTCTTCACCTCGGTGGGCCTGCGCGACACCCACATCGGCATCATCCTGGTCCACACCGCCTTCGGAGTGCCCTTCTCATTCTGGATGCTGAAGAGCTTCATCGACGAGGTGCCGGCCGCCATCGAGGAGGCCGGCATGATGGACGGCATGAGCCGCCTGCGCGCGCACCTCGTCGTCACCGTGCCGCTGATCCGGGGCGGCATGGTGGTCACCGGCCTCTTCATCTTCATCCTCACCTGGAACGAGTTCCTGCTGACGGTCACGCTGAGCGACAAGCTGATCGTCACCGTGCCGATCTATCTGCACCATCACACCGGGGTCTACGGCGTGCAGGCGGCGCTGGCGGTCGCAGCCGCGCTCCCCATCGTCCTCTTCGGCTTCCTGATTCAGAAGCACCTCGCCCGCGCGTTCACGCTGGGCGCGATCAAGCAGTAAGGAACCCGGCTCAGCCGAGCGCGGCGTCGACCTCGTCCAGGATCGTGTCGAAGATGCCGATGGCGTCCCCGATCTGCTCGGCGTCGATACAGAGCGGCGGGCCGATCAGGAGGCCGTTGAGGCAGGTCCGGGCCTCCAGGCCGTGCTCGACCATCCGGCGCTTCATCAGGTCGTTGAGCGCGGCGTGGTTCGGCGCGGTCGAGAAGGGCGCGTCGGTCGCCGCATCGGCGGTGAGCTCGATCGCGCCCAGCAGGCCGAGCGAGCGCACGTCGGAGACGCACGAATGCCGCTCCTTGAGGTCCTCCAGCCCCGACGCCAGCACCTTGCCCATCCGCGCCGCGTTCTCGATCAGCCCGTCGTTCTCGTAGGCGTCGAGCGCGGCGCAGGCCGCGGCGCAGGCGATGGGATTGCCGGTCTGGGTCGAGCCGAGCGGGAACCAGTCGTCGTCGAAGTGCGCGGCGACGTGGGGCCGCATCAGCACGGCGCCCATCGGGATGTAGCCCGACGTGATACCCTTGGAGACCGCCATCAGGTCGGGCACCACGCCCCAGTGCTCCATGCCGAACCAGCGTCCGGTGCGACCGAAGCCGCAGATCACCTCGTCCGCGATCATCAGGATGCCGTAGCGGTCGCAGATCTCGCGCAGGATGGGGAAGTACTCGGGCGGCGGCTTGATCCCGCCGCTCGCCGCCGTCATCGGCTCGACGATGACCGCCGCGATCTGGTCCGGCCCCTCGCGCTGGATCACCTCTTCCACGCTCTTCGCGCACTGCACCCCGCAGCCGGGGTAGGAGAGCGAGAAGGGGCAGCGGTGGCAGTAGGGATCGAGGAAGCGGACGATGTTGGGGTGGTCGTAGCCCACGGCAAGCCGCCTGGGGTCGCCGCTCGCCGACATCGAGCCCGAGGTGGTGCCGTGGTAGGAGCGGTACTTCGCGAGGATCTTGCGCCGCCCGGTGACGAGGCGCGCGATCATCATCGCAATCTCGGTCGCCTCGCTGCCGCTCCCGGTGAAGAAGGCGGTCTGGATATCGCCCGGCGCGATCGCCGCAAGCTTGCGGCCGAGCTTCTCGCGCGCAGCCGTGGTGTGGTGCGGGCCAATGTAGCAAAGCCTGCCGGCCTGCTCCTGGATCGCCTGGATCACCTTGGGGTGCTGGTAGCCGAGATTGACGTTCACCAGCTGCGACGAGAAATCGAGATAGCGCTTGCCTCCGGTGTCGTAGATGTAGGCACCCTCGCCGCGTTCCATCTCGATCACCGGATCGAGCGCGTTCTGTGCGGCCCAGGGGATGATGTCGTAGCGCCGGTTCGCGCCGGCGGTTGCCATCGCCTCGCTCATGTCTCCCTCCTGCACCCCTCAGCGGGGCGGCAGCCGCTAGCGCGCGGCCACGATCATGATCTCGACCGTGTAGGCCGGCGTCGCCAGCCTGCTCTCGACGCAAGCCCGGCAGGGCGGATTCTCCTTGGAGACCCAGGGGTCCCACACGCTGTTCATCTCGTCGAAGGTCCGGATGTCGGAGAGCCAGACGTTGGCGGTGAGGATCTGCTCCTTCGACGAGCCGGTCCTTGCCAGCAGGGCGTCGATCTTGGCAAGGACCTGCCGGGTCTGGCCGGCGACGTCCTCACTGGTGTCGTCGGCCACCTGGCCGGCGAGGTACACGCGGTCGCCGTGCACGACCGCCTGGCTCATGCGGGGTCCCTTGTCGAGGCGTTCGATGGTCATGGCTGGTCTCCGTTTCCTGTTGGTTGTTGTTGGGGTGATGGTAGCGGGCAAAGCCCCGTCACGCACCGGTGCGCGCCTGGACCTCCCGCGCCGCGTCGGTGACGGCCTCGATTGTCGGGTACGCGGCGGTGTTCACGAGCAGCTCGCGGCCCAGCAGGAGGGCCGGACGCTCGCAGGCGGCGCGGCGGTCGGGATCCTCGATCCATTCGAAATCGATGTTGTGGGCGATCCCCAGGATGCGCCGGATCATCTTGGCTGCGCCGAACTGAATCGTGTCGGTGAAGAGCGCGGCGATGGCGGCATCGCGCGCCTGCGCCAGCGAAGCTGCGCCCCCGGGTCCGTCGAAGAGTGCTGCCGGATACGCGTCGCCCGCGCGCTCGACCCAAAGCGCGCCATAGCGCCCGGCGAAGGCGCGCCAGAAGGTCTCGGCCGTCTCCAGCACCCATGCCTTGTAGGCGCTGCGGTCGTCGGCCTCGGTCGCATGGCCGTCCTGGCTGAAGTAGTTGAGCAGCAGGTTGCCGACGAAGGCGCCGGTGTCGAACCCCATCGGCCCGTAGAACGCGAACTCGGGGTCGATCACGCGGGTGTCGTCCTGCGTCACCATGATGGAGCCGGTGTGCAGGTCGCCGTGAATCAGCGCCTCGGCGTTCCCCATGAACTTGCACTTGAGGCGGGAGACGGCGCGCTTCAGCGGTGCGTCGGCGCGAAAGGCCGCGGCGAGGTCGTCGAGCTGCGGCGAGGTCCAGCGATTGTTGTCGTGGACCATGTAGGGCTCGGTGAAGATCACGTCCTCGGTGAGCTTGCAGAGCGCCGCGTTGCCGCAGAAGAGAGCAACGCGCACCTTCTTCTCTGCCGCGCTGGTCCCGAGGTCGGAGGTGAAGAAGAGCGTCCGCGCCATGTATTCGGCCACGTCGGCGGCGGCGCGCGGGTAGCGGATGCCCCGGATCATGCCCCGCCGCATGATGATGTGGGGCTCCAGCAGCTCCATCGCGATCAGCATGAGCGCGGGATCGAAGCGGTAGATCTCGGGCGTGAGCCCCGGTGCATGGCGGCCGTGCTCCACCAGCGCCTCGTGCTCGAAGAAGGCGCGATTCAGCGGCAGCGGCCAGCTCTCCCCCACCAGCCGCACGTAGGGCAACGCCTGCTTCGCACAGAGCCCGCCGGCCGGGCCGCGCACGATGAAGACCAGGTTCAGGTTGCCGTCGCCAACCTCTTCCACCCGCCAGCTCGAAGGATCGCCGCCGAGGCGCGCGCGAAGCGCCGGCTGCTCCGCGAGATAGGGTGCGAGGGTGTCCACGTCGAGCGGGCGATATCCCTCGGGCACAGAAATGGCGGTCTGCTCTGAACTCACGTCTCGGCCGGTCCCTGCTGCGGCGCGGCTGACCATAATCGATTGCCGCCTTGCCGCGAAGACGTCACGCGGGTGCGACCGACCCGCAGGGTGGATGCGGCCTGCGAGTTGGGCTAGGAGTCACCGGTCGTCCGCTTGAGAGTTCCTCCATGACCGCGCCCGATCCCAAGCCCCCCGCCGCGGCCCGAAAGCCCGTCACGGCAACGCTGCACGGCATCGCGCGCAGCGACGACTACGCCTGGCTCAAGGATGCCGACTGGCAGCGGGTGATGCGCGA
>Ga0209543_1001189_pt1 | contig 25515 bp, 15 predicted proteins | sample MesohylFT_FD_187296 | JGI IMG/M metagenome (GOLD analysis project Ga0209543, IMG submission 187296) | Host-associated microbial community of the marine sponge Aplysina aerophoba from Gulf of Piran - sponge mesohyl, lysed by freeze-thaw... | ecosystem: Host-associated > Porifera > Sponge >...
CTGAATTATATTTTATCAGGCAATTTGCACGCTCAATGACCGCCGGGGGACAGCGGTAATTCTCCGGGAGTCGAAGAACACGCATATTAAAATCTTCGCGGAGTTTCCAGAGCCTCTCGGGATTCGCACCGTTCCATTGGTAGATGATTTGGTCATCATCCGCGACCACGAAGAGATTCTCAGTGGAGGGATCTACAAGGTGGCGCAGAATCCTGTATTGCAGAAGATTCGTATACTGAAATTCGTCAACGCAAATATAACCGTAGATGTCCTGTGTAAACTCTCGCACTGGCGGTTTTTTTTCCAGCATGCTAAGTGCCTCGGCGATCAGGCCGGGGAAATCAAGGGCATTTTTCTCAATCATAAGGGCGCGATAGTTTCCGTACACGGATGCTAGGGTCTCCGCATCGTCGAATGAGTCGTTCTGCAAAGTTTTAAACGCTTCCTTGACTCCGACATTATTCTCGATCAGCCGAGAAACAACCGGCAGTAGTCTCTCAGCTGTCATGCCGTATCCAAGCATACCGTTTCGAGCACGGCCAATTGCTTCATCTAGAAGGGTCCAGCGGTCCGCATCCTGAACAAGGACGGTGAAGTTAGGCCTCAGGCCGATGTGCGAGCCATGCTGGCGCAGCAGGGCCTCCAAGAAAGAGTGAAACGTTTTGATCCGTATGCGATTGCGCGCGCGCGGCACCAAAGAGGCGATACGTTCGTGCATTTCGGCGGCCGCCCTGTTCGTAACGGTAAGCCCAAGGATATTGAAGTACTTATCCGGTGTTTCTTCAAGGATAGACGCTATTCGGTATGTAAGAACCTGCGTCGTTCCAGAACCTGGACCGGCCAGAATAAGAATAGGGCCGTCCCTCCAGTTGACCGCCTCGCGCTGGTTGTCGTTGAGAGTGGATAGGTCCATCATCAGCCTGCGCTCCTCGCAAGTTCCCTGGACCGCTTGATCACATCCGCCAGAAGTTCTGGAACCGCGCCGCATCCGTCGGCAATGATTTTCTGTGCGACCACAAGCGAATTTCTTGGTTTAGATTTGTCTTTTTGCGCTTGCACCACTTGTTGCCAGTATTCAAGCGTTCCCCCGCCTGCCGTTATATTGCTTTCCTTCTGCGCTGAAATCGTCGCTTCGTAGATGTCGCCGAATCCCTCCATGCACAGAAAAATTTCCATGTTCCCATGATCAAGCCTGCGTATATGACTGGATTCGTTCCTCGTCCCAAGCTCTGACTTTGCCGACGCTTCGTACTTTCCTCCCTGTCTGTCATTGTCCACCAGGGCGAACCACTCTATGCTGAGCTGATCCGCAAGTCTGATCAGCCTCTCGACGCCGATTTGCGAAAACTCTACAACCGACACCCCTTCTGTGTGCAGATCATGCCCCATGGCGCGAGCACATTCCGGCAGCAGTACAGCCTCGGTCTCCCCTTCCACAAGCAGCCAGCAGCGGGAGAAAAGCAGTTCGCCCCGCGTCTTTCGCACCTTGTGATTGAGTTTTTCGATATCCTCGGGACTAAAAGCGTGCTCATCAACTCCGTGAACGGAAATTTTCCCACGGATTCGGCGGAGGCGCCGGACATTCTTAAGCGGAACGTCTGCCAGAAGATCGCCCGAATGCGTGGAAACGAGCTTCTGCCCGGGAATGTCCCGAAGCATCCTGACTACCGCATTGATGGCGGAGGGATGCAGATGGGCTTCGGGTTCTTCAAGGGCGAGGAGCGGTTCGGAGTATTCGCCATAGACATCTCCCAGTTGGCTGTTCAGGAAAGCACCAAACAGGCCGATTACGGCAAGACTCTGCGTTCCACTCCCATGGCGCACAATTGGAATACGGGCACCGGTTTTGGACGCGAGTTTGATCTGTGTGCGCGACAATGTGTCAAACGCTTTTGAGGGAATCGCCTCGATTGAAACGGGATCGGTTTCTCCGAGTGGAAGATAATCAGCCATCTTTTTTAGCTGGTCCCTGACACTCTCAAACGCGGAATGCCTTTGAAGCACCTTCCTGTTAAGTTCAGACAGAGCCTCCTCAATCTCAGCCTTCTCCCCTTCTTCGAACTCAAGCGCACGGACAAACGGCCCCCAGAACTGGGACCGCGCGCGGAACTCCTGAGCTGCGTCCCTCAGGGATGCCAGATAGAACATGGGGGCAAACTGCCGAAGCCCTACCAGCAAATTCCTGTCTCGGGACAGTGGATTGCCCGACTTGTCAAGAAAATCATATTCCGTGGCAAAGTCATTGGCCCCAACATCAAACGAACTCCTGACCCTCAACCTGACGCTCCGAAGACCCCGGTCATCAACCTGCGCGGCGTCCCTGAGAGCCTGCCTTATCGCGGGCAGCCACTCCCCTGCCTGCTTCTCCGCAAACGTGAGCGTAATTTCGATCGCTTCGGCCTTTGACGGTTCGGAGGCCGGGTCGGGCAGATGATAGTCATACTCCTCGAACACCCTCGCCCCCTCACCCATGCGGCGGGTAAGACAGATGCGCAGCGCGTCCAGCACAGTAGACTTGCCGGAATTGTTTTCGCCTATAAGGACGCACAGATCATCAAGAGGCAACGTCAGTTCCTTGATTCCCCTGAAATTCCTGATTTCAAGCTGGGTCAGAAGCATTGCGCTGAGACCTCCATGCGTTTCTAAGTATCTCTGAAGCAGATTTGCTGTCTAGAAACCCGTTGATCAAATCCTTGATTCGGGATCCTATCTCCAATATCATTCATGCAAAAAATGGATGCCGTTATGATGCGGTTATTCTTTGCATCATGATTTCTAACTCATCTATTCAGTTGCGAGCTTCTTCTAACCCCTTCATTGTCGTACCAATTAGATTTAGTATTGATTCTAGCCTGAATTTCTGGGGTGACTTTGAGTTATGTAATCTGGCTCTTCATCTTTTTGGCCCTTTATCTTTTTTAGTGGAAAAGGTCAATTTCGGACTTCATCTGGATATAGATCGAGTCCTAGTGCCACAACTTCTGGTCGACTTCCTTAATGGCACAAGCTCTGGTGGTTCTCAACGTACTCTTGCGCAACGCTTGGAATCGTTCCTTTTGCCACTCCGACATATTAGCTGGATTGGTCAGCCAGTCATACTTGGTCCCTTTGAGACCGTACATCCCTTGTTTCATCAACTCCCGGTCCTCCTGGCGTCGAACCTTGTCCACGGCCTCTCCCAGATATTTGGCCACATGAAAACGGTCAAACGCGATCTTCTCCTTGGCCCCCGGCACACACGCCAGCGTGGATTGAATGTACGCAGGCCACATATCCATACACACGCTCTCAATTTGCCCCAACTGCGCCGGGGTAAGTCCCGCATACCAAGCCTGTAGACTCGATTTTGTCCGACCTTCACTCACATGCAGTACATGCCCCCGTTTTGGGATCCGATACAATCGTCACACAACCATACCGCTTACGAAACGAGGTCTCGTCCACACAGATGTGGGCCGCAGACAACTCCGATCTTCGTGCAAGCCCTCGTTTTACTGCCGCTGCATGATCCCATCAATTGAGCTCCAGCTCACCCCCCATCAAACGGGCAACCGCTGGAGCACTCGTCTCCCTCAGCAAGTCAGTCACCAAGGCCTCATAGGCAAACGTTACCCGTGCCTTCGCCGATGCCCAGGAAACCAATACCGTCCGAACTCCATGGTCTGAACATTTCACGCGAGGAACCTCTGCCACCACGAACGTGTGATATTTTCCCGTATCCAAATGACGCCACCGACGAGGACGACGATCATACAAAGAACAAACCTGATCACACTTCGGACACCGTAGCACAGATGCATCCGTGCGAATAACATGAACCTCCATTTCTTTTGCCTCACGGTCTAACATCATCCGTGAAATCTCCCAGGGAGACTCGATGCCATATACTTGACTGATCTCTTTGGTCTCTATCTGCATGAATTTGATTCAATGGTTACAATGATAGGAACCCTTGGGAAAATGACTCCCAATGCCGACTGAAAATAACTACAGACTCAGCCGGCAGCATTCAAAATATCTCCGAATCTAATGTTGCCTCCACTATATCTAGTGAAGAGCCAAAAAGAAGGCCATATCCGCACATGTTATCCAAGCACCTGATCAGGATAATCGCTCATAGTTTTCCCTAATAATGTTTTCCATTGAAAAAAATTCATCATCGCTCAAGAAATCAAAATGTGATTTTCTTTTGTTCGCAGACAGCCTGCCGTTGTTTTTAAGGCAAATCCGGATAAACAAATCTATCAGGCGATCGGGCATATCAATAACATCCTGAATCGCCTTTTTGATACTGTCGTAATCTACAAGGAACCTCAACTCCTCTACAAGCTCACGCTCAATGGTTTGAATGACAAAATCATATAAGGCTTCCGCTTGTGCCGTCATATTGATGTAACGATACCATTGCGCAGTATCATCGTGGACGGTCATCAGGGCAAGTTTATCTAGGCTGTATTCCACAAGTCGGTTTAAGGGACGTGAAAACGCCTCTAGAGAATCATTGTAGCCTTCCCGGTTGTTAAGCATTGCTGCAGATACGGGAAACATCAGACCTTTTGGAACCATCCCTTGAAGGGAGAAAATATTGTGGATCAGAAACCGGTGGAGTCGGCCGTTGCCATCTTCAAACGGATGAATAAAAACGAAGCCGTAGGCTATTACAGCAGCGTGGACAATAGCTGAGACACCGGCGGTCATCATGAGCCGATGAGAAGCCAGAAGCCCCCGCATCAGGTCAGGAATATCCTCCGGCTTTGGACATACATAATGAATTAACTCTCTCTGATAGGAAACCGTCTGGCCTACATAGCTCTGAACCGTTCGATAATCTTCGTCCATGAAACGTGGATCGACAGTTCGATTCTGCAGGGCAATTAACGACTGCTTGTCGCAAAAATCCTGCTGATGGGCCATCTCCAAAGACGCTATGAATTTTTCAGTCCGTGACGCGTCGGGTTTAATGTTTTCGATTTCAAAAGAGGATTTGGTCTCTTTGTTGTAGAGATAACTTAATGCTCTTCTAAGTAGTTGCGGAGGGTATGGTTCGACTATCTTCTCGCACCTCTCTCGAAAATCGGTCTGATCCATTTCTCCAAGCTTCTCCGTTTTCCTGACAATAGGACAAAACTCCCTTGGTCCAAGCAAATTATTGATGACACGGTGTCTTTGAGATTTTCCACCCCGAGGGAGAGTGTAATAAGTGTCCGGTTCAAGTGATTCCAGGTAATTCCCCCTGGACAAATCATCAATGGGGAGCCTTCGGCCAGTTAAAAACTCGTAAAAAAACCAGATGCGACGAGCATATTTTCCCGTTGGCTTGGATTTGATATAATCGATAAGTTCATCTTCCGCGACAGCATCGAAAATAACCTTTAAAGAGCTCAGGCTTACGCCGTCATATTTCAAGGCAAATTCCAGATGGTCTCCTATTTTTTCACCAGGCCAGTATTGAAGAGAATAAATATCTTTGACCCTATCACCCTGTACTTCCTGCTGCCGACCACCTGTTGCCGCAACAGAGGAACTGTGCGGGTTAGGCATTGCGGTCAATCCAAACCTGCTCAGGAGCCAAGCATAGCCTGCGGGTCGTATCTCCGAAACGTTCGTTTCCATGAACTAATCTAATAAAATCGTTACTTTCTCCATAATATAGGTAAAAAACTATATTATATAAAATAAATAATTATAATTATACATATTTACAATAAAATGATTATTATTTCCAAAAAATCCAATAAATCTTATAATTTATCTAATATTTGTGTATTCCTGCACATTCCGATTGAAGTGGCCCACTTCGCTCAGAATATGCAGGGAATATTGTTGGTCGTCTGTTTTATGGAATGATATTCGAACTCCCAGCAATTTTGATCATATATACAAGTATCATAAGTAATAAAATAATAGTATTTTTAGGTATATATCAGGATAAATCATATTATGGTAGTATTAATTACACCTACAAAAGCGAAAGTAGCGCTTGCCGAGAACATGAGAGAACGTCGCCTAGCGCTTAATCTGACACAAGCTGGTCTTAGCGAACGTTCAGGTGTCGCCCTAGCTACTCTCAGAAAATTTGAGCAAAGCGGTGCCATATCTATTGATAATTTGTTCAAACTCATGCTGGTCGTTGGTGGTCTGAGAAAAATCGTAGCGGCGAGTGCACCGGACCCAATAAAATTCTCCTCGATTGATGATGTCCTGTCCGGCAAGACTCGTCCCAAGCGCAAACGTGGTTCACGTTCATGAGGCACAAGCCGGTACAACACATAAAGCCGGACTGAATTTTGGGAGTGACTCTAGGCCTGTGGGGGATCTAGCCCTTCGGGATCAACAAATATATTTGAATATGATGCAGATTTTATACGTTGCGGCCTTGCCCTTTCACCTTTCCGACTCCCATTAAAATCTGGGTTACAAACCTCCCATACACGACTTTTTGAAGGCCTACCGGGCGTATTCAATGATAGTTTACCGGATGGTTGGGGGAGACTTTTGTTTGACAGGGCCATGCGTAAGCGAGGCATTTTACCGCAGACGTTGAGTCCGCTTGACCGATTGGCGTATGTCGGTAAATCTGGTATGGGGGCATTGATCTATGAGCCGGATCACTCCGAAGCTGTAGAAAGAGCCGGAATAGATTTGGACTGGCTTGCCCAGCAGCCTCAGGATGTTCTGGAAGGCGGAGCCGAGGATGTTTTAGACGAACTTCTGGCACTGAATGGATCAGCAGCAGATGCGAGGCCCAAAGCGTTTATTGGATTTAATCGCAAGACTGGGCACGTCATTCATGGGAGGCAGAATTTACCGAAAGGCTATGAACCATGGCTTATCAAATTTGCCAACTCACAAGATGGCCCTGACCCGGGAGCCATGGAATTGGTATATTCGGAAATCGCGCGGCAGGCTGGACTCATGATCCCCGACACACATCTATTCCGGCGAAACGAGGGGGGAAGTTCAGTTATAGGGGGAGGGAGTCTGGAGGGGCCGATATCCAGGGGTTGGAACAGAGACTCTTCCAGGTTGTTGGATCAATGGTGGGGTTTTAACATGGCATCAATGTCAAAGCATTGCGAGGTGGTTTCTGCCCTTGGGTCAAAAGTCTGGTCTATCAAGGATATTTTCTATCTCATTTTGCGGTTTTTTTGCGAATTCGAAAAATCGGCAATAATACAATATCTAATTATTCATATTAATTATGCGGGAGCTTTCGGTGGTCTAGTATTAGTTGCCTGTGACGGCGAGAAGGTCAGAGACACGGTGAGATGTTACTCTAAAGCAAAAGGCGGCATGCTTCTCCATTCAGATTTGCACTGGTTTTTGTTGTAATGCTGGCACGGCTCCCACATTTATTAGCCTTAGTACTCGTTTTATCAGTTGGCAATGTGTTTGCCCAGTCTGGCAAAATCGCTGGCCGGGTAACCGATGAGTCTGGGGCAGGGCTTCCCGGTGTTAACCTCTTCATCCCCACTACTTTACAGGGGGCTACTTCTGATCTGGACGGGTATTATACTATCCTAAACGTATCTCCCGGTACGTATGCCATTCGTTCTTCATTTATTGGCTTTGCCACTCAAATTGTTGAGGGAGTTCGGGTGAATATTGAGCAAACCACGACGGTGAATTTCCAACTTATGGAGGACACTGTGGGGCTGGAAGAGATGATCGTGACGGCGGAATTGCCGGTGGTGCAGGCAGATGTATCGAATAGTCAGCTAAACGTGAGCGCTGATCAGATTGAGGCTTTGCCCGTTTCCAGCATCAATAGTGTGGTTGGTTTACAGGCTGGAATTCAAGGCCTTTCCGTACGTGGTAGCGGCTCGGATGAGCTCTCATTTATGGTCAATGGTCTGACCCTAAGAGATGAGCGCAACAATGCACCGTACACCAGCATCAGCCTTTCCTCTGTGGAGGAAGTACAGGTTCAAACAGGCGGATTCAATGCAGAGTATGGAAATGTTCGTTCGGGTGTTGTTAATGTTGTGACCAAGGAGGGGAATCGAGATCGTTATTCGGGGAGTGCCATTATTCGCTACAGCGCCCCGGCACAGAAACATTTTGGGCCTCGTGCGGATGATCCGAATTCTTATTGGATTCGTCCATTTACAGACTCGGATGTCGCGTGGGCTGGCACGGAAGCAGGGGGGTGGGACGAGTTTACACAGGCGCAGTACCCACGGTTCGAAGGATGGATTGCGATTGCAGAGGAGAGATTGAAGGATGATGATCCTTCGAATGATATGACCCCCGAGGCCCTGCAGCAGGCTTTTTTGTGGCAGCACCGAAAGGCTATGGAGGTCGTCAATCCAGACTATAACATTGATGTTGGCCTTGGTGGACCGGTTCCCTATTTAAACCGGTATTTGGGTGGACTCCGTTTCTATGCTTCGGTTCGTGCTGATCAGAGTATGTATCTGATTCCGCTGAACACGGACCGGTATCAGGAATGGTCAGGTCATGTAAAACTAACCGCGGATCTTAGACCTGGAATGAAACTCACGTTTGAGGGGCTACGAGGTCGTATCACAGGCACTTCAATCAGTCGGGCCGGACAGCCCGGGATCTTCCGCTCTTCTTTCAGTATTGCGGGTCAGTTGAGCCGTGTCAGTTTTATTGACTCCAGGATTTATTCCACCGATTACTGGACACCGACGGAAGTCAATAACCTTATGGGTGGACTGAAGCTTACACACACACTCAGTTCCTCTACATTCTACGAGATACGCGTCAATGCTTTCCGTTCAAAATATGATACAAATCCAGGACGGTTACGCGACGAGACCCCAGTTGTAACCTTTGGTGGAGTGGGATTCGATGAAGCCCCATTTGGGTTTCAGCCAAGCCCCGCCTTTGGGGTAGATGGCATGCGTACAGGTGTGGGCATGAGTAATGCCCGAGATACCAGTATGGTCACTGCCTACAATATAAAAGGGGATCTCACTAGTCAGCTCAACCGGTTTTTGCAAATCAAGACAGGAGTTGAGTATAATCTTTCGGATTCCAAAGTGAACTACGGGCGCTTTGATGCTTTTCTACCGAGTGGCAATTCGCATTCTCAATGGGATCGCACGCCGGTTCGAGGGGCCGCATACGCGCAAGGGAAGCTCGAGTTTTCCGGGATGATCGCGAATCTGGGGCTCCGACTGGATTACTTCCACGCAGGAGGGGATTGGTATGATTTTGAACCTTTCAGTGCTGCGTTCAGTGCAAGGTTTGCATCTGGCATTGATACGCTCTTAACCCAAGACCCCACGCGCCACATCTTTACGCTGAGTCCTCGCATGGGAGTTTCTTTTCCCATTACAGAGTATAGCAAGCTCTATTTCAATTACGGGCATTTTCGGTCGCTTCCCGATCCCAATAATTTATTTCTGTTGCGGGAATTCACCGAAACCGGACAGATTAGCCGGGTAGCGGATCCCAGCAACCCCTTACCCAAGACGGTCGCATACGAACTTGGCTATGAGCAGTCACTTTTTGATCAACTGCTGATTCGAATGGCCGGCTATTACAAGGATGTCTCACTTCAGCCTTATCTCACAGAATATATCAGCCGCGATGGGCAGGTGAACTACACTATCAGTGAGCCAAATTCATTTGAAGATATTCGAGGGATTGAATTTACCTTGTCCCGTAATCGAGGGCGCTGGGTTCGGGGATTTGTGAACTATACCTATATGGTGTTTACGTCTGGATATTTCAGTCTCCGACGCAATTTTGAAAATCCAACAGCTCAACGGGAATTTGCGGAAAGTGATGCTGAGCGTCGCCGTGCGTCATCCAGACCACTTCCACGACCCTATGCCCGGCTCAACTTGGACTTTTTAACGCCAACTGACTTTGGACCACGCATTGGTTCCTATGCGATTCTTGGCGACTGGCGATTTAGTCTAATTGGTACTTGGCAGCAAGGATCAAAATATACCTGGACCGGTGGAGGAGCTGTCCCAGGTGTGGTCAATAATGTTTCTTTTCGCGATTACTGGAATGCAAATTTACGTTTCACCAAAAACATTAATATTGCAGGTAAGCGTGCACAATTTTTCGTGGATATCTTCAACGTGCTGAATACCCGCAGACTTTCTTTTAATGGCTTCATTGACGGGAATGATCAACTATCCTATTTAAGATCTTTGCATCTTCCTGAGTCTGATGATTATCAGACAAATATTCCGGGGAACGATAAGATCGGCGCATACCGGAAATATGATGTGCCTTACCAGCCAATGCAGAGGATTCCGGCGCGTGAGAGTATCACCTCTCCGAGTGAACGCGTCATCTATTGGGAGCATGAATCCCGGCAATATCTGATCTATCGTGACGGTGCCTGGGGTCTTGCAGATGCAGAAGTTGTGGGGAAGGTGATCAAGGATAAGGCGTACATTGATATGCCGAATCAGGGTTTTCTCACATTCCTAGATCCACGTGATATTTTCTGGGGAATCCGGTTGTCCCTTTAGGTCATGATGCAATCTGTTACAACTTGGATGATTCGATCCACCTCGCTATTGGTGCTGATTATGATCTTGGTTCCCGTTTCTGTTGTTCAGGCCCAGTTCATCAACAAGTGGTTATCAGCAGGATCTTTGCATAACTGGTACTCTGAGATTGGCGCTGAGTGTGAGTCATGTGGTTTTGTGGGTACACAGCAGGATGGACTTCGCTGGCCCGGTATTTACCGGTTCACGGACATGCAGGCCGCAAAAGCATTGTGGATCGGCGCCGTGGATGTAACGGATGATCTTGGGACAAATTATGCGCGTCGGGTGGTGCATGCTGGGCCACGAGTATCTGGGGGAGGAGAATTTTTTCCAACTCGCTTTGAATTGATCAGCCGCCTGCCTCCTACAATTGTATTTGTAGATGGCGCAATTACAGAGCCAGAGGCAGCTATGGTGGCAGATGATACCGATCCATCCATTGATGCTGATGCAATGATCGTAAATGAGGCAAATACACTCCTTGGGATCACGATGGAGCGCAAGATCCTCCAGTTCACGCAGGAATATCACGACAACTACCACATCTTCGAATATACGTTCACGAATACGGGGAATGTTGATGATGATCCAGATATTGAGCTCCCCAATCAGACACTGGAAGGCGTCTACTTCTTTTTTCAATGGCGTCTCTCGGTAGCCAAGGAAACCCGATATGTCATCGGAAACGGTACAGGTTGGGGATTAAATGCAATGTTGGATACTCGTGGAGATGGAGTCAAGGCGGATCCTATAGGTGAAGATTTTCGTGCTCAGTTTGTATGGCATGGCAAGTTCCCGCCCTTTAATGCTTATGACAATATTGGTGGACCGATCCTGCCGCAGGCACTCCCGGCGGTTAACATTGCACCTACCGACACGACAGGTCGCTTGGGGGCTTCCCAGTTTGCCGGGATTGTTACTATCCATGCCGATACGTCACCTTCCGATCGGACGGATGACCCGAGCCAGCCTAGCACAACCTCCTGGATTGGCTCTGACGAGCCGTATCAGTCACAAAATGACGCATTTAATCCAGCAAAAATGGAGGTGGAATACAACGTGATGTCTGGAGGCCATAAGTCTCCACGTCACGCAGATGTAGTCGAACCCACAGGTCTCCCAGGATTCCTGGACCCAATTGGTGATCCGAGTCTGGGGACGCCAGGCGGGTTCTCCAATGCTAATGGTTATGGTCCTTATACATTAGCTCCTGGCGAAAGCGTACGAATCGTCATTGCAGAGGCAGCATCAGGACTGAGCCGTGAGGCGAATTCGGCAATTGGTCGAGCCTACAAGAACTCTGGTGCAAATGATAGCGCACCGATTATATATGAAGTGCATGGCCAGGCCCATACGATGACAAAGAATGAATGGGTGTTCACGAGTCGTGATTCACTTTTCCAAACATTTCGAAGGGCGATTGCCAATTATGCATCGGAATACACAATTCCTCGTGCACCGGCTCCACCAAGTATCTTTGAGGTAGATGGAGGAGGTGATCGCATTCGTTTAACCTGGTCTCCCAATGAGACGGAATCCTTGCCAGAAAGCTGGGAGATTTATCGTGCACAAGGTCGTTATGATAGTACATACACACTTGTCCATACTGCATCCAGTGGGGACACGAGTTTTGATGACACCACGCCGATTCGCGGGATTGACTATTACTACTACATTGTCGGTGTACAGAGTGCCAGCCAAAATGATGGCACTGGCCTCACTCCATCTGGACGGGCATTACGGAGTTCCCGGTATGCGACACAGACCTACACGCCGACTCGCTTAAAAAGACCGGCCGGGACTGCTTTATCAGACGTTCGAATCGTTCCAAATCCATTTAACATTGCGTCAAGCCCATTCGTACGTTTTCCAGACCAAACGGATAAGCTGGCGTTTTTTAATATCCCTGGTCGCTGTACGATTGCGATTTACACGGATCTGGGAGAACTTGTAGATGAGATTGAGCACACCGATGGAAGCGGGGATGAATTTTGGGATCATACGACATTGTCGAGGCAAATTGTATCTAGTGGTGTATATATCGCGGTGATCACCGATTTAGATACAGGTGAGAGAATTATCAAGAAGTTTGTCATTATCCGTTAATGGTAGTATGAAGCGATGGATGTACATACTGCTATTTTTGCCGCTGTTTACGGCAGTTTCTGTCTCAGCGCAGCAGAAAAAACTCGCTCAGACCGCGATGAAGTTTTTGTCCGTGTCCGTGAGTCCTCGTGCTGCTGGTTTAGGAGATGCGCTTACTGCAATTGAGCATGGGTCCGCTTCGTTGTTCTACAATCCCAGCGGGATGGCTTGGCAGGAGAGCAATTTGGATGTTGCAGTTGGACAAACGCAATGGATTGCTGAAATCAATTACTCTGTGGGAAGTATCTCTTTCCGTCCAGGGAGCGGGCATTTGGGCGTTATCGGGTTTTCATTTGTCATGGTTGATTATGGTGAACTGGAAGAAACTATACGCTTTGATAACGATCAGGGGTTTTTAGATGTGGGCACCTTTTCGCCGTCAGCGTGGAGTTTTGGCATTGGATATGCACGTAAACTCTCAGAGCGCTTTTCAGTGGGAGCCCAGTTCAAGTGGGCCAATCAATTCCTGGCCAACTCGGTGATGGGGATTGCTGATGGAGGCGACTATGTACGGGAGAACATTGAGGAGGGGGTTTTGGCTTATGATTTTGGAGTTCTATACAAGACTGGTTTTCGAAGTCTCAATTTTGCGGTCAGCGCGCGAAATTTTGCACCGGAGATTACATTCAGTGAAGAGAGCGTTGCGCTGCCGCTGACACTCAATATTGGCGTCTCCATGAACATGGTGGATCTTTTTACTCAGGGGGCCAATATGCACCAATTACTACTTTCCATAGATGCTTCAAATCCGCGCGATTTTTCTGAACAAATAAAGGTTGGCACTGAATATGTCTTTTTGAACACGTTCATCCTTCGAGCAGGCTATGCTTTTCCAACCGATGAACAGGGTTTCAGTGTTGGTTTGGGGCTGAAACAGTCACTCAGAAGATTCGGATTCGGAGCAGACTATTCATTCACCGATTTTGGAGTTTTATCAAATGTACAACGTCTTGCCGTACGATTTTCGCTATAGGCAGGGATGTTGTGCCCTGCTTATTGGCGGTATTCTGTGTACAGCACTGTTACTGGGCTGTGACTCGGGAACGGCGCCAAGCATTTACGATCCAAACCGCACCAGTTTTCCTGATCCGGTCATTGAGGATGTGATCCCTGAGGACAGGGCTTTGGCCGGAGTAGATATAGTAACGATCACGGGTCAAAATTTTTCAACACAGACCACCGACAATCTGGTATACTTCGGCGATGCTCGTGCGGATGTAGTTGAGGCCTCGTCCACACAGCTTCGTATGGTCGCTCCAAATAGTCCACAGCCTGAATTGAAACTTCGCCTCGTGGTTATTGGTGCTGAAAACTTCAGTAATAGTGTCTCTTACGGACTGGACCCTCCATTTATTGAATTTGGTGACATCCGGGATTTTGAAGATATATATGGAATCACCACGGATCCGTCGGGATATTTATATGCTTCCCTGGTGGCGTTCAGTATACCGGTTGGCATCATTCGGATATCTCCAGACGGGGAGCGTAGTGAATTTATTAGTTCCACATTCTTTTGGGCCGACTTGGCGTTTGGAGCAGACGACTATTTGTATGCCGTTCGATTTGTTCGAGCCATTTTTAGATTTCAGGGAAGTGGAACGAACCCTGAAGTATTTGCTGTAATTCCGAACAATGCTGTCAGATTAAGCACAATTGCAATTGATAATAGTGGCCAAATATGGGCTGCAGGCGATAATGCGGAACTTTACGGGATCTCACCAGATAAAACCATCCGAAGTTATGAGTTCAATGCTGATGTCCAGGATATCGTTTTGTTCGGTGATTTTCTGTACCTAGCGGCGACCGAGAATGGAAACAGTAAGATTTGGCGCTTTAGGATAGATTCTAGTGGTATCTTAGGAGCACCGGAGGAAGTCTTTGATATGACTTCATTTAATGGAGCGACGGCGTTCGCCCTAGCATTTTCTGCCGCGGGACATTTATTCATTGGAACAGATGCTACTGACCCTGTAGTCGTGGTGGATTCTGATGGAGTTGGTCAGTCGCTGTATCCTGGCGTTTTAACCCAGCCTGCTCGGAGGTTTGCATGGGGCACGCAAAGGCAACTTTATGCTGCGACCAATTCAACCGAAACGGTTGCTGCTGGCATCATTCGTATTACAACACGCGACTGAGCATGAAGATTTTTCTTTTTGGCGCGGGGAGCATCACTTTCCGCACGCACACTCTTAACCAACTTTCTTGTTACCATGATTCGCAAAACTGTACTATTCGCAGCCCTTCTTCTTGCTAGCAGTTCTGCTAGCGCGCAGAATTGGATTAACGGGGACGTATTCCCCGATTCGAGTACATTCTGGCGTGGAGCTCATGGGCTGGCCGTGGATGCAGAAGGCAAGGTTTGGCTTTCACAATACTATCCTGAATTTCTAACTCTTGCCAGCGGTGACACGTTGAAAAACGCTGATGGGGACAACGTTTCGAATTCGGCCATCCATGTCTTTAATCCCGATGGCACCAGAGCGATGGATCCTATCACTGCCCTCAAATATGTAGATGCCCAGGGTAACGCCATAATGGATAGCATTTCTTGGGATGCTCCTAGGGTCGATATTCGAGGAATTAAGGCCGACCATAATGGAGACATTATTGTGGTGTTGGGAAGTACTGCTAGCTTAATGGTTCGGCTCAATCATAAAACCGGGGAGGTCATGAATAGGATCGAATTTCCGTTTGGTTCTCCGGCCGCTCCAGGAATTGATGCAGCCGGGAATATATATGTAGCTCCGGTAGCTTCATCTGCCCCAATTTCTATACTCGACCCCAATTTTCGATTTCTTGGCATTGTATCCCTGAATTCCCCAGGTATTGGACGTACCTTGGAGGTCAGCGCTGATGGGAATTCTGTATACTGGTCGGCATTTACCCATCGTGGTACGTATAAGTACCATCGTGCCGACGAATTTTCTTCATATGATTCGTTGGGGCTGGTTCATGAGGGGCTTGTCGCCACTTCAAGTGTTCGACATCCCACTACTGGGCAAATCTGGCTAGGTCACTCAGGATTAATTGAGCCACCTGATGACAATGATGTTGTTTTTCGTCCTGGCAGCGAGATAACTTGGTATGCGCTTGATCCTGAAGCCGAGGATGTAATTGTTGATAGCCTCAAGTTTGATTCGCCATTTAATTACTGTGGTGCAGGCGAGAACAGAGATGCTCGTTCCATCGGGTTTTCGCAAGATGGAGTTTATGCTTACGTAGGCATATGGGGAGCACTTCAAGCGGTGAGTCGTGTTGAGGGCGATGATACTTGTGTCTGGATCACTAATGATAATGCTGAACCGCTTAACCGGGGTTTCGTGTATAAGAAATTCATGCGGGGCATGGTCACGAGTATTGACCGAGATCCGACTGAGATTCCAGATGGGTTTACCCTGTCGCAGAACTACCCCAACCCGTTCAATCCTCAGACCAATATTGAGTTTGAAATAAAAGATGCGGGTTTGGCTACTCTAAAGGTCTATGATGTACTGGGTAGGGAGGTTGCTACACTCGTTGACGAGCACCTAGTTGCTGGCAAGTACACCGCTACTTTTAATGCGACCGACTTGTCTTCTGGCACATACATCTACCGGTTAGCTGTTGCCGGGTATCATCTTAGCGGTAAAATGACGCTTGTGAAATAGTAGCTTGTGTTATAGCAAAAAGGGTATCCCTTGACGTATTGAGGGGATACCCTTTTTGTTTTGTGCTCTACTGCGGTAGTTGTGATAAAAGTCAAACTTCCACAAAAGAAGAGAACGGTGGCAGGACTGAATTAGTGCATGGGGATGTCCCGGATTTAGTTGATCTTTTGCGAACTGGTTTATGATGGGGTTGAGCGATTCAACTGATTCACATTAACCATTTCCGACTGATCTATGATCCTTTCCGATGATTTTTCACAGCTTGATCACCTGCTTCAAGAATCTGGAGCGTCTGGTCATCAGTTGCGTCTGTATCTTTTGCGCCATTTCAGCGATCTGGTACGTCATTTGACGTCGAATCTGGATATAGATACGGAGGAAGTTTTTCTGTGGAATATGCAACTCCCGCCACGATCGGCCTGAACCCCACACTCACGCGACCGTGATCTCGGGATTCAGGTAAACATCCTGGATTGCGTTCAGGAGCTGAACCCCCTCTAGCAAGGGCACCTGAAAAGCCTTGCGGCCCGCAATAAGCCCCGTGCCGCCACCCCGCTTATTGATCACAGCCGCACGAACAGCTTGAGCTATATCATTCTCCCCCTTGGCGCCTCCCGAATGGATTAAGCCCACGCTCCCAGCATAACTGGCCAAGACTTGGTACCTGGTAAGGTCAATGGGATGCGAAGACGACAATTCACTGTAGATTCGCTCATCACTGCGCCCATAATCTGCCCCTAAAGCCTTCGCCCCGCCTGTCCACAACGGTTGCTTCTGCTTAATCAAATCAGCCTGTACGGTAGCCGCCTGATGGTTCGCCTCGGCAGTCAGATCCACCGAAAATATTATATCCTTCCCCCCTGCTTGAAGGGCCTTTGGGTGTAAGTAGCTGAACAAAATGGTCGCCATACCCACGCTGTGAGCCTCAGCGAATAGAGATGACACTAATTGCAACTCACGGCGTGCCCCCGGCCCCCCGAAATACACCGTAGCCGCGACAGCTATACAGCCCATTTGTACAGCTTCGCGTACACGGGCAAAGAGAATGTTTTCGTATTGTGCGGGCCAGGTAAACTGATTATCGTGATTGAGCTTAAGTACCAGTGGCACCTTTCGCCGAGGCATTCTGGCGATTGCTCCCAAAATCCCATATGTGCTCACGAGACCGCTACTACCTCCACTTTCCGCCAGTTGGAGGATAGTAGCTGGATCCAGATATGCTGGATTGGGGGCGAAGACCATGCCAGCCGTGTGAGCAATCCCATGATCCACGGGAAGTAGACTCAGGTATCCGGTCCCTCCCAAGCGGCCTGCACCGTATAGCGTTTGCAGGGCAGCCAGTACTTGGGGAGACCGATCTGAGTTATTTGCAATGGACTCCAAACGTTGCAAACCAGAAGCTTTGATAGCCGATTCAGGTACATGTGTGCACCGATGCCGGAGCAAATTATCCGCCTCAGCTCCAAGAACTGCCGCAATGTTCGTCATGTCAAATAATGGGAGCGATCTCCGCAATCTCCACGGGCCGCCCGGTTTTCAGTGACAGCTTAGCAGCCAAACCAATGACAACTGGCATCCTGGCCTCTCTTCCCGAGAGTGGAGACGGCTTACCATCCAGAATAGCTTCGGTAAAAGCCCGCAATTCCTCAATGTATGCCTCCTTATACCTGTCCAGAAAAAAGTGGTACGGTACATCCCTGCGGACGCTGTCCCCGGTCGACAAAATTGCAGTGTTCGGATAAGAATTATCAACTCGGATACTCCCCTTGCTTCCAAAAACCTCTACACGTTGATCGTAGCCAAACGCTGATGACCGACCGTTTTCGATGGTTAACAGTGTACCATCCCGGTACTGCAACACAATGGTAGCAGTATCTACATCTCCGATAGCGCCGATGGCCGGATCAACCCGGACAGCCGCGGCGGCGTAAACCGTCAAAACGTCATGCCCCATCAGGAAGCAGGACATGTCGAAGTCATGTATGGTCATATCAAGGAACAACCCACCCGAAGTGCGAAGAAACTCTATCGGTGGTGGTTCGGGATCCCGACTGGCAATATGCACTGAATATGGTATACCGATCTCATCGTTATCTATCGCCTGGCGAATACGTTGATAACTGGGATCAAAGCGTTTCTGAAATCCCACCTGGAATAGAACACCTGCTGACTGTACCGCCTCCAGAGCGCTGTCTATGCGCTCCAGTGTTAAGTCGATGGGCTTTTCGCAAAAAATGTGTTTGCCTGCACCGGCGGCAGCCTCAATGATTTCGGTGTGAGTTGTACTTGAAGTACAGATTGCGACCGCATCTACATCGCTCCGATCCAGGATATTTGAGACAGACGTTCCATAATCGCCAATTCCACAGGCAGCTGCACAGGCTTGTGCCAGTTCTTCTCGTAGATCGACTACCGATACAAGCTTTGCACGCGGCACGTGATAGGCAATGTGCTCCGCGTGCATCTTCCCTATACGCCCTGCCCCAATAACAGCTATTCGTAGGGGTTCCTTCATGATGATATCCAACCTGTTAAGTCACAACCAAATTTGATTACTTACAATACGCCCGAACAGCATGACATTGGACACTTTACGGGCGCACTCAAGCGTGTATCCCAAGCAATTGGACTGATTACTGCTCGCCGATACGACAGCGATGTTCGTTTTACTGTACAATTCGTGGCGGCCTTAAAACGCATCAAGTTGCTTGACGATTGCAGAAAGCTCCTCCTGCAGCTGTGCAAGGCGGTCATATGCATCCTGCCCAGGGCGATAATCTCCCCGAGAAACAAAACCAGACAGATATCTTAGTTGATCCATAAGCATAGGCTGAGGATAGCTGTCACCCACCGCCGTTACGAGTAATGCGTGTAATCCTTTGAGTGTCTCCGTGTGCGCTTCATCTGCCGAGGTTTCCATCAGTGATTCAATACGCTGAACGGCTTCCGCCGCGTCGACACGAACCTGCATCAGCTCCAAGCTAAAGTCCAATTGTGCCTGGAGATCACTTACGCTAACATTGTCGGCGGCTACACGCGGATCCATAAGCAGTTCGCCTTCCTGCGAGAATGTGGTTCCATCCACGTGCAGGCGCAGAGTATACATACCCGGGGGAAGCACTGGGCCAGACAAACTGCCTCCCCTATCCGGCATGTCGAACCCATCATGACGCAGATTCCACGTATATCTGTGCATTCCTGGTCCACGCTGTATGACTGTCGCAGCAGAACGCCGTGGAATCGGACCACGCATTCCCTGAGTAGCAGCCGATTCGGGTTGAAGTTCCTCAGCTTCAATTTCTCGAACAACTTCCCCCTCTTCATTTACGATCTCCAAAGAAACCTCGCCAATCTGTTCTTCCTTGAAATAATAATCAATGACCATGCCCGGTCTGGGATACATGGGAGCAGCATTACCGCCGCCCGAACCATATCTCACCCGGTATGAATCACGTATCGGAAAGAGGTGGACCTCCGAATTGATGACTTCGGGGGTTACGTGGTGTAGTGCAGTGATGTTGTCCAAAATCCAAAACCCGCGCCCCATGGTCGAAACGACTAGGTCCTCGCGATGAACTTTCAGGTCGGTAATCGGGGTCACGGGTAAACCTTGCTGGAATCCCTCCCAGGTAATGCCGTCGTCCAGAGACACGAATAATCCGAACTCTGTTCCTGCATAAAGCAACCCTTCCTTACCAGGATCTTCGCGAATCACACGCGTCGGAAAATCCTCGGGGATTCCATTCATACCATCTGTCAATAGCGTCCACGTTGCTCCAAAATCCGTCGTCCGATAAATGTACGGTCGAAAATCCCCCAGTAAATATCGATATCCCGCTACGTAGGCCTTGCCGGCTGCGTGCGGTGAAGGATCAATGGTTTGTATACGACCCTCGGGAGGCATTCCGGGTGGAGTAACCTCCGTCCATGTATCTCCACCATCCTGCGTCACATGTACTGGACCATCGTTTGCTCCTGTCCAGATCACGTTTGCTTCCACCGGAGACACCTCAATTGCATATAGTGTACTGTAGTGCTCCTCTCCGGTAATGTCCCGCGTGATTGGACCTCCACTGATTACCTGACGCTCAGGTCTGAAAGCAGTCAGATCGCCACTGATCGTCTCCCATGTGCGTCCTTCATCCATAGTGCGGTGGACATACTGCGACCCATGATATATCACATTAGCATCATGCGGTGAAATTTCAATGGGAACAACACGCTGGAATCGATACGGTAACTCACGTGGATTGACACCATACATGTTGACCCCTCCAACATAGTATGACTGCTCCTGGCCTGTCGCACGATTATACCGACTGAATCTGCCCTTGCAATTGCTGTAAACGATTGTAGCATCTACTGGACTAGGGACAGATGGGCCGGTTTCGCAGCCCCCGATGGCTTCCCAGTACGCAGTCGGGCCGCCCGGGCGTGAATCCGGGGGTAGACTTGGGACAGCAACCGTGGTATTATCCTGCTGACCAGCATAAGCCCAATAAGGAAACCGCTCATCTACGTCGACCTGATAGAGCTCCGCTGTGGGCTGATTGTGCTGGGTTGACCATGTTCGTCCACCGTCCCTAGTCACGTTCGCCCCGCCATCGTTCGACTGTACAATAATTCGTGGATCATCCGGATTGATCCACATATCGTGGTTATCACCGTGCGGTGTGCCCACACGTGACCATTCTTCTCCACCATTTACAGAGCGCCAAAGCGCGAGGTTATTAACCCACACGATATCGGCATCTGTCGGGTCCGCATCCACATTGGTGTAGTAGAAAGGACGTGTCATAAGGTATCCTTCTGTGCTTATCACATGCCAGGTAGCCCCATTGTCGTTGGATCTGTAGAGACCTTCCTCTTCCGGGACTGCTTCCACCAGTGCGTACACCCGACTTGGATCTGCCGGACTTACTGCAAAATCAATTTTACCAATAAGACCTTGTGGTAAGCCCTCTGTACTTTTGTACCAGGTTTCACCTGCATCGCGTGAAACATAGATACCGTTCTCGCTACCATCATCCCCACTAATAATCGTCCACGGTTTGCGCTCTGCGCGCCATAACGCGGCGTACACAATCTCTGGATTACCCGGTGCAAGCTCAATATCTACTGCTCCCGTCCTCTCCGATACAAACAGTACGTGCTCCCAACTCTTACCGCCGTCAACCGACTTGAACACACCGCGCTGTGGATTAGAACCAAACGGGTTGCCCAACGCCGCTACATACACCACTTGTGGATTGGTTGGATGCACGACCACGGAACCAATCTGGCCAGCCTCCCGAAGTCCTATATGCTCCCAAGACTCGCCTCCATCCGTTGACTTGTACATGCCCCGGCCGATAATCACATTGCTGCGGATACCGTCTGATCCCGTCCCTACATATACGATGTCGGGGTCGGTGTCCGCTACATCAATAGATCCTATGGAACCTGTCTCAAAGTATCCGTCAGAAATATTCTCCCAGCTTACTCCATAATCTGTCGTCTTCCAGACTCCACCACCGGTTGCCCCCATATAAAACGTGCCTGGATCAGCCTTATGGCCAGTGACTGCTGTTACGCGCCCCCCGCGTGATGGGCCTATGTAGCGAAACTTCAAGTCCTTGAACAACTCGCCAGTCTGCGCTTCTGCTGCGGTATAGAAGAGCATGCAGGCGAACGCTAAAAGCCAAGTCACGGTGTGTCTGTTAATCGTCATTTTTCATAAATTATTGAGCGGCAAAGCGGAGAGCTTATATACCCGGCATGTATGCCATAGCTTCGGAATATCCGTTGCAGACGGCGAATCGCACCGTAACCAATACTGATCGCAATACCAACCGCTGCGAGGGTCAGGCAATCAATCCGGCAGGTGCTGTTTCCTACGAGTCCAGAATATTATCCTTCATGCAGGAATAGTCATACTGTTCGACAAATAATACTGAGTTTTGTGCTAACCTGACGATTTTACGGAGTGGGTGTCAGGTGTGGTGGGTCAGGGGGGCGCGGCGTCCGACTCTACCACGCCCTTGCATAAATGGTAGAGAATCCCTCCTCCCCTGCACAATTCAGTGCATTTTGGTTAATCATTGCTTCATCTCCGTGTATCTCTTGGCACACACCCGCCACGGAAAGGCGCCCTTTATTGACATAACAAGCTTGCATTGAGGTTCATTGCTGAAGATTTCCAGATTCGATTCGACCGAATATCTCATATGACCGCTTCTTCGCCTCGGCTACTTGAGCGGATGTCATAGCTGATAGGAGTGAATCTTTTAGCTCAGTTGCATCAACATTTCCTTGCGAGGCAGAGAGACTACTCCATGCATAGGCTTCTACATAATTCTTTGGTACACCTTCGCCCCTGGCGTACATGTGCCCCAGCTTGTATTGTGCCAGAGCGTATCCCTGTTCTGCTGCAAGGCAATACCATTTGACGGCTTCTTGGTCATCTTGAACTACGCCCCAACCGCCTTCGTACACGATCCCCAAGCTGTATTGTGCCAGAGCGTATCCCTGTCCCGCAGCAAGGCGGAACCATTTGACGGCTTCTTGATCGCTCTCTGGCACGCCCCGACCGTTCAAGTACATATACCCCAGATGGGATTGTCCCTCTGCGTATCCCTGTTCCGCAGCAAGGCGATACCATTTGACGGCTTCTTGATCGCTCTCTGGCACGCCCAGACCATTGGCGTACATGCGCCCCAGGTTGGATTGTGCCTGTGCGTCTCCCTGTTCCGCTGCAAGGCGATACCATTTGACGGCTTCTTGGTCATCTTGAACTACGCCCCAACCGCCTTCGTAGATGACCCCTAGGCTGTATTGTGCCAGAGCGTATCCCTGTCCCGCTGCAAGGCGAAACCATTTGACGGCTTCTTGACGGCTCTCTGGCACGCCCTGACCTTTCAAGTACATGTGCCCCAGATTGGATTGTGCCTGTGCGTCTCCCTGTTCCGCAGCAAGGCGGAACCATTTGACGGCTTCTTGATAGTTCTCTGGTACGCCCCGACCATTCATGTACATGATCCCCAGATTGAATTGTCCATCGGAGTATCCCTGTTCCCCAGCAAGGCGGAACCATTTGACGGCTTCTTGATCGCTCTCTGGCACGCCCCAACCATTCAAGTACATGATCCCCAGATTGAATTGTCCCTCGGAGTATCCCTGTTCCGCTGCAAGGCGGAACCATTTGACGGCTTCTTGACCGCTCTCTGGCACGCCCCGACCATCAGCGTACAAGTGCCCCAGATTGGATTGTGCCCGTGCGTCTCCCTGTTCCGCAGCAAGTCGATACCATTTGACGGCTTCTTGATCGCTCTCTGGCACGCCCCGACCATTGGCATACATGACCCCCAGATTGGATTGTGCCCGTGCGTCTCCCTGTTCCGCTGCGAGGCGATACCATTTGACGGCTTCTTGATCGCTCTCTGGCACGCCCCGACCATTGGCATACATGGCCCCCAGACTGGATTGTGCCTCGGCAAATCCCTGTTCCGCTGCAAGGCGATACCATTTGACGGCTTCTTGGTCATCTTGAACTACGCCCCAACCGCCTTCGTAGATGACCCCTAGGCTGTATTGTGCCAGAGCGTCTCCCTGTCCCGCTGCAAGGCTGAACCATTTGACGGCTTCTTGACCGCTCTCTGGCACGCCCCGACCTTCCAAGTACATGTGCCCCAGATTGGATTGTGCCTGTGCGTCTCCCTGTTCCGCAGCAAGGCGGAACCATTTGACGGCTTCTTGATCACTCTTTGGCACGCCCCGACCATTGGCATACATGACCCCCAGATTGTATTGTGCCTCGACAAATCCCTGTTCCGCAGCAAGGCGGTACAATTTGACGGCTTCTTGATCGCTCCCTGGTACGTCCAGACCATTCAAGTACATGAACCCAGATTGTATTGTGCCTCGGAGTCTCCCTGTTCCGTAGCAAGGCGGACATCATCAACAATTTGATCAATAGCAGGATATCCTACTACTATGACTAAGTCAAAAAATCCCTTCACCAGACCTAGTAAACAAATGTCTTCCGAGTTGTGTCGCATGAAAAATAAGGGTTCATTGATTTGAGTGTTTCTACGGGGTCCTTACAATAGGGTTTGGTCGTATTTCGACCTATTTGTCTGATTTCGGCGTCTGGAGGCCTTTTTAATTTCGGGGCTTGTTCCTGCAAATGTTGAGTTGCATCCGAATGACTCGATGGTAATTTAGGATAATCCCCGGGATTTGCCATAAACTAGAGCTTCGTTCGAGGCATTTATCTCCTATTTGTTATGCGTAACCCAAGTTTGTCGTGCGCCGTGGAAAGGCGCACGACAAGGACGAGTCAATGTCAAAATTAGTTTAAACTTGGCATTCGTGAACGATATGGAATAGATTCAAGCGAAGGTTTTTGTACTTGTTCCAACAGCAGAATTTTCCCGCACACATCCCGCTTGGAGGGCGTGGTGCCATTCAAAGGATTTTTGAGTTTTGAGGGGTGCATGGTAACTGAAAACCCGTTCCGGTATTTGTCTAACCCCACGGACTGAAGCCTCTTAGCCAGTACCCGTCTAGGCATCCGGCGGACAACCCAAAACAATCCTGGACTACCTCAATGCCAACCGCGATCAGCTATGGGCCGAAGCCGTCTACCTGTACCATCAGAAGACCACCTTCTACCTCCACGGACAGCTCGAACAAACCGCCCAGCAGGTGGCCGAAAATCACCGCATTACAGATGATGTATACGAAGGCTATGTGCGGTTGCTGGACCCCGATATGCGAGGCTCCATAATGGAACTGGCCATCGCCTGTGGACTCGTCGAAGTGCGGCCGGACGGCTATGCGCGACCTATGTCCAGAGCACAGCAAAATGCCTTTGGTCATGCGTTGCACATCTGTGGCTGGCACAAGGTACGCCAAAGGGTCGAAAGGGTGCGGCAGAGGGTCTGGTTTTTGCCGAAATCGTGAGGAAAAATGGGGTGTCCCATCCTGTCCCCTCCGTCCTATTGAGGATAGGTAGTGATGCACTACGCTAGGTCTGCCCTGCTCATTGACTAGTGACCTGACAACGGCTTATTTATTGTTTAGCTTAGCAATATACAAGCACAGTCACTTAGCAATATGCAAGCACAGTCAGCGATACTTACCGTCCTTCGTAATGCTCTTCCGTCCTTGTCGGCAACGGTGTCGGCTCATCAGGACAAGAGTCGTCGGGCTTTGGGCCGGATTGTATGTGAGCAGTTCAATTTTGTAAATGCGCGGGG
>Ga0209543_1001192_pt1 | contig 25459 bp, 13 predicted proteins | sample MesohylFT_FD_187296 | JGI IMG/M metagenome (GOLD analysis project Ga0209543, IMG submission 187296) | Host-associated microbial community of the marine sponge Aplysina aerophoba from Gulf of Piran - sponge mesohyl, lysed by freeze-thaw... | ecosystem: Host-associated > Porifera > Sponge >...
ATACCGTATTGAACTCATGGGAGAGTCCATGCGAAAACGGTTGACGGAACCTTCGAACGAATCAAACGAAACAACTACAAAACAAATGTAAAACCCAAGCTCTGAAAAAATCCGCTCAGGTGAGCAAATTAAATCTCATCGGGTGAGCAATTTGAAGGGGATGCGTAGAAGTTAGTTGGTTAAAAGGAGCGTGATATAACACTTTCAACTTATATCACATTCCATGAATTCTCAAAATTTTTCTACTCCGGAGCCTACTCCACGAGGTAGCACTTCGGCTCAGGAACTCCATTTGGAGCTTGTACGCCATTACGCGGATGTGCTGCGAATGTTGACTGAGCGTGTTCCTGCCCCTGGTCTCTCCGCTACGCCTGCGGCTGCACCACCGGTGCAGGAGGCCCCCGAGGCCCAATTGGAGGAGGTCCCTGCGTCCTGGGAGGAGGCGTCCGGATACCTGCATGCTCGTGATTTCAGACGCGAAGAGGTGGTGCACCTGTGGTTGCAGCTCTGCTACGTGCTGGGCACCCATGTGCTGGTCGGTTTAGCTGTCACGATCCAGGGTTACCGGCGTATCGCGGGAGTAATCGAAAGCACGCCGCAGGACCAGGAACGTATGGAGGGGTTTCTCTATGATCTGGATGCCCGTGGATTGTCTGCCGACCGGGGGTTGTTATGTACGGTGCCGGGTGGGGTTGCCTTGCCCAATGCTGTACGCACGGTTTGGGGGTCTCGTGTAGCCCTGCAGCGCTGTCTCAATACAACGATGGCCGAGGTGGTGAATGGATTGGGGGAGGTGGACGCGGGGCGGTTTAGACATCGCCTGCAACATGCATGGCATACGTGTGATGCCGCGGAGGCGCAACAGGCATTGGAGGAGATTGCCCGCGACCTGGATCAGAAGAATCGGTCGGTCGCGCGCGTGTTGCGGCAACATACGGATCAAACCTTAACCCTGCAACAAACCGGTATGCTGCCCCAGACCGACCGGGGACTGCGGGTATTGAGCTATCTGAATACGCTAATGTCGCGGGTTCGTCCCGTGATTCCTGCCGGTCCTGTCCCGCAACGTGTCCCACGCCTGTGTGCTGGATTGCTGGAACTTGACGCAAGTTTATCATTGTAGTGGATTTTTTGCATGAGGTTTCCCTGCTCCTGGTGTCCAGGCGGGTTCAGGGCCGGCTATTTTTCGTTTGCGCTACGCTTCCTCGGCGGTTTTTGCAAGCTGTTTCGCCTTTTGTCTGTGGGTATAATTGCTGAGTTTAAGGTCCATAGCCCCGAAGATCTCGCGCTGAAAAGGCGTAAGGTCTGCGTCTTTTTTGAGCAGAATGCAGTGGGTATCGTTTTGTGGAAGCACGGTCGTGATCCGATGTCGCTGGTTGAGTTTGACTTTGAGTGTTCCCCAGCTGTTGTAGATTTTCTTTGCGCTCAACTTGCTTCGGACCAGATGCGCTGCATGGAAGGCCAGGATGGATAGGAAGAGGTGCCCGCTAATGCGGTGGTCCCGTCTGTGGTAAACCGGACGTAATCCCAAGTCCATTTTCATGGTTCGGAAGGTGCGTTCTATTTCTCCGAGTTGCCAGTAAGTGCGTGCGATTTTCTTGACGGACCACTGCGTGCGACTGGTGCGCAGCACGTATCCCCCAAAGGCTTCGGTGCAGGCATCATAAGCCGACCGTTTTGTGATGATGAGCCTTTCGGCATTGGGGCTACCTTTTTTCTTGATCACCTTGACCTCGTACTGGTGGGCAACCTGCTTGTATTTTTCAGTGAGCCGCCCCACCTTTTTCTGCACCGCAGCATAATGCTTGAGGCGTCTGGGCACGGAGAATCCCGCTTCCAGGTGCGCAAGCTTCTCTTCAAACTGTTTACGCTTGGACGTGACGATTTGGTCACTCACCGCTTGCCGGGCCTCACTGTGCAGATACACGCGCAGTTCGCCGTCTTCCTCGGGAAGTTTCCAGGCACGAACGTCAACGTCACCGGTAGTTTTGAGGGTTTCGTCGGGTACACGCTGGGGAACCGGTGGCGTTTTTGTGCGCTGCACACAGAGCCAATCCAGCTTCTGCTCCCTCAGATACGCCAAATTCGCCGCTGTGGCAATGCCAGCATCCATAATTACGGTCGGCTGGGCCCCATTCAGTTGTTGAATCGCCTTTTCCAGGGTTGCCGGCTCACTGGCATTGCCGGGCAATATTTCAGCGCTGCGCGGGAAACCCGAGGCATCTATGGTCAGGGCCAATGTGACCAACGGACAGTCTGAACGTTTCTCTTTACTGCGTCCATGGCGCAGCAAGTCTCCGTGCTTACGGCCATAATAGAATACATTCGTCAGATCAAAGAAGGCAATGGTTTCGCTGAATCCCAGCAGTTCTTTGGTATTGCCAAAGAGCGCATCCATGATCTGTTTCCGATGTGCGTAGAGCATATCTCCAATCCGATACAGGGTACTCGGACTGGGAGGATCAAGTTGAAGCAGCTCGAGGATACTGGATCGTTCGCGCATCCAGTCGTAGGTTTGACGTTCACTGCCGGGGGAGAGCATCCGACCGACGACGAGTGCAGTCGCACATTTGATCTGATGCTGGTTCAGGTTCAGTTTACCCAGGATGCGGGCAAAGCCCAACAGTTCCAGTGCTTTTAGCGCAACGCGTTCACCGCCTACGGTGCGGGTACCGGTATGATGGATTTGATCGGTGATGATGGGGTCACGGTCATCCCGCGGGTCCTCCACCTGATAACCTTTCTTCCGCAGCTTTCGGACGAGGTCTTGACTGATCTTTTGGATCTTTTCATTTTCAAAGGGGAGGTTCGTCTGTCCTCGCAAGCTGTCTTGGATATGGTTGACCAGCGTGGGCCATTGTTCTTTGGGGAGATCGAAGTTTTGCCCGAGATTGAGGACGGTTCTTTGTTTGGGGTTTCCATTGACGCGGTGGCATTCGAGAAGCGCGTAGCTATGGAGTTTGACGCCGGACTTGAGTTTACGAGCTTTAGCGCGGACATACATGCGGGATGTGGGGTTGGTTCGGGGAGTTATATATTTTGGATCTCTGTAAGTTCCATAAAAATCCACTACATTGCCCTATTTACGCAAAAAAACCCTGTAAATCGGTAACTTTGGCTTGAAAACAGCCATTCTGGGGCCAAAATGCTGAAAATCGGGCCGGAAATCAGGAAATTAGACCGGAAAGTCAACCCCCGCTTAGCTCAAATGATAAACTTGCGTTGAACCCCAGCTGCGCCGTGTAGCCCACGCTGCGTATCTTCCTGCATTACGCAAGTCTCTCACGACCCTCCCTGCAAACTAATCATCCAATCATGCCCATCGACGCCATGTCCCAAACTCATGAAAATCCCCTGACCTATGAGGAATGGTCGTGCGAATATCCCGAATATTCAGCTGCATTGCTTCAATCTGCGCGGAATTCCGCGGATATTCTGGGGTTGGCCTGTGCGCTCATTCAGGCAGAAGTCACGGCCTATTGCGGCCAACCCCGCAGGCGTGAGGGGAGGAAGTATCAACGTTGGGGCAGCAATCGTGGCTCGATCTGTCTGGACGAAGCCCGGGTCAAGATCTCGGTGCCGCGTGTGCGCAACCAGGAGACGAACAAGGAACAACCGCTGAGGACCTATCAACACCTCCATAAAAGGCAGGGCGCGTTTTTGGAAAAGCTGATCAACCGACTGCTGTTGGGGCTTTCTCAACGCAGTTACCACGAGACGGCCGCGGAAGCGGCCGAGAGCTTCGGGTTGAGCGCCAGTTCTGTAGGCCGGAGATTCGTTGCGGAGACGGCCAAGTCTCTGGAGGCCTTCATGAATCGCCGGTTTGACGATCAGACGTTTATCGCCATCTCGCTGGATGGGAAGACGTTGCGTGGTCGCCAAATGATCCTGTGTCTGGGGATTACAGTGACCGGCGAGAAGCTCATTCTGGGATTCACGGAATCCAATACAGAAAACCATGAAAGTGTTCGGACTTTGCTGCTTGATCTGATCCAGCGCGGCTTCCGGCATATCGGACACCTGTTGGTGCTTATCGATGGCGCCAAGGGGCTACGCAAGGGGGTCCAGGACGTATTTGGTGCGCACGCCTTAGTCCAACGGTGTCAATGGCACAAGCAGGAAAACGTAGCGCGTCACATCAAAGAGGAGTCGGGCAAAAAGCGGGTAAAAGCAAAGATGGAGGCGGCCTATGCACAACCCACTTACGCGGAGGCCAAAGGTGCACTTGCGAAAGTCGAAGCGGAGCTTGAGCAAGAATCCCCCAGCGCAGCGGCCAGTCTGCGAGAGGGGATGGAAGAAACGTTGACGCTGCACAAACTGGGGGTCGCCGAGCCACTTCGCAATAGCTTAAGAACCACCAATACGATTGAAAACGTGAACAGTCTCCTGGCACATGGTACGCGTAATGTCAAACGATGGTCGAACTCAAACCAACGTCAGCGATGGATCGCGGCGGTCTGTCTGCACGCCGAAAAAAGACTCAATCGGATCCCCTACAACCCACAACTGAGAGCCTTGGTTCACAGGCTCGAACACTACCGTGAACCTGTAAATCGTTATCTTGAAACCTCACATCACGCTCCTTTAACCAACTAACATTGGAGCATCCCCAATTTGAATCTCACTGGGTGGGCAAATTAAATCTCATTGGGTGGGCAAATTGATCTGAATACACATATACACAACAATTCTGACAAATGCAGGATCTATCGTATTACTTTCAGAAATGTGTGTACATCCCCCTACAAATTGGTAATTGGTGCTGTATAGGCCCTCTTAGGGCATAATAATGTCCCTATGACGACCTAGGCTACTAAGTCAATAATTATATTGCTGTCTGGCTAACAGTATTCAGTTAATGACATGAGATGACGCGCTGTTGGCAATTTATGACTGTCATAGCCCGTCAGAGGGGGGAATACAGCAAAATCCGAATGGAAATTCAGGCTAGGACGGGTGGCAACCTTGGATTTTCTAACTGCACTTGGAAGCTACTCGCCGATGAGAGGGGAAGCACGTTTGGCACATGTGGAAACCTCTCATACCGAAAAATACGGTAGCTATTTGAGCGTCATTTTTTAATCATGCTTGGAGTGATCCGTCAGAACTGGTCACCCTAACAACCATCTTAGATGAGGATGTTTTTGACATTACCGAAGGGCTGATCGAACACCTCCTGCCCGTAGTGGATCTACCATTTGGGACCACGTATTCTTCTTATGCTTCCGATCATCAAGTGGTGGTGTCCCCCAGTTCGCACAATAGCTGTTCATTTTGTTGTGTACCAGTCAGTTCAGTTTTTTTAGTTCGCTAAGATCTGTGTTGCTGCGTTATTGTTCAGACATTATAATATCCCGCCGTATGATCGTACTCATGCCTAATGATTTTAATTTCCTCAAACACACTCAACTCTTACATTTGGCACTCTCACTCCGGTAGTTCGCAGTATATATTGCAGGATACCTCGGACTTTAAGCACTTGGGTCACCAGCTTATTGTTACAGGTCCTGACGGAAGAAGACAGCATCCACTTGAAGAGTCTGTTCGGTCTCTGGGTCAACGAACACGGGCTCCAGCAGCACAGGTTGGAATTTTCGGCGTTCCAGCTCCTGCAGGAGACTGGCATAACTCTGGCCTCCATCGAATAGTGGTACCAGTGACAATTCAACCTGCATCCCGACCATCTTGTCTAGCACATCCCCTGCCCCATCTATCACGCGCCCCTCGTAGCCCTGGGTATCGATCTTCAAAAAAGGGTTCGCACCAGATTGAAACTGTACACCATACAAGTCACTTAACCTCTGTACTTGAACGGTAGTCGATGATGACGTCCGTGCGCCCGAATATACTCGTGTCTGTCGTTCCAGGGGAGATAGGAGCGAGCTGCATTTATCGTCCTTGGCGACATTCATCTCAACCTCCTCCGATGCACTCCCCAAAGCATACTGAAAAACCTCCCAATTGTCGTCTCTTTTTGCCTTAGTCAATAAGGACCGGAAAGGTTTCTCTAATGGCTCAAATGAAACGATCCGCCCCTGGTAGCCGGCATCTCTCAACTCAGACGCGAATCCTCCATCACTTGCCCCGGCATCAAGCACGAGATCTACCCCTGCACGTTCCAGCATTCTCTGTCTCCTTGCAGTAAACGAGCCCGCAGCGTTGAAACGATTCACTTCCAAGCCAACTCTACGAAACTGCTTTTTCAAAAAAGTCCTGATTCTCATCGAACCGCGGTCTTGCACTTGAGATCGGAAACCACTAAACTGGCGCTCCCGCATCCGGGATTTACCCTAACCTTGAATTTGCAGCCCTAGAACTCTACAAACACCTCTACCCCGCCAGCTTACAACGATATCATCCCACCTTGATTCGCCACCACAAAACCGTACAAAAAGAACTGGGCCGGCAAGGATAAACCCTGCCGGCCCATGATCGCTTACTTGATCAACATCATTCGTTTCGTGAACGAATGATGTGGGGTTTCGAGGCGATACAGATAAATACCGCTCGCCAACCTGGAAGCATCAAAATTGACTGTATAGGTAGCAGCCTGCTGCAGTCCATCAACGAGCGTGGCCACCCGACGTCCAAGCATATCGTAGATATGGAGCTTTACATGTGACTGCTGTTCGAGACCGTACTCGATCGTCGTCGTTGGGTTAAATGGATTGGGGTAATTCTCCCCTAACCAAATATTCGTGGGTACCTCTTCAGATTGCTCAATACCCGTGTTCGTGATGTAGGGATTTTCATCGTACGGGAGTGGACCGGCCATGAGGTTGAATTCATGCACTGGCAACTCATATACCGCCTGAAAGGTGCCATCCGCATTCTTGGGAATGAAATGCACCCTGTTGCGCCCAGGCACTCTGGTATCTGAACCCATCTCCTGAGCACTCATGCTTTTGCCTCCATACATATATCTGTACGTGAGGATGTTATAGCTCGGTCCGCTAACCATATACGTTCCGGTGTACGTACCATCTCCATCAGGATCCGTAAGCAATACTTCATCCCAGAGCGGGATGTCGTGGTCCGTTCCGTCTTCCCCTTGGGTATATGCCCAAATTGGATCACCCAGATGAATGCTCACAGAATCCACCGCCGGATCGAAAGGCTGCGCCTGGCTATCTATTGCCTGCTGCATTGTGACCGAGAACATCACCTCGGTCTCCTCTCCGTCCATCATCACATTCATCGGAGTCGCATCATTGAAGTATGAGAGAGACAGAATCTGTGCAGCATTCGGATCTCCTGCGAAATCAAATTGGCGATTGATACCGGTCCTGTGGCCTTCCTCCCATCCACTCGGGGGAGCCACGCCAAACTGGGCCTGAAACTCCGTATCGTTAAAGTCAAGGAAATACTTGTAGCCGGAAGTCCAGCCGGCAGGGCGTGTCAACGGAACCGCCGCCGCAAAGTTGGTGCCTCCTGGTTCTTTAAACATGTAGCATTCCTCGAGCCTTTGTTCATCCCGGCAGCCTTGCCAACCGTTGAAATCTCCAAAGACCCACAACGTATCTCTGCGGGCAGTGTCAAAAATACCAATGGTCTCAAAGGCACTCATATCTACTCCAAAGACTACCTGACCGGATACAGGCTCAACTTTACTGGGTGCCGTGTTCCCGTAATACGCCCAGTGCAGCGTCGTGTCAGATGCCGGCACGGTGAAACTACGGTTACTCGGTATTGCGGGCCCGTCCTCCCATCCAACATTGTTCCCGTGTTCGAGGACAAACTTGTACTCCTGCTGCATCCCTGCTAACGAGGCCGGATAGTAAGCAACACCTGAATAGATATTGTAACCCGCAGCCGATTCATCCATCGATTCACGGTTCAGCATCACCTGTGCAGCTCCCCAATCCAGGGGACCTACCATCGTTGTATCATTGGCATTGACAATTGGGGCTCCGCGTACACCAATGATCTGATCCGGGGCCGCCATCATCGGATCATAGCCCTTATCCTCGGACAACTGCCCGAACATGGCTACGCGATACCAGACCGCAACAGAGTCCATCTTTGGCTCCCATGGCAACCAGTTATAATCTCCGCGCCGTCCATCCACGCCGTGCCATGGAACCTGTGCCTCAAAAAAGTGCAGACCGAGATCAACATCCCCTGTACCCGGTGCTATTGCTGGATTAGGATCCGCCTCCCAACCCGCACTCAGTGAGTTCTGAAGCTGATCTGAATAAAACTTGTGCACGAGACTGTCCGACTCGTTAATCATGAACGATAAGCTCCAGTAGTCACTGTCTTCGCCGTTGGGACCCTTTTCGTTAACAGGCTCGAGCGTACTGGCATCACTCCAGTCAATGACATTGCCATCTACCAAGGTATACGGCGCAACGCTGCCATCTTCTCCGCCTGCACCACGCACTTCAATCAAACCCATTGCGTTTGTGGTGTCTGGAACAGAGGCCATATTTAGCCGCATCGTAACGGTACGTTGAGCCTGTACGCCAGCCACTGCAAACATGCAGCAGAGCAGCAATCCAAGCCGTAAAAAAGTTTTTGTCTTCATGAAACCTTCATTTTAGGTTAGTCTAAGTCCCGAATGATAAGAAATATTCTCCATATAACACCTAAGTACTAAAAACTAAGAGACATCGAAATTCGGCTTACGTTATCAAAGTAGCGCTGCTGCTCGTACGCATAGTCTATGGCCAACCCAACCACAGAAAAGTCATACCGCAACCCCGCTCCAAAAGAAAAAGACCGGATGCTGTTTCGCAAAAACAGTTCACTATAGCCCCCTCGAACCATTAACAGATCGCCCAGCAGTCCCACCTCTGCCCCCATATTGACATACTGGTCACTGTTATTGGGACTCAGAACGTCCAGCGCAACGGTTAAGCGTGTGGTTTCCGTTTCCAGTACTTCTCCGGCGAGCCCAATGCGCATGATCAGAGGCAAATCAAACTGATCTACTCTCAGGTAGGCCCGATTACTTTCATTGTTGCCGCGATTGCGAGGATCAATATCTGCTGTGACCAATAAATCATCTCCCGCCATCTCCATCTTTGTGCCAAAATTGGCGATGGCAGCTCCTAGTCGAATCCCTCTGAAGGGGGTCACAAATACGGTACCAATATCGAGTGCCACCCCCCTTGCAGTCGAATGCCATATCTGCTCGGTGATCACCTTTACGGTGACTCCAAAGGTAAATCTGTCCGTGAGCTTTCGCCCCCACGCAACCGCAAAAGCGTAGCTGGAGGCCTTGAAAGTTTCCCCTGTGCCCTCTTGTTCTTCGACCGTGGTCACCCGCATATCCGGTGTGCCCATGGCAGTGACCGCTACCCCAAAAGCACCTAGCTTGCTTGGCAGAGCTATTGCCGCATAATTAAAATTTATGCCGGCCAGCCAGGATGCATGCTCAACAGACACGGAGGCCCCGGAAAGTAATCCCAAACCTGCCGGATTCCAATACAGGGCGGTTGGATCGTCAACGCTGGCCGTGACCGCGCTCCCCATACCAGTTGCTCGCGCTCCGATAGGAATACTAAGAAATTCCGCAGCAGTAGTACCTTTACGAGTAACCTCGCGAGTCTCATTCGTGAACTGGCCCGACGCATCCTGTAAACTGACGAGTGTCAGAACCAGACCCAAAAAACAAGCCACAGGATATGGAGATTTGTACGGTGTCATTTGATGATGGCAAATGTACCCGTTTTTTCACCTATTTCCGGAGCCTCCACATGGTACAGGTAAACACCATATGCTACCGTTAACGCATCAGAACTCAGCAAATCCCAGGTTATCGTACCATTCATCAGGCTGCTAGCTGCTGATTGATTATCCCCCTCATTGAGGTACAATGTTCGGATCAGACGGCCACTTACGTTGAAAATTCTAAGCGTACACTCGGGCGGTAGATTGATAAACTTGATCACACGCTCTCCCCGCCCGGTGGAAAAGGCATTCAATTCCTCAAATCGATTGGTTGCAACGTAGGGATTAGGAACAACCTGTATGCGAGACAAGAGCGAGTCCGGGTTGTCTGCGGAGGCGGTGGGTGCCCGAGTACTGAACTCAAATACATCCGTGGAAAGGAATGGCTTGCGGGTAACGAGCGTGGCCACATCTCCCTCGGATGGATTCGTATTGCTTTCAACCGCGAAATCCAACGCTAGGCGCCAAGTGAGTATGGAAGTTCCACCTTCATCTCCAACCCTAGGCTCACGAATGATGATCAGGTCTGACTCCCGTAGCTCCCTGTCTGCACTGAAGGTTGCCGGCAAGGTTGACTGCGAGCCTGTAAAATCATCGCCCGTCAAATCCCAAAATCCGTACTCAACTTCCACGTCACTTCTGCCTCCCGAACCATCGTGCTCAACCCGAAACACACGAACATTGGTTGGCCTGGACGGCAATCTGCTGAAGAATGACACCTGCATTGGTACTGATTGCCCCTGTGCCGGACCGACAACTTCTAGGCGGTAATCTGCCGGATTACGGAGGCCCAAGGTATAACCCGGTGAGATATATGGATCCAACGTGATCTCGTACACGCCTTCCTTATTCCAACTACTCAGTGCACTATTAAGGCGCACAAGCGTCTCACCGAAAAACTGGAGACTGAACCCTAGGGCATTGCCATAATCGTCCAGAGGTGGGAATTCCCAGCCTTGACGCCATGCTACTGCCCTGTCAAGAAGTACACGATCTGACGATACGTCTGTGAGTGTGAAATACTTGGTCTTCAGTGTATCCGGTGCAAAACGACCGCCGGCGTGGAGCGAATCCTCAAACGTAATACGGTAGCGATTGCCATCAACTATCGCCCGGGGATCCGTGATCGAATAAGCAATTCGACTCGAGGTCGAGCCCTGAATGCGGGGCAGGTACCCGTCTACAGTTTCCAATGTTGCATTCTGGTAACCTCCTACCGGAGCAGCGGGCGTGACCACGACTACATTGCGACCGGTCTCTACCGAGCCATCCGCGCGCCGCCGGATTCGGACGGGGGTTTCCGTAGGAGAAATATTCGCCGAGGGTGCCCCAAAATCATACGCTGTTACAGCGTAGTAATAGGTCACACCATTGTCCACCGTAGAGTCAACAAATGCATGTGCGAGACCATTCGCTCCTTCTCCTGCACTCACACGATCATCACCCATATAGAAACTGACCCCGTTTATAGCTACAGGGTGGAAGCCTCCATTGCCATTTATGAGATCAAACTGAGCAATAGGCTTGCGAAACGTCAGATTGCCTCGACCATCAGTAATCTGTAATACATCCAGAAAAGCCGGGTCAGTGGCTCTGTATATACGATATCCCTCAAAATCCTTGGAGGGTAATCCGAGAGATCTTAAAAATTCATCATCTGATTCTTCGGCCTTCGCGTCCCAGTAAAGCGTCACCCGACCATCCCCTGGCACCACAGAAACCTCTGGAGTGATCGGGGCCTGGGCAAACTGATAGTCCTCTCCATAAGCATCCAGTGCATTGTCCCTTCCTGCCAAGACCTCTTCTTGACCGATGCCTAACTGAACTGAGAGTGAAATACGCTCCGTCTGTCCTGCTTTCAGCGGGAACAGGCCACTGGCAACCGTTAAGTCATTGTCTCCTGGATCCGGTTGTTCAGTATCAAAATCGCCCGGAAACAAATAGCTGTAAAACAGGAATCGATCACTGGAACTGCCAATCGCCAGGGTATTAGCCCCAAAGAGGCGGACATTCGTGATACCTATTTGATCCGACTCGCTCACATCGGTTACATCTATATTTTTTTCTCCAGGAAAGGATGAGCCCGCCCCGCTGGTCGGCATCCCGTCGCTATCCCCGTAATCCCCATTGAACGGGACCCCATCGAGTCCAGTGTCATTCTGCAGCAGTATCCAGTCCTGATCGTTGTCAATCCCATCAGCCCGACTTTCATCAATCATTTCGTCGATACCTTCGTCAATTCCTTCGTCTACAGCACCATCCTCATCATTATCCACACCATCGGCATAAGCCTTACCCAGATCCTCGGGGCCCACATCATACAGCAGGATGCCTGCATCGGGGACTAAATAGCGCCGGTACGGATCAGACGCAGCAGCGTCTATCATGCCCTGCGTAATCACAGGAGAGCCGGACTCGGATAAATATGGATAGGCTGCTGTGGGAACGACATGTGAATCGTCGTTATCAATGTTATCCTTGAACGGCAACCCGATAGTTTCCTGTGTCACATTCACCAAGTGAACCTCCACCTGACCATTCACCCGCTGCATGGGATCGTTCTGAGGATTGGGCGGCCATCGCAGCCAAAGATCTATTGAGGCAGCAGCGGCCATCTCAGCAGTTATAACCGGTGCACCCTGTTCGCCATCCTCATCATTATCTATATAGTCTGCAAAACCTACGCCTCGCTGCGTGCCAAATGGAACGTGCACGATATTTTCGTCAATGAGGCCATTCCCGTTGTCATCAATATTGTTTGCTGCTACTTCTCCCGACAAAAATGATTCCGGTACCACAGGGCTGTTACATTCGCCCATATTTACGGGGCATTCATCCGACACGGATCCATCTCCATCGTTATCAATGCGGTCAGTCGCATTACCCGGGGTTTCCAGGAAGGCTATTCCAACCGTGCCTGCAGGATCACTACCAAAGTTTTGATCACCGATCCCATCCTCGTCTGTCATGAAGGCAACATCTTCAAGCAAGTCGAAAAAGATGACATCGTCGCCACAATCCCCTGCAACACAATCAGCAAGCCAGACCGCCATCCCAACCTTTTCCAAATCTTCTGTGCCGTCATTCTTGACACCGTAGATCAAAAAGACCACATCATCCACTAAAATTTGTGTCCAGGCCATGATCCGCGTCTCTATGATCAGACCAAGACCATACCTTGACTGATCGGTGGCATCCGGCACATAGCTGCCCCGGTACCGGTCATACTGGTCATCGCCAGCCTTGAAGAAGAACTCCTGATCTGCATTGAAGATGTCCTTTCCAAAGAAACCGTTCCACGACCCACTCCAACCCGGATCACCTGTATCGGAGACCTTATCCGGCCAATATGGGGGCCAACTGTCCGGTTCGTCGCTTTGTGCAATTCCATACTCACTGCCGGCCGGGTTCACATAGCCACCAACAGGTTCGAACGTCCACGAGGTGTTGCCTCCCGTATTATTGCTGCGAAAATCGGCCACATTGACGATCCACACGGGTTCTCCTGCATCCGGCCCCGCATTCGCAACAGTCTCTGCACCAACCCACAGCTGCGTGAGTGCAACATAGCGCCTGTTGGTGTTTTTCGGCCACTCGTACCAAAAATCTCCCGGCGAGCCGGAATTGGCTGTTTGCGCCCAGTTCGTGATTGATGCCCGAATGTTGTTTCCGTCTATGTCGTCACGTCTGCGCTCCAGCGGATCAACACGTTCGTCACTGGGCACATGATTGCGATCGATCACACCCTGTGCAAAAACCGGAGTGGCACAGACCACCAGGCACGCTATTACTGCAAGTTTGCGTAGCACTATCATTAGAATTGCAGCCGTACTCCTGCGTGTACCCGTCGGGGCTCAGAGTAGTAATTAGGCCGGGAAAAGTATCCGGGATCCGCCGACTGGATGGGGGCAGAGAACGTGATATCAGGAAGCCCTGTATCCCCGTAGACCGTCACCGCATTCCTCCGATCAAGTGCGTTATAGACATGCAGGAACAGACGTGGACGTACCGGGCCGACCGAAAATTCACGATAAATATCGAGATCAACCTGGAAGGTAGAGGGCTGTCTGCGTGCATTCGTCGGAAACTCCGGCCGCACATCTGCTCCCACAAGCGCGGCTTCCTCAAAACTCGGAGTGTATGGGAATCCAGAAGCCCACACGACGAGCGCAGAAGCACCCCAATTACGCCCACCCACGAAAAAAGAACCGGCAACCTTGTGACGTTGATCCCATCCCAGGGGCAGAAGTGCCAAGCGCGGTTCCTCTTCATTGCCCGCTGCAAAAAACTCCTCTGTCGGATCCGAATTTGACCCCTCAACCACTTGGTAGGTGTAGTTCAATTCGAACCCGTAATTATTCGTGTAGGGGCGCGACACCGAGAGGGTGACTCCACGGGTATTTGCATAATCCCGATTAGCGTACACGACGTAATTGACACCAGGCAATTCGGTTTCAATCAACCGTGAAGTGGATACCCAACTCCGAACATCCCGATTATAGGCCGTCACATTCAGCACTACACCTCGGATCGCCTGTTTGAGACCGATTTCGTACATGACTGTACGTTGAGCGTCCAAGTCCGGGTTTCCGAAGGGTCCGTGACGGCCAGTTTGGCGCGGAATCTTGTATCCAAAATTGTCGAACAGTCGGTTCAGTGTTGGAATCTGGAGGAAATGTCCCCACGAAAAGTGGATCACACCTTCTTCCGTAATGGGGTAAGCAACCCCCAATCTGGGGGAGAACTGCAGTTTAGGGCTCGAATCCGTCCACCAATAGGCTTCCCTGTCTGCCTGCGTCAGAGTATTGTCTGCACGCTCCTCATCGTCCGTAATGATACCGTTGCCGTCAGTATCCCGATACAGATTGACTTTTTTGAATGGATTGTAGATGTTCGGGTCCGATGCATCTGCGGGTATGTTCGCCCTTGCATCGAAAAAATCCATTCGCACCCCTGCATTCACGATAAAGCTTTCATACTCAATCTTGTCCTGCAAGTAAGCACTTATTGAGATCGGCTCAACACCATCAAACTGACGGTAGTTGAAGGATGCAGGGGGCGGAGCAGCTGGCATGAAAGGTTCAAGAACCTGGCCGGTGGGACCGAGTGCCGGCACAATACCGTACTCCTCAAATTGAAGCTGGTCCATGCGGGCCTCAAATCCTACTTTGATCAGATGGTAGCGCGAGAACTGACTGGTAAAATCTCCCTTGATGAAGTAACTCCGCGTACTCCTGTTGAAACGCCCAAGGTCCGTTCCACCACGCGCAAAACGATTGCCACCGGCTTCAACCTGCTCCCATACCCCCGAAGTGATCTCGATTGAATCCGGCGGACTCAGGGTAAAATCGTTGTATAGCGCATCCGTCAAACTGGAAAAACGGTAGCGTTCAGCTGACTTTTCAAAAGTAGCCAGATTCAGCGTATAGAAGGTACGTGCATTAATCAGATGCGTGAACTTGAGCTTCAGGTCTATGCCGTTATCATAAACCTGAGGGACCCCATGCGGCGCCCACCGGTAGTATTGGTAACGCCCACCCAAATCATTCGCCTCGGTCCGTGATCCCAAACCGATCACATTAAGGATCATATTGCTTGTAAGTTGAATCCGAAAATTGGCTTGCCAACTCAGCTTTTGCCACGTGTTCATTGGCACAAGCGAAGAATCACCTCCTGAACCATCAATACCATACAGATTGGCTCCATACAACCAGCCATCGTTGCTGAAATAGCGACCGTTAGCATAGAGCGTCAGACGATCCTTGATAATTGGACCGTCAATGGAGGCATTCAGGTTTGAGTAGTGCGTTGGTGCCAAAGGCAAATAGGAATACACATCCACTTGATCATAAGGGAATCCTGTGGTGAGCTCATCCAATTGGGTCCCCAGAAGCAGGTTACGTCCTCCTTCACCGGGCACCAGGTATGTACCGGAATAGGCTTCTACTGAACCACCAATTCGATCATTCCGCCCTTCTTTTGTTACCACATTGATGACACCGCTCATGGCATTACCGTACTCAGCATTGAAGGTGCCGCTGATCACCTGAAGCTCCTGTATACCTTCATTCTCTAACTGAAGTGCGGTTGAGCCATCGTATGTATCTGTCACAGGGACGCCATCAACCATAACAACAACCTCACTGCTGCGACCACCCCGTATATGGAAGCCTCCACGTTCGGTTACTCCGGCCTGTACACTCAGTACCTGGCTCAACTCCTGCACTGGCAGTCGGTCAATGGTTTCTGCAGTCACACGCGCCTCACTGCTGGTTAGATCTTTCCTGACACGAATGGCTTCAGCGATTACGACGATTTCTTCCCCCTCGATGACCTCCTCACGCAATACAAAATTGATCTCAGTAGTCAGATCCACGCTCACATGCACACCCTCACGCCGCTGGGTTGCAAAACCTACAAAGGAGGCAACCAGTTCGTACACGCCCGGCCGGACACCAATTATCACATAACGTCCATCCGCATCTGTTACCCCGCCCTGTAGTGTACCGTCGATGGCCACATTCACACCTGGCAACGACTCTCCTGTGGTCCCATCTGTAACCAGACCCGTAAGTTTGCCCGTCGTTTGTGCGCTTACAGGTACTGCTATCAGGAATACAAGTACCGCTAGACCATTAATCAAGCAGGTTGGTTCTCTCGAGAATCCTCTCATCGACTTTGAGTCCATAGCGCAAGATAAGCTCGGCATATCTGGCCAGACGTATCTCCCTTTGTTTTTCCTCAGTAAGAGCCCAATATATTGCACTTTTTGCTTCTGTGAAGCTTTGGCGAAATTCTGGATACTGTTTACCTGTTTTTAGCAATATCCACCCCTCATTTGTTTCGAACGGACCGACAATCACACCCTCCGAAGCATCGAAGATCTCATTCGACCGGGGACCCAGTTGATGTGCAAAGAACAACTCCTCCGGCCCGGTAAAGTTAGTGCCTTTGTTTTTTGCGGCGTTGGCATCCGCTTCGGTCGCAAAAAAATGCCACCGCAGGGCAATCTGCCGGGAACGCACAAACTCATTTGCAGGGGCGCTGGTGTAGTAAGTACGCATTTCTGCATCAGTTACGTCCACAGAATCTGCCACCTGTAGATATTCAACGATGTACCTGTCCATTGCCTCGCGCAGTCGGGTACGATATAACTGTGTCTCTCGAAGCGATTGCCCCGCCAGCAACATTTGCTCTGAGACAACCAGGCCGCGGGAAAAATCCCGTAAATCAGCCACCGTCCGAACCTGGGCTCGCTGTCGATCACTGGCAAACCGTGCATGCTCCCGAAAATCCGCTACAGTCCAGATCTGTACAGGATTTCCGTAGCGCAGGAGCTCTTGAGAATCCAGATTCTGTTCAAAAATTTCGTTCCCGGGCGTGATCCTGATGATCAGCGCCTCCAGCACCTGATCATTGAATACTATCCTGCTCTCATCGACGAGTCGCAATGTGTAATCCCGGCGTGCAAGTGCATGTGCGCGTTCCAATGCATAGGCCTCGTAGTGAGGCCTTCTGGTCTGGAATTCTGTTTCCGTGATGATCGGTCTCGTAAAACGTTCCTCGACTCTAATCAATGAATACCCCTGCGCTGTACGTACGGGTTCAGAGACCTGTCCAATCGGGAGCGTGAACGCAGCTTCCTCAAAAGCTGGATCCATTTCGTCGAAGGTGAATGGCGGCAGAAGACCGCCTGATTCCCTGAGATCGGGATCTCTGAAGATCTCAAGTGCCAACTCTTCAAAAAAAGCTCCTCCCTGCAGACGTTGGCGTAGCTCTAGCGCCTCTGTCAGCGTTCGCGCATAGAGATGACGTGCAGTTACCGTGGTCTGCGCACGTGCGTACAGCGTGCGTACGTCAGCTTCGGATACTTTAACGGTATCCAGGACAGCCCGCTTAATATAGAGGTCCAGGAGCAGCTTGCGACCGAGTACCTGTTCGCGCATTTTGTAATGGGGCGTTTCTGCAATACCCAAATTGTGCGCTTCCATGACTGCCAACCTTGTTGCGGCCATATCATGGACAAAGGCAGACCGCCGCTGTGGGGTGTCCTGAACGCCTGTCCGAAGGAGCCAGGCTCTGTATGCCTGCACGAATTCAGACTGTGTGACTGTAACTCCCTTTGAGACAGCAACCGCTGGATCCGATTCAACCCTGCACCCCGAAAGCAACAGTCCACACACCAGCCAGAGTTTCCAGTCTGAGGTCCTCCACGCACGCATTTTCATCGAATATCTGTACTCAGTGTTGGAGCGCATTAGACATCAATTAACCTGGTGGGCCAGTATCTTATCTGATACGTACAAGTCAGCACACGAGCAGGCACAATAACTAGCATGCAACGCCCCAGGAGAGACTCTCGCCCCGTCCAAGTAGGTCCAGTGCAGATTGGTGGAAAAGCACCAATCGCTGTACAGTCTATGACGGTGTCCAAGACCTATAAAGTTAGCGAAACACTCAATGAGATCGCCCAACTTGCAGAAGCCGGTGCTGATATCGTCCGTGTGGCTGTACCAAGGCCGGAAGATGCTGAAGCACTCCGGGACATCGTACAGGGAGCCAGTGTGCCCATTGTCGCCGACATTCACTTTAATCACACCTATGCTTTAAAGGCCATTGAAGCTGGTGTTGCAAAAGTTAGGATCAATCCCGGAAATATCGGCAAAGAGGAATGGGAGCGTGAGGTTCTACTTGCTGCAAAAGAAGCCCATACTCCAATTCGTATCGGAGTTAACGGCGGGTCACTGGAACGTGATATTCTGGATAAATATGGCTATCCACAACCAGAGGCGCTGTTGGAGAGTGCATTGCGCCATGTCGAAATCTGCGCACGACACGGCTTTGAGGATATTGTGATTTCCGTTAAGCACTCCGATGTGTTTTTCATGATTCAGGCCTATCGGCTCGTGGCCGAGCATACAAACTTCCCTCTTCACTTAGGTGTGACTGAGTCCGGTTCTTTCAAAGTAGGTACGATCAAGAGCTCAATTGGTATTGGCGCATTGTTGGCCGATGGCATTGGGGATACTATACGCGTTTCATTGGCTACCGAATCCGTGAAAGAGGTTGAGACTGCACACGCAATCCTGAAGTCACTTCGGCTTGGTCGTCCAGGGGTTAACGTCATCGCATGCCCTACATGTGGTCGGTTAAACGGCGATCTGTTTTCGATCGTTGAGGAAGTAGAGACTGCGGTAAATGCCCGTAAATTTGAGAAGGACTTAACGGTGGCATTGATGGGTTGCGCAGTAAACGGCCCTGGCGAGGCACAGGGGGCTGACCTTGGCATTTCGCTTGGACGTGGGAGAGCACACCTGTTTAAGCAGGGCAAGGTCGTTGGTACGGTACCTGAATCTCAGATTGTACAGACGGTTCTAGAGGCTATTGAAGACTGGGATCAAGAACAGGAGAGCTGAATTCTTCCGCCCAGTCTTCAATCTTCTCCAGAAATCCTGGGATTAGCTCCGGGTAATCTCCGCTTACATCTTCGAAAGGATTTTCTTCCACATTAAAGAGCCGGATCTCTCCTTCCGTGGAGGTGAAGTGCCATTGGCGCGTACGAACATAATACCCAGTCTGACGCTTGCCCATTGGGTCAACCTCGGATCGCATTTGCGTAACCCGGCCAATCAGAGCATCTCTCTGAATGCTGCCACGACCTTCAATCACCGGTCGCAAGGACACCCCTGGTAGGTATTCCGGTATCTCTACGCCTGCATAGTTAAGCAGCGTTGGCATTAGATCTGCACTGCTTACAAGCACGTCATCAAAAACAGCGGGATTGATCGTGCCGGGCCAATTGAAAATGATCGGTGTTCGAAAAGCCTGATCATGCAATGAAAGCTTACCATTGGGACCACCGTTATTGTAGAGTATCGGTACGTCCTTGTATTCTTCGAAGGGTGGTTGCTCCCAACCATTATCATTCACATATACAATCAGCGTGTTCGACGCAAGCTTGCGCATTTCCAGGTGGTTGAGCAAATCTCCAACTCCGGCATCAAACCATGTGCAATTGCCATAGTATTCCTTGGCTGACTCAGACAGCTCGGTCTCTCTATACCGAGCATAGTACGCTTCGGGGGGATTCAGAGGAACGTGCGGCAGCGATGGTCCATACCACAGGAAGAAAGGATTGTCTAAATTACGGTCAATAAAATCAAACACAGGCTGGGATGTCTCCCGGACGAGCTCTACACCATCACCTCCCATGAGTTTTCCGAAGAAACCTGGTTTGCCAACCTCATCTGGAGACCATCCCTTGGACATACCTTCGGTAAATCCCCCATTGGCGAAAGACTGCTCCCACCACTTGCCTGCCTGAAAGCTGATATAGCCTGCGCGAGCCAATAGACCGGGAAGGGTCTCGAATTCGCGCATGGCATTGGCTTCATACAGGAAATCCCACTGCACTTGCTCTTTGGGAGCAAGGTGGCTGTGTTCGGAGTCGGCTGCCTGCTCCTGTGCCTTGAATACTTCCATCTGGGCAGCATACTGTATGGGGTACAGCCCTGTGCTGAGTGTCCGAAGGGCTGGACGGCAATGGTTGTCCGTTGTGTGCCCCTGTGTAAAGAGCGCACCCCCATGTGCCAAACGGTCCATGTATGGCGTATAGACATGAACCGATCCCATAAAACCAAAATATGGATACCCGTGATCATCACCGATTATAAGCACGATATTGGGTGGAACAGGTGAACTGCATGCGCTGCCAATCATAAGCAGCAATCCAACAATGAATCCCCGATGCATGTATATAATCCTCGATTTTAGCATTGTTACTGGAATTGCCCCCCCCCTTGGCTCCCTTAGAGCGTGGGATTTTCCAGTAGCCCGGGGCGTATTTGGATAGATTGACCGCAGCCTCTGAGCGATTATAGACCCGATGAAAGGAGCAACTACACTTTAATATTCAGGGGGGGGGGAAGGATCCGTTTTTGCCCAAGTTCGCTTACCTTGGGTTAATAGCACAAAGAATTTAGACGAGCAAGAATGGGAGATGGGCATACCATAGAGGAGACGTTTAATCAGGCACTTGGCCGTGCACTTCGAGAGGCCTGTGCCCGTTGGTCAGCGAGGCCGAAATGCATCAAAGTTGAAGAGACGCGACTTCTGCATGCGGATAAAGGTGCGGGGGTGCGCCCCGACATTCTGATTGATGATGGTGTTTTTCCCCCGGTCGTTATTGAGTGTTCGTTTGGGGCGTTGGATGCGGACCGGGACGCAGTTGCAAGATTGGGGCTCGAGACCCGAAGGAGGCGCACCAGAATCGGCACAGCCATTGCGCTCCATATCCCGCAGCGTTTCCGCAAGGAGCACGGATTCAATATCACGGATATTCTTTTGGAGGGTGTTCCGCTTCCCTATGCACTTCATCAGTTGTTGGAGAGTAAGGGGCAGACCACGATTGCAGGGACGTATCAGCGCAGGTGGCCACAAAGCGGGTTCATTGAGGGGAGTGTTTTTGATCTTGTAGCCCTTTTGTCTGCGGCTGGCCTGCCGCGTGAGGAGGTGCAAGCTGTGGGAGACCGCGTCGCTCTGTTGGTGGAAGCGGCGGCCAATGGACTGGAAGCGGCATTACCGCTTGAAGGGCAGCAGAAGATTGCCGGTCATTTGCACCAGCGTTCGCCGCTCAAGGGTTTGCGAACTACGGTAGTGTTGTGGTTGAATGCGCTGTTAACGCAGCAGCGGCTTGCTGCACAGGGCGTCGCAGGTGCTCCGTTCATAGATTTCACCCGCCGTTCGACGCCGAACGTGCTTGCGCAGATAGAGATCTGGCGGACGATTAACCGACACAACTGGAATTCTGTTTTTGAGCCGGCGATTGAGGTATTTGAGTTGGCGAGCAAATTTGATCCTGGGGGAACCTCTCGGATGCTCAGGAAGCTGATTGAGGCGGTTCTGGAGATTGAGACGGCACAATTGGGACTTCACATCAATATTGGTGCTGAGCTGTTTCCGAAGCTGAGTGAAGATCGAAAGGCGACAGCAGCTTTTTACACGCAGCCGGCCACGGCCGAACTTCTGGCGAGCCTGACGATTGCGCCGTCAATGCTCACGGCAAGGGAGTGGGCGGACCCAGACCTTTTCAGGAAGCGGTGTCTGAGTGATTTGGCTTGCGGGACCGGCACACTTCTGCGGGCGGGTTACCACCGGGTGGCCACGCTTCACGAGCATGCAGGAGGCAACATGGAGAGTCTTCGGGATTTGCACGCAACAGCGATGGAGGGTGGCTTGATTGGTGCAGATGTAAGCCCGATTGCGGCGCACCTGACCACCTCTTCCTTGGCCGCGTTGGGTCATGGGGATCCGTATGGAGACACGCAGATTGGTTGGGTAAATGTTGGCGGGGAAAAAGGTCAGACGGGATCGTTGGAATATTTTGCTGCTCAGCAGGTGGTGGATTTGTTCAATGTTGGTGCAGGCAGATCTATGGGAAACGGCAATGGTGTGGAGAATTCTGTCAGTGTGCCGGATATTTCGATGGATTGGATTCTGATGAATCCACCCTATTCGCGAACGCGGGGTGGTCAGAGTGTTTTTGACATTGCGGGTTTATCGCGTGCTGAACGCAAGGCATGCCAGCAGCGCTGGAAGTTTTTAGTGAGGGAAGCGCCGGTGAATAATCGGGCGGGATTGGCGGCTTCGTTTCTTGCCTTGGCGCGCCAGAAATGCAAGCCGGGCGGGCGGGTTGGGTTTGTGCTACCGTTGTCGGCGGCATTTGCGGAATCCTGGACTGTGACGCGGCGGCTGATTGAGCGGGCGTTTGAGGACATTGTGGTTATCGCTGTGGCGAGTGGTCAGGCTTTGGGGAAGCAGGCACTTTCAGCCGACACGGGGATGGAGGAGATGCTATTTATCGGGACCAAGCGGGCAACGAATCACCGCATGGATGAAACGCTTTCGGCAGCGGTGCATTGTGTGACATTGCGGGCACCTGTTTTACGGGCGGGAGAGGCCGGTGAGATTGCCCGATCAATCCGTTCTGCGATCAGAGAAGCCAAAGCTTCTGGGAGCAGCTATGCTGTCCGGGTAGGCGATGATGAGATCGGGCAGATGTGTACGTTTACGACCCGGGCAGATGGAGCGCCTTGGAGCCCTCTGGGTGTTTTGCACGCCGACCTTGCATTGGCAGCGAATGCACTTCTGGGAGGCACTATTCACTTGAACGGTCAGGTCATCCCCATTGGTGTGCAGATATCTTCGATTGGAGAGCTTTTCGAGGTTGGTCCAACACACCACCTGATAGGTCATTTGTCAGGTCGAAATCCAATTGGTGCTTTTGAATTCGTACCAGTATTCAATTCAGTGAATGCAATTGGTTCTAATCGCGCGCTCTGGAGAGCCGACAGCCGCACGCAGAAGCAACTTCTTGTATCACTGACACACAAGGGGATGTCTCCTGCCGGTGTGGGGTCGGAGGCGAAGCGGAAAGCGATGCATGCGTCTCGCAGTACACTGTTCTATGCACGAAATATGCGCTGGACCTCCCAGTCGCTATTGGCCGCAGTAACAACGTACCCGGGCATGGGTGGTCGGGCTTGGACCTCGCTTCAGCACCAGGATGAGCGCGTACGCAAAGCATTTGCCCTGTGGGCCAATTCTACGCTGGGCTTCCTGGTTCACTGGACACAGGGTCAACGAACACAGAGTGGGCGGTCAACGACACAAGTGAAAGCATTGTCAGGTATTCCCTGTCCGCAACTGGACCAGATACCAACGAACCGTTTAGATCAAGCTGCTGCTGCATTTGATGAACTGTCCACACAGTCATTACTCCCGGCCTGTCAGTCCCATGCAGATGATGTGCGAAAGAAAATTGATCATGCTGTCCTTGAGATGCTCAATCTGGCCGGTGGTGCTGCTCCCGCAATCATAGACACATTGCGCTGGCTCTGGTGCAATGAACCCTCGGTCCATGGACAAAACAGAAAAGCACTCCACCGCCTGAAGCGGAGATGAATGCTTGGTGGTCAATCAGCATACAAGGCAGTTGACTACAGAAAGGTCCACACTGGCGGGCCGATCTGACTTGAGGGTCGTAGAAGTCAGTGCATACTTTCCCACTGCGCTTCTTGCAAAAATCTGATTTCAAGATGAAATCTACTATGCCAGGTGGTCAATAGTTAGGCCTGGGTTTAAGGGGCAGCCGTCCACGCCAGTACATAATCAGCAGAAATCCAGCGGCCATTCCACCTAAATGCGCCAGGTTTGCCACACCAGGCTGAAGATCGGTCGTTGCGAAAATAAGCTGCAGTAAGCCATACCCAATCACAAAATACTTAGCCTTCATTGGGATCGGCGGAAAAAGTAGCATAATACGCTGTTCTGGAAACATCATGCCAAAGGCAAGAAGTATTCCAAATACGCCGCCCGATGCGCCGATTGTAGGCCAGACCGCCCCCGAGAAATAAGTAGCGGCAAGTTGAACAAAGCCGGCCCCAATCACACAGGCGAAATAATAGATCGAAAAGCGTCGGGAACCCCATGTATTCTCAATCTGAGCGCCAAACATCCACAGCGCAAACATATTGAACAATATGTGCGAGATCCCCCCGTGAAGAAAACTATACGTTGCAAGTTGATACACCTGGAATCCATTCCCAAGCGGCCACAACGCAAACCATCCCACAAGTGGAAAAATATTGACAATCTGGGCAAGAAAAACCAGCCCGTTTATGATTAACAGGTTCTTGATGACGGGCGGAAATGCGCCGTAACCACCTAAACCACCATATGGGGAGTACATCATCCCAGATATCTATACCCGTCTCCTTATAGCACTTGTAATACCATTTGGTTGCAATGCTCACGAAGAAGCTACCGATAACAATTGCTCTATCCACCTATCAGGTTCGATCAGCCCTAGCGCGGTAGCGACCCGTGTTTCCCCGCGCTCCCGCGCAAATACTGGACACGCGTACTAACGTACCTGGCTCCTCCCTCGGGTTGGACTGTGTGCGTGACTATGTTTAGCGCCAATTACATTTTTCACCGGTGATACTTAAAAATTCTCTTGAGGGAGAGCGCGTACAACGAGGCGGAGCACCGAACTGCGAAGCCGGAAAAGAATATGTCCATCCTACTCCAGCAGCCGCGAAGCCTTCATACGACCTGGGTTCCGACCACGGCCCCAAGCACCCACAAAACTAGGCTGTGCACACACAATCCTCCCAAGAGTCCGACGACTCTTGTCTTCGTTGGCAAATACCGTGGGCTACTCTGCGGAAAGGTCTCTGCAAAGAGTGGTAAGAATTCCAGGATGGGCTTGCATACTTAGTGCTTGCCAGAGAATAGGCCATTTTCGCGATTCTTGCTATACTCATAACAATCTGGGCCCGTAATTGTGGCGTCGTTGGTGGCGTTTCGGGGGAATTAGGTGCCTTTCGGCTTGCTGAACGGTCACGGGAAGACATTTTTCGCTCTCCGATGCAGCTGGGACGCGACCATGCGTTCCAACCCGAGCTACGTCTGCCTTTCCGCTTATGGCGGAGCCTGTCCAAATTCCTTCGGTAGGATTACGAGCGGCGCTACGCCGCTCGTTTTCGGGCCTGATGCCAGCGCCTGAGCCGCTCCTCTTTCCGCTTCAACTGCAAGCCAAGACGATGCATGTTGGCCGCAACCACAGAGAGCGCCACCGTGCGACCAAACCCTTCCTTACCATGCGTACGCACCAAGTCCAGTCCGCGCTGGTTCAAATTGTTGATCGCGGATTCTACGGCCGGATGCTGACGACGACCCTCCACAAAGTCCGGGACGGATGCGCGCGCCTTGTCCGCATGAC
>Ga0209543_1001194_pt1 | contig 25437 bp, 21 predicted proteins | sample MesohylFT_FD_187296 | JGI IMG/M metagenome (GOLD analysis project Ga0209543, IMG submission 187296) | Host-associated microbial community of the marine sponge Aplysina aerophoba from Gulf of Piran - sponge mesohyl, lysed by freeze-thaw... | ecosystem: Host-associated > Porifera > Sponge >...
CGTCCACGCGATCACGTCCTACATCGACGACAGGAACCGCGCCCCGAAACCCTTCGTCTGGACCGCCACCGTCCGCGATATCCTGGCCGAGGTCAACCGTGCCAACACCGCTTTAGCGGCACTACACCTAGGGACTGAACTCGGTGAGGCCGGGTGTCAGGTGATTGCCGTACTTGTACAACCCATGGCCGTAGTAGCGACTATCGTACTTTGTATACCCGAGAAGACGCGCCCAAGCCCGTTTCAATGGCCTTCGATCAGTTCCGACAACAGAGGGTAGGCCGACCCGTTCAGGGTTTCCGTTGGCATCCTCGACGCTGACGCTGATTTCCCCTGTCACCGTGAGACCGTTCGGGTCTCTGGCCGAGATCGTAATCGTTGCGTTTCCAACTGCCAGAGCGACGATCCTGAGCGTACTACCAAACACGGACACCGTAGCTACGGCGGCATCCGATGTCGTTGCCGCGTAGTTCAGGAGATCCTCATTGGGGTCGACGAAGTACTGGGACATGTCGACCACCAGCGTATCGCCCCCACTCAACTGTTGTCCCGGGATCGTGTCAGTCAACTCCGGGGCTCTGTTTATGCCCTCCACGGTAAGGTACCAAATGTTCCAGCTCCCGCCTCTGTTTGAACGAAAAAATATTCTCCCGTCAGGATGCCACATCGGCTCATCGTCGTACGATCCGTTGGTTGTCAACTGAGTACGAGTTCCAAAATCAAAGGACAACGACCAGATGTCGTAGTTGGGCTGGCCCATTCGATCCAACCCCTCGTTGGATGCATACACGATCGAACTGCCATCCGGCGACCAGGACGGCTGTATCTCATCGGCACCGGCTCCAGTACTGAGCAACGTTTCCCCACCACCGTCTGCATCCATCACCCAGATTTCGAATCGGCCCGTGTCGGGGTTCCGTCGGTTGTACAGAATCCTGTTCCCGTCGGGGGAAACCCTTGGGCGTTGGCCTTCACGAAGCTGCGTCTCGAATCCCGTTGTCAGGTCGAGCTTCCAGACATCAGGACGAGCTACACCAGGAAGCCATCGTTCGAACGCGATCCAAGTTCCGTCTGGGCTCAGCGAAGGTGCGTAATCCTCATCGCGGGTTTGGGTTGCCCTCGTGAGGCCAACGCCACCCCGCGCGCTGACAAGCCACAGAGAACTGGGTTGACCGTTGCGGTTCGAAGCGAATACCATGTTGGTACTGCCGGGCGCCACTGATGGATCGATGTCCAGACTCGGCCCAGCCGTTACGGGCGTTCGGCTGACCCCAGAAACGGGCATCCTCCAAAGGTTCGCAGTTTCCGCCTCGCTATCTTCTAGATGCCAGTAGTATAGTTCGTAATCGGAGGAGACGACGGCGCCTCCGACTTGTCCTTGATTGGCCGTGAACTCGGTTACCCTAGTCACGCTCTGGACGCTGGGCGATGTTTCGATGGTCTCGAGATAGGCGACAGTCAGTTCACAAGCAACGCTACTGAACGGGCGGCCAGCAACAGCGCCGGAAGTCCGATCGATCCGACAGAGCAAGACCGGAACAGTGAGTCCCTCCACCGCGACCCTGATCACCTGGCTGGCCGTCAGGCCCTCCGGGTCGCGCGCCGAAACCGTGATCGTTGCGCTTCCTCCTCCTCGAGCGAAGATTGTGGCGGTCGCTCCCGAAATCCTTGCTCCTGCGACTTCGTCATCCGATGTGGTGGCACGGTATGTGAGCGGATTCCCGTCAGGGTCGCGGAAGTAGCGCGATACGGCGACAGCGATCGTGTCCCCTTCCGTCAGTTGCTCCGCACGGATCGCGCCTACCCGCTCGGGAGCCCTGTTGGCAGCCTCCACGACGACATCAACTCGCTGCATGGCTGTGAGACCGTCCGGGTCACTGGCGGTCACGGTGACTCCAGCTCTTCCCTCGGCCACGGCGACGATCATGATTGTACTGCCCAAAGCACGAGCGGTGGCAACGGTACCATCCGATGTCCTGGCCGAGTAGGTGAGCGGATCCTCGTCAGGATCGCGGAAATATCGGGACACATCAACCCGTACGCTCTCGCCTTCTACCAGTTCTTGGACACGGAGCGACACGGGGAATCCCCCAAGTACGACGAGGGGCGGATTACCTGCACAACCGCTTAGGAAGCCGAACAAAAGGATAGGCAATGAGCACTGGAGCATCTGGTAGCGGTTCATCTCGTTTCTCGGTGTGGGTAGTCCACTCTTAGGAAGGCCAAACTAAGTACACGTCGCTGGCGTCGTCGATGGGCTCGGTGGGCGATGCGTACGACAACGCGATGTGCGAGAGCTGTTTCGCGACGCTCGAATGCGAGCTGCTCGACCGGCGGCGGTTCCAGACGGTGGCCGAGGCGCGGCGCGAAGTGTTCAGCTTCATCGAGGGCTTCTACAACACCCGCCGGCTCCACTCGGCGCTCGGCTATCGTTCGCCAGCCAACTTCGAGAAGCTCCATCATGCGGCCTGAGGCAAACCACATCAGACCCCAAAATCAACCGTCCGTGAAAGCGGGGCAGGTTTATGATGCTTCATGCCCCAGGTCCTCCTTGAAATCGAAGTGATCCGCTGCGAGCGAGTCCGGAGTTCAGGGGCGCGAAGTGCAAGCCCCACACTCGTACGATGCATGACGTGCCGCCTCGTTGCCGGCAGTAGTCCAACGCCATGTTCTTGGCCGTTTGTCTTCGCCCACCCGTAGATCGTGCTGCCCTGACCCTGGTCGGCCGCGAAGGCCCCGCACTGGTTGTAGAACGTCATGACCACCCGGCAGGTCTGCACGCCGCAGTAGGATAGCGCCCACTGCGATGCCAGCTGGACGGTCTCGTAGTCCACGGCCCAAGCCCATGCAGGGCCCTGATTCGAGTCGATCGCCAGCGCCCCCCAGAGGTTGGCGGACGACTCCCCTGCTCTTGCCGCCTCCTCCACAGGCTCGGGCCCCGCCAGCTTCCCGGCCTGAATCCTGATGCCGGGGTCGCCGCGGGCGCTTCCGGTCGCGCTGGTGGAAAGCACTTGGCTTCCATCCGGGCTGTGCGGCACCGAGGACGCCGACGGGAGCAGGGTTAGGCCCATTGCGAGCACATCGGTGATGCCGCGGCGGGTCTTCCCCGGCTTCGTACTCTGCTGCATCATCTCACACCTCCTTGCGGATCTGGGATCTCGCTCTCAGGGGGCGCGCGGCGACGGCCAGTTGGCGGGCCGTAGGGCGCTTACCGTCCGTCCGGCTGCGGTCGCCCCAGAATCCAGGGAACTCCGGTTTCCTGTTGTCGAGGATCTGCGACTTCAAACCTCCCCTCCTGCCGAACACAGGCTGTAGAACCAATAGATGGACTGTAACTCCGATGCGCAACGTCAAAAACGTGAGTCTATACGTCAATAACAGACATAGCCAAGTACACCCATCAATCGGCACCGACCACAGCTGACCACGGGAGTTCTTGCGCGACGGACCCCCGAATGACATCATGTCATGACATGAGATGACATCATTAAGCAGAAGTCACCATAAAAGCCATCACTGTTCGCAACGTTCCGCCCGACCTCGCCGAAGCGCTCAACCGTGAAAAGCGACGGCGCGGGCAGTCGCTCAACCGAACCGTGATCGAGCTGCTCAGGCAGGGTCTGGGGATCGGCGCGCCTCGTTCCAACGGCCTGGCGCGTCTCGCCGGCGGATGGAGCGACGAGTGCGCGTGCGCGTTCGAGCGGGCCCTGGCTCCGTTCGATCACATTGATCCCGAGGGGTGGAAGTGAGCCGCTTCTGCCTCGACACGTCGGCGTACATCCAGTTCCGGCGCGGAGACCCACAGACCACTGCGGCGATCGACGGCGCGAGCTGGCTGGGATTCCCGACAATCGCCCTGGGGGAGCTCTACGCGGGGTTCTTGCTGACCAGCTCGCGCGAGGAAGACTCGGCCCGCTTGAGAGACTTCCTGGCGCACCCTGTCGTCGAGAGCATCCCGGTCGACGATGAAGTGGCGCGTCAATTCGGAAGGATCGTCGGGGATCTCAGAGCCGCCGGTACCCCATTGGCTGTGAACGACATCTGGATCGCGGCCTGCGCGGCACGCACGTCCAGCGTCGTCCTGACACACGATGCCCGCTTTGCGCGGATCGTACGGGTCGGATCCGTGATTCTGGATGGGTGAAAGCACGCCTTCGGGCGCCTTGCCGCTTTTCCGGCGGATCGCCAACATTCCCCACATCGCCTACACTCCTCCGTTGCACACTGACTGGTTCAGCCACCTCTTCGGATTCGAGGAGCGGTCCCCGGAGCAGGTCCGGACCCACCTGGAAGTCGACGGCAGCGTCCTTCGGTCCCGCGAAAACGGGGCCAGCCACCAGATCGGAACGCTGGAGACGCCATCGCTCCAAGAACTCCGAATGCGGGCGGGCCGGGCTGGGGCTGACCAGCCTCCGGTTGCCCAAGCTTCCAAAGGCCCCATCCAGGTTCGCGATGTCGTGGGCGAGGCTGGCGCCCTCCACGCCGATGCCAGCAACGCGGGCGCGCTCTTCCAGGTTGCTTCTCAGTTCAACCTGCTGGAGATGGTATCGCCGGGTGCATCTCCCGAGGATGGCGTTACCCGTTACGTCTATGACCGTACTCAGGGCCCGGCCTGCGCCATCGCCGCAGGGGCCGCCACGGTCTATCGGAATTACTTTGCCATAGTCGATGGCAAAGAGGGCCAGGGTGTCGACCGGCAAATCGATTGTCTACGCGACGTTCACCAGGCCCTCTCCCCTGACGGCCAGCCTCCCTGGGAGATGCGCAATGGCTACGCGCTGCCCACCGAATCGACGCTGACGCTCTTCGACCGGCGCTTCTCCGAGCTCGACGACGGAGACCGCGACGCGCTCCGCGCGGCTCTCCGCATCGGCATCCATCGGGATGTCGAGGTGACGAGGTCCCGATCGCACCATCTCGTGTCCCAATCCCTCTGCTCGGCGCTCCCCCTGTCGTACAGCTCCGCCAGCAGCCTAGAGTGGGAATCGTTCGCCCGGCTCATCCTCGAGGCCGCATACGAGGGCACGCTTCTGGCTGCCGTCGAGAATGCCGGCCGCAACCCGGGCGCGCCGGTCTACCTTACCTAGGTGGGCGGCGGCGCATTCGGGAATCGCACCGGCTGGATCGTCGCCGCGCTGGAGCGCGCCTTCGACGGATTCGCGGACAGCGAGGCTTGATGTGCGCATCGTCCACTACTCCCGCGTCCGCAAGCATTTCCGGGGTCTGGAGCGCGGCTGACGCCCCTTGATGTTCCCCACGCGGTCGCTCCCAGGTGGTGTATCATCCTTGCTAATCATGAATGACGACTGGTGATTAGCAGGCATGATTGAGAGGCGGTACAGGGAACTGGTTCGACGGGACCTCGGGGAGGTGCCTGCGGTCGTCCTGCTCGGGCCCCGTCAGGTCGGCAAGACCACGCTTGCGCGGGCGATCGCCAGCGAGGATCCCGAAACTCTGTACGTGGACCTTGGGGACCCGACCGAGGCGTCCCGCTTCGCCGAGGCGCGTGAATACCTCGATCTGCACCGCCACCGGCTGGTCATCCTCGATGAGGTGCAGCTCCTGCCCGGCCTCTTCCGTCTGCTGCGCGGGCAGATCGATGCGCGGCGGCGCGCCGGGAGACGAGCGGGGCACTTTCTGCTCCTGGGGTCCGCATCGCGTGCGTTGCTGCGCCAATCCGCCGAGTCTTTGGCAGGGCGCGTCGCCTATCACGAGCTGCCTGTACTCGACGCGCTGGAGACCGGATCGGATCTCAACGCGCTGTGGCTCGAGGTGGCTTCCCGGACAGCTTCACGGCCGGCTCCGACGGGGCAAGCATGAGGTGGCGTGGAAACTTCATCCGCACCCATCTGGAGCGGGACCTGCCCCAGTCGGGACTGAGGGCTCCGACCGAGACACTCAGGCTCTTCTGGACCATGTTGTGCCACCGGCAGGGCTCGCTTTTCAACGCCGCGGAGCTCGCGCGCAGTCTTGGCATCTCGGTTCCATCGGTAACCCGCTATGCCGACACTCTGGTCGACCTCATGCTGGTGCGCCGCCTCCAGCCCTACTTCACCAACGTGGGCAAACGCCTGATCAAGACGCTCAAGCTCTTCGTTCGCGACAGCGGAATCGTCCATTCGCTACTGAATCTCGGGTCGCTGCACGACCTCCTGGGACATCCGGCAGCGGGCGCGACCTGGGAGGGGCTCGCGATGGAAAACCTCATCGGAGCCGCGCCCAGAGGCACGGACGCCTACTTCTACCGGACTCGGAGCGGAGCCGAAATCGACCTGCTTCTGCTTCTTCCGGGCGAGGAGCCGTGGGCCGTGGAGATCAAGAGAACGAGGTCGCCCGGAGTGCCAAAGGGGTTCCGCATCGCGACAGCCGACGTCATGGCGACCCGGAGCTTCATCGTCTATCCCGGCACGGAGACCTGTCCCCTGAGTCATGGAGTCGTCGCGACTCCGCTGCCCGAGCTGATGAAGCAACTGATCAGGTGGGGTTAGGTGGAGCTTGGGGCTCACCACTGCCGTTGAGCGGGGCGACGGCGGCGTCCGTATAACGGGGAGGCAGGCGTTACTTGACAGCTGTGCAGCGGATTCGGTATCGACACTTCACCCGGATCGTGGGAGGCGGGTCCGTGATTCTGGCTCGGCAGCGCGTCCGGGGATCTGGCCAAGGGAGTGTCTGAGTCGCTGGCGGAAAGAATCCTCTTCGGTGGACGCGTACGCCCAAACCGTCAACCGCTACCGCCGATCTCTTGGAGCGTGCGCTCGTGATTCGCGTCCTGCGCGCCTGATTCGCGAACCTGGGCAAAGACACCTGGTGAAGTCACCCAAGCGGCCGACCGTGGGGATTCGAGTTCAAGTGGACCGAGACTCTCGCACCACGAAGTCGATGCAGCATCGTCATGAAGGATCTCGAGCTGGCACACCTCTGGGCGGTCTATCCCGGCGAGCCCGAGTTGCCGCTCGCGGACAGGACGGCGCTACGGCGCCAGCGTTTGGCCTGGCGACGACGGGTTGGGGTATTGGACCCCGCCGCCGGGGTCACCAGGCGCTTCAGTCACTCGGAATCCAGACCAGAACAGGTTTCGCGATTCTCGTCCTTGATGTCGGCCCAGATCTCCTGCAGTGACTCAAGGTCATCGAGGATCAACTCCGCGCCTGCAGGCCAACGATCCATCTCGCCGTCAATCGAGCGGTCCCACGCCAAGGTCAGGCGCTCAGTAACGATGAAGAGGTGCTGCGCCACACTCTGGATCCAAAAGGGAGCTCGGGGGCAGCCAGCCTCTGCCAATACGCCGAGAATGTCCGTGAACACCCCGCCATATCCGAACAGCCCGTTCTTCGCCTCGGTCAAAGCGTCCGCATCTTCGCGAGCGGCCGCAATCGCGGCGCGTTGGCCTCGATCAGCCGCGACCGCCATGAGCGAATCGACGCGCAGGGTGTCCAACTGAGCCTGAGCCATCAGTGGAGCGGGGAGCAAGAACACCAGCGGAACGAGCGCAAGCCAGACGCCGCTCACTCGCGCTCGCCGTACGACGTGCTCCTGATGAACCGCAGCGGCGGGGATCAATGATCGTGCACTCCGTTCAGTTGCGTTCCGTGAGTTGAGCGCGTCCCGGCTCTTATCCCGTTCGGCGGAAGTCTACCGCACCGCTTACCTGACTCGCCGAATCCGTTACATGTCACGGTAGCAGCGATGTTCTGGCCGGATGCGGCCATCGTACCGCGAATCGAACACGAGATGGTGAAACTCTTGAATAACGCGCGCGACATGAGCCCATGACCTCGTGGGAAGGAATATAGTTCCCCCGTCGTGTCGTATGCTACGTCATAATCAGACAACAAAACGCCAATATCGCGCACGAAAACGAACTAGTGCCACACCCCTGGCGCAGGAGGGGTCGGCGGTCACCCGGCCCGCATCGAGCGCGAGCTCGCGGGATCGCCGCCGTCAGGCTGGAGCCACGTTCCTGGAGCGGCGCTTCGTTCCTGCGCTCCCGAGCTTGTCGATGCCGCTCGACGGTCCTGCTTCGATGATTTACACGATATCGCCACAATTAGAACAGGCCGAAATCGCCACAGAATATCCACAAATCAAACCGCTATATTTATGATAGGCTCGTTTCATGGTGATCCTGAAGGGGGTTCTGTGCATTGGATCGAGGGCCGTCCATGATTCCGTTGCGTCACGCGTGATCCCGCTGTATCACGACTCGCCTTCCCTTCGGGAGGCCGTCGAGGGGCTGCTCGTGGATGTCGAGCTGGAACCCACGGCCTCCCACCGCAGGTTTCAGGCGCTTCTCGCCGACGCAAGCGTCGGGATCATCTGCTTCCGCCGATGTTCCGCAGCCGACGTCCAGTGGCTCCGAAAGATGTCTCGTTCGGGATCCTTCCACTCCGCGTGCGTTGCGGTCACGCCGTTGTCCCTCGACCGGCTTCAGCGGCTCCGCGGCATCGAGTCCGACCGGCTTCACGTGGTGTGGGCCGAAGAGGTGGACGAGCGGCTGGTCGACGTATTGGCCGAGATCGAAGCCTGGCACGACGACCCGCTCCCGCTGTTGGGACGATGGTTGCTCGCCGCGAGTTCGCCCCACCAGACGGTTGCCGAGGCCATCGAGCGCACCTGCGGCCTCTCCGGCGATCGCTTCTCGTCCCCTCCCGTGACGACGGTCATCGAACTGGCGTCCCGCCTGGGGCTATCGGCCGACTCCTTCCGCCGCTACTGGCGGGAAGGGGTGCCGCTGACCTGCGGCCCCAAACAGCTGCTGAACTGGGCGGCGCTGCTGTGGGTCGCTCGACAGCGTCCCCAGGGCAAGTGGGACGCTCTCGCCAAACAGGCGGGGATCGGCAGACGGACGCTGGAGCGCTATGGCCGGCAGCTCGCCAACTGTACGCTGGCCGAGGCGGCCAGTGACCCGGAGCTGCTGAAGCGCCGGTTCCGGGAATGGGTCGCAGCCGTCTCGGAGTGGCCGGGACACCCAGGCCCGATCCTGGACTAAGGCTCACCGCCTGGCTCCAGCGAGGCGAGCGTAGGCGTCCCTCACAACCGCCTCGGCCAGCTTGCCGCGCACGGCAAAGCTCCGCCTGCCGAGCCAGTGGTCGGCCCACATCGCATTCGTGGCGATCCAGTTGTCCCAGAAGAACGCGCCGTTCACGAGGCCCGGATAGCGTGCGCTGGCCTTGAAGAAGGCATCGAAGATGCTGGCCTGGGTCTCCTCGCCGTCATCCAATCCGTTGCGGTTGGCGTCCACGACGACCCGTTCTTCCGAGTGGCGCGCGCCCAGGGAGGGATCGGCCGGTGCTTCCACGACATCCATCGAGCCGTATTCGGTGAACACCAGGGCGCGATCGGGATTCCGGCCGGCAAGCGGCACCAGGTATTCCTGGAAGATGGCCTCGTAGCTCGCCTGCAGCTCCTGAACACTCAGTACCGTTGTCGGAGCGCTGGCCGTGAGCGGAAACCACCCGCTGATTCCCACAATGTCGAGGTCGAGGTCCTCCCAGAGGTGACCGGCGCCCGATCCGCTTCCGTGGTAGTCGGCATGGATCAGCGCGTTGGCGTGCATGTCGTAGGTGAGCCGACCGGAATACACCACACGCACGCGGCCCACCAGGTCACGGAGTTCATCGCCGAAGTCGTTGTACATGTAGCCGGACTCGGGGCGGGCCGAGTCGTCCGGGTCGGGGCGCGATCGGAACAGGCGGTCCGTCTCCGTCCCGAGCGAATAAAGGGCCACTCCCTCCTGCTCGGCGATTTGCGCAAAGTGCACAGCATTGTCCGCGTACGTGGTCCAGAACTCGCCCACAAAGCGGTCGTGGTCCGGATGGTCGGGACGCCACGGCCAGTTGGCGGGCGTTATCCGACCCCGCCAGCCTTGATCTGGAGGGGCGCCGCCGGTATGTGGCGGGGCTGGATCCCCGAGCAGGTGTCGGCTCAGGGGGCGAGCGGAAGCCTCGGCCTCGTGGGCTTCGAACGCCAGCGTCATGTACACCTCGAATCCATGGCTTCGGAACTCGCGGACCATTTGTCGCAGCGAGCCATCCCGCCATGTCGGGACGTTCCGGTCCCGACCCGTCTCGCGCGAGATGGAGCTGTCCATGCTGTCCTCGTAGTGGAGCGCCACCGAGATCAGGATCCAGTTCACATGCAGGCCGCGAAGCCAGGCAATGTACTCCAGGGGAATGAGCGAGCCTGTGCTCCCGCCGTCCTCCCAGGCCTGCACAACCTCTCGATTGGTACCCCAGTTGCCCGAGATCGCGATTGCACGCATCGGAAAGTCGAAGATTCGCAGGCCCGGACCTGGTTTACGCGCGGGGACGACCGTGATCTCTGCGGTGTCCCGCGCGCTCCCCGCGGTAACGATGATCGCTGCTACCCCTTCGGCGACTCCCCGCACCAGACCCGCATCGTCCACGATCGCGACCAGCGTGTCGCTCGACACCCACGTGAACCCGGCGTCCGCCACCGCATGACCGTTCGCGTCGGCCGCCGCTGCCGACAGGCGCAGCGTGTCGGCCGTCAACAACGTGTCGGCTGCGGGGGCGACCGCGACGATGGCCACCGCTTGCGCCACCGTCACCGTTGCAGTGCTCGACGCCCGGCCCGCCGTCGCCGTGATGGTGGCGGTCCCGTCGGCCGCCGCCGTCACAAGCCCGGTAGGGGTCACGCTTGCCACAGCGGTGCTGCTGCTCGACCAGGTCACGTTGGTCGCCGCCATCGCCTGGCCGTTCTGATCGAGCACCCGCGCCGACAGTTGGACGCTTGCGCCCAGCGCGGTCAGTTCCGCCGTGGCGGGGCTGACCGCGACGGTTGTCGGACGGGGCGGCTCAGGCTCGGCGGGATCGCCACCGTCTCCGCATCCCTTCGCCAGGGCCACCGCGGCGAGCACCGCGCAGAGCTGGACGATGCTTCGCTGACGACTCATCTCAACCCTCCCCACCCTCCGGCATCCGGTACCCGACCCCGCGCTCGGTGAAGATGTAGACCGGACTGGCGGGGTCGTCGCCGAGCTTCCGGCGGAGCTTCTTCACGAAGGTGCGTACCGGCTCCGAATCCCCCCCGGCGGGGCGGTGCCAGATCTGGCGCAGGAGGGTGTCCGTGGTCACGACCTGGCCCGCATTGAGCGACAGCATGCGCAGGAGGTCGTATTCGGTGGGGGTGAGGTCGAGTTCACGCCCGGCCAGGGTCACCTGGCGCCGGTCGTAGCGGATGCGGAGTTCGCCGGATTCGAAAGGTCCGGCCTTGACGCGTCCACGCAGCGCCGCACGAACCCTCGCCACAAGCTCCGTCAGCGAGAAGGGCTTGACGATGTAGTCGGCCGCGCCAGCCTCGAGCGCCTTGGCGATGGTCTCGTCCCTGCTGTAGCCGGAGATGAAGATTACCGGCAGGTCGGAGAGCTCGGGCATCTGCGCCATCAGGTCGATGCCGTCGGCGTCCGGAAGCATCAGGTCGAGCAGAACCAGCGCAGGCTGCTCGATCCGGATCAGGCGCGGTATCTCTGCCGGGTCGCCCGTGACGAGTGGCGCGTAGCCGGCCCGCGAGAGGGCATGGCGGGCGAAGTGCAGCGTCTGCGGGTCGTCGTCGACCACGAGGATACGAGTGCGCCTGCGCTCTTCCGGGAAGTCCCGCGGGGATTCGGAGCCGGCATCGGACGGCGTCGGCCCGGCCACCGGAAGCGTGCAGGTAAGGCGCGCGCCCTTGCCCAGGCCGGCGCTCTCGGCCCGGATGCGCCCTCCTTGCGCCTCCACCAGTCCCTTGCAGATGGTCAGGCCCAGGCCATGGCGCACCGCCGAGTCCTCCCCGTCGCCAGAGGCGTGCTTGCGGAACAGGTACGGTAACTGCTCCGGCGCCACGCCCCGGCCCTGGTCGGCCACCGAAATGGCGACGTGTCCGCCGTCACGCGCCGCGTCGATCCGGATGGAAGACGACTCCGGCGAGTGCCGCGCGGCGTTGGCGAGCAGGTTGTTCAGCACCTGCACGACCCGCCGGCGGTCGGCCATCACCGCGGGAAGGTCCGGTGGCAGGTCGATGACGATGGCGTGCCGGCCGCCGCCGCTCAGGAACGTGCTTCTCGCCCGGTCCACCATGGCCGGCACACTCGAGGGCTCCGGGTTGATCGACAGGGTGCCCGAATCGATGCGTCCGGCATCCAGCAGATCCCCGATGAGGCCACGCATGTGGTCGGCCTGCTCGTCGATGATGCGGATGAACTCGCGCTGTTCGGCCGGGTCCAGCTCGGGCAACGCGTGCAGCACAGTCGTGGTCGAGCCCTTGATGGAAGTGAGCGGCGTGCGCAGCTCGTGGCTGACCAGGCTGAGGAACTCGGACCGCGAGCGCTCCAGCTCCTCGAGCGGCCCCAGGTCCTGCAGGGTGACCACGACCGACTCCGCCGCTTCATCCTCGCCACGGATCGGCGTCACGTTGATCAGCGTCTTCACGCTCCGGCCGTCGGGCACCGACAGTTCGATCTCCTCGGCGCGCATCCGCGTGGCGCTGCGGAATTCCTCGGCCAGCGGGAGTTGATCGAGGGCGAACTCCCGCCCGTCGGCGAAACGGCAGGTCAGAACGTCGAGCAGATCCTCCGGCCGCTGGGTCGAAGCGCGCAGACCATCCACGATCCGTTGCGCCTCGCGGTTGAACGACACCGGACGACCGGACTTTGCATCGAAGACCGCCACGCCCACCGGCGAAGTGTCGACCAGCGCCTCCAGGTTGGCCCGGGCTCGCTGCTCGTCGCGGTAGGATATGGCATTGGCAATGGCCACCGCCGCCTGGGACGCAAGCAGCACCAGGGTCTCTTCGTCCTCGTCGGTGAACTCCGGATCGCCTTCGTGCTTGCTGAGGTAGAAGTTGCCGACCTGCACGTCCCGGTGGTACATCGGAGTCGCTTGCAGGATGCTTGAGTTCCAGGTGTGTGCGGAGAGGCCCAGCGTCTTCAGGTAACTCGCCATGTCCGCCACCCGCAGCGGCCTGGCCAGGTTTCGAAGGTGTTCGTAGAACTGCGGTCCCGCGGGCCATTCGAGCATCCGCTGGAGTTCGTCGGGAGGAAGACCGGAGGAGACGAGGTCCCGGACCTGTCCCCGGTCGCCCATGGTCGTGATCACGCCGTAACGGGCACCCGTGAGGGCGCGGGCGCTGTCCACGATCTCCTGCAGGACGGTGTCGAGGTCCAGGCTCGCGCTGACGCGCAGGATCGCCGCCGTCAACGTGGAGATACGTTCCTCCAGCGCTTCGTTCCTGCGCCTGAGTTCGTGGATGCCGTTCAAGGGTCCTCGCTGGGCGACTCACTCAGGCAAGGTGACGGGTGTGCCCACAGGTCCGCAACGTCAAAAACAGACGGCACTACGACATTATCAGACACTTAAACCTGTAGGAATCAGAACTTCAATCTCCTGCGCAGGAGTCGTAACCCATGCGGCGCTCGCCGGTTTCACGCTTTCTCCCTGTCATGCGGAGCGCTCTTGACATACCAGCTGATTGTCGGTCTCATTACCAATCTTTCTCTGTAATTGCCTGCTTCCCAGCGCAGACACTCGGGCTCATATATCAACCATATCAGGCTCATACTCCCTGCCCATAGGCGCCCACACCCATGCCCATCTCCCCCGTCATCGTCATTCCCGGGATCACCGCTTCGGACCTCCAGGACGAGTACGAGCTGCCGCCCGAGGCGGTATGGACGACGGTCCTCAAACGCCGCTACGACCGCGTCACGCTCCACCCGGAGGACCAGCGCTACGAACTGCGCGAGCCAGCCCGGGTCATGCCGCGCGGCCCCTTCCCGCTTATTTACGAGAACCTGATCGAGGAGCTGCGCGACGGGCTCTCCGAGGACCAGCCGGGTCCCGTGCCCGTGTTTCCCTTCGGCTACGACTGGCGTATGCCGCTGAACTGGACCGAGCAACGCCTGGCCGCGTTCGTGCGCGAAGTCATCGACCGGACGCTGCTCATGCGGCACTACCGGAACGACGAGGCGTTTCGGAACGACCCCACTGTTTCCCTCATCGGCCACTCGATGGGAGGGCTGATCATCGCCGGGTACGTCGAGAGTCTTGTCGCCGGGCGCATCCGGAGTCCCACGGGCAGCGGCGCCCTCGTCGACAAGGTCGTGACGCTGGGGACGCCCTTCCGGGGCTCGTACGAGGCGATCCTCAAGGTGGCCACGGGGACCAGCGAGCTCGGGGACGACTCCGGCAGGGCCCGGGAGCGGCGCATGGCGCGGATGACGCCCGCCCTCTACCACCTGCTCCCCGGGTCGGCGGGACCGGTCGCGTCGCACGGCGGCATGGCGGTGAACTTTTTCCGGCCGGATGCGTGGCAGCCGAACGTGGTGCAGACCATCGAGCATCAGGTCCGCGAATGGGACGTGACCGGGGCGGAGCTGTTCCGGAAGATGCTGGACGAGGCGCGGACGCACCGCGAGCGGATTTCGGGGTTGCGGCTGCTGAATGGCGGGACCCCTCGCGCGGCTGGGGCGTCGGATGACGGAGGGTCGGGAGATACGGCACCGTTAGGAGATACGGGACCGCCCGGAGATACCGGACCGTTGGGAGATACGGCACCGCCCGGAGATGCCGGACCGCCCGGAGATGGCGGAGCCCCCGGAGATGCGGGACCGCCAGCCGTCGCCGTCCGCTCGGACGACTGGCTCGCCATCGCGGGGGTCGACTCGAAGACCCGCGTGGGCCTCAGGGTGGTGCGCGACGAGAACGGCTTCGCGCGATTCGACCTTCGGGGCGCGGAGCGACGCAACGAGTGGGACTCCGACATCGAGGGCAACCGGCGCGACACAGGCGACGGAACGGTCCCGCTGGAGGGCGCGATTCCGCCCTTCCTGGACGAGGCGCGCGTGGTGTGCGTCACACCCGGCGACTTCGGCTACTGGGAGATTCGCGACCGGGCGCTGACCGCCGCCGCGGGTTTTCACGGGCTGCTGCCCCGGATGAACATGCTGCACCGGCTCATCCTCCGCTTCCTGCTGGACCGGGGCGATCCCTACGGCAACACCTGGGGGCGGCGCCTGCCGGGAGTCGGCGACTGGAATCCCCCGCTGGAGCTGGCGGAGAAGGGCTGAAGTCGACCCGACCCCTGCGCCGGACCGCGCTCCCCTCAACCAAGTGCACCCGAAAATGACCGAGGAGTGAGCGTTAATGGCTGATCCGTCCTCGGCGTGACGCTAAGTCCATCAGGAAACGTGCTTTGCCACGCATGGCATCCTGATTTGACATGGTTTCGGGCGGGGGATACCGTCACTTGTCGGGTTGTCGTCCCCGGCCCCCCCTCGAACCCCCGTGCGCTCATGATCGCGTTGTACTATGACACACGTGATTTGCGGGACCGGATCGAAGGGTTGCTGGCCGACGCGGAGCTGTATTCCACGCTGGACCGCGACGAGTTTCAATCGCTCATCGCCGTGACGGACGTCGGCATCGCCGGATTGCAGCGCTGTTCGAGTTCCGATGTCACCTGGCTTCGAGGGGCGTTCGGCCAGGAGTTCGCCAGGCCTTCCTGCATCGTGGTTACGCCGCTGTCGCTGGCTCGCCTGCAGCGGCTCCGAACGGTCGAGTCGCACCGGTTCCAGGTCGTGTGGGAAGAGGAAGCGCACGATCATCTCAGGCCGACGCTGGGCCGGGTCAACCTCCTGCACCGGGACCCGCTGCGGCTTCTCGGCCGTCGCATGCTCTGGGCCGGCGCACTCCACTGGTCCATGGTGAAGGCGGTCGAGCGCATCTGCAGGGTCTCGGACGAGTGGCGATCGGGCCCCCCGGCGAAATCGGTCCGGGATCTCGCGGAGGACATCGAATTGCCCGCCGAGACCTTCCGCCGTTACTGGAAGGAGTACATGCCGCTTCGGTGCGGTCCCAAGCAGCTCCTCAGCTGGGCGCTGCTCATATGGGCCCTTGGCGAGCGGCCGAAGACTCGATGGGACGCGATCGCCGGCCGGGCCCGTGTGCGCCGCCGCACCCTGGAGCGACACAGTGTGCGCCTGGTGGGATGCACGCTCTCGACCGCGGCCCGCGAACCGGCCCTGGTTCGGCGCCGCTTCCGGCGGTGGGTCTCGGAGGTGTCGTACGTGAGCCCGCCTGTCGTCCCCCCGCTCCTGTCGTCCATGCCGCGTCCGCGCGACACCCGCATCCAGCGTCAACGTGACGACGTCGTCGGCTCCTCCGGTCTCTTTACCGCCGGCCGGCGCTGGTCGGTGCTGCCGGGTTCACCGGGCCGCCGGAACATGCCGACGGACTTCGTTGCCCAAGCCATGATGGCTGGGCAGTAGCTGTCGGACCCCCTCCAGAGAGGTGATGTCAATGAAGATCGAGCGCACGAGTTGGACCCTTCTGGTGGCGGTCGGGCTGGCCCTGCTGCCCGCCTGCGCGGCCGAGGATTCGGGTAGCGGGATGGCAGCCGGATCGGCAGCGTCGGGGCCGGTGGTCAAGGGGGGCGATGATCGCACGGGCGAGTACGACGCCGTCCCGGGCTGGTGGAAGCCGGCCCCGGACCACGTGGAGCCCTGGGGCTGGGGCCAGGTCTCCGGGGTGGCGGTGGACAACCCGGACCGCGTCATCGTCGGGATCTGGGGAGACCGGGACGCCCAGGGGAACGAGCGGGAAGGCAGCACCAACTACGTGGTCGCCGTCGACCGGGACGGCAACATCACCGAGAACTGGTCCCGGTGGGACTCGATCTTCAACAAGCCCCACCAGCTCTACATCAGCCCGTACGACCCCGAGCGCCACGTGTGGATCGTGGAGCGCGGGGGCGGCAAGAACGTCAACATGCAGGTGCTCAAGTTCACCAACGACGGCAGCGAGCTGGTGATGCGGCTGGTCGATCCGGATCATCCGACCACCCGCGCGGAGGCGCGCGCCAACCCGCACCCGGACCCGTTCGAGTACGGTGACCCGTCGGTGATGGCCTTCCTCCCCAACGGCGACTTCCTGCTCGGCGACGGCTACTGGCACTCGCGCATCATCAAGTACAACGCCGAGGGCGAGTACCTGATGGAATGGGGCGAGCTGGGGAGCGGGCCGGGGCAGTTCGACCTGATTCACGGGCTCGCGGTGGACCGCAACCGCCGCGTTTACGTGGGCGACCGCACGAACAACCGCATCCAGATCTTCACCGAGGACGGCGAGTACATCGACGAGTGGCCCGACATCACCGACCCGGTGGGCGTGTTCGCGGACGAGAACGATGCCATCTGGGTCATCTCGGCCGCACTCAACCGGATCCTCAAGTACAACGTGGACGGCGAACTCCAGTACTACCTCGGCGCGTACGGGGGCACCCGGGGAGGGTTCCCGGGCGGCCTGTCGCGCCCGCACCAGATGGACGTCGACCAGGAGGGCAACCTCTACATCGCCAGCTGGGACGGTGGATGGATGGACAAGTACATCCCCAGGCCGGACGCGGACCCGAGCAAGCTGGTGGGGAGGAAGCTGGTTCTGGACGAGTAAGGGGCGCTTGACGGGCAACCCTTGGTCATGGATGTTGTATTTAACCAACATACATGACCTTTGAGCAGGGTAAAATATACATGCCTGTCGGACGAAGGACTGCATCGTCCCCGCCAGCCGCAGTCGAAGGGGCCCTGAGACGGCTGGGGCGCAACATCCGCATCGCTCGCTTGCGCCGTCAGCTGCGCATCCAGGACCTGGCCGAGCGCATGGGGGTTTCGCGGTTCACGGTCGCCGACCTGGAGAAGGGCAAGCCGGGCACGTCGGCCAGCGCCTACTTCGGTGCGCTCTGGGCCCTCGGCCTGCTCGGCGACGCGGAGGCCCTCGCCGATCCGGATCGCGACGAGGAAGGCCGAGTCCTGGAGAGTGCCCGCGCCCCCCGGCGCGCTGCCCGTCCCGGACGCCTCGACAATGACTTCTGAGCGCACGTGCTACGTCTTCGTCGTTCTGCCGGGGAAGACGGCGTTCACCGTTGCGGGCAGGTTCCGCGTCTCGGAAACCCGCTCGGGATCTCCGCTGGGCGAATTCGTCTATGGCCGGAGTTATCTCGGTCGCCCTGATGCCGTCGAACTCGATCCGGTGGAACTGCGGCTCGCCGAGCGCGTGTACCGGACGGGGCGCATGAGAGGATTCTTCGGCGTCATTCGGGACTCCATGCCGGACTACTGGGGACGCCTGCTCATCGAGAGGCGCTCCGGCAGGATAATCCCGGAGGAATTCGACTACCTGATGGCGGGGCCGGACGACCGCGCGGGCGCGCTCGGGTTCGGCAGGCAGCTGGAGCCTCGGAGGCCCCGGCGGCGCTTCAACGCGGTGGTCGACCTGTCGCGGCTTCAGGCCGCCGCATACGCCCTCCTGGCCGACAAGTTCGAAGTGACCGGGGCCGTGGCCGACCGCGCCCGCGAGCTTCTTCTCGCGGGCACATCGATGGGCGGAGCGCGCCCCAAGGCCGTGGTCGAATCCGAGGGCGCGCTGTGGATGGCCAAGTTCGGCCAGGAAACGGAGCGCTGGAACCTGCCCCGGGTCGAGCATGGCCTGCTCCGGCTCGCGCGGCGATGCGGGCTGGACGCGGTCGAGAGCCGGGTCGAACGTGTCGGCAATCGCGACGCGCTGCTCGTGCGCCGCTTCGACCGGAAGTGGGCCGGCGACGGCTATCTGCGCCATCGCATGGCGAGCGCCCTCACCCTGCTGCGTGCCGACGACTCGCCGATCGGCCGCGGGCGTTGGTCCTACCTCGCGCTCGCGGACGAAGTGAGGCGGGCCAGCGCGGCGCCCCGGGATGACCTGCGCGAGCTGTTTGGCCGGATGTGCTTCAACGCCGCGGTCTCCAACCTGGACGATCACCCGCGCAACCACGCGATGCTGGCCCGGGACCGCCGCTGGCGCCTGAGCCCGGCCTACGATCTGGAGCCGATGCCGGTAGTGGCGGTCGAGCGGCGTGATCTGGCCATGGTCTGCGGGCCGCTGGGCCGCTGGGCCAACAGGTCCAACCTGCTCGGAGCTGCCGGGCGATTTCTGCTGGGGCGCGATGAGGCCCGGGACATCTTCAATCGAGTCACGGAGACGATTCAGGGATCCTGGCGCGAAACCATGCGTCGGGCCGGAGTGAGCGAACGAGACCGCGAACGCATTCGGGACGCGTTTCTCTACGACGGCCTGTTTCTGGATGCGTGAAGAGAGCGGGAATGCCGCGGGCGGCCGATACCCGGATTTGTTCGCGCTGAAGTGGATACGTATCATGTCCTCCCCGGGTTCGACCCATTTGCCGGAGTGCATGCCATGACCCGCCGAGCATCAGTCGCAGTGCCCAGTTTCGTTGCCGTGTTGGCCGTCGGGCTCACCGTCGCGCCCGCGCAACAGCTCGACGCCCAGACTTCAGGCCCGGTCGCCCCTCCTGGCGTGGTGCTGGACGAGAACGGAGAGGAGATCGTCGCCACCTTCTCGATCGTCGCGCGCGATCCCGCCACGGATGAGCTGGGGATCGCGGTGCAGTCGCGGGCGTTCCGGGCGGGCGCGATCGTCTCGTACGCCAAGGCGGGGGTGGGGGCCATCGCCACCCAGGCGGCGGCCAACCAGACCTACGGGCCGCGCGGGCTGGAGCTACTGGAACTGGGGCTGTCGCCGGACGAGGTCGTGGAACACCTGACCGGGGCGGATCCGGGGCGCGACCGCCGGCAGCTGGCCGTGATCGACGCCGAGGGACGGGTGCGGGCGTACACGGGATCGAGCACCAGCGCCTGGGCCGGACACATCGAGGGCGAGGACTTCTCGGCGCAGGGCAACATCCTCGCCGGGGAGGCAGTGGTGCAGGCCATGGCGGAGGCGTTTGAGTCGTCGAGCGGCCCGCTCGCGCTCCGCCTGATGGACGCCCTCGATGCCGGCGAGGCCGCCGGGGGTGACGCGCGCGGCAAGCAGGCCGGCGGGGTGCTGGTGGTGAAGCCCATCGGCGACTCGGGACGGACCACCGACCGCTGGGTGGACGTGCGCGTCGACGACCACGCCGAGCCGTTCAAGGAGCTGCGTCGCCTGGTGAACATGTCGGTATCGCGCATCCACTCGCGGGAGGCGCGCGAGCTGGCCACGGCAGGCCGGTTCGACGAAGCCATCGCGGCGCAGCAGAACGCGATCGCGATCGTTCCCGGGGAGGATCAGCTCATTTACGGGCTGGCGCGGCTCTACGCCCGTGCCGGCAACGCTGCCAACGCAGTCGCGGCGCTCGAGGAAGCCATCGGCATCGACGCGCGCTGGCGCGGGCTGGCCGCGTCCCAGGCCGACTTCGACAACATCCGCGACAACGCGGAGTTCCAGAGACTCATCGGGGGCGACTCCGGAGAACAAAGACCATGAGATTCCAGAGGACAATGACCATGAGCGTTCGCGCATTCTCCCATTTCCGTGCCTCCTCCGTTCTCCGCGCACCCTCCGTGCTCCGTACACCCTGCGCGCTCCGCGAACCCTCCGTTCTCCGCGCCTCCTTCACTTTCATCGTCCTCGCCATGCTCCCTGCCTGTGCAGGCGACGTGACGCTGGACGTAAGCGCCGACGGAGCCCTGCGGGAGCGGAGCTACGTGAACGCGCGCTCGGCGTCCGATCCCAACGTGCCGCCCTTCAGCGCCGGCGTCCTGGTGGGCAACACCTTCCACGTGTCGGGGACGCTGGGGCTGGGTCCGAACCAGACGGTGCCCGAGACCGCCCAGGAAGAGGCCCGCAACGTCCTCACCAACGTGCAGAACACGCTCGAAGCCGCCGGGCTCACCATGGACGACCTGGTGTCGGTGCAGGTGTACGCCTCGGATGTCGCCGACTACGACGCGTTCAACGAAGTGTACCGCACGTTCTTCACCCAGGAATATCCGGCGCGCGCGTTCCTGGGCTCGGGCCCGCTGCTCTTCGGGGCACGCTTCGAGGTGCTGGGGTTTGCGGTCGCGCGGTAGCCGCGAGACAGTCCCGATAGGTCCGAAGCAGTCCCGGTCCGCCCACCGCGCGTCCGCCACACGATAGCCGACGACGCTGGCCCGGGACCGGGGTGGCCGGATCCGCGCCGATCACAGGGGGCCGCCCTCAGAACGTGCTCACCAACTCCCGCATTCGGCCCTTGGTCGCCTCGTCCGGCAGTCGCCCCAGCGCCGAGTGCATGTTCTCCACGAGATGCACGGGGTTCGACGTCTCGGTGAGCGCGCAGGTCACCGCCGGGTGCGACAGCACGTACTTGAGCGAGAACTGCGCCCAGCTCTCGCAGTCGAAGTCCGCCGCCCACTCCGGCAGCGTGTGGGGCGCGACCCGCCCGAAGTAGCTCCCGTTCATGAAGGGCCGGTTGGTGAGCACGGCCATCCCCAGATCCTGCGCCAGCGGCAGGATTCTCTCCTCTGCCAGCGGCTCCATGACCGAGTAGTTCACGTGCACGAAGTCGAACGACTCGCTGCGCATGAAGGCCTCCAGCCGCTCGAAGTTGCGGTACGCGGAGACGGTCACGCCGATGTAGCGGGCCTCGCCGGTGTCCTTCCAGGCGCGCACGTTCGGCCAGTGCATGTCGAGGTCGCGAAGGCTCTCGACCTGCAGCAGATCGAGCGTGGGGCGCCCGAAGAGCCGCTGGGACTGGCGCATCTGGGCGATGCCGGCCTGCTCGCCTTCGGTGTTGACCTTGGCGGCGAGGAAGAGGCTGTCCCGGAACCGGGGCTGCGTGAGGACCTGGCCGAACTCGTGGTCGATCTCCTCGGTGCGGGGCGAGGTGTCGACCACCCGGCCACCCTGTTCGAGGAGGGTGGCGAGGACCGCTTCCAGCGGCTCCGTGCCCTCGGTGGGGATTTCGAGAACCGGCTTCGAGGAGCCGAAGCCGACGATGGGCAGGCGCTCGCCGGTGCCCGGGATTTCGCGCGTGGGTAAGGCTTCCTGGATGGAGTGAGTGTTCGCGGGGGTCGAGGGCGCGCCGGGCGCGGGGTGTGTCCGGTGGGCCGCGGCGGCCTTGCCGATGAGCTCCCCTCCCCCATCAACCAGGCTACGCGGCAGGGTTAGCGCAGCACCCAGGCCGGCGACGCGGGTCAGGAATTCTCGGCGGTTGGTGTCGTTGGATTTCATCTCGCTTCCTCTCTCGGGTCCACCAGGTTCGGTTGCTGAGGGCGGGTCCACTGGAAGAATGCGGTCAAACATCACGGGCCGCCACCGGCCGACCCACTCCGCGTCACATCGTCCAGGGCTTCCCGCGCGGCGGCCTCGATGGCCCAGGGGAATTACGGCTAGCGCGGAAGGAGGCGGCCCATCACAAGGCGGCCGACAGCCGCAGATGGCCGCCGCCGAACGGCTCCCGCACGAAGTGGTCCAGGTCCCAGCGGAGCCCGGCCGTCACCTCGAAGCCCGACCGGAACCGGTGGCCCGCTTCGGTGATCAGTCGCTGATTCTGCGAGGTGAGCCAAGGCGCCTGGGAGCCCGCATCGCGGTCCAGAATGGCGTAGGCCAGGCGGCCCGTCCATCCCGCCTCCGGGTACCGGACGAGGGCCGCCCGGGCGAAAACCTCACGATCACGGTGCTCGCGGAGAGCGCCCCCTCCCGGCGAGCGCCATTCGGGTCGCCGCACCCGCGCCAACTCTGTCTCGAGCGCCCACGGCGGGTTCAGGCGGGTCCGTGCGCGGGCGCCCACGGTCACCGTCTGCTCGCGCAGAGTGAAGCCGAGCTCGCTCGCGGGCGCCCGCCGCTCGGTGTCCGCCCTCGCCCAGGTGCCGTACGCCGCTAACGTCACGCGCTCGAGCGGTGTGACCTGGAGGAGTGCTCCCAGGAACGCGACCTGTTCGAGCTGGGTGAACGGAGCCAGACCGGTTGCCGGAAAGGTCACCTGTACCTCGCTTCTTCGGCTCGATCCCGCGTGCAGCTCCGCTCGCCAGCGTGACGCCGCGGCCCTCAGGGTCGTGCGAACGGCGAGGGGAGCCCCCGCATAGTCGTAGTGGGCGTCCACCTCGTCCGCCGTCACTCCTAGGCCCTGGAAGATCGCTTCGTTGAAGGCGTCGAGAGCTGCGAGGCGCACCTCCAGCGTCCAGTTCCGCTCTTCCCTGTCTCTCCAGGAGCGTGCCAGCGCGACCTCCACGTCTGCGGACGGCTTGAAGAAGTGGACGCCGAGCCCCACCTGCACGGTCCATGGCGTCCCGAGCACGTCGCGCCAGCGCATGCCGACCCTCGGGTAGTCGCGTCGTGCCGTGAGCGATCGCTCTCGGCGGTAGCGTGCCATCAGGTCCACGGGGCCGGAGACGTGGATCTCCTGGCGCCAGTCCACGACGTTGAGGATGTGCGGATGGCTGATCGAGGCCCCAGCAATCCGAATGCCGCTGGGCAGCTCGGCCCAGCGTGCGTCTTCACTGGGATCGAAGAGGGTCGAGCGAACATCCAGCTCGTACTCGTGGTCCATCTTGGGGTTGAGCCGCTGGAAGGTGCCCTCCTCTGCCAGACGGCCGTAGTAGGCACCGTCACGGTCGAGCAAGGACAGCCATACCTGATCCGCCCACACCGCGAGAGTCGCGAGAGCCGCCGAGTCGGTCTCGCCCGTAGGGAAAGTCGGGGGTCGCTCTGCGCCCGACTTGACGCGGAGCGACGGCACGGCGAGGAGGGAAACTCCGGCCAGTACGGCGGCCAGACCCACTGCCTCCCAACCACCCAATCCCGGAGGGGGGCCTGCGTCGCTGGCGTCGCCGCGGGGGCCCACGCGGTACACCTCCTCAAAGTCCGCGTCGAGGAGGCGGTCCTCCGCGGGCAGTTCGACGACTTGCTGCGCGGCAAGCGGGGACGCGATCAACCAAGGGGCCACCGTGAGAATCGTGCCTATGATGGCCGTCCGACATCTCATGACACCTCGTCTCCTTACCGAGGGGAATATCTTCTTTGCGAAGTCATCGACCCGGTTCGAGCTTCTCTGCGGACGATGGTGAAACCTAGTCTTTCGCGACAGACCCGGAAAATGCGAATCCCGCGCTCGACGGAACGATGTGGTCAACGGGTATGCCGAACACCAAAGGCCTGAATCCCGTATGTGGACGCCCCCGGGTGGGCAAGCCTGATTTCCGAACCGAGTAGGTGGCAGTCTGGTCAGGTACTGTCGTATGTCCGGCCTCTTGATGCAGCGCCATGTGGCTGCGGGCCCGTATGGTGTTCGTGAGATCGGATTCAAATCGGCAAGCCGGGCTCGTAGGCCCTCCGTGATTCACTGGTTCTTCCGACCCCGTCTTGTCGACCGTTTGCCCTTACTCCGTTCCTTGCGTCCTGCTGCCCACATCTCCCGGCAACTTCTCTGCTTGCGCTTCTCTCCTTTCGGTGGCTGCTCAGGCGGCAGCGCGAACCCGGTAGGTTTCTTTTCTCGTGGCCACAACATCTCCGCGAACTCCAGGACCGTGATACCGCCGTCCTTCACCATCCGATACAACCCTCCCCTGTTTCCAACCTACAACAAACCGCCGCCGAACTCTGACACTTGGCGGCGGTGATCCATCTGGCCTAATTTGGGGGGTAATACCTCCAAGCTGGAAGCGTTTCCCATGTTCCCACGACTGCTTGTCATCTGCGCGCTCGCGTGCGCTGGATGCGACCTCTTCGGCCCATCCGAGTCCGCGACCCTCAGACTGACGGTGACCGGATCCACAAACAGAGACGGCTTCAACGCCCTGGACAGCTATCAGGGCCTCGGCGGCCTTCACGTCACGCTTACCGGAGCTGTCGAGCGCACCTTCACGGCCGCGGACTTCCTAACCGAACCATATGACTTCCAGGCCGATCCCTTCCCTGTGCCGGACCACGGTGTCGTCTTCGCCGAGGCGCTCATTTTGACCGCGAACGGCGTTGCGGTTGCACGAGTCTCCGGGGCCTGGACGCTGGAACCGGGGACCAACTGGAGGCTTGGCTTCCATCGCCGTCAAGAGCGGGATCCACCGACCGACGATCTTTCTGCCGGGTGTGGGTTGGGCTTTGGGGCAGGATCTTGCCGGGGAGCCTTCTACTCCAACAAGATCTGGACCTGCCCCGCTTTCACGGACAGTTGGTTTCTGTGGTTGATGGTGGGTGATTTTGTTTCTTCTCTGCCCTCGCCAACACGGGAGAGAGGCAGCGAGCGACCCGTACGAAGCGAGCAGACGGGAGAAGCCCGGAGAGCTTCGGCCGCCTCGGCGCTGCAGGTTCGCTTCAGGCCGCATGGTTGAGTTCCTCGAAGTTCGCGGGCGACTTGTAACCCAGCGCAGAGTGGAGCCGGCGGGTGTTGTAGAAGCCCTCGATGAAGCTGAAGACCTCTCGCCGGGCCTCGGCCACTGTCGGAAAACTACGCCGGTCGAGAAGCTCGCACTCGAGCGTCGCGAAGAAGCTCTCGCACATCGCGTTGTCGTACGCGTCGCCCACCGACCCCATCGACTGTACGACGCCTGCCTCCCGGCACCGCTGGCCGAACGCCAGCGACGTGTACTGCGAGCCCCTGTCGGAATGATGGATCACCGGACCCTTCGGCTGGCGGCAGGTAATCGCCATCGTC
>Ga0209543_1001197_pt1 | contig 25325 bp, 21 predicted proteins | sample MesohylFT_FD_187296 | JGI IMG/M metagenome (GOLD analysis project Ga0209543, IMG submission 187296) | Host-associated microbial community of the marine sponge Aplysina aerophoba from Gulf of Piran - sponge mesohyl, lysed by freeze-thaw... | ecosystem: Host-associated > Porifera > Sponge >...
CGACGCGAGGTCCGCCGCCAGCTTCGGAAGTTGCGGGCCGAACTCCGCCTGCACAGCCCCGTGCAAAGCCGGAAGCGGCCCGCCGACCGGTCCGGAGCCCGCCAGAGGCAACTCGCCCTCCGTGATGTCGCAGCTCCGCACCTCGCCGCCTTCCAACCAGTAGCGGGTGTATCCGCCCTCGTGCTCGCGCAGCTCCACCTTCGCGCCTTCCTGCCCCAGGCCTTCCAGAAACGCCACCGCGTCTGAATGTCCGTGCCCGTGATTCCCTTTGACCTTCGCCATCATCCGCGCTCCCTGCCTCGTTGCCTCTGCAAGCGCGCCACCCGCCGGTTCTCCCGGCAGTATTCGGACACGCAGCAAAGCCAGCATGCCAAATGCGAATCGCAACTGTAAATTAATTGGGTTACACGCATCCTCGTGCGGCGGCTTGCCTCGCGCTATTTCGAGCGCGAAATCCATGCGGCGAAAAACTGTTGCCTCGGTGCGCGGCCAATTGCGAAACGGCGGCGACTTGCCCTATCGCCGAGCCGGCGAGCATCGCATTGCAAATCTTGAAGAATTTATCTCCGCGTCGATCGAATGATTTCGGCATTAGTCGCATAAAAGGCGCGTGTAGTCGAATTTGAGCATTAATTCCGCCGGTTTCGATTATAGGAAACGCAGAATTTTGATTGCGGTTGCCAACCATGCCGGAAATTTCAATTGTCTATTGGCGCGACATTCCCGCGCAAGTGATTGTCGGCAAGGGACGCCGCGCCGCGAAAATTCAGCTGCCGGAAAGATTCGAGCGGGCAATCGACCGCTGCGCCATGAAAACCGGCGCGAAGGATACCGACTCATACCTATCGGAGTGGCGCAAAGGGACGCCGCGAGTTGCTGAAGGAGATCCAAGCGTCCTGGCGGAAACAGAATCCGAAAGACTCCGAAGGGAATATGATTCTTCGCGCCTCTCAAGCCTCATCGAGAACGGCGGATGGGAACAAAATCGCGGCGATTCCGCGGCGCCTAGGGAATAAGCGCGGGCGGATATCCGGCAGGATGCCGGAATAGAAAAAAGAGCATAGCATTGGCAAATGGAATTTCCGAACAAATCCGCGGCTTTTCGATCGAAGTCATGCCGCGAACGGCGGCGAAAATAGACGATTTCCGCGCGATTCTTCCGCTTGGGACAAGGGTGTACGTCGCGATGATCGAAGGTACTCCGCTGGACGAGATGGTCGCGACAGCGAAACGCATTCGCTCCAGCGGTTTTCCGGTTATGCCCCATTTTCCGGCAAGGCTGATCGGCAGCCGCCGCGAACTCGCCGACTTGATTGATCGCTACTCCAGCGAAGCGAACGTAGACGAGGCGCTTGTCATTGGCGGCGGCGCCGGAGCGCCTGCCGGCGATTTCCACTGCGCATTGCAGCTGCTCCGAACGGAATTATTCTCGAAGGCCGGGTTTACGCGAATCCATATTGCCGGCCACCCGGAAGGCAATCGGGACATAGACCCGCAAGGCGGGACGGCCAACGTCGACGAGGCCCTCGCCAGCAAGCACGAATTCCTAAGGAGTGCGCATGCCGAATCCGCTATCGTAACGCAGTTCCTGTTCGAAGCGGAACCCGTTCGGGCATGGATGCGCAGAATCCGGGAACTCGGTATCGAGCTGCCGGTTCATCTCGGCATAGCCGGTCCCGCTAAATTGCAAACATTGCTGAAATTCGCCATTGCCTGCGGGGTGGGGTCGTCGCTCCGAGTTCTGAAGCGCAGAGCCAGCGACATTCCCAATCTGCTCCGGAAGCACGAGCCAACCGACCTGATCGAGGACATTTCAAGATTCAAGGCAAGCAATGAATTGCAGAATTTCGCCAATCTGCATGTCTTTCCGCTCGGCGGCATAATGGCCAGCGCTAAGTGGGCGGCCGAAAAGGGCGGACATGCGCATACGCTCGGCGCATTCGCTCGCTAGAGTTGAAATGCGATGACGCGAACGATAGTCGAATCCAGGAGCAGGACCGAGGCGATTGGATTCGACGAGCCATTCTGCGTGATTGGCGAACGAATCAACCCGACCGGGCGCAAAATGCTCGCGGCCGAACTCGAGGCTGGAATATTCAGCACTGTCGAGGCGGATGCGCTGCAGCAGGTGGCGTGCGGAGCGACGATGCTGGATGTCAACGCGGGCGTGGTTTACAATTCGAATCCGGATCCGAACCTGACCGAGCCTCCCCTGATGCGCAAGCTAATTCAGCTTGTGCAAGGCATCGTGGACGTGCCGCTCTGCATCGATAGCTCGGTGCCTGCCGCTCTAAAGGCGGGTCTGGAGCAGTGCGAGGGCCGCCCTCTGGTGAATTCCGTGACCGGCGAAGAGGAGCGGCTCGAAACTATTCTTCCTCTAGTTAAGGCGTACAATGTTCCCGTCGTGGCCATATCCAATGACGATACCGGAATATCCGAGGACCCGGATGTCAGATTCGCGGTCGCCAGGAAAATAATCGAGCGCGCCGCCGATCACGGGATCGCGGTTCAGGATGTCGTCGTCGACCCGCTCGTCATGCCGGTCGGAGCCATGGCGACCGCGGGAAACCAGGTTTTTTCACTTGTTCGCCGATTGCGCACGGAACTTGGCGCGAATACAACCTGCGGCGCATCCAATATTTCCTTTGGCTTGCCGAATAGGCACGGAATTAATTCATCTTTCCTTGCGATGGCGATCGGCGCCGGCATGACGTCGGCGATAATGAACCCTACGCGCCCCCAGGAAATGGAAGCCGTGCGCGCAGCGAATTTCCTTACAAACAATGACCCTCACGGCGCCGAGTGGATCAGACATTATCGGCCGCCCCAGGAGATGTCGGCGACGGATGCTCCCGTACGAGCGAGGCGCAGGAGGCGTCGGGCAAGATGAGGGATTTCATGCAGCCGCGACTGATTCAATTGAAAACTTGCGCATTCGATTGAAGAAAACGCCAAATGAGTCCGACACGCCGCTGCTGCGTCGATCATCGGCAATCGACCGTGATTTTCCCGATTCGCGGAATATTGCTCGATGCCATGGATCTAGTGTGAGGAGGCATTATGCCCTGCGATGATCCGCTTGTGATTTTCACGCCGTCGGGCAAACGAGGGCGCTTTCCCGAGGGCACGGCCGTCCTGGATGCGGCTCGCAGGCTCGGGGTCGACCTCGACAGCGTCTGCGGCGGGCGCGGCATATGCTCGAGGTGCCAGGTCAAGCCTTCGTTCGGCGAATTTCCGAAGCATGGAATCCGCGCGGTCGAGTCCAATCTTTCCGAATGGAACGCGGTCGAGGAGCGATACAGGTCGAAGCGAGGGCTTCGTAAGGGCCGACGCCTCGGCTGCCAGGCGAAACTCATGGGCGACGTTGTTGTCGACGTCCCGCCGGAATCCCAAGTACACAAGCAAGTTGTCCGGAAATCGGCCTCGGCGAGGCGTATTGAATTGGCTCCGGCGACTAGGCTGTACTACATCGAAGTCGAGCAACCGGACATGCATGTTCCGACCGGAGATCTCGAAAGAGTTCGCAAGGCGCTTGCCGAGCAATGGGAGATTCATAACGCGCAAATAGATTTCGGCTTGCTGAAATCCCTTCAATCCAGGCTTCGAGACGGCGCGTGGTCCGCGACGCTGGCGATACATTCCGCGCCGGACCAGATCGCTCCGCGAATCGTCGCCGTATGGCCCGGGTTTTATGAAGGCAAGATATTTGGGGTGGCGATCGATTTGGGGTCGACGACGATTGCGGCTCATCTATGCGATTTGAGCGACGGTTCGGTGCTCGCCGCCGCCGGAAGAATGAATCCGCAGATTAGATTCGGCGAAGATCTGATGAGCAGGGTCTCCTACTCGATGCTGAACGCTTCCGGCGCCGCTGAGATGACCGACGCAGTCGTCGAAGCCGTAGACGAATCGATAGCGGAAGTCGCCAAGGAGGCGAATGTCGATTTTTCCGCCATTCTAGAACTCGTTGTCGTCTGCAATCCGGTCATGCACCATTTGTTCCTCGGCATCGATCCGGTCGAGCTCGGCCAGGCTCCCTTCGCTTTGGCGGCTGCGGATTCGATCAATGCGACCGCCAGGGATATCGGCCTCAAAAATCCGCCGGCGTCGGCTAGGCTCTACACTCTCCCATGCATCGCCGGGCATGTCGGAGCCGATGCCGCCGCGGTCGTGCTGTCGGAGGAGCCGCACCAAACGGTCGATAGAGTGCTAGTCGTCGATGTCGGAACCAATGCGGAAATAATCTTTGCCGACCGCAATGGCGTACTAGCCTGTTCTTCGCCTACGGGTCCCGCTTTCGAGGGCGCTCAGATTTCGTCCGGCCAGCGAGCGGCGCCGGGCGCCATCGAAAGAATAGAAATCGATCCTGCAAGCAAAGACCCTCGATACAAGGTCATCGGCTGCGATCTTTGGTCGAACGAAGACGGGTTTGAAACCGCCTCGGTCGCTACGGGGATTACCGGCATTTGCGGATCCGGGATTATCGAAGCCGTAGCGGAAATGCGCATGTGCGGTCTGCTCGATAAATCTGGGCTGGTCGGATCGTCGGCTCAAACCGGGTCGCCGCGATGCCGCGCCGACGGGCGGACGAACAGCTACGTGATTCGCGATTCTGAACTCTCCGGAGAACGACCCATCGCCGTGACGCAGGCCGACATTCGGGCGATACAGCTTGCCAAGTCGGCGCTTTACGCCGGTGCCAAGCTCCTAATGGAGGAAGCAGGCGTGTCGACTGTTGATCGCATTGTGCTCGCGGGAGCTTTCGGAGCGCATATTTCGCCGAAGCATGCTCTGGTCCTTGGCATGATTCCGGATTGCGACCTTGAGAAAATAGTTTCCGCCGGCAATGCCGCGGGCACCGGGGCGAGAATTGCCCTATGCAATGTCAATGCCAGGCGGGAAATCGAGACCGTCGTTCGCTCGATAAGGAAAATTGAAACGGCCGTGGAGCCGAAATTCCAGGAGCACTTCGTAAATGCCAACGCCCTACCCCATGCCACCGACGAATTTCCGAATTTATCGCGGCACGTGGCACTGCCTGACACGGCGTTCAATGCGCCGGGAACAGCCGGCGGCGGCGGTCGGCGGCGGCGCAAGCGCAGGTAGGAAGTTCTTTCGGATCCGGATGGACGGAGGCACGCGATTAGCCTCGGCAGCCATCGTCCTGGGCATTTAAAAACTTCATCGGCACGTCGTCGAAAAGTGAATTTTTTTTGTCGATCAAATATAAAATCCGGTTTTAGCAATTGAAATTTTCGGCAAGAAAAAGTAATAATCGATTCGAGCGGATGTAGTTCAAATGGTAGAACAGCAGCGTTCCGCGCTGAATGAATGTCGGTTCGAATCCGGCCGTCCGCTCCATTGGATATTCGGTTGTTCCGCCGGTATCGATTCCGCATTCGCAAGCATCCCGAATCGTAAGCGCCCGATCACTCCGGGCGCAGTCCAAATTCGTTGCTCCCAGACGGCGTAACTCGCTTGGCGCTGCAGTCCAAGTGGCCGGCCCGGTGCGAAGTTTTTAAATCGGCGCTTGAAAATCATTGCCGATGTCGTTCCTGCATCGTCCAACATCCACCAGCGCGCTGTTCAGGGCAACAAAGGAAATGCAACGAAGTTGGGCTACGCCCGATCGCTCCCTGCAATTCGCCAAGAGCCGGAAAATCCGATTGGCATCCGCCTAGGAACAAGCGAATAGTAGCCGCAATTACTTTTTCCCGGTTCGAGCTCCCGCGCTATAATGCAGCGGAAATCATCGTCCGGCATCAGGCAGCATACAATGCAAAACTACAGGATTGCCGCTATCCCCGGAGACGGAATCGGTCGAGAAGTTATCGGCGCCGGGCTTTCGGCGCTTGACGCGGTCAGCCGACGAACGGGCCGCTTTACGATCAGCGTCGAGGAATTCGCATGGGGCTCGGAATTCTACAAGTCTCATGGAGTAATGATGCCTCGGGACGGGCTGAAGCAGCTCAGGCGATTCGACGCGATTTACTTCGGCGCGGTCGGATCCCCCGATGTTCCCGATCATGTTTCCCTTTGGGGACTCAGGCTCGCGATTTGCCAGGGATTCGATCAATACGCCAACGTGCGGCCCGTTCGAATACTCCCCGGAATCCCCTCGCCCCTTCGCGGCAAGGGAGCGGGCGATCTCGACTGGGTCATCGTTCGCGAAAATTCAGAAGGCGAATATTCGGGTCACGGAGGCCGGTCGCACCGGCGGATGCGGCACGAAGTGGCAACCGAGACCGCAGTATTTACAAGGGAGGGAATTGAGCGGATCATGAGATTCGCCTTCCAACTCGCTCGCAAGAGGAAGGCCCGGCACCTTACTATCGTTACGAAGTCGAATGCGCAGCGCCATGGAATGGTGATGTGGGACAAGATCGCAGACGAAGTCGCGGCGGACTTTCCGGATGTTCGCCGGGACCGAATGCTGGTCGACGCGATGACGGTTCGCATGACGCTTGAGCCGGAAAGCCTGGATACGATTGTCGCTTCGAACCTCCATGGCGATATTCTATCGGATTTGGCCGGAGCGCTTGCGGGAAGCCTCGGCATAGCGCCGACGGCGAATATCGACCCCGAAAACCGCTCGCCGTCAATGTTCGAGCCCATTCACGGGTCGGCATTCGATATCGCCGGCAAGGGAATTGCGAATCCGATAGCCGCCATTTGGGCTGCATGCCAATTGCTGGAGCATCTTGGCGAGAACGGCGCGGCTTCAGAGCTCATGCTGGCGATTGAAGAGGTTTGCGCGGCCGGCGTCAGGACTCCCGACGTAGGCGGAAACGCGACAACCGAAGAAGTGGCCTCGGCGGTTATCGATAATATTCGCGATGCGAATTCCTAGGTCCGGCATCCGCGGCGCCAAAGCATCCCGTCGACGGCTCGCGGCCGCCCGCAACTGAAAACGCGGCCTTGGACGTCGCCGCGAAGGCGGGAGCTACCGGTCTACGAGGAGTCCGGCGCCTTTGCTGATCTTTTTTCCGGGAACCGATTTCGAGATCTTTTCGTAAACTTGGCTCATGCTATCGAGGAACGAGCGGTGGTCGTTCCAAAATTCGGGATAGTCCCCTCCGCGTCGCATGGGAAGAATGGAAATCGGCGGCGGCGGCCTGCTTGCCGCAAGGTCCGCGGGCAGAACTTTACCGAGCCAGAACGCGCGCAAGTCGGACGGGTCCAATTCGGAAATTTCAGAGGAAACCGCCGGAAATCGGGATTCTTGCACGAAGGCTTCTATATTAGGTTCCGCCTGGGACTCGCCGCTGGCGAGCGCGGCTCCGAATTCCGATTTTGCAGCCGCTTGCAAGAGTTTCTTGCGGTCAAGCCCCCGCAATTCGAATAGCAGGAGCGGATCATGGTCGAGCAATTCCGCCACCCGATAGTAAACTCCTGCTATGTGCTTGCACGGATTAGCCCAGTCGGGGCAATTGCACTGCGCCTTGATCTCGCTTGGATTTCGCGGGAGAAGTCGTACGTTGGCCCCTTCCAGAGCGTTCTCGATTGTAGGCGGAACTTCCCCGAGCAACAGGTGCGCTACCCAATTGGCATTGCTGCCGAGGCGATTCAGGAACTCGTTCCAATGCTTTTTCTGGACCTGTACGAACCTGATCTGGGCATCGTAATAAGGGGTCGAGTAAACGCCGAAGTAAGGATTCTTGTTGCCCTTGAGGTTTGCGGTGACCACGCTTCCCTTAATTGAGAATTCCATCAGGCGCTCGGGACCGGAATAGCTTCGTCCGCGTCTTAATCGATTGTAGTCCATGTACCGTTCCAGAGCTTGGATAAACTCCTCGCCCCACCATGTCTTGCCCCAATTCGCCAACTTCGCCTCCCCTAGTTCACCACGGCATCGGCTCGATCAAGCCGAATCAGGGCCGAAAACGTTTCGTCGCCCATATCGGACAGCCAGGACTCGTCGGCCCCGACGATGTCCTCGGCGAGCTTCTTCTTCGATTCAATCATGGCGTCGATGCGCTCCTCCAAGGTTCCCATCGTCACCATTTTATGAACCATCACCATGCGCTTCTGCCCGATGCGGTAGGCTCTGTCCGTGGCCTGGTTTTCCACCGCCGGATTCCACCAGCGATCGAAGTGAAGCACATGATTTGCGCGCGTCAGCGTAAGGCCGACTCCCGCGGCCCGCAGCGAAAGCACGAATATCGCGGGTTCGGAATTCTCATTCTGAAACTGTTCGATCATGTGCTCGCGCATAGCCATCGGCGTTCCGCCGTGCAGATAGAAGACCGTGCCATGCCCCCTATTTTTTAAAAGCGATTCAAGCCGGGTTCCGATTTCCGTGAACTGGGTGAATACCAGAGCGCTTTCCCCCTCGGCGGAAATTTCATCGATCATGTCGCAAGCGCGCGCCAGCTTATGGGACCGTTCCGGCGTGAATTCGCTGTCATCCTGAAGGAACTGCGCCGGATGATTGCAAATCTGTTTCAGTTTAGTAAGCGTCGAAAGCATAAGTCCCTGCCGCGCAATCCCTTCGGCGCCCTTCATCGCGTTTTCGACTTCGCGCACGACCGTTTCGTAAAGAGTTGCCTGTTCCGCGGTCAGGTTGCATAGGGCGTTTTGCTCGACTTTTTCAGGAAGGTCGTTGATAATCGTCTTGTCGGTCTTCAGGCGCCTGAGAATGAACGGCCGAACCATTTCTTTCAATTGACCGAGTACGGCCGGGTCTCCATCCCTCATGATCGGCCGTTCGAAGGATTTTTTGAATTCCGACACATGGCCGAGAAACCCGGGATTGACGACATTGAACAGCGACCACAAGTCGAGCAAACGGTTCTCGACCGGCGTGCCGGTGAGAGCAATTCGGCGACCGGCCTTTATAGATCCTAATACCTTGGTTATCGCGGCAGTCGGGTTTTTAACGTTTTGCGCCTCGTCGACAACCAGCCGTCGCCAATCGATACGCTTGAGAATCGCGGCATCAAGCCGCGCTACGCCGAAAGAGGCGATGACGATGTCGACTTCCGCGGCTTCCGCCGCCAGCGACTTTAGTATTCGCGAGCGATTCGGGCCGTGATGAATCATTGTCTTAAGCGACGGCGCGAATCGACTTGCTTCCCTTTGCCAGTTTCCCAATAGCGATGTCGGGCACACGAGCAGCGTTGGACCGCCGGTATTGATCGTTGATTTGTCGTGCAGGATCGTCGATAGCACCTGTATCGTCTTGCCGAGGCCCATATCGTCGGCAAGACAGGCGCCGAACCCGAGCTTCTCCAGATAGGCGAGCCAGGAGAATCCGCGGAGTTGATAGCTCCGCAATTCTCCATCCAATTCCGGCGGCTGTTCCTGAATTGCGAGAGCGCCTTCCTCTCGGAGAGCGACCATGGCCTGCTCCAGATCGTCTCCGAAAACGACCTCGGTTTCGTTGTCGGCCTGCGCCCGCAACAGTTCGCCTATGCTTATGGATGCGTCGTCGGCGCCGGCCCGCCAGAATTCCTCCAAGCGCGCGACCTCAGCGGCGTTCAATTCCATCCACTGGCCGCGCATGCGGACCAAGCCCTCCTTGGCCCTGAGAATGTCCTCCCACTCCTCCTCGGTAAGAGGGACGCCGTCAACTACGACTGAAGGTCCCCAGTTGACAATCGAATCCATTCCGAAAATGCTGGATTCACTCGATCCCGAGCCATTGCCGCCGCGTCCGGACTTGGCCGTCATTCTAAGTCGGAGGCGGCGCTGACCGGTAGCAGTCCACCACGAAGGAACAATTACGCGGAATCCCGCTCCCTGCAGGACAGGGGCGACTTCTCTCAAGAACGAAAGCGCCTCCGTCCTGTCTAGTATCACTTCCGAAGGAGCTTCCGAATCCATTCCCTCCCAAAGCCGATCGTAAAGTCTTGCCGCTTGGCCGAGCTGAAGCAGCACTTCCTTGACGCTGCGCACCGATTTTTTCGTAGCCCAGAAATCCAGCAGAGGTATTAGCAGAGACGGATCCTTGCGATAGGAAAGCAACCATTCCAGGCGCCAGGAATCCGGCGAGTCGAGTTCGGGATCCTGAAGGCGGAAGCAAATGCGCTCGTCGGCGTCCAAGGCGGCGACATTGATCATGTCGCGCCAGCGCCGCCATTGACGCCAGTCCGATTCCGAAGGTGTTCGGTAGTGCTGATAGCGGTCGGGGGAATTCCGCAAGGCGAGCGCTAGCAGGGTATACGAAAGTCTTTTTTCCGTGGCCTGCGTGAACGCGGTGTTCCAAATCCGGTTATGAAGAATCGCGGAGAAAAAATTTCGGATCAACTCGTCCGGGTTTCGCAAGGCTACGGCGCCGTTGGCGAGCTCGGGCGGCTCCGCCCACGCGGTGCGGCACAATCCCGGCATTGATCTAGCGTAAGGAGCCACGCAAGCGTCAATTACCGCGTCCGTAACTTCCCAGCCCATGGAGATTTCTATGTTCGAACTGGGCTTCCTCCCGCGCCGAGCTCGCCCGCCTGCAGGGGCATTCTTAAGAATGGGAAACATGGCGGGAAGAAATTCGTGCCGCAGCAGGGCTTCGGCTAGCCGTTCAGCGACCGACGACCAGAACTTCAGATCGTGACCGACAAGAATATCCGGATCGTACCGAAGCGCCTCCATGGACCGGAGCGCAGCAAATGGGTCGTTTATTGACAAGGCGTCCAGTCGCCAGGCGCGCCACTCGGTCGGCGCTACGCTTTCAGCGCCGGCGCTTTGCAATTCAGGCGACGGCGCCGGGCTATTTTCCTTGCCGGGAAGCGTCGCCCAAACCTTTTCGGGCTTGCAATTCAATGCGGCGACAGGCCACTGGGTTTCCAGCAGCGATTTCAGCTTGCCGCTGGGAAGCTGAAAGGGATGATCGTCCGGATTCCGTTTCGCGGAGGATTTTCCTCCTTCGGCCCAAACGAATAGCCGTCCGCCGGAACTATCGGGCAACCATCCGCCATGTAGCGCACATTCTTTCATGCCTATACACTATCGTCCGTTTTAGCCGTCCGTTCTTAATTCGAAATAAATCTGTTTGGCAACCGGGAATTCGAAAAATTCAGCAAGAAATTCGAAAAAATTTTTTAAATGGAACACGTTCCTGGAAGTTTTCGATTGGCTAATTTCCGAAAGCGTTCGTTCGAGCGGTGGCAACAGTCCGTCGCGGCGTCATTTCGGTCGCTGCGGAATTGGTACTGGCAACAAGCAATCCGGCGTGATATTGCTCTGCGCATGGAGATTCGCATCGAGAATATCGGGACACCGCCCGTTCCGCGCGTAGCCGACGATGGGTAGCATGTCAAGCGAAATTTTTTCAATATTTCGGATGCAGCCAATAATGTTGCTGAACCAAGAAATCGGGCGGCTGAAAAGGCTAAAAAAATCCTGGGATCAACCGCCGCGGATAACCGAAGGCCATTGGCTCGCGGGCCAAGGCGGCGGCGTTCGTCAATCTCGGCCCGCCGGACGGAAAGACCGGGAACGCCCAGCGCGACCGGGGCATCGCGCCGTGACGGCCGTGATCGAGAGCGCAGCGGCTTGCGCGCGAGGCGGAAAGGCGCGGCTACGGTCGGTCCGATCCGCCAGTTCGCGCTCGGGGGCGGCGGGGCCTTGATCTGGAACACGGTGGACGAGATCTTTCCCGGCGGGGTCCAGATTCTTGACCTCAACCACGTTTTGGAGCGGCTCTCGGACGCGGCGAAGGCGATCCACGACCGGGGCGACATGGCGAAGGCCCTCGCGAAGCGCTGGCGCGGCATGGTTAAGTTCAGCCGGTCGTCGACGAGCTCAAATCGCAAGCGCCGCGCCACGCGAAAGCCGGGCACACGGCGGCCTACTTCGAGAACAACCGTTCGCGAATGGACTATCCGATATGCCGCGCAGCGGGCCTCCCGGTCGGATCCGGCGTGATCGAAGGGGCCTGCCGAAGCGTGGTCTGCGAGCGACTAAAAGAGTCCGGGATGTTCTGGAGCGTCGAGGGCGCCAACAAGATTCGGGCGCTGCGCGGTCGAATCCAACGCCTTCGACGACTTCTGGGAGTATTGGGCGGAAAAAAAGAAAGTGGCCTAAGGAACAAATCTGACCGACACCCTTCGCCAGAACGCACGACCGTACTGCTACTTCGGGGTAATATTGGCGACTCCACGCCACCAAACACACTTTCGTTCCATTAGACCTTGCCATCTACGCCAGCCGATGCACCGCTGACGAACACTTGAAAACCACTGTGTTCTTCCCAACGTATAATTCTGGAATAAATATTCGACTTGCGAAAATATTCCAAAGAGTATGCCAGCCTCAATGATTTTTCCAAGTTTATGACACGATCTTCCGAATCGAACTGACTATCGCTTCCCAACATTTTTCGTAACGCTCTTGCCAGCACCCTTACAACATCGTGACCTCTGCACAGGTTTTTAACACTCTCGGCGCTGATAAGCACCACCTCTGCTTCTTTCTTCAAACGAGTCAAATCCCACCCTACTACGGTGTCCGAGCGGGCCAAAATCTGATTATACTGCCGATCGACATCAATTTCGACATTAGTCGAGGCATTGAATCTCCATCTCATACCGGCAAATCTAAAGTTTAACTCGTTTCCTTTCGACAATACTCGCACCGCCCCAATGACCGCTGCACATTCGAAAAGTATATCTCGCACCTTCTTCTCTGTCGCAGTTTCAATCTTGCTAATCTTTATTGTACTACCGTATGCCTTCAACACAGCGTCTAATGCTGGTGAACAAATGATCGTCATCTCTAAGTCGTTCTCCTCGGTGCGTATAATGTTCTTCTCATAATCTTGGTCATTAACTTCGTCATAGTCCCGATCAACTAGGCCCAAGACACCAGCAACATGACTAGCGCTAAGCTCTACAAGCGCACCTTCAATGTTCTCTCGTGAAGATGCTGTTAGAATAATACACTGGTCTTTGGATACTAACCTCTCATAAAGAAATTCGTCGCTCGGCCCCTCTACAAGCAAGATGCACCCTCGAAAACTAGCTCTATGGAGCCTCACTTCGGTAGCCAGCGTCTGGGCATCAATAGCGCCCCTAATACTACTCGGTATATTCAAGCTCTTCCACCAAGTCCCAGCGGCCGTTGATAATCTGCGGAGAGTGTGTTGCGAATACAAACTGCAAATCGCGAAGCTTCTGTATTCTCAAAATATCTGTCACGAACCTCCGTTGCCAACCAACATGCAGAGATAACTCCGGCTCATCTATTAGAATCACCGACCCGTCGTCGACATCAAACAGCAGGTCGTAAATCAGAACGAGTTCGTGCTGCTCTCCCGACGATAGCTCCGATAATCGTATTGGATTCGACGACGCTTCATCGAATGCAGTAATGCCATCCAGCTTATTCACCTCTATCTGTTTGAACAAAAAATGTTCATTTAAAATTTCTTTGAACAGCTTTACCTTATTATGTAGCTCTTCGAACACGCTCAGTTTAGCTTCAGCATCCGCCATGTAAATTGTAAATATTCTTCTAATTTCTTCATCCGACAAATCGTCGGTGTTTGAGAGGGGCTCCCCTTCGCTCTCTCCAATTAGTCCGGCTCTAACAAGCTCGTCTCTTTGTTTTGACAGCGCAGACATCCTCATTCGCACTGCAACTTCGTCTTCCACTGGTCGCGTACGTTGCTCTATAAATCGTCTTGGAAATGTTTGGTCTAGCTTTTGCGTTTCGTCAGCATATCTTCCGACAACAACCCTTATCTTGTTAGCTAAATCATCTGCGTCTAATTCTACGACAGAGTCCGACCTGCGCCGCCGTGTTCGATGTGTATGTTTCGGATCCACGTCTACGGTCAATGAAAGCAGTCTCTGTGTTTCTATGAAATGGCTATCAGTTCGGTCGATCAGCGACTCAAGCCACTCCGGTAAATTTGAGGGGTGGGATATATTTCGTGGAATGGACTCTTTGTAAAGCGCCAAAACTTCATCTGTTGTAAGAACGGAGTGTGCCCGGCTATCCAGCCACTTATCAAATCCTAATCGTTGGAATAGCAGTCGCCGTTCTAAGTAGCTGTACAGTTGCTGAGAGTCCTTCAAATTATATAAGTACGGCTCATAGTCCTTAGGCCAGTCTTCAGTCAGTTCAAATAGTAAACCTGGCGTAGGCGACGCATCGTTTTCTTCAACAGTCTTGTCGTTTCCCTGTTTCGTAATTCTTACTCCGGCGCTACCAGAAATCTGAATTTCGATTTCCCTGAATATCAAATACGAAAAAAATCTGAAATTTCCGTTTGTGAAATTGTGGATAATTCTGAGAATTGCGGTTTTCCCAAAACCATTTGGAGCCGTCAATATAGATATTTTGCTGTCCGACGAAAACCTTAATTTGTAATCAAACCTATCGAACAACTTCTTTACTGACAGTTGTTGGATTCTGCTATCGGGTCGGGTGGAGTGTTCGGCCACTGCTGCGCCTCGTTGAGGTTGTAAGTTCTTAGAGAAGACTTCGCTGTTGATGTACCGTTTGATAATCCAGCGGATAAAGTGCCACTTCTCCGGACTATAAGTTTTCCTTCAACCAATCTGTTTGCGTCTGGCTGAGTCCGAACCACGCTACTTGACCCGTTAACTTGCACACAATTAGCTTGTCGTTGCTGTCCATTACGCTTTTAAGCCTATCGCGGATCGCCACGGACGTTTGATCGTTCGCTACAACAATCCATGATGATTCAGCGATATGAGCCCACGACCCTGAAATCACCTTAATCGCATCATATAGTCCGGCATAGTTGCGATCCGGCTTTGACAGATCATAGGTAATAAGATACGATGCCAATGTCCGCTTACCTCCGCTTATGCCGCTAGAATGCAAAACTCTTGCATCCAAAATCAGCTATATCACAACGTAACATTAGGTAAAGGTATCTCCTGTACATTTTTTCACGCAACCTGCAGTGAGGCGCGTACCGATTTTCTTTCCGCCATTTCCAGCTTCATGTAGTGTGGCTTAGCTAGCGACCATCGTATCGCGACTGTGTCGTGTATATTCATCCTGCGCCTCAGAAGGTGCATTTGTCTCGGTGCAATCCAAGCTGTCTACAATTTCTTTGCCTCATACGCGATGCAGCATACAGACGTGCAGAAGACCATCTGTCTACCCCGCTGCTGGCTTGGCTTTTCCGGGCGCCAATGTGGCAGTTCGCAGAGTGCCCGTCATCGCAAAGCAATCGGTTGGATTCTACATGCAGGCGGTCTGAATCGTCGCCAATGGGTACGATTCTCTTTAGGTAAAACCTGCGCGATGGCGAGAAGGCGTGAATTTTCAGGCCGCGATCGCGAGGTTTTCGACCGCGAAGTTGTTATTGGCGGCGGCACCTCTATTCTCCATCATTATCGCCGGGGCGGAAGCTAGGAAGCCTGACTTCTGCAAGGTCCGGAAGCCCGGGATCGCCTGCTCGGACTTGGTGTGCCAGCGCATGCCGCTGCGCTTCATGCGCGCGGCGGCGAGGGTCTTGTTGGCGGCTTCGACCACGCCGGAGCCGATCGCGAGTTTCTCGGCCCTGAGCTCGGAGTAGCGCATCCGGCTCCGGTTCTTCACGAAGTAGTTCAGAACCCTCCGGATGGTCAATCGAGGAACTCTACAAATCTTCGAAGAAGCTCCGCCTCGAGTTCCGAAGCCGCAGCGAGCGGGGCGCCGAGCAGGAGCTCTACGCCAACTTCATTCTAATCCTCCTCGTCGGTCTGGTCACCGGTCGCTGCGAAGCCGAGGTCGAACTCGCGCCGAGCGCCGACGACGCGGATGCGCTTCCGCTGCAGGCCAACTTCCGCAACGACCTCTGGGAGGTCGGCCGGCAGGTCGAGACCATGTTCCTGATGCAGCGGAACTTCCCGGTCGTGGGCCTGGCGCACATCGTCGCCGGAATATCCCGGAGCATGCGGCGCGAGCGGCCGGGCCGCTCGCGCCCGCGAAAATTCATGAAGCCGAGATCGAAATGGACGAATAGATCACGCTCCTGAACCGGCGCCCCCCAAATCCAGCCCCTAGCTCCGGTCCTCAACCCGGAACGGGGGCTTTTCTTATCCGAATAGCTTGATTCCTTAACCGAAGGCAATTGCACCGCGGAGGCGCGCTGCTAAAAGCTGCGCTGGAGGGAGGTTCGGGCCCGGAACCGTTTACCATAGGAACAATTCACGGGAACCGGAACATGATTTAAATCGGCGCGCCTCCCGCAATCGCTCGTTGTCCTGAACTCTCGCGCTTTCAGGCGTTACCTTGCCTGTCCACGGTGGCATGTCCCCCTGACGCGCTGCCATTTCTGTGCGGTAATCTGAAGCTCTGCCAATCTTTTGAAGATTGTCCCACAATATGCACTCACACTTGCGATCCGCGTTCTAAAATCCAGCCGAAGCACAGATTTGGGAACGCCACGTTGCGCAGGTCCCAAAAGTCCGACAATCAAGGTCTACTCGTACGCCTTCAATGTGGCGTTCCCATATCTTGATTGCGTGCTTCTGTCGCGAAAGATTGTCTATTTTTCGGTAACATTATTGATCGTTTCATCGGGAAGAAGTTCATCGAATTTTACTGTCACCACATCGCGATCCCAAGGCGGTTTCGGAAATCCCACCAATACCCAATCCGTTAATGCGCATAGAAGTAATGGCTTACCGTCTTCAAGAGACAGCTCAGTTTCTACACAGGCGTGAAGTCGGTTTACTACTTTCTCCTCTGCGTCACACAAAACCTTCATGATTTTCTGCGTTTACTTACCCCGGAGCATGAAACTCGCGTGTGACTGTCGGTTTCCGGGACGATGGCGTGAGGTGGCGCTGTTGCCGGGACCGGAGTACCCTGCGGCCCATGGATCGGGTGCCGGCGACCAGGGGAGAGTGTGCCCAAAGCCCGCAAAGAGTTTCAGAGAAAATTGGACACTTGGTTGCCAATCTCATTAAGAAAAGGGATTCCTTTACTAATCCTTTACTCTTCAGGGCAAGAAAGGCATCAAACAAGGATTCTCCTGCCATACATTCAGTTTCGTGCTCATGTTTCGTCGTTCTATACGCCGAAGTTGTTACGCCTTTATCGACCAATTCAGCCATGCCCACAGCTAAGTCACTTAATTGCGCTAGAACTTGGTGCTTCTTAAAACCCTGAAGACTCGAGTGATTTAAGACCATCTAACGCACTACAATGCCTCGGCTTTAGTAACTTCACTAAGTTTTTGTCGTGCTGGTCAAAAAATCCCGGCGGCCAGTCTGACAACCTACCGTCCGAATTTAACTTTGGAGTGGAAACAATTGATCTTCCGCCAACTCGATCAAAGTAATGAAACCTTACTTGCTCTGGGGTTAATACGGCGTCATGCACAGCAACACGGATGCCGTCCATAATATGATCGCTATGAGTTTCGAGGATTACTTGAACGCCCGCAATTGCGGCTAGAGCAGCAAGTTCCGCAACTTTGGCTTGACCCTGTGGGTGTAGATGAGCTTCTGGATTCTCGATCAGACAGAGGGTGCCAGGAAGCGACAGCAGAGCAATGAGAACCGGCAGCGTGTAGGAAAGACCGAATCCTACATTCGTGGCGCGATAAGGGCGAGTTTCTACATCGCCTTTGCGGTCAAACGAAAAGCGGGTTTGCAGTGCATCGGCTTCAGTGATCTTCTCTAAATGCAGGCGCACTCCCGGACTTACTCCGCTCAGCCAATATTCTAGAACGGCTTGCAGCTTTCCATTCTGATCGGGTACCCCGCGAGGGTCGTCTGCAGGAAAAACAAATCCTTGCCTGGGATTCAAGTAGGCCGGAGACCGCTCACCTCGATCTCCGATATCACCGCGCCGAGCGACCGTCTCCTGAAGAGGGTAGAGCTTCCTCGGACCCACCCTCTCCGCATTAACGTAAACTAAGTCGCCACCCACTGGCGGCAACTCATTCCAGCCTTTGCATGGGCCCTGCTGGCAGGTCTCGGACTTCCGGTTCGTCTTCCATTGGTTAGCATGCGCCACATAATCAAACGACAATCCGTAGGGATCGGCGGTCGCGTCGTTCTTTACCTCAATCCTTAAGGTTTCTTCCTTCGCATCTTCGAATAGCACATCGGTCCCGGTTCCAATATCCACTCGCCCTCCAGCCAATATTAATTCCTCAGGTACCGCAAACCTCGCCGGTTCCACGGATTGGCGGAGGGCCAGCAACGCTTGAAACACGCTGCTCTTGCCCATTCCGTTCACGCCACACAGTAACGTGAGCGGCGCGATTGGTATATCGAGCATCTCGAAACACTTGAAATTTTCCAGACGAATGTTTGTTATCATTGCAAGCACTTCGCTATGAAAGTGTTGATTTCACCAAAACGCTTTTTAACGCGCTGCGGCACGCCTGTTGACGCGGAAATCGCGATTTCAAATTCTTGATCATCTTGCAAGAGTTCCATTGCACTATTCCGAATCCTCTGTTTTCTTCTTATCAGATTATTCAGGTCTTCTTCGGGGCACCTTGCCAATCCAACGCACCAAATCTCGAGAAGTGCCTTATTGACTGGATTTCGCCCATCCTTAGTATCAAATCGTTTGTGAAATGCATCGTTACCAAATATGTCGAAAGCAACCTTCATCGTTCTACAAAATGTATTCTTCAATTCTTCAAGCTTGCTTCTCGTCATTTTGTTCAGCATTTGCATCGCGCTTACGAGAAAACCGTCAAGATCGTTTGCGGCATACTGCTCCCATGGAATTATATAGAAGGCAAGGAGCCGCAAGACGCAATCTCGATCCGCCATTCTTTGAACTTTTTTTGAATGGTCTGTAGCTGCAAGAAAATCTACTGTCTCTGATAAATCCTTTAAGTATTGCCGCACCGGACCGGGATATAAGGCATGCCGTATTTCTTGACCGTTGAGAGTCATGCCACCTGTATCAATGCGACGAAAGATATTGAACATGACCTCACCAGGTGTTCCAGGTTCAATGGCGAGAAGATGACCGATTTCGACTTCCTACGAACTCTTTCGGGGTGTGCAATCCGAACTTGTCATTGGCCAATAGTAGTAAAAGAGAGAATTCCACTAAAGAGGTGCGTCACTCCATCCCACAGTACAATGCGCGGGATTCTGACCTTGCCGGAATCGACCACTGCATGTGCGTCGAAACGTCACCGATGGAGTTCAATTGGAGGCCAAGTTCACCAATGTTCCCTTTGTTTCGCATCATGTCTTTGCGCTCAATGCCTCCGGCATGTGGGCAAGTCTGGCCGGAATACCCGGTCAGTGCTAGGAAACGGACTTTAGCGAGAAAGAAAGTTCGTATTCGACGAGCCGAATGTTCTCGATAGAGGACGTTGCCAGAATGAGGTCGTCGGAAATCTCGCTGGCGACGATGATGCCTCTGACCGAAGCCTCACCAGCGAGGTTTTCCTTGATCCAGCCAACGTATCGAAGAATCTGACCCACGACCCGGTCGTAGGCGCGGGAAACTTTAGTCTCGATCACTACGTAGGCGCCATCGGCGCCGACCGCGAGAATATCGATGTAGCGCTGGCCTGCGGGAAACTCGACGCCGGTGAATTCGCCGTCCTCGTCCTCGTAGAGCTTCAGGCCGGGCTCCAGAAGTCCGAGGTTTCGGACGAGATAATTCTGAAGGTCTCGCTCGAACGCGAACTTGCGCGATCCCGGGTCGTCTTCCTCGGTCGCCTCCCCGGCGAAATCGTGCTTCTCGACGACGCCGGTTGCGGCGTCTGCCTCAAGGTCGGCCTTGTAGCGGGGCGCCGGGTCTTTCTCGACATCCCATAAGCGAAATTCGCCCGGTCCCAACTTGAGGAACAGGTCCCAGCCCCTGCCCGGCTTTATGCCGGGGTGATGCCGACGCTGGGGAGAATTCACCGACATGCCGTCTACATGCAACCCGACGGTGTTGCCCTTGATGTCCGGATAGTGGTCGGCAAACCAGCGAATCGCATCTTTGCGAGAAAACACCTGGCCGTGCTTTAGCTCTTGGGCCGCGAACTCGTGCATCAGTTCCCTTGTGGGCTTCTCTTAAATCGGCATTCTGGCTGTTCCTTAAGCTGCTGCTTGCCAGAACGCGGCGCGCTCGGCGATCTAGTACTATGTCAAATTTGAAATGAAGCTTACGGTATCGCGTTCCAGCATTTTTGCCGGTTCCGACACTTACGTGTAGGTGGGGTCTGCCATCGCCTGAATGGCTTCCAGGACTTCTTCAGTTCGGCCTTCCTGAATCAAATCAGCCGGTCGCAGTCCGCCGAAAAACTTATGCCCGGAGTATAGCCATGCCCGCGCCGTACGAGGATCAGAATAGAATTCCGACAGTCGCTCGACGACGTACTCCAAATCCACAAGTAGGCTTTCCTTGCTTGGCCTTGGGTAGGCCCGCCCTTGGTTCCACCGAGACACCGTCTCGGGAGTGGTCCCGAGCATGTTCGCGACCTCCGCCGCCCGTATGGCGGCTCGGCTCTTTATGAGCTCGAGTTTTACCGCTACCATGTTTTTTTCTGCGTTCGCATTCGTCATTGCTTTCCCTCTGCGGTTTGGTCCGCCACAATAGAAGATTCATTCAATCCCGCATTGCACGTGGCGGAGGTGTCTGCGAAAACGAAACATCCCGGCACTCTTGCACAAATCTTCCTAGGCCAACACGAAGACGCTCGATTCTCTTCCTGTTGACTCTCATCCGCTTAGCCAACTGTTCCTGTGAATCGAATGACAGAGTCTCCGCAAACATTGCCGCATCTGTCGCGGGCCGCACTGTTTCTTCGAGAAATTGCAGTGCTCGGCGTGGCCCGGGAACGTTACTAAGACGTTGAATCTCAAGCGAACGCTGGAACACGCTGTGTCGGACAGGATTGTCCACCATATCGGTCCAACCCTTCGGACAGCACTCCTTCATTTTACAGCCGAACCGGGACTTTGAGCCATGCGCCTCAAAAAACGCCTTCGCTTCCCTCCTCGTGAGATGTATACCGAGTGGAGCCACATAGATTCCGGTCGAACGTGAAAATCCCTTGCTGCCTGGTTTCGCAGGCCGCGTCAGCGAACCTGCACTAAACCTTTCCTTTTGTGTCACGCCGTGGCATACGCCACCGACCGCTCCGAACGCCAAAGCACTGAAGCCGAGCAGTCCCCCCATCATGTCACCGACCAGCGGTACCTCTAGGGAGTGAAACTGCGCGGCGCCATGCACCAGATTCCGTACCATGGCGTGGTTTAGTGCGCCGCTTTGAGAAATCTTTATCCACAAGCAATCGATGGGTAACTGCGCCAGCCGTTCGATGATGGACTCTCTTTCTTCCTCTGCCCGAAAAACTGTATAGGATAACGCTAGGGCGTAGAAAATCGGTACATTGCCTGCACCTGCTTTGTTCAGATAGTTCCGCAAGTGTTTTCTCTGAAACTCTTTTCGGGCTTTGAGCACACTTTTCCCTGGCCGCCGGCACCCGTAGACTTAATGCGCCTCATTCGCCAATTTTCTCGCGGTGTCAGGGCGAGAAATCGGAGGAGGAAGAGTGCTTAGCGCGCGGCGCGGGCCGTCGCGGAAGCTCGGCCAGAGCTAGCCGATGGTAGAGGTCCCGCAGGTCGGGAAGGGATGCCCGTATTGCCTTCCAAGCCTTCCATGCCTCCTCGGCGGCCGTGCGGGCAAGGCTTTCGTTTCCGTATCGGGCGGCGAGCCACTTGGCCAGGACCGCCGCGCTTTCCAGCGGCGGCGGCTCCGCGGCGTCCAGCGCGCGGGCGACTTTGCAACTCCGCTCCCGGAGGGTAGCGAATTGGTCAACGACGGCATCCCGGATGCCGGGAATCCTTTCCGGGCACGGCGTCAAGCGTGCGCGCCGCGGCTTCCCGGAGGTCCGGTTCCGCGACCTGCATAGGGTGGATCGTATCGTAACTCATCGCTCTTTCCGGCTTCCGCCAATATTCAAATTATCGCAAATTTTTCGCCGCTCCAATGAATTTCCCGTCGCATTCGAGAATACTGCCGCCAACTCGCGGTGGCGCACCGGACGGCGGGAGTGAAGCAGACTGCGGCAGTTGGGCTGAATCAGGGCGAGAAATCGGAGGAGGAAGAGCGCGATGCGCGCGGCGCGGGCCGCCTCGGGGGCTCGGCCAGGGCCAGCCGGTCGAAAAGTTCTCGCAGGCCGGTAAGGGATTCCCGTATGGCCTCCCCCGCCTTCCATGCCTCCGCGGCGGCAGTGCGGGCAAGGCTCTCGCTTCCGTATCGGGCGGCGAGCCGCTTGGCCAGGACCGCCGCGCTTTCCAGCGGCGGCGGCTTTGCGGCGGCCAGTTCGCGAGCGACGGTGCAACTCCGCTCCCGCAGCGTAGCGAATTGGTCAACGACGGCATCCCACAACCGGGGATCCTTTCCGGCCTCGGCGCACTCGTCGACGTAGGCCTGGCAGACGCTCTGCAGTCGCGCGATAGAATGCAAAACATCGTCGGCCTTGACGCCGGTGTATACGGCCATGTGGTGGCTGTGCGTATCGCCGTTCATGGCGCGGATCGCCACAGTCGTCTTCTTCCAGCGCCCGTCCGGGTCGGCGCTCTCGAGGCAGTCCGCCAGCCCGTTCAAGTCGTGCCAGCGCGGCGGCGCGACGCCGCGCCTAAACATCATCAGCTTGGCGAGGTGCTCGGCGGCGTCGGCGGAATGACGCACGAAACTTTGCGCGCTCCCCAGCAGGACCGAGCCGCAAGGCGCGGCAAGCATTCTTGCGAATGCGGCTCCGGCCTCGGCAAGCTCTTCCACGGCGACCGACGATTTGGCCTCAAATTCACGAGGCTCCATGGGGGGATTCCTTCTGATCCTTCCGACGCGAGGCATGCGACCGGCAAGCAGGCGTCCGTCCCGCAAAACCTCGCGGGCGATGTGCCCCGGGCTGTTCCGCTTGTCGCGCAGCTGGTCCGCGCCCAGGAAGATGGCGTTAACGCTCGGGTGCAGCGCTTCGATCGGCGTCCGCCCGCGCAGTTCGGCGCGGAGTCCGTCGCCTCGCGTAACGACGGCGACGTCCCAGTCGCTTTCCGGAAGGGCGCTTCCGCGGGCCCGCGACCCGAAGAGAAACACTGCCACGGCGCCGGGGACCGCATCAAGGGTACGCGCAGCGGCCTCCCGGAGATCCGGCTCCGCGATTCGAAGCGTGTCGATCGTTCCGGTTTCGAAATGCATTATTCGCCTAATCCGGCTTCCCTCGTCTATTACAATATCGAAAATTTTTTCCAACTCCAATGGATTTCCCGTCGCATTCGAGAAAACTGACTCCGACTCGCGGCGGCGCAAAGGAAGACGGGAGTGAAGCCGGGCCTAGTCAAAAGCATCCATGTTCGGTGTCAAGGGTTTTTTTGAGGCTGAAAGACAGTTTTTCATGCCTCTTTCCACGCGTTTCCCCAGGTTTTCCACAACGCTGATCGGCCCCGTTGGCGATAGCCCGAGGCTCCATCGCGTGCAACTGCCGTCGAGAGCGCCGATGGCGCAGCCCAGACCGGAACAGGTGTTCGCCGCCCCCTCTTGACCGTCTCAGCCGGTTGGCGCCGAGGTCGGTTCGGCCGTCCACGTTCGGTCGCGGCGAAGCAATACATTGGCAAGAATCACGAGTTTGCGCATGACCGCGACGAGTGCCACCTTGTGGTGTTTCCCCCGTGCCTTCAGCCGGTCGTACAAGGCCTTCAATTCCGGATTGCACGTTGTCGCCGACAAGGCCGCCATGTACAGGACGTCGCGCGGTCGGCGGCGACCGCCACGGATATGCCGGGACCTGGCCGACTGGCCGCTCTCCTTCGCATAGGGCGCCACACCGATGAGCGCCGCCGCCTGGCGGTTCTCCAAGCGCCCCAGTTCGGGCATCCAGCACATGAAGGCGGCAGCGGTGATCGTGCCGAGCCCGGGGATCGAGGTCAGGATCTCGAAAATCCTCCGGGGCTCCGGATCGTCCTCGATCCGGGCCTGGATCCGATCTTCGAGCGCGACAATCGCCGCCGTGACGGCATCCACAGCCCCGGCGCCGGCCGCGACCGCCTCCCTGCAGGCAACCTCGCGCTTGGTGCCGTTCAGTGCCGTTCGGGCATCGTCAAGCTGCTCGCGCATGACCAGAAGGTCGGAGAGCTCGTCCACGAACGCGCTGAGCGGTGCCGTGGGCGCAGCCGCGTCGGACAGGATCCGGCCATAGGCCGCAAGGATCCGGGCATCGACCCGGTCGGTCTTCGCCAGCTCGCCAAGAGCCTTGGCAAAGTCCCTGCTCTGCCGTGGATTGATCACAAAGACCGCAAAGCCGCGGTCGTGCAGCGACCGGTGCACCCCGCGGTGCATCCGCCCCGTCGCCTCCATGACCACCCGCGCGACCGCGCATTGCCGCAGCCACTTGGCGAGGGCACGGAAGCCCGTCCTGTCATTCGCGAACGTCCTGTCCACGCCGTCCACATGAACATCCAAGGCGGCCTTGCTGACATCCACACCTGCGATTACCATCGTCATTGTCCTCTCGCTCCTCCACTCGTGATGATCCGGTTCAAGACCCAGGCATCCATTCAGGACGCGAGGGGACGAAGGGAGGACGGGCCGACCACGCTTTTGAACGGTTCCAGTGAACCCAGTCGATATCGGTCCGACCCGCCCTGCGGAGCGAAGCCCCGCTGACCCCTCCCTGAATTCGGGGAGGGGACCCCAGCTACAGGATACCCCACCTGCGCATGCGCGCCAGGTTGAAGTTTTCCACAGGTCGCGCGATTCCAACATGTGAATAACTCTATAGACATGGGTATCATGGGAAGGTTCATACGAGTCGAGGCGAACAGACCTGAAAATGCCAGAGGCGCATTTGCAGCGCCCGTCGTAATTTCGATCCGGCGGAAGCGGAGCGGCTCCGGCGGCGCGTTCGTTCGGAGGATTCGGCGGCGGGAGCCAAATAGAGGCAATAGTCCAAAGGTATTTGGGCGGCGAAGGCCGGCTTAGGGCAAAAAAGGCACATCCGCCGTGTTCCGCTTTGCGGTCGCCGGCCGGGGAGAGGTTAGCGGCGCGAGGCGTTCAGCACCGCGTCGAGGGCGTCCCGGGTTTTCGCGGCGTAGCGGCGGTTGGCTTCGGGAAGGTATTTGAACTCGCCCTTCAGCCGGATGATGGAAATGGCGGCGTTGCCCGGGCAGGCCAGGTTGCGCGGCAGGTGGCGAACCCGAGCGCGGCAGCGGTCTTCATCGCAGGTGAAGTCGGTTGCGTAGTGCAGGCGGTTCTCGATGCGCCAGTGATTACTTACGAGGCTTAGCATCGCGTCGGGACCGGCCTTGTCGGCGCCGAGCGAGGTCAGTCCGTAGACGGTCTCGCGGCTTGTCTTTCCGGTTTTTCGAACGTGGAGGGTCCTTGCGGTCCGGAACGCCTGCTTGCGCCCTTTCAGCTTGCGCGTCTCGTTCCATTTCGGGTCGGAGAGG
>Ga0209543_1001204_pt1 | contig 25161 bp, 30 predicted proteins | sample MesohylFT_FD_187296 | JGI IMG/M metagenome (GOLD analysis project Ga0209543, IMG submission 187296) | Host-associated microbial community of the marine sponge Aplysina aerophoba from Gulf of Piran - sponge mesohyl, lysed by freeze-thaw... | ecosystem: Host-associated > Porifera > Sponge >...
TCCCGACTGAGAGCCGGATGCGGGAGATTCGCACGTCCGGTTCGATGAGCGGGGGCTGGAAACGTGACTACGGGAGCCGGTCTGCGGCCCGGAGCGAAAGCGACGGAATAGCCACCGGACCCTACGGTCGGCGCGCCAGCCCTCGACTCTACCGTGATTCGCGCCTCATGTGCTCCGCCTCGTCACCTTGATCCGCACCGCCAACGGCTTGCCCGCCCACGGGCATTAAGTCGAGGCGGCTCGGTCGTGATGCCCGGCGTGCTCGGCTCGCATCACCCCTGAGTTGGAGCCCCGCTTTACGGGGATGTAGTTTGGGGGCATGGCCAGACACCGTCCGGGATGGACCTTCATGCTAGCGCTTCTGGCGCTGACGGCCGCACTGACGGCCGCGCTCGGCTACGAGGCGTGGAGCGCCGGCCGGGCTCGCGCGGCGCTCGCGGCCGAGAGCGTACGCGATCACGCGTATTTCGCGGCCACGAACTTCGGATTCGAGGCGCGTGGGGAGGTCGAGTTCGAGCTGCTCGACGAGGGCATCGAGGCCATCGAGTCGAGCCTGGGTCGCGGCGCGGGAGGTCCACTGACGCTCGAACGCGTGCGGATGGCGGCCCGGGCAAGGCGCTGGCCGGCCGTTGACGAGGCCGAACTCTTCTTCCGCATCGAGTTTCCGGCAGGCGAGATATCGGTCGCGGGCGACGCGGATCCCTTAGTCGCCCGATGGGCCACGGAAGAGGCGGCGGCCTACTTCCACCGCCACCCGGACGATCACGACATACGCACGCTTTTCTCGTCCACCGGCCCGCATGCGCTGGTTCAGGAACTGTCCCATGAGGGGCGGGCATCGGCGACGGTCTTCGGCATGGTGCTCAACACGGACGCATTCGTTCCGGCGCTCGCGCGCGCTTTCGAGGAGGAGGCTCTGCTCCCGGCGGCCTTGACCCACGGACTCGCCAACGGCCAGCTCTTCGTCGCCCGCGTCCGCAGCCCCCACGGGCACCTCGTGTACGAGTCCTCGCCGGACGCGGCGTCCGACATCTCCGTCGAACTCGGGCTGGCCGAGAGCCTTGGGGGCATGACACTGGAACTCCGGGTCCGTCCGGAAGCGATCGACCGCCTGGTCGCGGGAGGCGTGCCCCGCTCGCGCATGCCGTTCATCGTGGCGCTTCTGTTGCTGACTTCCGGACTCCTGGGTGCGGCGGTGTGGCAGCTGCGGCGGGAAGCGGCGCTCGTGGCGCTACGCGAGGACTTCGTGTCCGGCGTGTCCCACCAGTTGCGCACTCCGCTGACCCAGATCCGCATGTTCGGCGAAACGCTGGTGCTGGGCCGCGTGCGGAACGATGAGGAGCGGCTGCGCGCCGCCGAAATCATCGTGGACGAGGCGAAGCGGCTCGCACACCAAGTCGACAACGTGCTCATGTTCTCGCAGGGGCTCCGCGACGCGCTGGTGCTGAACCCGGTCGAGACCGACCTGGGCGTCTTGGTCGACGGAGTCGTCGAGGGCTTCGAGCCGCTGGCGGTGGCTCAGGGCGTCGCGGTCGAACGGCGCGTCGATCCGGGCGTCGTGTGCCTAACCGATATCGAATCCACGCGGCAGGCGGTGCTCAACCTGCTCGACAATGCGGTCAAGTACGGCGCGTCCGGGCAGCGCATCGAAGTCGGCGTGAATCGTGCGCCGGGGGCCGCCGCCGTTTGGGTTGAGGATGCAGGGCCGGGCGTGCCGCCTGCGGAGCGCGAGCGCATCTGGGACCCGTATGTGCGGCTCGACCGGGATAGGGCATCTGCGGCGGGTGGGTCCGGGATCGGGCTCTCCGTGGTTCGGAAGGTCATCGAGGCACTGGGGGGTCGCGTACGAGTCGAAGAGGCCCGGCGCGCGCCGGCAACCGGTGCCCGATTCGTGATCGAGCTTCCCCTTGCATCGCAGACCGAGGAGGCCTGAAGCCCGTGGCCCGCATCCTCATCGTCGAGGACAACGCGCGCATCGCGTACGGGCTGCGCAACAACCTCGAGATCGACGGACATGCCGTCGAGGTGGCTGCGGACGGACGCGCGGGCCTCGAAGCCGTGCTGGCCGGTGAGCCGGACTTGGTGGTGCTCGACCTCATGCTCCCGCAGATGGACGGCTACCGGGTGCTGCGCTCCCTGCGCGACCGAGGGGTTGACGTGCCGGTCCTGATCCTGACGGCGAAGGGTGAGGAAGCCGACAAGGTGATGGGCTTCCGGCTTGGTGCGGACGACTACGTGACGAAGCCGTTCAGCGTGCTCGAACTGTTGGGCCGGGTGAGCGCGATCCTCCGGCGCGCGGGACGCGGCGGGGAATCCGCGGCTACCGAGGCGTTCGGGGACATCGAGATCCGCGTGGATCACCGGACGGTCCTGCGGCGCGGTGTGGAGGTCCACCTCACGCCGAAGGAATTCGACCTGCTGGTGGCGCTCGTGCGCAGGCGGGGAACCGTGGCGAGCCGGGCATGGCTGATGACGGAGGTCTGGGGGTACGGAGCTGCGGTCTTGAGCCGCACGGTGGACACGCACATCGCCGAGTTGAGGCGCAAGCTCGAGGAAGACCCGGCCGAGCCTCGCCACATTCTCACCGCGCACCGCCGCGGATACCGGCTCCGCCAGGATCGGCCGAAGGCCCAGACAACTTCCTGACAATATTTTGACCCGGGCTCCACCATTCAGCGCCGCGGCTCCGCCAGATTGCGGGACTCGAACGAGTCAACGTACAGCGAGGAGCCGAACATGGAGTCCAGGGTAAGGCGGATCAGCGCCGGGCGGCTGTCTGCCGGGCGGACGCGGATTCTTCTCCGCGCGGCCATCGCCTACACGGCCATCATGGCCGGAACGGCCGGGGCAGCGGCACAGGAGCGGGGCGGCGGCGTGGGCCGGGACAACCTGCTGCGGGTGTTCTTAGACTGCGAGCGATGCGACTTCGACCACTTCCGCCGCGAGGTCCCGTTCGTCGACTACGTGCGCGACCGGGCGGACGCCGAACTCCACGTCCTGGTGACTTCGCAAGACACCGGAGGCGGCGGCGAGGCGTGGAACCTGTTCTTCCTGCGTCTGGCCGATCGTGCCGGCCCGACGGACACGCTGCGGTTCGTCTCCAGCCAGAGCGACACCGAGGACGAGGTGCGCGAGGGCCTGGCCCGCGCGTTCAGGCTCGGGCTCGTCCCCCACGTCACCGCCACCGCCGCGGGACCGCTTCTCGATGTCCGCTACGCGGCGCCGGCGGCGGACGCGACTCAGCAAGCCGCGGCGGCCGACGATCCATGGAACTTGTGGGTGTTCCGCACCAGCGTCGGAGCGGAATGGGAGGGGGAGAGCCGCCGAAGCTCCCGGTCCTTCGACGGGTCGCTCTCGGCGAGCCGAACTACCGAGAGCCTCAAGATCGACCTCAGCTCCGACGGCCGCTGGGAGAGGGACCAATTCGAGTTCAGCGACGGCACGATGCTGACCAGCCCGTCGCGCAGCATCAATCACGAAGGACTGATCGTCTGGAGCCTCGGTTCGCACTGGTCCGCCGGGGCGCGCGCGTCCGCGCTCACATCCACCCACGTGAACCAGGATCTCGCGATCCGGGCCGCGCCCGCCGTCCAGTACAGCCTCTTTCCGTACGCCGAATCGACGCGGCGGCAGATCACGGTGCTGTATTCGCTCGGCCTCGCCTCGTTCGACTACGAGGAGGTCACGCTCTTCGACAAGACCGGAGAGACCCACGCCGAACAGCGCATCGAGGTCGCGGCGCGGTTCCAGCAGCCCTGGGGAGAGATCAACAGCGCGCTCGAGGCGTCCGTGTTCCTTCACGACCCCTCGCAGCACCGCATCGACCTCTTCGGGCGCGTTGAATACCGGATCGCGCGCGGGCTGAACCTAAGCGTTTCGGGGGGCGTCGCGCGCGTCAAGGACCAGCTCTACGTGCCGCGCGAGGATATCGCCGACGAGGATGTGCTTCTCCAGCGCCGGCAGCTCGGAACTGAGTTCGAGTTCGAGTTCGAGGTGGGCTTCAGTTTCACGTTCGGCTCGGTCACCAATAACATCGTGAACCCGAGGATGGGCGCGAACCGGGGCCGGCGGTTCTTCTGACGGGAGTGTGATGTGCACCCGAACCACAGGCCACGCCAAGTGGCAGCGAGCCTCCAATGGGGTCAGCGGGCGTCGCGTCGGCGCTCCCACAGCACGACCATCAGCAAACCGCCCATGATCGCGAGATTCTTGAGGAAGTCGATCAGTGTGCCGAAATCGGCGGACGCCGCCAAGGGGTTCTCGAGCAGCACCGTCACCGGGAGCAGGAACAGAAACAGGCCGCCCGCCGCCCAAGCCGCCCGCCACCCCACGGCGAGCAGCACCCCGCATACCAGTTCCACGACTCCGGCCAGAACCGCGAGAACCACCGGGGCAGGCAGGCCGACCTCCGCGATGTCCATCGCCGCGTCATGCCTGTCCGCGAGCTTGTCCCAGCCGGTGAGCAGGAAGATCGCGGCCAGCATGACCCGCGCGGCAGGATAGCCGTAGCGCCGCACCAGGTCCGTCGAAACTGCGTACCTCGTGGTCATCGGTCCTCCTTCACTCCATCGGCTTGAGTGCTGCAGCGCCCCGCAGGGGCCGTGGTGGCGGTTAGGAATGGGAAGGAAGGCGGTCGTCCCGGGACTGTCAAGCTGCCGCATATATCTGGGAATGAGGATAACTATCGTCGGAACCGGTCGACGGTCCGCCTACTTGATCGAGCATCCGGGTCCGCCCCGGCTCCCGACCGAGTCCGAGAAGGTCGCTGCGTTCGAGGCGCTCGGCCTCCACCGCGCCCTGCTGCCCGGCCGCGTCTGCTGGCGGGCGGCTGGCGGCGCCCGGCGGTACTTTCCCCCCGGGATTCCCGTGGCGCTGGACTCCGTTCGCGCCGTGTTCGTCCACGCAGACCCCCGCTAAGATACCTCGACGGTCGAGGAACTGGGCAGTCTCAACGGCTGCCTTCACCGCCTCGTTGAGATAAGGGTTATGCTCCGATCGGGCCTACCCGGAGGGATTGATCCAAGGCGATTCGGTATGGCGTTCGAGCCGATTTCGAGGGACGGATCTTGACCGTCGATTCGGCCGGGCCGGTGGCGTACCGCGCGTGCACATCGACACCGGGGTGCATGTGCACGGAATCGCCGTGTTCACGTGCGCTTGCAGGATCTCCACATCGCACCGCCCGCGTTGAGGTTGCACCACGTCCGCACGAACGGCAATGCCGTGCCGAAGGGTGCGGTCGTGGCGGGAGCGACCACCCTTCGGGGTGCCTGGTACGGCACGGCGATGGTTGGGATGTGCACGCCATCCCACCCCACGCCTGGGGTACTCCCGCGAGGGGGGCGTGGATCGCAACGCGACACGTCCGACTAGGGCGAGTACTGGTACGGCTGGCGCGAGTTCCGCAATATTGCAGCCAACCGGGCACGCACAGAGTTCTCGTTGCCGGCGGCGTAGGTAGCCAACCAGTCGATCTGTCACTGTCCGAAATGCCTACTACAGGTCGCGCTGGCGCATGCTCAGAAACGCGGCCCCGAGGAAGATGGCGCTGTAGGCCAGCGCCGCGACCGCGAGCACCTCGACATCGAGGAACTCCCAAGATTCGAGTCCACGTTCCGTGCGTTTCGCGTTGACATCGGCCAATACCTCCGGGTAGTGGGCGAGGTCGTCGCCGAGTTGATCGAGAATGTTGAACGGAAAGTACTCGGCCGAGCGCCGCAGAGCCCCGCCCGCTTGCGAGATCAGCCCAATGATCGCTTCCTCGACGATGAGGTAGAGGAAGAGGATGCCCAGCGCGGGTCCCGAGGAACGGATGAGCACCGAGAGCATCAGCCCAGCACTCCCGACGAGCAGCAGGCTCAAGGCGAGACCGCCCATATAGCTGAGATCCGTCGGCCGCAGGATGCCGAGGCCGCCTTCGCTCGGGCTGAGCAGCGTTCCACCAACGCCGATGAGCACCGCCGTTGCGATGAAGAGCAGGACGAGTCCGGCGAGCAACATGACCTTCCCCGCGTAGAACCTCTCCTTGCTGAGGCCGTCGATCACGTTCTGGCGCGCCGTGCGCCAAGTGAACTCGGGTGCTACGAGCAGGATCATCAGCACGCCAGCGAAAAACGGTCCCAGCCCGGTCGCGGCGCCCAAGATGTCAGGCCAGCTCTCCGGGAGGGCATATGACAGGTTCGGATTCCGGCGGGCGCTGCGGACGCCTTCGACTGCGGGAATCGCGGTGAAGACGGCAAATGCGCCCCCGGCCACCCAGAAGGCTCGCCGCTTGACCGTCTTGAGCCACTCGATCCGCAGAAGCACGCCCAGGATCTTCAAGATGCGGTCTCCGTCATCGAATCCACGGCACCTTGGGTAACGTCGATGAAAACCTCCTCCAAGCTCGGCCGGTACGGTGCCAGATGGGACAGGTAGATCCCCTGTCCCGCCAGGTAGCGTGTCACGCTGGCCAAGTCGCCACCTTTCAGCGTAGCGACGATGCCTTCGTCGGTCCGACGCACCGAAGTCGCTTCCGGATACGTCTGCATTGCGCCCGCGAGGGCTTCGGTGTCCTCCGCGCGTAGCAACACCGCGCTTCCTTCGCCCACCACCTCCGCCACAGCACCCCAGGCAACGATCCTCCCTTGGCGGATGATCGCGAAATGGGAGCAGGTGCGCTCGACTTCCGCGAGCAGATGGCTCGACAGAAAGATCGTCTTGCCGCGGTCGGCCAGAATGCGGATGATCTCGCGGATCTCGCGGATTCCCTGGGGGTCGAGCCCGTTGGCGGGCTCGTCGAGGATGATCAGTTCGGGGTCGTTCAGCATGGTGGCCGCGAGCGCCAGCCGCTGCTTCATCCCGAGCGAATAGGTCTTGAAGCGGTGCTTCGCGCGGTCGGACAGGCCGACCAGTTCCAGGCACTCCTCAATGCGGGGGCGGCCCACTCCCTTGACCGCCGCAGCAACGAGGAGGTTGTCGCGACCGCTCATGTGCGGGTAGAAATTGGGCGTCTCCAGCGTGGCGCCGACGCGGGCACGGGCGGCCATGAGACCCTTGGGGCCGGAAGCACCCAACAGGGTGAAGCGGCCGCCCGTCGGCTTGATGGTGCCCACGAGCATCCCGATAGTGGTCGTCTTGCCGCTTCCGTTGGGACCGAGGAAACCGAACACCTGGCCCTCCTCGACGGCGAAGGAAATCCGGTCCACGGCCAGCACCGATTTCGCGGTGCTGGTCCCGTAGCGCTTTGTCAGGTCGAAGAGCTGGATTGCGTGCATGTCGGGCGCCCGTGGTGGTCCGGTGTTTGCCATATGTAACGGTCTACGTGGACAAGAGAGCCCCTACCTCCCGTTCCCCGGACTCTGCGGGCCGATCGCGACGTACAGACACGCTATGAAGAACGTGAGCGTGAGGCACGCGCTGAAGAACACGCTGGCTGAGGCGTCGTAGGTACTCGGGATGGTCTGCTCGGCGATCCATAGCGCCGCTTCATTTTGCATCCAGGCGGCGAACATGAGGGCGGCGATGACGATTCGGATGATGCGGACGTTCATTGGAACTCCCAACCCCGGTTACGGCGAAGATGATGAAGGTGGCAACCATGTCGGCCTGGCTCCGAGCACGTGAACCACGAGCACGACCGCCGCTGCCCCGTGTTGAGGCACCCGGCGTTCCGGTGCGCCATTATCGTCGGCGGGCTGCGGTTCGAGCCGCCACACGTCAACGTGGTCCAAGTCCATGTCGTCTTGTCGGACTGTCGCGGGATGATCGCTGCCGAGTAGTCTTCCCTCCGGATCAAAGAACGCCCAGCGGTTGCCGGCGTGCCGGATGACTTCCGACCAGGTTTGGCGGACCAGTTCGGCTCGCTCCTTGAGCATGCTCACAGGTGACTCGCACTCTCGCGCCGGTGGCCTGTCAACAACGCGCTGTCCAGGTCCTCAACCGCACGGCGTTGCGCATCCGAACTCGCGATGATGCGGTCGGCGAGGTGCTCGATGTTGTCAAGCGGGACTTCACCGGCGAGCGATTCTATCTGGATACGCGCCAACCCGCCGAGTGCGTGCCCCATCGCTTCGGCCTCTCGGACGAACTGTGCGCCAATCGCGGTGAGGGTGCCCTCCGCCGCTGCGATTGCGGAGTCGATGCTCCCCGACAACTCCTCCAGGCGGCGCGACTCGTCCATGTCCCTGTTGTAGCGATCCATAAGGGACAGCTTAGCGTCGCAGTCGTTGTAGAAACGCAGTAGCGCGTCCGCCTTCGCGTCCAGCTTACTCAGGGCCGTCCGGAGCTTCTGTTCGATGCTACGCGCGACGCTGAGTTGAGTGGCCGCCACCTCGTTGTCCGGTTCCTGCCGTTGTCGGCCTCGCCAGTAGGCCACAGCACGCTGGGCCTCATCCGCCTTCTTGGCGACTGTCCCGCGAGCGATCTGCCAGTCCGACTCGCTTCCAAGGGTCCTGGCACGATGGGCCTCGATTTGCTTTCGGAACTCGCGCATGGCCAACGCACAGACAGGTCGCACCGCATTCGGATCACCCTCTCGAAACGCCGCCAGCCCTCGGGACAAATGCCTCCTTGCGACAAGCGCGGGGACACCGGCACAGGCGATCCCCAAGGCTAACAACCCTATGGTTGTCGCCGCCGCGCCACCTCTAGCTGCCAGCTGCACTGCCACAATCGTGAGAATGACGACGACCAAAACGGTAGTGCCCCACGGAGCCTTGCTTTCGCCCTCCGCCCTGTAGTAGCGACGAGCGATGTCCTCAATGCCGTGGGTCACGAATCGATAGCCTCTCTTACCTAGCCGTCAGAACATCGCTTCACGATAGGTTCTCGTCCGCTTCCTCGCCATCAACGCACTCATCACCCGTCGCGGGGCTTCCCTTGCAGATCAGTCAGCTGCTCCTCACCTTGGCTTGATGCGAGGTCCCACCGACGAATCGAAAGTCATACTCCCCCTTGGGAAGGAAACGATGAAGCGCTACCTGACCATCGTTCTCGGTCTCTTGGCAACCGTCTATGTTGCCCACCAGGGGGTCGATCCTTTTCCAGTGCGACCGGCGGATCGTCGGGCTCAAGCCCGTGGACGATGAGGCATCTCCTCTCTCCCATCCACGCCGTCAACGAGGCAATCATCATGGCGTAGCGGCCGCGCCCTGACCCGAGGGTTGACAGTTGACAGGCGACCACCGAGCGTATTGCGATGAACGTTGGCCTCAGCCGGAATCGGCCTCGGCCCCAGGGGGCGCGAAAGGCAATCTCGTATCTCCCGATCGTTTCTGAAGAGAAGGAAGGCGGCCAAGGGCTGGGCGTAACCTGTCCACCCCGGGTATCGCTCGGCTTCCGAGAGAGAGGTGCCGGAGTCTGAAAGGGAGCCAACGGAGGCCGGGCCTGATGCGGAACCTTTTCGAGCGGCGCGTGCCGCAGGTGCTCGCGGTCTACGCTGGCGCTTCTTGGGCACTCGTCGAGTGCGCCGCGTTCATCGTTGCCGAGTTTCTCCTGTCGCCGTACCTGCCGAGAATCGTCATGTCGGCGCTTCTGCTTCTGTTTCCGAGTGTGGCGATGCTCGGGTGGTTTCACGGCCGCCCCGGCCGGGACGAGGTGCCGATGGCCGAGAAGATCGGGATTCCGGTGAACGTCGCGGTCGCGGCGGCGGTCCTCATCCTCTGGTTCCGGGAGGCCGACCTCGGGGCGCGGACGACGACGGCCGCGTTCGAGTTGGAAGGGGCAACAGTGGAACGCACCGTGGCGAAGCCGGAGTACCGGAAACGGACGGCACTGTCCCGTTTCCACGCCGGGCCGGGACTGGCGGAGGAGGAGCTTTGGCTCACCTACATGGCTCCGCTCGCGCTCGAGCTGGATCTGGCCGCGGACGACTTCTTCGAACCCGTCTCGCTCTCCGTGTTCAACGAGCGCCTTGCGGAGTACGGGCTTCAGCGTGGGGGCCCCATCCCGCTGGCGCTAAGACGCGCGGTGGCGGAACTGCTGCACGCGACGTTCATCGTCAGCGGTACCGTCGATCGGATGGAGGCCGGATATAGGGTGACTCTGGCACTCGACGACGCGGGCACCGGCACCCGCGTCAGCGAGACCGTGCACGAGGGAGCCGACCTTCTGGCGCTAGTCGATGAGATGTCGGAAACACTCGCCGAGGCACTCGACATTCCCGACCGGGACGGGATCGAAGATCTCCCGGTCCGGGATCGTCTGACCGAGGACGAAGGGGCCTTGGCGGCCTTCGGAAGGGCGTATGCGCTGCTTCTCTCCCATCCGGCGGACGTGGACGCCGCCCTGAACGGGCTGCGAGCCGCGACGGCGCTCGATCCGACTTTCGCCGTGGCTCAGTACGATCTGTCCGCGGTGTACGTGGACAACAACCGGCCGGAGGAAGCCGTCACCGCCCTGCGGGCCGCCCTGGACCACCTCTACCGGTTCCCGGAACGGCTGGGTTTCAAGGCCAGGGCCGACTACTACTTTCTGACGGAGCAGCCGGATCAAGGATGGGCCGTCATTGAAATGTGGGTCGCGCTCCATCCCGAGGACCCGGCCGCCCTCGAATACTACGCCCTCGGCCAGTCGATCCGGGGCGACTGGGACGGTCTGATCCAGACGCTCCAGACGCGATATCGGCTGAGTCCCGACAACCATGCGCTACTCAAGGAACTGGCGGAGGCTTACGAGAACCTCGGTGACGACGATCAGGCACTGGCCGCCCTCGAACAGTACGCGAGGCGGATTCCCGCGGACTACACCGGGCACCTGGATCTGGCCCGAATCCACACACGGCTCGGGGCGTACGGCGTCGCGCGCGAGCATCTCGAGCGGGCGATCATCGTCGATCCCCTCAACCCGGAGCCGGTCGCCGAACTCGCTTCGCTGGACCTCCACGCAGGCCGCTTCGACGCGGCGCGGGCTGCATATGAGCGTGCGTTGGAACTGGCCCGGACGCCCCGGCAGAAGGCTCAGGTGCTGGACGAACTGAAAGATTACTATAGGTTCCGGGGACGAATGGGGGACGCGATCCGGACTGCCCGGGCCTTGCTGGAAGAGGTGTCGGGGGTGTACACGCCACTCGAGATCGCCGAGTACCGGCTCGCCGACATCGGCATCTATCTCGAAGCGGAGCGGCAGGAGGATGCCGCCGTCCTTTTCGAGGCTCTGCGGTCCCAGCTTGACCTCGATGCGCCGGAGCACGACCCCTACTACGTCGCGCAGTGGCGGATTCGAATCGCGCTCGAAGCGGGGGAAAGGGCGGCCGCGCGGGCCACCTACCGCGCCGCGTCGGATTGGATCGAGACGTGGGGGGCCGACCGGTTCCGTCCGTCCCTGATCGCCGCCCTTGGACGGATCGAGGAGCTGGACGGCAACTACATTGCGGCTGAACGCCACTACCGGGATGCCCTGTCCCGGGATGACCGAACCCTCGAGTGGTATCGCTGGATCGGGGGCACGCTGCGAAAGGCGGGCCGCCTGGACGAGGCCGAGGCGGAACTGCGGGAGGCGCTTCGCCTCGTGCCTTCCGATCCGCACACCCACCTCGAGCTGGCCAAGGTGCTCGAAGCGAGCGGCGATACCGCGGGTGCCTTGGCGCACCTCGGGAGCGCGCTGTTGGCCTGGGAACCCGCGGACGAATCGTTCGCGCCCGCCCGCGAAGCCCGCGCGAAGCTCGCCGAACTCAGAGACTGATGCGCCTACGGGCGGAGCGGATTGGTCGGTCACGCCCCGTGCCAGAACGCCGTGTGTTGTCCTTCTACGCGGCGTTGGCCGCTCTACCGGCCAAGCGGGCCTGAGCCAGACTGCGGACAAACGTCCGTCACGCCTCGCGGGGCACCGCCCGGAACAGCGCCCACCGGGCCGTTGCCCGGCAAGCTCCCCAGGCTCTGGGTCGCCGACCACGTCACCGACCGGCGACGGACAGTGCTCTCTGCCGCGTCGGCGGTTGCCCGCCCTTTAGGATTCCCGCCAAAGGGTGCGTGTTCCCCGCCATCGCGACACGATGGAGTCAGGTACCGTCTTTGCGGCGAGGGCGGCAGATCGTGCAGTCCTGGTTCACTTAGACAATTCCTCCCCGTGATTCGCTCCCGCGGGAGTCTGCACAATACCGCCGATTTGCCGTCGGATGCGAGAGCAAGGCTGAAATCCGGCGCTGCCGTCAGTCGCTCCGCGTTATTCGGGTCCTCGGTGCAAAGCTGCTCAGCCGCCGGTCGCAAACCGCAGGGAGTTGATCACTTACCCGCACCTTTGACCCTCCGGCGGCGGCGCGCCATCGGTTACTTATGGCGGTAGGTGATCCTTCCCCGTGACAGGTCGTAGGGTGACAGCTCCACCTTGATCCGATCTCCCGCCAACACCCGGATGTAGTACTTCCTCATCTTGCCCGAGAGATAGGCCAGTATCACATGGCCATTCTCAAGTCTGACCCTGAAGTTCGCACTGGGAAGGACCTCGGTTACGGTCCCTTCCATCTCAATCGCGTCGTTTGCCAAGTATCCCTTCCCTCTGAACTGCTCCACGTGACCCGCCGGGCGGGTCGCCATCGGGGTCGGTTATCGCAAGACGTGCCGTGTTCCCCAAAGGCACTGTTGGTCGCTCCGGGTCCGCAGCACTGGTGCGAACTCTCGCCCGGACACTGTCCGAGCGCCGGTTCTTCGATCACGCGTCAGCGCCTCCGGCGGAGCCATGCGACGATCAGGGCCGCGACCAGCACGAGCAATCCGACCGCCGCCACAAACGTTGGAGTAACCGGACCCATTCACATCTGCCTTTTCATCTTACCGGTGAGGAAGTCCACGGCCTTGCCGTTCGGTGACGTTCTCGTAGAGTTCACCGTCAAGCTAATCGGGACCCAGGTCTGACAGCCAGGATTTCAAGTTCAAACGATTCGACACGAGTGATTTGTATGGGTATAGCCGCCGCCGATGGCTTCGCAATGTGCCGCGAATCAGTCTTACTGAGTCTGTTCTTCCGCTCTTTGAGCTCGTTCGTAATCGCAAGTCGAGGAAGCATCGTCTTCGGACAGGGCATGGTCAGTACCGCCTTAGTCCGTTGTTGGCAGGGAAGCCGTCACCGGCCCGGATCAGCGCGACCAGGGCGTCGTAGCTCGTGCCCTTGCGTCTCGTCAGGACCGCACCGTGGTAATCGGACAGCAGCCCGGTCGGCTTGCCGTCGTCGTTGAGACATGCCATGACCGTGTAGCGACCGCCACGGATCCGGAGTATCTTCCCGACCCGCTCACCGTGAAAGGTCACGTCGCACAGCCAGATGGCCATGGCTAAACTCACGGTGAACTTGCTCACGCGCGAGAACTCAAAGCCGGCCTGACGCTTCGGGAGAGCGGCGGGGGTCGCACCGTGCACCTGGGTCCCCTGGCCTATTCGGTCATCGAGGTGGCAGGCAGCAGGCATCCATACTGCTCCAAGGAGATTCTGCCTGAGCCAGGGGAAGGTTGCACCCCTTCCGTTTCCAGCCGGAGCCTGCGAATCATGTCGTCGATTGGGGAGATGCTCACCGGCTCGCCGGAGGCACGGACCACCCGCCACCAAGGAACGTCCTCCTCAAGATCGCCGAGTTTTGCCAAAGCGTTTCCTACCGCCTGCTGGGCACCCGGACGACCTGCAATTAGGGCTACGTCCGAATAGCTTGCGACTCTCCCCTTGGGAATCCGCTTCACGGCACTGTAGACCTGCTCCGCGAAACTCTTGGTCATTCTCTGTGTACCTTAGTCATGGGGAGACTCCGAGCAGGGTGTCCAAATCGCACTGCGTGGAACGGCATGGCACATTCTGACGCCTTGGGCGACCCGTCGCAATGAGACGTGCGGTTAGCCTCGCGCGTCCCGGCCCAGCGCCACCAGAGAGACGAAAGGACTTCATGGACGTTCTCGACCGTCTGAAGACACTTGCCGACAGTGCTACCCCCGGCGTGGCCGTTGCCTGCTCGCTGGCTTCGGCGTGCTCCAGCATTGGGCTGGCACCTTCGCCGCGATGTGTCGATCCCGCTGCGTTCAATGTGATCAGCGAGCATTCGAAGCGGAGCCCGCAGCTGGATTCAACGCCTCGTCATTCGCGGACGGCGGCGGGAGCTCGGACTCGGCAGCGTCGCCCTTGTCTCGCTGGCCGAGGCCCGCGAGAAGGCGCGGGCCAACCGGAAGCTGGCCCGCGAGGGCGGGGACCCGCTTGCGGACAAGCGCCCGGCGCAGGGAGTCCCGACCTTTGCGGAAGCGGCGGCCAAGGTCGTCGAGCAGCAGAAGGCCGGTTGGCGCAATCCGAAGTACCCGAGGGCGTGGCTGAGCAGCTTGGAGCGCTTCGCGTTCGGGCGCATCGGCAAGATGCCGGTCACCGAGGTCACGGGGGCGGACATCTACGAAGTGCTCGCCCCGATCTGGCATGTGAAGCCCCCCACCGCCCGGACATTGCGCCGACGGATGCGCGCCGTACTGGAGTGGGCCGTGGCGATGGAACTGCGGCCAGACAACCCTTGCGACCGCGTCGGGCGGGTGCTCGGTCCTCAGAACGACGTGGTGCGGCACATGAAGGCGCTGCCGCACCGCGAGGTCGCGGCGGCGCTTGAGAAGGTGCGGGCGTCCGATTCCCTGCCCGTTGTCAAGCTGGCCTTCGAGTTCCTAGTCCTGACGGCGGCTCGGTGGGGCGAGGTGCGGTGGGCCGTGTGGCCGGAGATGGACCACCGGGAGAGCGTGTGGACGGTCCCGGCCAAGCGCATGAAGGCGAATCGGAAGCACCGTGTGCCGCTGTGCGGGCGGGCGCTGGAGATCCTCGACGAGGCGCGGAGGCTGAACGACGAGAGTTCCATCGTCTTCGCGAGAGGGCACGGACGGGAGCTTGCCGAGAAGCAGGTTCGGCAGATGCTTGAGAGGCTGGGGATCGCGGCGGTTCCGCACGGGTTCCGGTCGTCGTTCCGGGACTGGGCGGCCGAGGAAACGGATCATCCAAGGGAGGTCGTCGAGGCGGCGCTGGCACACATCGTGAAGAACAAGGTGGAGGCCGCCTACATGCGATCCGACCTGTTCGAGCGTCGGCGGCGGCTCATGGATGAGTGGGCGGAGTATCTCGCGCGCTAGCGTCGGTGCTTGGCAGCGTTACGGTGGAACAGTTCAGCAGGAGCTTTTCAGCCCCACGGCGGCCAAATGCTTTGAAGTCAAGTGTCGGTCACCCCACTCCTTGGCCAGCCGGCAGGCCAGACGGAAGCGCGGCCAGTAGGTCTTTTCGTGCCTTCTGGATTCGTCGCGGCGGCGGTGCAGCGTCCGCTCGGCGACCTCCGGCCTGCCGCGGTACCTGCGCTGGTAGTCGTTTTGGCGCGCCTTGCGCCGCGCGATCACATCCGGCCGCCGCCGGTACTCGCGACGGTACTCCCGGTCGCGGGCCTGCACCTCGGGGCGCTTGCGGTATTCGTGCTGGTAATCCAGCCTCTGGGCTCGTGATCCGTGCGGCAACGGAACCTCCCTCAGGACATCGGAATCTGTCACAGGGCTCACCCGCGTGGTAGTGCTTCGGTCGGATGCGGTCCGGTGCGGGGCACCGGCGGGCGGCGGCTAATCCAACGACTGGGCAAAGTACCTCGCGGACCGACGAGCGGGCATCGAGACCTGACATGAACGTGCCACAGCATCCGCCCACGGCCTCGCAGACGGTTTCTAGGGGCATTTCGGGTATCCTACGGGCCCCAGGATCGCCAGAGAGCGAAGATCTCGGGTTCCCGAGGGGTAGGGGGGTAGGGTGGCATGCGGTCTCGCGGGAGGGAGCGCCGCCGTCGTCGCCAAGGGTGTTCCGGGCGATGCCCGGAGCGGAGGGGACGGCGGCTCCGCCGGGCTGGCTTGAACCACTGTTTCTGTGGACAAGCCAGCACACGCAACGTTCAACGTTGCGGCTGGCGAGGGGGCGCGCGCCTCCCCCTTCGATCCCCCCAAAAGCGCTCGCAGTCCGGCGAGTGCCGTCGTGCGACACTGGCAGCCCGATGCCAAGAGCCGGGCAGCTACTTGGCTCGCAGCGCGATGACCTGCGGGTACATCCCCCCGGCAACGATGCCGACCAGCGCATCGCGGGCCAGCGCAAACCGGGACAACGGCACGGGTAGCAGCACCGAATCCAGGTATTGGCCGGTAGTTGACTCGTAGCGATCGATTTCCCAGTGGTTGCCCGCAAGCACATACACGGTGTCACCTCGAATCGCCACGTCACGGGCCACGCGGTCCGGACGGCCTTCGCGATAGCTGACCCGGAACCCGTCCCTGCCGCCCCCCAAGCCTCCCGCTTCAACCTCCGGGAAGTCGGCATGGCGCACGTAGGGGTACGCCTCGGCCACACTGTCGTTGAAGACGAAGAAGCCGTTGCCCAAGCCAAACCCGAATACCCACCGCCGGCCACCGCTCGCGGACAGTGATCGGGCACCAGCGATATTGCCAACCGTCTGAAAAAAGGACATTGAGCGGAAGCCGTCCCAAGGGAAGGGTACGAGCCCCTCGATTTCGCCCTCTGCGGACACCCGCACCCACCGGTTGGCCGCGATCGTACCTGGTGGCGTAGACTCAAGGGTCGCGAGAGCGGTGCCGTACATCAGCGAGGAGAGTATGTAGTGACCGTCCCCCAGCGCCGCGACCGCATCCACGTTGATCGAGCCCTCCGGCAGCCCGACCTCTCGGAGCCAGCTTCCGTCCCCCGCCAGCCAGTGCAGCCTGCCGTTGCGGGAATCGGCAAGCACGACTTCTCCCTCGGCATTCACGTCCAAGTCCCTCACATGGTCGATTTCTCCCGGCCCTTCACCCCTGGTTCCCCACGACCAGGCGACGCCGCCGACACCCACCCTGTGAACCCGCCGACCAAACATATCAAGGACAGCAGCGTCACCGTCCGGAAACGCCGCCACGCGGTCGGCGTTGAGCATGATCGTATCGCCCGCCCCTCCGTACACCCACAGCGTATCGAAAGCCAAGCGTCTCGTGACCACCGTCCCCGCCGCTTCATCGAAGAGATTGACCGGGGTCGAGGGCACTCTGTCCACACCGCATCCCATCATGGCCAGGACCATCGTCGCGTTGAGAGCCGCGCGGGCTCCGAACGCATTGCGGGCAGGGCGCGAAAAGAAGGCGGTGCGGATGGGTCGTGTTCTCCTTCGCCGGTCGCAGAGTGAGTGTGGAACCACGACGAGAAGATAGCGGCTCATGCCCCCGTAGCCGCTAGTCGGAGTTCAAGCGTCATCCACGGAGTGAGGACCGACCAGGGGTTCGAAGGGGAGCACAGCATCCCCTCGGCTGCAACGCCGTCTCGACGGCGGCTCGACCGGCGTGCTGCACCGTCGTGGCCCGCCGGACCAAGGCCGATGGAGCGGGCGGCGACCTCGAATGGCTTTCGCCGCAGCTCCGTGAGGGGGCAGCCCGGGAAACAACGGGGCTGCGGCGTGTCCTGTCATAACCGAAGAATGAAGTTGAGGCTCAACCCCTGCAGGGGGTCATCGACGGTCTCGAAGCCGTAGTAGCTCAGGTGGTACAGTGGAAGGCTGACGCTGTACGCGGCTTCGCAACCGATCACCTTGGTCTCGGTGCGGTACAACTCCAAGCCGAACCCCCCCACCGCGCTCAGGTCTGCGATGCGTTCCTGGTCATAGGCGTAGCCGATCGCCAGCGCCGGACCCACGAAAACGTAGCCGGTCGCAGTGAGCATGGTCGTGTAGAGCACGGGCGCTTGCAGGGAGTGGATCGGGCAACAACCGCCTCCCCTTTGAACGTAGCGCAGGTCGACCCGGAGGTTGGGGTGCTCATCGAACCGCTGGAACGACACGCCGGCGTTGAGGCCGAGTCGTGATCCGAAGCGGGTGTTGAACCACCCTAAGGTGGGGCCTGCGTACCAGCCGACTTCCTGAGCCGAGGCCGGCAAGGTGGCGAGCACCGCCATGAAAAGGATCGGGATGGCTCTCATCGTGCTCGCTCTCCGGCCCTCAGCGGGATCTCAACGCCGATCCTGAGCACTCGATGTCCGGGTTCACTGCCGTGCGTGAAGCCGGTATCGCGCACCAGGCCATGGACGTACGCCACCTCTACACCGAAGGGGTAGTCTTCCGCTCGTGTGGCCAGGCCGATCACCTCGCCAATGTCGAGATAGTAGTCGTAGCTGGGTGCCGCGCCCACCAGAAGGTGAGTGTTCTTGGCGATCGTGTGCTTGTAGAGCACGGGCACCTCGATCGAGTGCACGCGTTCCCCGGTCGAGTTCAAGCGGTCCCCCCAGACCCGTCCTTTCTGGACGTAGAGGACACCGAGGCGAAGGTAGTCGCGCATATCGAACGACACGCCTCCATAGGCGCCAGCCATCGTGTTCTCCCATACGTGGCCGTGCATCGACGTGACGGTGACGCCCAGGTGAAGACGGCTCGTACGCTGTGCGGACACGGGTGCGGCGGCTAGTAGGGCCGCCAAGAGCACGGTGACAAGCAATGTCTTCATGGTTCGGCTATCCCTTCCCAGCCGCTGATGCTGTGGCTGTCCAACACCAGCCAGAGTGCCTCGGGCCGGGTGATTGCGCGCGGCCTCGTCGATCTCAATGCGATCTGGTGGCTCCACGGAGAGTAGCACTGCGGTAATGGAGTCATTCTCGTAAACCGCGACGCCTTTCTCCTCGTCGGAAGGGTGGCCAGACCCCTCCGCTTCACTATGATAACTTGAGGGGCGCCTCTGGCCGAGCGGGGCATCCGGTCTCGCCCCGCCGTCCGGTTTCCACGGTCCGGCTACGGCTTGCCAAATGGCATCCAACGGCTCTCCCCCGTTACAGGGCGCGTAAGCTCCCGGCCACCCGGCTGCGAAGGTGCCTCGAAGGCTCGAAGACAGGCACTTCACGGGGCGGAACCTCGACAGGCTCGCCGGTCTTGGGTTTGCGCCCCGTACGGGCCTTGCGGTGGCGCAGCGGGATACGCTCCGGCGATCGCCATGACGGCCGCATGGCCCTGCCCCCCATGGCGGGGCTGTACATGGAACCCCCATATCGTGTGGAGGGTGATGTCGTCGGACACCACTTCGCTGACGATGACACCGAAGATGGCGTCCTGCGATCTTGCTACGCACTCCATGAACTCGTTCAACCGCGCGGGCGCGTCACTGAAATTCAAACGGCATCTGTGGTCCTCGGGATAGGTGAGCCGAACAGACTCGTGGGTGACTTCCTCGGTCCGCGTCTCACGGTGACCTACCACAACCTCTATGGTCGCGTCGGGGTCACGACCGAACAGCCGGTTGATCCGCGTGATCGGCAACTTCCCGGCAGGGTAGGTTGCGCCGATCGCCAAGATGTCCTCGTAGGCACCGGGCTTCGGGCCGGAAGTCGCGCATCCTGCCAGTAGAAGGGCGGCTGCGACGGTGTGGGTACGTGTGATCCGCATGCCCATCGTGTCAGCCCTCTTTCTGGGCGCTTCGGTGCCGCGGACGCGAATCCGCGTCCGCCCGGAAGGATAGTCGAGTCGGTTGCGCTCCACAAAGCGGTCATCTGGAGCGGGTGGATCCCGGAAGGCGGTCGGCCGCCGCAGACGGCGACGGCTAGCGCGGTCGCCCTCTCTCGCCGGGCGGGTTTGCCCCGCCAGGGTGACGCGGCTGAGCCGCCATGACGGCGCACCTTCTGCGAAGCGTCACCGCCAGCGTCTTCCTCGCGGCAGCTTCACCGGCGGCCGCCGCCAAATGCCGGGGGTCTAAGGGGGGCGCAGCCACCCCCTTGCCAGCCTCCGTGTTCAACACGGAGTCGGCTGGCTTGAGACCGGTATCGGGCACAAGCCAGTCTTCGCCCTCCCGCGCTGGAGCGCGTGACGGACTCGTCCCCATTCGCTTGGTGCTTTGTCGCGCAGGCACCGATGAACCTGTACGATGAATGGGGAAGTGCCTTCCGATTTGGAGCCCCACCGAGGAGCGCCACTGGAAACGGAACTATTCCTCCTCCATGCCTTCCGTGCGCCACAGAGACTGAGGCTGAACCATGCGCAAGATCTTTTCTCGTTCCGCTATGCTCCCGCTCCTGCTCTGTTCTTGCGATGGGGCTCGGGATGCCGAACCCGCGACCATCGGCATCGATCCCGACCAGATGGCTTGGGAGTCTCCTCGGGGCGACTTGTGGGACATCGTCGATGTAGTGGAGACGGACAGCCTCGTTTGGGTGCTTACTACCGCCGATCCCCTCGTGCATGGATTCCGGCAGGGCGTCGAGGTCGTTGCGTTCGGACGGCATGGCGACGGTCCGAATGAGGTGCGGTCGGCACTGGCCCTGGTGGACGGGGGCGCCGTCGGTGAGATCACCCTCTGGGACGCGGCGGCGAGGTTGTATCGCACGTTCTCGGCGACCGGAACGCTCGTCTCGACCTGGGACGCGGGTCGATTGGGCACTGTTCGGGGGGACATCGATGTCGTGACCTTCGGAGACCCCCTGCGTGTCGCCACGGCCACGGAAGGTACTGTAAGGGCCGAGTATCGTGAGGCGGTGAATTCCGCTGCCGCTGTATGGAGTGGGAGATTGGCCCGGTTCGATGACGACGGGAGCGTCGAACACGTAGTCGATTTCATGGAACTCCGTGGCGCGCCGCACGAGGACCAGAGAGCCGGGACCATTCTCTCGGCCGTGCCCCTTTGGGACGTGTGTCCCGACGACCGAATTGCGCTGCTGGATCCGATTGCCCGGCACCTCTATCTGGTCGGGGCAAGCTGGGAGACACGAGACTCCTTGTTGGTGCCGTGGGAAGGCAAGCCGCTGACCCGCGATGACAGGCTGGCGTATCTGCGTGGCCAGATGGAAGCCGAGTTGCAGGGACGGCAAGTCGGCAGCGAAATCCAACCGATGCTGGAGCAAGCGGAGGCCGGAAGCCGGGATCAGTTCGCCCCGACAACCCCGCTCGGCGTCGATCTCCGGTGTGCCACGGGGCGGGTTTGGATTCAGGAATTCGACGGTGGATCTCATCCGCTTGGGCAGGGCCGCCGTTGGCGGACAATCGCCTTGGCAGCCGAAGAACCGAGATACTCGCGGGTGACCCTGCCCGGAGGATTCAGACCGTACAGGATATCGGACTCGCGAATGTTGGGAGTCGTGACCGACTCGCTGGGCTTGCAGAGGGTCGCCAGCATTCAGCTTCCGTCGGCTCTTCGATTCGGCCAAAGCCAATGACCATGCAAGCAGGCGTCAGCGTCCGGGGAGATCCTCAGCGGACCGGCACGTTCCCGTTCGGGAAGTGGGATGGGATGAGGGGACACCCGCATCATCGTCTACGTAAGTCGTTTATATAAAACCGTTAGATCTACTCTAGACATAGTGGTCACCATCACCGCCACAGCGCGCGACGGCTCGACGAAGACGCAGAGCTACCCGGTGACCACCCGGCTGGCACTCAATGCCAGGGTCACCGAGTGCCGTACCCACCCGACGGTGGATGGGCCTCGGCTCACTCTGAGGGCCTTTGGCGTGGCCAACATCGAGCTTGCTGACGTGACTGTGACCGCGTTCGTCGGACCGGCGCGACCCTTTTCCTGGTACTCGACCCATATGCCGAAGCACTCCCGCGCCGAGTGGTCGCTCGACATGGAGCAGTGGCCCCATAACGACCGGGCTGCGGTGCGTTGCACTGTGGTGGCTACGGAGTACACCATAGTCGGTTAGGGCGCTAGGAAGCTTGACTTCTCTTCAGGAGGCGTTCATGAACTTGAGTCTCAGAAGGTGCGCGATCCTGGTGTTGACCGTCCTCGCGGTCGCGTGTGGAGACGACTGTGCCTACGACTCGGGCCTGTTCGGCGAGTCCATGACGCCACCGCCGCCCCCGCTAGATGGCATATGGGAGGGGCGGGAAGCGCCGTTCACCACGAGGGACACGTACCCATGGTGGCAGTTCGATGTGGAGCATGATGGAAGCAGCGGCACCTTCGTGACCGATCGCTCTTTCCACCAAGGTCCCCACGGCGACACGACACGAGGGACGTTTCGTGGGTATCACTGTTTTCGCCGGGATGAAATCGATTGGCAGTTCGAGCTTCGGTACCGTGCGCGCACGATGCAGTGCACTCTCAACGGCAAGGTGTCGGGCGGAAACCGAATCGACGGACTGCTCGGCTGCGAATACGCCGATTCCGGCGGAAAGTACTGGAAGGCGCTGTACCTCATCCACCAGCGTGCGCGGAACTGAACCTTGGTGGGAGTTTCTGGAAAGCGGTATGCCTCGTGCATGAGGGTCGGCACCGACGTTTCCGGAAGCCACACCTCCATGTCGGGAAGTGCATGTCCGCCTCCATAGAGGGAAGACGCGGAGATCTTCAAGGGAAACCCCCGGCAGACAGACGACTGAGGCTCGGTATGGTGGCCGTGGCCCTCCTACTCGTGCAGGGGTGCGAACTCCTTGGGCCGAAAGTCTGTCCACCCTCGATAGACTATGCGATTCAGGTTACTGTACTGGATTCATCGACAGGTCAAGCTCCTGGTGTGGCCGCAGTCGGCGTCCTGATGGACGGTGCTTACGTAGAGACAATGGTTGGTATCGATGACTTGCTCACTGGTGGCCCGGGTCGTCCTGGCACCTACGATGTGGAGATCATTGCACCAGGATATGCTCTGTGGAGAGCGGACGGGATCGTCGCGAAGCCAGCAGAGTGCAGCCGGGTCGACGGCATCAAGCTGACGGCTCACCTTGTCCCTGTCCACACAGTATCGGAGGCGACCACCGACGGGGTTCCTGAGCGCGGAAAGGAACTGGGAGTCGCGCAGGTTACATCGACCGGCATCCTGACTCTCTCAGGGTCAGCGGACCACACGGAGAGCGCCAGCTACCAGGAATGGATAACGCGTTGGAAGTCCGGCGAACTGCCTCGACGAATAGAAGGGGTGGGTGGGGTTCGGATCCGCCGCTGGCTTCTCACACCCCATGAGACACCTCGCTAGCGTTCTGGTCGCCCTTCTGGCAGCGGTACCGCTGGCCGGCCAGCACGCCGTTGGGAAGCGTCCCGGTCCGGCCGTGGGGCTTTTGTCCGCCCCTGCCCTGCATTTCGCAAATGCCCGAAACGATGAATACGTTTCGTACATGAAGTGGTTTGTGGGCGGCGGTGCGGCCGCAGGCGCGTTCCTCACCGCAGCCCTCTGCGACCACAGCGCCGACGAGGACGGCGGGAACGGGAACCGCCAAGAGGAGAAGAACGGCGCCGGCATTTGCGGGAGAAGCATTGCGGGCTCGGCGCTCAACGGCGCGCTCCTCGGCGCGCTCAGCGGGTTCCTCGCCCACTACACCATCGAGAAGATGGCGTACTACTCCTTTTCGCCCGGCGTGGACCGGCCCGTGGACTTGGTGAAGTTTCGGGTGCCGATAGGGTTCGGGCGGTGAGAATGCCCTCCAAGAGCGACCAACGCCACATCTGCTTGCCACGGTCAGCGACCGAGGATGCTGGCCCTACTATACGAAGTCTGGCAGCGCCGAAGCGGAGATTGATCGAGAACCATCCGCGAAACCTGGAAGCAGGACACAGCCGAGTAATCGGATCATGGACAAACTCGCTATCCTGATCGTGGCGAGCCTGTTCGGAGCGGCGGCTTCGCCCACCGTCACCCAGGTCGGCCTCAACGCTGGCGCCAACAGCTCGCGCTTCGCTACCGAGGACCCCAGCATTGGCGTGACGGTAGGCGTCTCGGCGACATCCGCCTGGGGCTTCCGTCTCGGCGTCTCCTACGCGCGCAGAGGCTATGAAGACAGTGCCTGCCTCGACCCGCCCGAAATCAGCATTGAGCCCGGAGAGATCCCGCCATGCTTCTACAACTCACGACGTTTCCACAGGAGCCAGCACTACATCGACGCGCAGTTGCTGTGGATGGGGGACATCCTGTTGAACGACCGGCTCACCCTGCGTCTTGGGGGCGGCGGGATCTTCGGGTTAGCCGCCGGTTGCTATGAGACTTCGCTCGACGACACGCCAGCGCAAGAGTGCAGAACGCGCGACGAGGACTTCATCGCGGGTGTGGGCGCGGGCGCGGGCTTGGATATCCCGATGTCGCCGCAGTGGGACCTCACACTGGATCTCCAGTACGGGCATGAACTGACCAGTGAATCCTACAGTGAGATTGAGTTCGGCGGTTATCGCATGACGTCCCTGCTCGTCGGCGTAGCCTACCTGAGGTAGACCATGATGTGCATGACCTTCGATTGGGGGCGTTGACGTGTGCCGTCGGGCTTTGGCGGGTCTGGCGATCTGCGGATCCTTGGTGGTTGGAGCAGGGTGCGATTGGGGTCCGTTCGATGTGTCGCCTGAGCCGGTTGTCGTGACCGTGACGGGCCACGAGTTTCAGGTTGGCGAGGACTACATCCACGACCATGGCGCATTGCGCCCTTTCCTGGGCCTTGACACGGCAGGTTGCGGGCGTGGCGCCGGCGGCCTCGACGCGGTAGTTGCCTTTGCGGACGTTCGGATCAGTCCAGACGCCATCGGCGTCGGTCACTCCTTCCCGCTTGACCTGATCGGCGTCCCACCTCGCCACGGCGATGCCGGCGAGGGGCTGGAGGTCCTGATCGGTGACCAGCACTGTCGGCGACGCCATGAGGATATGAAGCACCCCACCCCCGCGCAAGTATACACGGGTCGGCTTCTGTCTCGCTGACGAGCGGATTCCAACCCGGTCAGTCAGTCAGTCGGCCCCGCGTTCAGGCTTTGCCGTTGAACAAGACTCAGTCTGGCAAGAATCGCGGCCCGAGTGTACCTTTCGGCCTGCCGCTCACCTCGCGGTCCTGCACATGGCTCACGACCAATGACGGTCGTCAGCCAGCTCCCGCGGACGCGGCTTGTGGATCGCCGGAACCTCCATGCGTGAGGTGGTGCCCACGCCCTGAAGAATCCCGGCGCGGCGCTCCGGTAGGTCGGATCGCCGATTCGCCGCCGACATGGCGTCCCGAGATGTACGCGAGGTGAGCTTCGGAGGCCTTCAGCGAAGTGGGTGGTGCGGGCGCGGGAGTCCCGCCATTCAAGGCCGCTTTTCCCGCTTTCGGGGCACGGTCCAGCAGGGTCCAGTCCAACGGCAGGAAGCGCAGATCGTGCAGTCCTGATTAGACTTACGTGATCTCCTGCCGTGATTCAGCCCTTAGATGATCCGCTGTCCCGGCGCGATTGGGACAGGTTCATACGGGAGCGGCGGGCGGGCAGGATTGGTCCCAGTGGAAGGCCCGTGGGCAACCGCACCATCGAATGGGACC
>Ga0209543_1001208_pt1 | contig 25104 bp, 27 predicted proteins | sample MesohylFT_FD_187296 | JGI IMG/M metagenome (GOLD analysis project Ga0209543, IMG submission 187296) | Host-associated microbial community of the marine sponge Aplysina aerophoba from Gulf of Piran - sponge mesohyl, lysed by freeze-thaw... | ecosystem: Host-associated > Porifera > Sponge >...
GTATTCACCGGAGTTGAACCCCATTGAGAAGGACTTCGCCAACATTAAGCGACGCTATCAATACAGCCCTGAAACATCCATTGATCAAATCATAAAACTGTATAACTAATTATTGACTCTACTATAAAAGCTGGATGGTTGAAACAACAGCAAACGGTGCCGTGAATGTATGCATCCTTTATGGTGTTTTACCGGCATCAATCTATGCCGCGGGGAATGTCCAGTCTGATGGATCTGTAGCAGAAAACTGGATCGAAACAACCGATGGTGATACGATTCTGAATCATGCAGATTACTTGGGATATTACAGTTCAGATGGCACACCAAATAACAAAGCACCTCTACAAAACCTTATGGATCTCCCACATGTTGATATAAATGTTGAGGAAATTGAGAACCTTAATATGCTGGTCACAGGAGATGGAAAAATGGTAGCACCAAGTTTAGTCAATTTTAAATCTAACAGACCCTTTCCATTGGAGCAACTCAAAGCTGAGTGGTACGCTGAAAAAATATATGCAAGTGATACGGGTAGTATTGAAGCGACATTAGCAGATCCAATTATTCTTCGGAATGGAATTCATGGTAGATTGGCGATGGTCTACCAAACACATCATGGAGATAATCCGAAAGGGCAGGTTGCAGCGGAGATAATCATTAACTATCTTTTAGCTAAATAGAATTAAACAGATAGAACGTTTAAGACACTCATCTGTGGTGGCTTGTCATCAAACCATTTCAGCGACAATGCCGAAGTCTTTCGCTTCCGCCTCTGCAAGTACCACAGATGCAGCAACAGCATCTTGCACCGCCACACCTACCGATTGAAAACGTGATTTCCTTCTCTAACTGGCATCTGGACTTGTCTCCGTTGGCAACTTCACCGACGCTTCTGACACATTCTATTGAGCACGCAAGGCTTTAAGCTTGATGCGAAAAGTCTGCATATCATTGATTCTTGCTGCCCCGATGGCACTAATGACACGGTCATAAGCGATTGCCCCTGCCCCTCCAACAAACAGCGGAATATGCTCTTGGATTCCGCGTCGAAGTTTTCGCAATTCATTTGCCAAGTGTTGGTCATCTGTCGGATAAATGATACTCACCCCAATTGCCTTTGCGGCATTTTGCACTGCACACCCAACAATTTCTTCAGCTGGCAGGTTAGGACCGAGATAGGTGACTTGCCACCCTTCTGAAGCCGCAGCCGTCCCTGCAATTAACGCGCCGATTTCGTGGAGTTGACCCCGCGGGGTTGCGACCACTAAGTTTGGCATTGAGGGGGATATATCAAATCCTTGCCAAATATTGCCCAACAGTGTCCGGACAACTGCTGTGGCAAGATGTTCATGTGCAATGCGCAAAGTTCCTGCCCTCCACTGTTCACCAATTTCTCGCATCAGCGGTGCGACCAACTTTTCGAGAAAAACAGGCTGGCTAAAGGCGACTGATGCAGCAAAGAGGGTCGACTCGAGTGTTCGCGCCTCAAACTGCTTAACCGCTGCGATGCACGAAGCGATGTAAAAACGAAGGGATGTTTCTTGTGAAACATCCTCTTTCGCGATGGCAGAGGACTGCGCAATCATTCCCTCCGTTCCAATGAGTTCCAGAAGTTCTTCGATCGGCAGGTTTGCTATTCGTCCAATACTATGCCCCGCCTCAGTCGCCAGACGAAGCAAGGTAAGTCGCGATATATCCGCATCGGAATAGAGACGACGATTCGTTTCGGTTCGCAGCGGTGTGACTACGTTGTATCGCTTTTCCCATGCCCGAATCGTAAATTGTGTTAACCCTGTCTGAATGGCAACGGTTTTTATGCCATGTTTCTGTTCATCCGTCATCAATCTTTTCCTCTGTTATCTTTTCCGTTGTTTTCCATTATTGGAAGTTCAATGTTTCTTCAGTGACACTGCATCAACATTGAGAGGTATATTAAAATATAATTTAAATTGAATCCCTCTACACGAATTCACCCAGCAATTGTAAACCGAATCGTAAATGCTCACGTTTCCACATCTAAACCTTACAATTTAATATAACATTATGTATATTATTTGTCAATAAATTCGTCAAAAATTATATCCGCCTAAATTTCAGAATTAAACGCAGAAAACCTCGGTATTCTTTTGAATTATCTACTTTCAGTGAATACTATGTGAGCAATCTGATCCTATCTCACGACATAATTTCTATACAAAATATGAGTTGTGTTGAAAATTGTATAAATTATTTATTGACAAAATATAGACAATATGTAATAATACTATATATAGTGATTCATGCCCCAATTTAACCTGGAAAATCATACCCATCTGGGTTGAAGGCAGATTGGTTTATGAAGCATAACCGATGAAAGGAAACAAGACATAAATGATGCAAGAACATGTAATACTCGTCGACCCGATGGGAAGAGAAATCGGCACTCAGGAAAAGATGCAAGCACATCGTGATGGTAAATTACACAGTGCATTTTCGATTTTTGTCTTTAACACCATAGGCGAATTGTTGCTTCAGAAGCGAGCGCAGACTAAGTATCATTCCGGTGGACTGTGGACGAATACGTGCTGCAGTCATCCACGTCCGGGTGAAAGTTATCATCGCGCGGCGAGACGACGACTCAACGAGGAAATGGGATTCGACTGTGAATTGACTGGACTCTTCAGTTTTATTTATCACACCCAACTCAACAATAGCCTATTTGAGCACGAACTTGATCATGTCTTTGTTGGATATTATGATAGTCAACCGACTCCAAATCCTGACGAAGTTGACGATTGGAAGTGGGTTAACGTCCTTACGTTGAGGCAAGACGTTCGAGAGAACCCTCAGAGTTATACACACTGGTTCAAATTGATACTCGACCGTGTTGTTGAAGAATATCAACAGGTGGGTTTTCACAATGAAACTTAATCGATTCATACGTATAAATTTAGCATTGATTCTACTTTTCTCGTTTTGGGGGAATGAGGTTGCGGCTGGTGCGTCGGTAGAAGAAACACTGGAAGTCGCACGAAAGCAATTCTATACCGCAGTTGAGGATGAGGAGCACATTGAACCGACAATTAAACTTCTTGAACGGATTGCGCGAATAGAGCCGAGCTATGCTGGACGGACGCAAGTTTACATTGGGGCACTTGTTGCCCTTAAAGGCAAGCACGCATTCCTACCCCACACGAAGTTCAAGTGGGCAAAGCGCGGTTTAGCAATTATGGATGGCAGCTTGCAGAAAAATCCGAACGACATTGAAGCTTTGTTCATTCACGGTACGACCTGCTACTACCTCCCATTCTTTTTTAGGCGTGGTGATGATGCACAGCGCGATTTCAGAAAAATTATTAAATTGATGCCACAGCAGATGGATACTTATCACCCGAAGTTAATCACAAATGTCGTTGTGTTCCTACTTGAAAATGCGAAACTGACGGATGACGAGAAAATATATCTCCAAACGTTGAAAGATAGGCTACACAGTAGCTTCGAGTGGCGCGTCAATGAAATTTGAATACCTCTTGTTTAATCTCATTGTGATTGTTGGACCGGTAGTATCCCAATTCAACCGCCAAATTAAGCATATATCATATTGGCGATTAAAATTGCTCACGAATGCAATCGTCATGATTCCGTATATTATATGGGATGTGCTTGTCACCGGTTCGCATTGGTGGTTCAACGAGGCGCATACGCTTGATTTTCGACTGTTAGGTTTGCCGATTGAGGAATGGCTCTTCTTTCTCACAGTTCCGTTTGGGTGCTTGTTAGTATGGGAAACACTGCCCGATGCGAAACTATCAACGCGACTTCAAACCCTTCGGCATGTCAGAACAGCTTTATACACGGCACTGCCGGTGGGTATATGGGTTTTCAGTACAGGTAAGCAGTACACAGGATTGGTTCTGTTTTGTGTTGGGCTTGTTGGATTGGCGGATACGTTGTTAGGAACCGAGCTGCTTATGCAACTGAAGACTTATGTCTACTTAGCAATTGTTTCTATTTTGATTTTGATATTCAACGGTTATCTTACGGCGCGTCCTGTGGTTTTATATGGCGAGGCGTATCAGATTGGCTACAGGGTTTTGACGATTCCCATTGAGGATTTCGGATATGGATTCACACTGATGCTCTTTAACGCGATGCTCTACGAAAAAGTTTTTAATTTTACCTTGCGGAGAAACAACGAGTGTTAGGAATGTTGCGTGCGTTTCTCAAATCTGAAGAAAGGGAAACGCCCTATCAAAAACCCTACGCCGATGTTGCAGGCTGCTATCTTGGGTAAACTAAAGCGCGTAGCCCGTAATGTAACGGAGGGCGGTTTTACATCGAGGCGCGTTATTTACTTAACCGCCCTGAACGAACCGATAGGAATAATTAAAAATATGGAAAATAAAACAGTAGCGGTCATTGGTGGTGGACTTGGTGCGCTGAGTGGTGCGATTCGCCTCGCACGACTGGGGTTTTCCGTCCAACTATTTGAGAAGAATCCGAAGATCGGCGGTAAGGTGAACGAAGTGATTTTGGAGGATTATCGGTTTGACACCGGGGCATCGCTGTTGACAATGCCATCTGTCATCGACGAATTGTTTGATTTCGCTGGCTTCAAGCGGTCAGATTATCTCGACTTTATACCGATTGACCCAATATGCCGATACTTTTTTCCAGATGGTTCAACCATGGATGCGAGTGCGGATAAGGCAAAGATGAGAACTGCTATCAAGCAGTTGTCGCCGAATGATGTGGAAGCGTATGAGCGTTTCTTGAAATACGCGGAACGTATTCACGACCTAACAGCCGAAATCTTTATGTTTACCCCGATCCATGAGTTGAGAAAACTCATGCGACCTCGGCATTTTCGAACACTGGTCAGGCTTCATCAAATTGACCCGTTTCGGACGATTCATCAGAGTGTATCACGCTTTTTCTCAGATCCGCGCCTCGTCCAACTTTTCGACCGTTATGCGACCTACAACGGCTCAGACCCGTTCCAAGCTCCTGCGACCCTTAATATAATTCCGTATATTGAATACGGATTGGGCGGGTATTATATCAAAGGCGGCATATACCGCTTGGTTGATGCATTGAAGACGGTAGCATGTGCGTTAGGTGTTCAGATTCATACATCGGCGACAGTCGAAAAAATCTGCCACGATGGTAAACGGGTGAGTGGGGTACGAGTTAATGGTGAGAAAATTGAGGCGAATTACGTACTCTGTGGCACGGATGCAGTCGTAGCACATGACAAATTGATTGATGGACATCAGATTCGGCAAAAAAGACTCAATCAATTGGAACCGTCATTGTCTGGAATGGTATTCCTGTGGGGTGTTAGAGCGAGACATCCAGAGTTAGCACACCATAACATTATCTTTTCCAGCGACTACGATGCGGAATTCGATCAGATCTTCAGAGATAGGCAAGTACCGGATGAACCGACGATTTACATTGCCATAACCAGTAAAGCGGATGAGGCGCATGCCCCAAATGATGGCGAAAATTGGTTTGTGTTGCTGAACATGCCGTATTTGGTCCCCGGGCAGATATGGGAGCAGGAAAAAATTCGGATGCGAAAGGTTGTTCAGGATAGATTAAAGCAGCTGGGTTTCGACATCGCAGATCAGATTGAGGTGGAGCAGATCTACACACCAGAGGATTTCTCTAAACTTTACGCCAGCAATCAGGGAAGTATCTACGGTGTATCGTCGAATAGCAAAACTACTGCGTTCAGGCGGCTACCGAATCGGAGTCGTCTCCTTGATGGACTTTACTTCGCAGGGGGTTCAGTGCATCCGGGGGGCGGAATTCCGTTGGTAATATTGTCTGGGAAAATGACGGCGACATTAATTGCTGAAAACAGTTTTTAATTTTACCGTGCGGTTCGGTCAGGTGGGCTTGATACATAGAGTGCCTCTCCGTATATCTAAGGGAAACACCCAAGCAAAAACACCTCCACTTCGTTACGGACTACAATTGAGAAAATCATCAAAATCAGCAGCCTGCAACAACGGCGCAGGCGACTCAACAGCGAGAGACCTCAAGTTACAAATATCGTCGTTACTCCGCAAGGAATAGTTAAAAATATGAAGCGCAAAATTGTCATCATCGGCTCAGGGTTCGGCGGACTTGCGGCAGCGATTCGACTGCAAGCCAAAGGCATGCGAGTCACACTTCTGGAAAAGAATGCGAAAGTTGGGGGTCATGCTTATCAACTGGTTAAGGAGGGCTACACCTTCGACATGGGACCGTCGATTATCACCGCGCCTGACTTGATTCAACGTGTATTTGCGTGTGGTGGCACACGGATGGAAGATTACCTTGATTTGGTGAAACTTGACCCATTTTATCGTATCTATTTCCATCACGGTACATCTCTCGATTACACAGATGACAGCGAACAGATGAAACAGCAGATGGCACAGTTCAGCACAACGGATGCCGATAACTACGATCGTTTCATGGCGCATACCCATCAACTTTACGATGCTGTCATCACGGACGGGTTAGGCGCGACTGCATTTGACTTGCCCACGATGCTCAATTTTCTGCCGCGTGCGTTACGGCTTCAAGCCTTGATGCCTGCCTACGACTTCGTTAAGAAGTATTTTGAGGATCCGCGGCACCGTTTCATCTTCTCATTCCATCCGTTGTTTATAGGGGGCAATCCGTTCCGAGCACCAGCGGTTTACCTGATGATCCCGTATCTTGAAAAAACTGGAGGGGTGTGGTTCTGCAAAGGCGGTATGTACAACCTCGTTCAGGCATTAGAGAGCGTATTCAAAAAACTCGGCGGTATCGTCGAGGCTCATACAGAGGTTGAACAGATCGTTGTTGAAAATGGATGCGCAAAGGGAGTTATTGCAAACGAACAATTTTACGAAGCTGATGGTGTTATTTCAAATGCCGATCTCGTACATACCTACGGAACACTTGTTAAATCCGAACATCGTAGGAAATGGTCTGACAAGAAACTTAGAAAGACGCAATATTCGATGAGTGCCTTCCTGCTCTATCTCGGTGTCCGTAAAAAATACCCGCAACTCAAGCACCACACACTCATTTTGTCCGAAAGATACAAAGGATTGGTAACCGATATTTTTGACAATAAGATTCTTCCGAACGATTTTTCAATGTATCTCCATATTCCATCGCAAACCGATCCCTCAATGGCACCGGAAGGCTGTGAGAGCATGTACGTCCTGATTCCTGTGCCGAATTTGGAGAGCGGTGTCAACTGGGAGAAAGCGAAGGAGTCATATACGAATAAAGTGCTGACTTTCTTGGAAAATGACTTTGGACTGACAGACCTAAAGCGTTCCATTGAAGTGCTCGAAACGTTTACGCCTTCAGATTTCAGACGGGAACGGAACAACCATCTCGGCAGCGCATGGGGTGTTGAACCAAAGCTGACACAGACAGCATATTTTCGACCGCATAACCGAAGTGAAGATATACAAAAACTCTACTTTGTCGGCGCGAGTACGCATCCCGGAGCAGGCGTCCCGGGTGTCCTGCTGACAGCAGAAACAACGATAAAACTTGTCGTCAAGGATTTGATTGAGGAGGGCTCATCATGAAAAAATTCTGGAAAGCAGAAGAGAATCGGGTTGCCTTTGAGTATGCTCGCAGGATAACTGCCCATTATTCAAAAAGTTTTTACTTCTCAGCAAAGATGCTGCCCAAAGAACAACGTTGGGCAACTTATGCGTTATACGGTTTCTGTCGACACTGCGACAATCTGATTGATACGCCGCGTCAACGGACTGAAACAGAAATCGTTAGAGAGATACAACTCTTGACAGAAGAATTACAGGTTGCTTACAATACAGGTGAGTCTCAACATCCAATTATTCGTGCATTCATTCTCGTTGCCAAGAGCTATGGTATCCCTATTGAATATCCGCTCGATTTGCTCAAGGGGGTCGCCATGGATGTCCAGCAGACGCGGTATAAAACGATTGATGAACTCTCTCTTTTCTGTTATCGGGTCGCGGCTGTCGTTGGACTGATGATGACCCATGTCCTCGGCTATAAGGACGAACGCGCCTTTGGTTATGCCAAGCAACTCGGCATTGCCATGCAACTCACCAATATCCTGCGGGACATCAAGGAGGATAAGGATATGGGACGCATCTATTTGCCACAAAAGGATTTGGTGAGATTCGGTGTCTTGGAGCAAGACATCTTAGAAGAAAAAGTGACACCTCAATTGAAAGAACTGATGAAATTTCAAATTGAACGCGCAGATCACTATTACACCGAAGCCATGCCTGGTATCTCTTTACTCGAAACAGAATCACAGTACGCGATCTATTCGGCTGCTAAAATTTACCGCGGGATCTTAAGAAAGATTGAAGAGCACAACTATAACCCATTCTTAAGTCGAGTCTTTGTGCCGTCGAGTCAGAAAATCGGGATTCTGTTACACGAAGGACTTCGGGCAAAATTTCTATCGGCACAGGAGAAACTATTTCCAGTCCACTCAGGGATAATCAACAAATGATTCGGGCACAGCACCGTTTTTGGGCGGACATCATCTTTCAACCGTATCTGACTTGGTTGTTCAAACGGAACTTCCACGAGATTCAGTTGTTAGGGACACCACCGAAAATACCTGACGATCTACCAGTGCTACTCCTACCAAACCACAGTACATGGTGGGACGGGTTCTTCGTTTATCTGCTCAACAAAAAGATTTTTCGTCGGACTACCTATCTGATGATGTTAGAAAAGCAGCTATCGAAATACAAATTCTTCGCAAAAATAGGTGCTTATTCAATTGAACCGGAGAATCGACGGAACATTATTGAATCCCTTGAATATACTGTGGAATTATTGAATCAAGAGATACCGCTTGTCTCCGTTTTTCCGCAAGGACAACTATTGCCGTGGCATACGCGACCTCTTGGATACAAACGCGGTGTTGAATGGATTTTACGGAAATACGGAAAACCTGTCGCTGTGCTTCCGTTGGCAATTCGCACAGAGTTTCTCGGCGAAAAGCGTCCAAGTGTATTCTTCTTGTTCGGTGCTGTCCATTTATTTGATGCGGGGACATTCCAAGGGGTGGATTGGCTCGAACAGACTGAAAGCGAACTGTTAGATGATCTCGCTTTTCGGATTCTTCATGAAGAAAAGGGACAAAATCTGCTGGATTGAAAGGTTGGTATTGCTTTGTTTATCCTGATGCTTATTTCGATGGTTCTATTGACAGTTATTCTAACAGTCACATTGTTTAATGCTGCGACTGCACCGATGCTAAAAAAAACGTTTGGTCTCCAGAGCTATCCACGCGTTTCGGTGTTGATCCCGGCGCGCAATGAAGAAACCAACGTTGGTGCTTGTATTGAAGGATTCCTGTCTCAAAGCTATGGCAACTTGGAGGTTCACGTTCTTAATGACCAATCGACGGATCGCACGGGTGCGATTATCGAAAAATTCGGTGAACAGTATCCTGAAGTTCAGGCGATTCACGGTAAACCATTGCCAGTGGGATGGCATGGAAAAAACTGGGCATGTCATCAATTGAGCCAACATGCGGATGGGGAGATACTCATTTTCACGGATGCGGATAACCGTCCGGCACCAAACGCGATTGCGAATACTGTTGCCTACATGCAGAAGTTAGAGCTTGGATTCTTCTCGGCGTTTCCAGAGAAAGTGACAGGGACCTTGGCAGAAAAACTCGTCGTGCCAGTGGTAGATATGTTCGTTTACGCTGGACTTCCATTATGGCTTACTTACTTCAGTCGTTTCCCGTCGCTTGCGGCGGCGAGCGGTCTCTGGATCGCATTCACTCGCGAAGCGTATCAGTTGATTGGTGGGCATCAAGCGGTATCAAATCAGATTGTTGAAGACGTTGAACTCAGCCGATTGGCAAAAAAGCAGGGTATCAAAATCTTGACATCGGCGGGAACGCGCGTGGTATCTTGCAGGATGTATCATTCGTTCAAGGAGGTCTGGGACGGATTTTCCAAAAACCTTTTTGGACTGGTCGGCTACAAAATGACACCGTTTTTTATTTTAATTCTCGGTCTGTTTACAATGTGCGTGCTGCCCTACATCGCTGTCTGGTTTGCGCCGCTTAGAGGACTGGCAATCGTTGTTATCGTTATGAATGTCGTTATGCGGATGGTGCTGGCACTTAAATATAGACACCCCTTCTTTACCAGTGTAATTCTACATCCGTTTGGCGTTCTATTGACCCTGTTGATTGGTATCAATTCATTCTGTCAAGTTAGAAGTGGTCGCCTGCAGTGGAAGGGACGGCAGATTGACTTGAAAATAGCGGTCAGCAGTCAGCAATCGGCGGATGCGAAAAAACTAAACAGGAAACCCAGTTAGATGACGAAAACGAAGCCTGCAACAACGGCGCAGGCGACTCTTGAGAAAAGAACTTCAAATAAAAAACTCACTGGACGACTCCGCAAGGCAAAATTAAAATATAAAATAGGGGCACTTTATCTACTTTTAGGTGCGGGTGGATTGTGGCATGTACTCGGTGTGTTGCAAGAAGTCATGCGAGTTCTTGCTTCACCCATCATGTTCGGTTTGGGCGTATGGTTATTTTGGGAATGCTGGCGGGTATATCCACGGAATGAACGACTGAAATTTATCATCGTAAGTGTCGGAATTGCTGTCGTGAGTCTTGGGATTGAATGGCTCGGTGTTCGGACGGGACAGATTTTCGGTTCATACCTGTATGGACAAACCTTACAGCCGTCGATCGGTGGTGTCCCCATCAGCATTGGGTCTGCTTGGTTTGTGATGCTCATCGCTTCGACCGCTGTTGCTCAGACAATAGCACCGAAATTCTTAGCAGAAGGGTTTCGTTTCAAAATAGCGTTCTTAGCGGCTTTGTTAATGGTCTGCTTCGACCTGCTTATGGAACCGGCGGCAGTGAAATTGGATTATTGGACATGGATGAGCGACCCTATCCCCTTACGGAACTATTTAGCGTGGTTCGGATTGAGTTTCATCTTTGCGATGGTAGGTTTTCAAATTGGCGTGTTTCGTCAACAGTTACCTCGAATTGCTTTTCACTGCTATTTTGCGCAACTTCTATATTTTGGATTGGTTAATCTAAGTGGCTCATGAAATCGACAAATAAGGGCTTATTCATTGCGTCAGGAATTATCGGTTTATGGGGAGCGAGTCTTTCAATTCTCCTCACACTTGATGTTCGTCGCGCTCACCTTGTGGTGCTGCCTTTGGGCATACTTTGTCAGACATTTCTGTACACGGGTCTGTTCATCACAGCGCACGACGCGATGCACGGTTCAATTTGTCCTACGCATCCGCGGATCAACAATGTAATGGGAGCACTCGCTGTCAGGTTATATGCCCTGTTTTCATATCGTAAATTACAGAAGAAACATTGGGAACATCACCGCACACCCGCCAGTGATACAGATCCGGATTTCCACGATGGAAAGCACAGCGGATTTTTGACGTGGTATCTTCATTTTATGAAGGAATACCTGAGTTGGAAGCAGATAGTTGGCATGGCGATTGTATTTCAAATCATGGAGTATATTTTGGCGATCTCCACTGCGAATCTTATACTGTTCTGGGTTTCTCCTGCGCTCCTTAGCACGCTCCAATTATTTTATTTTGGGACATACCTGCCCCATCGAACGCCAGAAACAGGATATGATAACCCGCATCGAGCCAAAAGTAATGCCTATTCAACGTTCTGGTCGTTTATCACCTGTTATCACTTCGGTTATCACTGGGAACACCATGAGTATCCATACATTCCGTGGTGGCACCTGCCGGTCATACGTAGAACAAGGACGCAGCCTCAATGAACCCTATACTCCCAGTTGTTGGAACATTTACGGTATTGACACTGCTGTGGCTGTTCTTTAGACCACCGTTCGGAAAGAATGTCGTTCGCCTGAACACGGATCAGCGGGTTGTCGCGCTCACTTACGACGATGGACCGAATCCGCCCTATACGGATCACTTGCTTGATGTCCTTGCGAAACACGATGTCAAAGCTACATTTTTCATGATCGGAAATCGGATTGAAAGGCACCCCGATACGGTAAATCGGGTTATTGCTGAGGGACATCAGATTGGCAATCACACCTATAGCCATCCGTTGTTGGGTTTCCTGCCGCCACCCTATGTCCAACGGGAAATTGAACGCACAGACGACCTGCTTCAACAGTTTAACATTACGAATGAAGTTGTGTTCCGCGCACCAATGTTGACGCGGTTTCTGCCGGTAGCATGGGTGCTCGCGAAAGGGAATCGAACGCATATCAGCTGCAATGTGTGGAGTTGGGATTGGACGAAACAGAATCCCGATAAAATCACTGAAACGGTATTGAAGAAGACAAGCCCCGGTTCGATTATCGTTCTACATGATGGGAAAGCAGAGAATAAAGAGGCAGACCGTTCAGGGACGATTGAAGCAACAGACAAAATCATCACGGCACTTAAACGGGATGGATACCAGTTTGTACGATTGTCGGATTGCCTCGCAGTGAGAGTAATCAGTGATTAGTCCGTCGCTTCCACAGAAATTTTTGCAGAAAAGGCATTTATGTTCCCTTTCTTACTCGACCAGTCCCCAGTGGCTCCGAGTTTAAAGACAGTGCCTTGCTCAAAACGGTAGCTCATTTTTTCTGATTTACCGGGTTTGATGACCCATGCGGAGACGAGTGCCTCCTCAGGTATACCTTCTGCGGGGAGTTCAGTATCGCTGTCGAAAAGATCAAACGAACCCGAAGCGTCTGCATTTCCGACCTGAAGCTTAATATTTAATGTACCACCGTCTTTATACGCCGTTGTATCAATATTGACAATAGTGTAATCCTGATACCCTTTTCCCGGTGCGCGAAAATTGAGCATGACTTCTTGCTCACACTTTTCATCATTGAGTGCAACGCTTACCTCGCTTAATGGAGCTTGTGAGGTATCCTTACTGAGTCCAGTAGGTCTATCTTCTAAGGATTCCACCTGAATCTTTGCGTGAAAAGCGTTTATGTCTCCTATCTCATTCCATTGATCTCCAGTCGCACACAATTTAAAGCGTTGACCCTGATTGAACTGATAGGTAATTCGTCCGACTTCACCGGGAAATATCCCTCTGATTTTGGTAAGTGCGTCAAGTGCCTTCTCATATTCATCACTTTCTTGACTATTCCATTTTTCGGGATCAATGCCCTCAGGCACTTTCTCAGTCGGAAGTTTTTTGTCTCCGTCAAGTAGGTGGAAAATCCCTATTCCGTTGTCTCTACCGACTTGGATGTCAATGGTGAGTGTACCGCCATCTTCAAACGCTGTGGTGTCAATAAAGACAACAGTGTAGTCCTGATGCGCCGCTATCGGTGTACGAAAGGTGTCTACCACCTCCTGCGAGGGCTGTTCACAGGTAAGGATAAGGTCCCCTAATCCGGGACGCTTTCCTTCCATGGATGCTTTGAGGAAACACAGGTAAGCCTCTTCATCATCCTCAAACTCGCCCAAACATTCGGGGAAAAAATTGTAGTCTATGCCACCCAACGGTTCAAACTCATGTGAGATAACCAAACAGTCCACCGGTGAACCTTTTTTCCAACTTTTTATAATTGCCTCTGCTAAGGCGTGTGTTGTGTCGAACGTCTTACCTTCACGCTCGCGTCGCCTCGCAATCGGTTCTCGCAAACTCGGTGTTCGCCCTAATTCTGCATTAGGGATCCATGTATTGATGAAATTTTCATTCAAGAACGCGATAACTCGTTCATTGGAGAGCTCAACTGCTCTCAGGCATTTGCCACTCCCTCAGCACGACTCGTCCGCAAGCGGTCCATCTATTGAGATTGCGTGAATCGGTTTCTGTTGTGCTTGTGCCATCTCCAACGCGTCCTCCAGCGATACCCAATTGATTTGCTGTGCCTTGTAGAAACGCAATATCAGGGCGTGTCTTGCTGCTTCATGGGTAACAGAGGCGGTGAATGTAGTGTCCTGTGGAACACTCGATGTCTCAGTGTAGAGTTCTACTCGTGGGCAAAAACCGATTTCCGCTGCGCCACCCGGGTGCGCTGGTGCTTTCCAACCAGCATCAAAGTTCAATGTCGTTTCAGGCACGCGCATCTTGAAGGAAACAACCTTCTCTTGAAACCGGTCGATAGTAAGATGTCCAGCAAATTGTGAAGGTGTAAACCAACCATTCTCCAAGACAAATTCGGCGTGGATACGGAACAGAATCTCAGCGAACTTGTCATTGTAAGCGCGCAAACATGCCCACAAACCATAAGAATCACCATTATTGATGTGCAAATCCAAACTCGGATTCGGGTGAAGTTGTTTTAGCAATTCCAGCGCGCCCTCTTCCCGAATCTCCCAGCATTCACCGACCGAAACCGATTCCGGTGGCAGAAATGCTTGAAAAATGGAGGTAGGATATTGCTTCTCTGGTTCAGCGACCTGGAGGTTCGCCAACTCGTCCCACTTCACGTGGAAGTTGTATTGTGTGTATTCAATCGGTGCGATGAAGCCTTTGACGGAGACTTGTGCATCACGGTCAAGATTAAGTGCAATTTTATTCTTGAAAGTTTTCATTTTTCGCTACGAACTTCTTTCTTCATACAGGATACCATTGCTATCAGAAGGAGGCAATGATTCGCTTATACACACTTTTGGATGCACTTTTGTCAGTTACGTGAACGGAGTCACTATTCAAGGTGTTTTTGTACCACAAACTGTTAGTTTTCAGGCTCAGGACACAATCTAACAGATTGTGCTACAAGGAACTTCCATCCTGTGACACTGTGGAACACCCCAAATACTCCACTGGTTTGGGATTCCGCTGCGTTATGCTTCGCTCTTTTCTGCAGGTCCCACAGAAATTTTTGCGTGAAAAGCGTTTATGCTTCCTTTCTCATTAGATGCCCATCCCAGAGCGACTAATTTAAAGATTTGCCCACACTCAAAATGATGTGTCATTTGTCCCGTTTCATTGGGACCCAACCAACCTGTGTCGTGCGATTCCTCAAGAAGGATTCCTTCGGGACGTTTGTAATAAGGATCAAAGGTAAGTCTGTGATCAGCATCCAGCAGATGAAAGGACCCGTACGCCTTTTCATCACCTACTTCAACATCAATAACGAGTGTGCCGCCGTTTTCAAACGCTGTGGTATCAATTGCGACAACCGTGTAGTCTTGATGTCCATATTCTGGGGTGCGAACAACGTCCAATATCCGTTGCGAGGGTTGCTCGGGTGTGAGAACAGTATTCCCGAATCCGGGGAGCTTTCCTGCTAAGGAATCCGCGAGGAAGAGAAGGTAATTCTCACTTTCCAAAGTGCCATCTTTACGTCTGTTGTTCCCAAGGTAATCATTGACGGCTACATGTCCTATCGCTTCAAGTTCAGGGGATATAATCCATGTATCTACTGGACCTCGCCGCCATTTGTTACTAATGATTGTACGTGCCAACGGAGATATTCCGTCAAATCCTATAGTATCGCGCATGTGCCTCAGGTCAATATTGCGTATCCATGTATTGATAAAATTTTCGTTCAGAAATTTGATAATCCGTTCGTCGGAGAGGACAACTGCCCTCAAGCTTTTGCCGCTCCCTCAGCATGCCTCGTCGGCGAGCGGTCCATCTATTGAAATGGCATGGACCGGTTTCTGCATTTTTTCTGCCATTTCCAGTGCTTCTTCGAGCGATACCCAGTTAATTCGTTGCGATTTGTAGAAACGCCGTATAAGCGCGCGTTCCGCTTCTTTTTGTGTGATGGATTCGGTATATTCAGAGTTCGGAATTTGTATTCCTGTAAGGAGTTCCATTTGTGGGCAAACTCCACCAGCTGTCGTAAAACCCGAGTGATCTTTGTGTTTTTTCCAATTGACATCAAACCATGTATCTTCAGGAACGCGCATCTGGAAAAACACGACACTTTTCTTCGGACGGTCAATAACCAGATGTCCAGCAAGCTGAGAAGGTGTGAACCAACCGTCCGTTAAGGCAAACGCCGCATGGATCCGAAACACGATATCAGCGAATTCATCATTGTAAGCGCGTAGACACGCCCACAAACCACGGGAATCTCCTGCATTAATGTGCATATCCAGATTCGGATTGGGTTGAAACTGCTTCAGCAAAGCACGCGCGCCTTCGTCGTCAATCTGCCAAGAGTCCCCAACGGAGACAGGCTCATTTGGAAGAAACGCTCGGAAAACCGAAGTAGAATATCCTTTTTCTCGTTCAGCAACACGCAAATTTGCCAACGCATCCCATTCTTCATGGAAATTCGGATCCATGTCCTCAATCGGTGCGATGAACCCTTTGACGGACACTTCTGTGTTATTGTCAAGATTGAGAGCGATTTTGTCTGGTAAAGTTTTCATTTTGGGATTCCTCATTTATGCCACCCTGACTTGCCGGAATTTTGCGAATGGAATGTCAAGGATTTTAGCCATTTGAACCTGGACTTGGTCGTAAGCTTGACTGCTGAAATTTTCGACCAAAGTTCCAAACAGATCGAATATAACAGCTTTGTAGGGCATTTTTACTCCTTATACTAAGGTTAGGCGGATTTTTTTGATGGCAACAGGTATATTATGGTTAACCGATAAATGTTTGGTTTCTTCAGATTTATAAGAAGTACTCCGCGGAAAGTTAGACGGTTCGTAGGTTGGACTGGACAATGAAGTTCGGTGCGGTTAGGAAACCGCACCTACCTAATTGAATGGAAGGATGGAATTAGGAATTCCACTGGAGCATACCCAATTGATGCCTATAGACAGGAATGTTGTGGAACTATGACGGATTCTGGTTCTCATAAACGGCAATGTCTGCTTCATATTGCAAAGTCCAGCCAATTTCATCAAGTCCGTTTAGCAGGCAGTACTTCTCAAAATCGCCAATTTCAAAAGTGTGTGCTGTGCCATCCGGACAGATCACCGACTGCTGATCCAGGTCTACCATTAACTGGTATCCCTCAGTGTTGTGTGCCTCTTGACTGAGCGAGGCAATAATGTCCGCAGGTAAGGCTATCGGTAGGATGCCGTTTTTGTAGCAATTATTTCGGAAAATGTCGGCAAACGAGGGCGCGAGAATCGCCTTGAAGCCGTATTGTTGGAGTGCCCATGGCGCGTGTTCGCGGGAGCTGCCACAACCGAAGTTTACGCCTGCGATGAGAATACTCGCATCTGCGTAGCGTGGGAGGTTCAATACGAATTCTGGGTTCGGATCACCATTCTCAAGGTAACGCCAGTCGTTAAAGAGAAATTCACCGAAGCCTGTGCGTTCAATCCGTTTCAGAAATTGCTTCGGGATGATCTGGTCGGTGTCAACATTAATCCGGTCAAGCGGGACGACAAATCCAACGTGTTCTTTGAATGCTTCCATGTTTCCGTTTTCTCCTTTTAGTGTTCTATGATATTTTTAGGCGAATTTGGGTTTCATACTACCCTTGTATTTCATTTAACACCTCAATCGGTTCCTTTCGTCTCCTTTCAGTTCCATCAAAATCCGTATCGAAACTGATGAGTTGCATCTCATATTTCGTAGCGACAGCATATTGGTATGCATCGTCAAAGTCAAGGTTAAATTTATCGGCTGTTAGGTACAGCGTTTTAAGATCTTCAGGAGGCAATGAGAGAACGCCAACTCCATCAACAATTATATCCTCTATGAACGAGCTAAAGAGCGCGAAATTCTTCAATCGATAGAGAATAATACCTATGGAATGAAGAGATAAATCTGTTATGAAGATTGCGCTCAAGTCAACAGTCTGTAAGAATGATTGGACATCGTCCTTTCTGTCTTGTCCCAGCAAGGCTTCAAGAAAAATATTGGTATCCGCGAGGTACACTAATCCCTCCAATCTGACGCCTTTTTCTGAAGTTCGAGGGCAGTGTACTGGTCACGATACGCCTTTAAGCCACCAATCCACTCCAAGTTCGGTCTTTTTCTTCCTTTTGAACTTTTTTTTGTTCGCAGGAAATCAATGAAATGAATGACTTCTTCTTGGAGTTCGGGCGGAAGTTGCCTAATTTTTTCAATAATGGTAGATTCCATTGTTACCTCCGTATTTACCTTGATAGCGAATATGTTCTTCGTATACCCTTGGCATCCCGTACAAGTCTGTATTTGGCCTATCCAAACGTCCGAATATCCACAAAACGACCCGTGACTGCAGTCGCAGCCGCCATCTGTGGACTCACGAGGTGCGTGCGTCCGCCTTTGCCCTGTCTGCCTTCAAAATTCCGGTTTGATGTGCTGGCACAGCGTTGCCCCGGCATTAGCGTATCAGGATTCATACCGAGACACATACTACAACCGGCTTCACGCCATTCAAAGCCCGCGGCACGAAAAATCTCATCAAGCCCTTCCGCTTCCGCTTGGCGTTTGACCGCCTGTGAACCCGGAACGACCATTGCACTAACGGTATCTGCGACTTTCCTACCCTTTGCGACTTCCGCGGCAACGCGTAGATCGCTGATACGGGAGTTGGTGCAACTCCCGATGAAAACCCTATCTACCGGAATATCTGTGATTGGCGTGCCGGGTTTGAGATCCATATATGCTAAAGCGTGCTCGGTAGCAGTCTTTTCGTCGGCTGTCGCCATGTCTGCTGGATCCGGGACACGTCCTGTCACATCGGTCACCATACCAGGGTTCGTGCCCCACGTCACCTGCGGTGCGATTTCTGCTGCGTCGAGTTGCAATGCCCGATCGTAGGTTGCGCCTTCGTCAGTAGGAAGCTGCTTCCAGTTTTCGACTGCGGCATCAAACGCCTCACCTTTCGGCGCGAAACGCTTGCCAGCGATGTATTCGTAAGTGGTATCATCAGGAGCAATCATACCTGCACGTGCACCTGCCTCAATAGACATATTGCAAACGGTCATCCGTTCCTCAATGCTGAGGGCACGGATCGCCGAGCCTGTATACTCAACGACGGCACCGTTCCCGCCGTCAATACCGATGTGTCCGATAATAGAGAGGATAATGTCTTTTGCGGTCACGCCGTAAGGAAGTGTGCCATCAATCCGAATCTCAAAGGTTTCTGATTCCTGTTGCAGAAGGCATTGCGTGGCGAGTACATGCTCAATCTCGCTGGTACCGATGCCGAAAGCAAGTGCACCGAGTGCGCCGTGTGTTGACGTATGGCTGTCGCCACAGACGAGAGTCTTGCCGGGCAACGTGATACCGAGTTCGGGGCCGATGACATGCACGATGCCTTGTTCAGGGCTATCGATGTCGTAAAGTGGAATGTCAAACTCGGCGCAGTTTTGCGCGAGTGTTTCCATCTGCTTCGCCGCAATCAAGTCGGTGATGGGTAGCGACCTATCTGTCGTCGGGACGTTGTGATCCATCGTGGCGAACGTCAGATCCGGACGACGGACTTTCCGGTTGTTGAGTCTTAACCCCTCAAACGCTTGTGGGGATGTGACTTCGTGAACGAGGTGCGTGTCAATATAGAGAATCGGCACCTCATCTGCGGAAGCGCGCACGAGATGCGCCTCCCATATTTTTTCATACATCGTTTGTGTTTTCATAGTTTTCTTTTTCCTCTAACTTGTAATGTTTGTGACCTGATTGCCTACGGTTATACGATTCTGGCTTTTCTATCTTTCCGACATATCTCCAACTCAACGTAAATACGACGGGCAGTCCTCCCTTGACAACGTATAATTTCAAACCCTCTGGATTCCAAGTAAGGATAAACATACCGGTTTCGATAGTCGTAGGAGGCTTTTGTAATCTGATCGTAGCTGGAATCAATAGCAAGGATTTTCAAGACAGGTTTCAAGTCAAAGCGTCGTCTTTATCAAGACAATATAGCGTTATCATTTTCCTCTGTTACAGTTTTTTTTCACAGGCACGTTTGATCAAACGTTCAATCATCCGCTGCTCGACCTCAATTAAGGTGCATCCTATAGGCGTTCGGGCTCGCACTTCATTAATAGCGCGTTTTTTGTCCAGTATCCCAAGACCGAGAATACCCATATCATATTTAGGGCGTTGTCGAATACGTTCCGCAACCAATTCTGTTTGTTGTTCAGGCGTCAATTGGACAAACGAAAACCGGGCGGGTTCATCTTCTACCACTTCCCGTAAAGAGAGCCATTGCCCGTTGGGTGCCATAGCCACTGGTCGACTCCAATGGTCTTCGCGAGGCATCGGTGTGTTATTCGCCATGGGTGTCTCCTCAATACTAAGTACTCAGAATCAAGATGATGCTTTCCACTATATCACTCAGAGCCGTTAGTCATAGTATCATACCCTAAAAACAACCGAAAATCAAATAAAAAGCGCATTTGTTCTGCTCTCCTATAGATACTTTTCGAGAACGGCATTTTTACGCTCGGGGGCGTTATTAATCACGGCTTGGGCTTGGGTGATTTCTGCTTCTAATTGCTCAACTTCTACGGCAAATTGCTGTTGAATATTAAGCGGTGGGACTGGGATTCTTATGTTTTTAATTTCTGTTAGATTAAGCATGTCATATTGAGATAAATCCTGTATTATTCTATTATAAAGCGATTTCAAACAATAAAAGATATAAATATCCAGTACGTTTTTTGATAAAGATTTTATCCCCGCAATATTCTGATTCGTAGTTGCTTCAAATGTCAAAAAGCCGGTTTTGCCTTTTGTCGCGCCCACTAAAGCGATTAAAGTCGTATCCGATGTAAGCCACTTTGCACTGGAATTATTTAATCCTTCTTCGGTAATACATTCATAGTCAATATTTTTATTAATATGCGTTTCTTTACAGACTTCTGAGCGCAACCAAGGTATCAATCCATTTTTCCAATAAGCATTATTTTTCCTTGAAGGTGTACCACCACTTTTAATATCTGCTATATCTCCCAATTTTTTTATTACAGAACTGGAACTTACAACCGCCTGTAGCTTTTCCTCAATTTCTTGCTTGACTGTGGTAATGGCTTCGCGGGCTTGGGCAATCTCCAGTTCCACTTCCTCACACTCATCAACAATTTGCTGTTGTGTTTCAAGCGGTGGGAGAGGGATTTTAATTTGTTTCATGCTCTCCGCGTTTAAATTGGGTTGCGCTAATGTAGTTGTTAAAACATCGACTTGTTTCCAATAATCTGTCGTTTTGTGGTAAGCGAAAATATATTCAGGCAATATTTTTGCTGATGCTTTTATCCTAACCAGATAAGAAGCAAAAATTAAATGCTCCTCTATACCTTTATACAATAGCATTCTTCCTGTGCTACCACTGCGTGCAATAACAATGTCACTCGGATTCAAAGTATAATCTTGAATAATTTGCTCCGATGGGTTGATATATTTTTTGTCTGTATTTTTTAATTGTCCATCTTCTGTAATGTCAGTGATCCTTAAATATCTTACATCTTGTACTGCCATCGGAAATTTAGACCACTCTCTAAACCAAGATTGTGCTACAATACAATCTCAATTGAAAGGAGTATCCGATGGCGAAACGAAGAAGATTTACCCCTGAATTTAAAGCAGAAGTTGTCCTTGAGGCACTTCGCGGTGAAAGTTCACAAGCGGAATTGTGTCGGTGCTATAACCTGAGTGCTGACCAGCTCTCAAAATGGAAGCAGCAAGTCGTTGAAAATGTGTCGGCTCTCTTTGAGTCCACGGATAAACATTCCAGCGAGGCGACGGAGCGGATTGCGCAACTTGAGCAACTCGTTGGACGGTTGACGTTGGCATTGGAAATCCAAAAAAAAGCATCGACATTGTTGAGTTGAAGCCGTCTGAACAGCGACACATCGTTGAGACGTTGCGGACAGAGTATTCGGTGCGACAGATTTGCGAGGTGCTGGGTTTCAACAAGAGCACGCTCTATTATCAACCGAAACTTGACCCGTCTGAAGAGGTCCTACGCGAGGAAATAGAGAAGTTGGCGGCGGCGTATCCGACGTATGGATATAGACGTATCACGCAGTTGCTGGTGAATCAGGGATACCCCGTTGGGTATCGCCGCGTTGCCCGATTGATGAAAGCTGGGAACCTCTCGGTGTCCGTCAAGCGTATCTGTCAAACTACGAAGTCGCTTCAAGGGGAGCGTCCGTGGGTCAACCGACTTCAGACCCTTGAGGTCTCCCGATGCGATCAAGTTTGGGTCGGCGATATCACTTATGTTCGCCTCAAAGGACACTTCATCTATGTCGCTCTGCTCATGGATGTCTTCACGCGTATGGTAAGAGGATGGCATCTGAGTCAACACTTGACACAATCTCTGACGTTGAAACCCTTAGAGACAGCCTTATGTCAAAGTATCCCAGAGATCCATCATTCGGATCAAGGCGTGCAGTATCTTTCAAAGGCGTATCTCTCAAGGCTCTGGGAGCATGGTGTTGAGATTTCCGTGGCACAGAGAGGGTGTCCTTGGGAGAACGGATACGCCGAAAGGTTGATCCGTACTCTCAAGGAAGAAGAAGTTCACCTCAACGCCTATCAGGACATCCGTGAAGCGAGGGAGCGCATCGGTCATTTTATCACACAGGTGTATCACCAGAAACGCCCTCACTCAGCATTAGGGTATTTAACACCTGTCGAATTTCAACGAAAAAAATTGGCTTAACTTTTCTAATTTTCGGTCTAAATAAACGTTGGCACTACATCTCCCTCATCTTCTGCTTTTGCCGTGTATCCATATTGAGTTTCTACAACATCCCCTAACTTCACCAATGGCCACTGAGTTTCAATATTAGTATTCTGCTTTGGGTTAAGACTAATTGCCTTATTAAAATCTACACGGCTAAAATTCAACATATCAGGGAGTTTGGCATAGTGGCAGTATTCGGGAAGTGGCTCGGTGATTTTACAGGTAAAGTTTTGTTTAATCGCAGTGTTTATTTTTTCTGTGTTGTCTAAGTCGTGCGGGTCGATCAAGGGGGTGATAATGTCGTTAACGGTGTCGCTCCCTTCGTATTTAATGCCCTCGCGTCCCTTGGCACTACTCCACTCATAGCCTAAAAATTGTTTTCGTTCTTTGCTGGTGCTCGGTGCATTAACAATGAGCACTTTGCTCTCTTGCTCGTGTGCAAGAATAAAGTAGTAGAGTTTTTCTTTTTCTATCCTATGTAAGTAAGCAATAAAACGTTGCTCTAATTCAGCAGATTGTTCCTTCGGTGTTTTTTTCTTGAAAACACTGGATTTTTTCAGATTTTTAATTTCTGTGCTTTTATCAAAGGCTTGTTGATAGTCTTTGAAAATATCGTATTCCAATAGGTCAGTAAGAGGATCGAGACTGGTTTGATTGAAAAGTTTGATGTATTCTCCATAAGAGACATCAATGTGGTTGCAATAGGCTTTTATGAGATGAGAGTCTTGATATACCTCACCATCCTCATCACCCTCAAAAAAGTTTTCAACTCGATTGCGGTAATGCTCGGAAGCCTCCGGCTTTTGCTCCTTTTCTTTTCTTTTTAAAAACAGCACCACTGTATTCGTCCCTGTCTTGCCAAAGGTCCCGCTCCCCAATTCTGAAATACTCACAAGATCAAAATATTGTAACAGAAGTTCGCGCGTCCGGTTGTGAACTGCCTCCGTGTTAGACAAAATGCTGGACGGAACAATCACACCAACTACCCCACCGGGTGCCATTAAATGATGAATCCGTTCTAAAAAGAAGCATTCAATGTTATTGGTATTGCTATCTTCACCTGTGGCTTTAATAAGTTTATACTCTGTTTTGTCGGCATCACTCAAGGTTTGTAAGAAGCCTTCCACCGCAAACGGCGGATTTGCAACTAAAACATCATAACTCTCCCGTTGAATTTCAGGAAGGGAAGCGAGCGCGTCGGCATCCAGTATCTTAATCTGTTCTTGGCCGTGCATATAGGCAGCGACCTTAGCGACTTTTGCCAAGCGATCTTCTTTTTCAATGCCTGTGATTTGGCTATAGTAGTCGCTTAAATCTCTTTCTTGTTTCTCAACCAGCGGTTTTATCTGATAGGCGTATTCATTCAAAAAATGCCCCGATCCGCAGGCATAATCAATGACTTTAAGCGGTTCAGGGATCTCTTTAATTTTTTCAGCGAGAGGTAAGGAGGCAACAATAAATTTGCAGATAGGCAGCGGCGTGAAAAACTGACCTTCAGACTGCTTGATGCCATTGTCGAGAAAAAACTCAAACATATCGCCCAAAAACTGGTTTTGGTCATCTGTTTTAAGTCGTAATCCTTGCCACATTTGCACTACTTCTGAAAGGACTGCAGTATTTCTTTCAAATAAATCCTTGTTGTGGGTGTCCAGAAAGGAGAACGCAGAGTTTGAGAAAAACTTAAGCTCCGTAAAATATTCCTGAATCTGTTTCTTAGTGGCATTACGGTCATTTTTGACTGGCCAAAATGCAGCGTCAATTTGTTCGCGACTGATGTAGCTGATTTCTTCGTTCAGAAACTTACGCATCCCTCTTTGGTAAAGGTTTTGCAGTCTATCGACGAAATCGAAATAGTTGTCGGAAGCGGGACCGTTCCAATAAAATTGCAGGTTATCTCTGTTTTCTTCTTCATCAACCAGTTTGCTCAGAAATAGATTAACCAAAACCTCAAAAGCATTTTCGCGTCTTGCAATGTTGTGCTTTCTTAAAATGGTCCGGAAGTCATGGTATTTGCGATCTTTATCGTTGGCACCAATGGGTTTGGTGTCCTCAGCGAGGGAATAGTTGTCTTTACCGATTTGGTATGCTTGAATATTTCCTTCAAAAATACCAGCTTCTGTACACTCCCTTTTGTAGGTATCACGCCAAACAGCGAAGCGGTGTTCAGCTGTGTCTGCCTTTCCAAAGGAAAGTAGTGTTGTATCTTCCGTTAAAATCTGTGGATTGTCAAGATGCGGAATTAGTTTGTATTCATAATCCAGATCATTTTCAAAGAAACTGGAAGCATAAAGACAGAGGTATTGGGTTTGGGTATCTTGGTGGGCATAACTAAACAACTGTCCGCCATTGTTACGGGTTTCCTCCCACGCCTTTTCAAATTCAGCACCTGCTGTTTTGCACTCAATAATCAGCAAAGGATTCTTCTCTTGGTCCCTAGGTAGTGTTTACATTCTAAAAGTATTGAAATTTTGTATGCTGTGTCGTATCCTATGTTTATGAAAATATCGAAAACAGATACATTTCAAGACCTTCCGCATGTTATCAGTGATGCCGCTTGGCG
>Ga0209543_1001212_pt1 | contig 25038 bp, 22 predicted proteins | sample MesohylFT_FD_187296 | JGI IMG/M metagenome (GOLD analysis project Ga0209543, IMG submission 187296) | Host-associated microbial community of the marine sponge Aplysina aerophoba from Gulf of Piran - sponge mesohyl, lysed by freeze-thaw... | ecosystem: Host-associated > Porifera > Sponge >...
CAGCCTGCCGGCGGCGGCCGAGGCCGGCCTCGGCGATATCGCCCGCCTGCCCTTCTCCCTCAAGGTCTTGTTGGAGAACCTGCTGCGCTTCGAGGACGGCCGCAGCGTCAGCGTCGACGATATCCACGCGGTCGCGGGCTGGCTGGATGAGGGGCGCGGCACAGGTGAAATCGCCTACCGCCCGGCGCGTGTGCTCATGCAGGACTTCACCGGCGTGCCGGCGGTGGTGGACCTCGCTGCGATGCGTGCCGCCGTGACTGCCCTCGGCGGCGATGCCGGCCGCATCAACCCACTCTCGCCGGTCGATCTCGTGATCGACCATTCGGTGATGGTCGATCATTTCGGAACGACCCAGGCCTTCGGGCAGAACGTCGCGCTGGAGATGGCGCGCAACGGCGAGCGCTACGCCTTCCTCCGCTGGGGCCAGCAGGCGTTCGAGAACTTCCGTGTGGTGCCGCCGGGCACCGGCATCTGCCATCAGGTCAACCTGGAATATCTGGCTCAGGTCGTGTGGACGGTCGAAACCGACGGCGCCACCATCGCCTATCCCGACACTCTGGTCGGCACCGACAGCCACACGACGATGGTCAACGGCCTCGCCGTGCTCGGCTGGGGCGTTGGCGGCATCGAGGCCGAGGCGGCGATGCTCGGCCAGCCCATCTCGATGCTTCTGCCCGATGTCATCGGCTTCAAGCTCTCCGGCCGGTTGCGCGAAGGTGCCACCGCGACCGATCTGGTGCTGACCGTGACCCAGATGCTGCGCGAGCGGGGCGTGGTCGGGAAGTTCGTCGAGTTCTACGGGCCGGGCCTGGACGATCTCGGGCTCGCGGACCGCGCCACCATCGCCAACATGGCGCCCGAATACGGCGCGACCTGCGGGTTCTTCCCCATCGACCGCGAAACCATCAACTACCTCACCGGGAGCGCCCGGGAGCCCGAGCGCATCGCGCTGGTGGAGGCCTACGCCAGGGCACAGGGCATGTGGCGCGAGGCCGGCACGCCCGATCCCGTATTCACCGACACCCTGGCGCTCGACCTGGATCAGGTGGAGCCCAGCATCGCCGGCCCCAAGCGGCCGCAGGACAAGATCCGACTCTCCGATGCCAAGCCGACCTTTGCCAGCGCGCTGGGCTCGACCTTCGGCGTTGCGGAGGAGGCGGGAAGCGTACGCATTCCGGTCGCCGATTCGGACTACGAGCTCAGGCACGGCGACGTGGTGATCGCCGCCATCACGAGCTGCACCAACACGTCGAATCCGAGCGTGATGGTGGGCGCCGGGCTGCTGGCCCGCAACGCGGTCGCGCGCGGACTCAGCGTCAAGCCCTGGGTCAAGACATCGCTCGCGCCGGGCTCCAAGGTGGTCTCGGATTATCTCGCGAGCGCCGGCCTGCAAGACGATCTCGACGCGCTCGGGTTCAACTTGGTGGGCTATGGCTGTACGACCTGCATCGGCAATTCGGGGCCGCTGACGCCACCCATCGCCGAGGCCGTGGAGAGCGGCGATCTGGTGGTTTGCTCGGTCCTCTCCGGAAACCGCAACTTCGAAGGGCGGATCAGCCCGCATGTGAAGGCCAACTACCTCGCCTCGCCCCCCTTGGTCGTGGCCTACGCGATCGCAGGCTCCCTGACACGCGACCTCGGTGTTGACCCGCTCGGCACCGGCCGCGACGGTGAGCTGGTCTACCTGCGGAACATCTGGCCGACGGCGGCGGAGGTTCGCGACACCATCGCGCGCGCCGTCACGCCGGAGATGTTCCGCACGCGCTATGGCGATGTCTTCACCGGCGACGAGGACTGGCAAGCGATCGCGGCACCGGCCGGGCAGACCTATGCCTGGGATGCGGGCAGCACCTACGTCCAGCATCCGCCCTATTTCCAGGGCATGGCGGCGGAGCCGCAGCCGCCGGAGGACATCGCAGGTGCGCGGATTCTGTGCCTGCTCGGCGATACGATCACCACCGATCACATCTCGCCCGCCGGCGCCATCGGCCCGAACACGCCCGGCGGCGCTTACCTGCTCGAGCGACAGATCACGCGCCGGGACTTCAACTCCTACGGCGCGCGGCGCGGCAACCACGACGTGATGATGCGGGGCACCTTCGCCAACATCCGCATCCGCAACGAGCTTGCACCCGGCACGGAGGGCGGCATTACCCGCCACATGCCGGAGGGCACCGAGATGCCGGTGTACGACGCGGCCATGAAGTACCAGGCCGAGGGCGTGCCGCTCGTCGTGTTCGCGGGCAAGGAGTACGGCACCGGGTCGTCGCGCGACTGGGCGGCGAAGGGAACGCGGCTTCTCGGCGTGCGTGCGGTGATCGCCGAGAGCTTCGAGCGCATTCACCGCTCCAACCTGGTTGGCATGGGCGTGCTGCCGCTGGAGTTCACCGAGGGGGCAACCCGGAAGAGCCTGGAAGTGGACGGAAGTGAGCGGATCGACCTCGAAGGCATCGCCGACGGCATTACACCCCGCATGACCGTGACCTGCCGCATCCGCCGCGCCGACGGCTCGATGCAGGAGGTCCCGCTCCGCTGCCGGATCGATACCGCCGACGAGGCCGATTACTACCGCCACGGCGGCATCCTGCACTACGTGCTGCGGGGCCTCGCCACGGCGGCGTGAGCGCTCGGCTGCCGGCGTCTATTCGGCGGCCCGGTCGGCCGTCGGATCGCCCAGCCTTTCGAGCGCCAGGGCACGGAGCTTGTGCTTCTGCACCTTGCCGCTCGCGGTCATGGGGAAGGCATCGACGCTTAGCACGCGGCGCGGGCTCTTGAAGCTCGCGATCCGGCCCTTGCAGTAGGCCGCGATCTCCTCGCCGGTGACTGTCTTGCCCGGCGCCGAGACAACGAACGCCACGGCGACCTCCCCCAGCCGCGCGTCGGGATAGCCCACAACCGCCACCTGGTCGATCGCCTCGTGGGCCATGAGGAAGGCCTCGACCTCCGCCGGCGAGACGTTCTCGCCGCCGACCCTGAGCTGGTCCTTGAAACGGCCGACGAAGCGAATGTGCCCGTCGGCGCGGAGCACCACCGTGTCGCCGGTGTGCAGCCAGCCATCGCCGTCGATGGCCTCGGCGGTTTCCTCGGGCTTCTCGTAGTAGCCCTGGGTGATCATGTAGCCGCGAATCAGGAGCTCGCCTTCCTCCCCAACCGCAACCTCCTGGCCGGTCTCGGAATTCACGACCCTGATCTCGAAGCCCGGCGCTGGATAGCCCGAGGCATCCGAGCGCTGCTCCGGCGTCGAGTTGCCGAAGGACATGGTGGCGAAGGTGAAGGTCTCTGTCATGCCCCAGCCGGTGAAGGTGGGCAACATTTCGGTCTGCACCCGCCGCGCAATGCGGGCCGAGCTGGTCATGCCGGAGGGAAAGGTGCCGAAGCGCAGGCTGGAGATGTCCCGCGGGGTCCGCTCGAGCGAGTCGAGATACTCCTTGTAGTGGGTATCGAAGCCGTGGGTGATGGTGCCCTTCTCGGCTTCCACCAGCCGCATGCACTCGTCGGCGTCGAAGCGGTCCATCAGCACGTGCTTGCAGCCCGCGATCACGGCGATCAGCCCGGCCTCGCTGAAGCCGTACATGTGGAAGAGCGGCAGCGGGTTGACGATCACGTCCTCGAACATGAGGCCGATGCGGTTGGCCCGCTCGCGCATGTTTCGGATCATCAGGTGGGTGTGGAGCACGCCCTTGGGGTGCCCGGTAGTGCCGGAGGTGTAGCCGATCATCACGGGCCGGTCGGGGTCGACCGCCTCTGCACGGGTGGCGAGCGCCGCATCGCTCACCGCCTCGCCGCCGGCGAGCATTGCCGGCCAGCCCACCGTGCCGGGCACGTCGCTCTCGCCCACCACGACCAGGCGGCGAAGCCGGGGAAAGCCATCAATGGCGGCCGCACGCGGGTCCTGCTTCGCAAGCCCTGGCAGCACCTCCGCCAGCATTGCCGCGTAGTCGACCGGGCCGGAACGGTCGACGCTGATCCAGGTTCCGCTGTCGGATTGCCGCACCGTGTAGGCCACGTCGTCGGTGCGGTAGCGGGTGTTGAGCGGCACCAGCACGGCGCCGACCCTGGCGATGGCGAAGGTGAGGAAGAGCCATTCCGGCCGGTTGTTCATCCAGAGCGCGACGTGCTCGCCCGTCTCGACTCCGAGCGTCATCAGCCCCTTGGCGACTCGGTCTACCTCCCGGTCGTATTCATTGTAGGTCCAGCGCTTGCCGTCGCAGACCAGCGCCTCGCGCGCGCCCCAGCGCCGGGCTGCCTCCGCCGGCAGGTCGCCCAGCCGCTCCTTCGGGTACCAGTCGGGCATGGTCTTCCCCGCCGTCCTCAGCTCCGCAACCGCTCGCCCGCCGGGTCGTAGTAGGGCGCGAGCGACGTCGTCGCCGGCACGCGCTCGCCGGCGATATCGACCTCGTAGGCACCCTCGTCGAGGGTCTGCCATCGGCGGGGCTGCTCGCTCAGGAGATAGCCCATGCCGACCGGCCTGTCGAAGCTGTAGCCGAAGGCTGCCGAGGTAATGCGGCCCGCGACCCGGTCGTCCAGATAGATCGTCTCGTCGTGGAACATGAAAGGCTCTTCGCGGTCGAGCATGACGTGGACCAGGCGCGCGGTGAGCCCTTCCTCGCGCTGGCGTTCCAGCGCCGCGCGGCCGATGAAATCCACGTCCTTCTTGAACGAGACGGCGAAGCCGAGGCCGGCCTCCAGCGGGGTCTCGGCCTGGGTGATGTCGTGCCCCCAATGGCGGTAGCCCTTCTCGTTCCTCAGCGAATCCATCGCGTGGAGGCCGCAGAGCCCGACGCCAAGATCGGCGCCCGCCTCCATCAGCCGGTCGAAGATCGGCACGACGTACTCGGTCGCGATGTGCAGCTCCCAGCCCAGCTCGCCCACGTAGGAGACCCGCATCGCCCTTGCGTGCGCGTAGCCGATATCAATCTCGCGGCAGGTGCCGAAGGGGAAGGCCTCGTTGGAGAGATCCGCATCGCTGACCCGCCCGAGCAGCGTCCTGGCGTTGGGCCCCATCACGGCGAGCACGCCGGAGCCCGAGGTCACGTCGGTCACGTAGACCTGCGCGCCGTCGCTCAAGTTCCGCTCGATCCAGGTGAGGTCGCGGGTCTGCGAGGCCGCCGAGGTCACCACCAGGTACCGGTCGTCGGCGAGCCGGGTCACCGTGAGGTCCGCCTCGATCCCGCCCCGCTTGTTGAGAAGCTGCGTGTAGACGATCTTGCCCGCCGGCACCGCGACATCGTTGGCGCATAGGCGCTGCAGCTCGCGCTCGGCTGCCGGCCCCTGCACCAGGTATTTCGCGAACGAGCTCATGTCGAGGATGCCGACCGCCTGCCGCACCGCGCGGTGCTCCTCCCGCACATGATCGAACCAGTTCTGCTTGCCGTAGGCGTATGCATAGGCCGGCTCCACGCCGTCTGGCGCGAACCAGTTGGCGCGCTCCCAGCCCGCCGCCTCGCCGAAGCAGGCATTGTGGGCGGCGAGCCGCGCGTGGAGCGGGCTGAGCCGCACCGGGCGTGCGGTCTCCACCTGGCGGTGGGGCCAGTGCATCTGGAAGAGCAGGCCCAGGCTCTCCTTCGTGCGGTCGACCAGGTAGCGGCGGTTGTTCTGGAAGCGGGCGAAGCGGGAGATATCGAGCTCGGCAAGATCCACCGTGGGCTGCCCCTCGACGATCCACTCCGACATCACCTTGCCGGCGCCGGCGGCGCTGAGGATGCCCTGCGAGTTGAAGCCGGCGGCGACGAAGAAGCGCGCCAGCTCCGGCGCCTCGCCGAGCACGAACTTGTTGTCCGGCGTAAAGCTCTCGGGCCCGTTCATGAAGCGGCGGATCGGCGCCCGCTCGAGCACCGGCAGCAGCTCGATGGCGTTGGTCATCGGCAGCTCGAAATGGTCCCAGTCCTCCGGCAGCTCGACGAACTCGGCGCCAACGGGCAGCTTCTCCAGAGGCAGCGGCTTGGCCACGGGTTCGAAGCTGCCGACGAGGAGGCGGCCCGCATCCTCCTTCACGTAGATGTAGCCGTCGGTGTCGCGGACGATCGGCGCATCGGGCGAGAGCCCCCCGATCGGCTCGGTGACCACGTACATGTGCTCGGCGGCGTAAAGCGGCACGTTCACGCCCGCCATCTGCCCGATCTCGCGCGCCCAGACGCCGCCGCAGTTGACGACGGTCTCGCAGGCGATGGTGCCTTGCGCGGTGCAGACTCCGGAGACCGCACCGCTGCTGCGCTCGAAGCCGGTGACGGCTGTCTCCTCGAAGATGCGCGCGCCGCCGGCGCGGGCGCCCTTGGCAAGCGCCATCGCGGTATCGACGGGATTGGTCTGGCCGTCGCCGGGAATGTAGATCGCGCCCTTGATCCGCGAGACGTCCATCAAGGGATAGAGCGATGCCGCCTCGTTCAGCCCGACCTCGTGGGCCTCGACGCCGAAGCAATCGCCGAGGGCGGCCATGCGCCTGATCTCGGTGAGCCGTTCTTCGGTGCGGGCGATGGGCAGGCTGCCCTTGCGGCGGAAACCGGTGGCCTGGCCGGTCTCGGCCTCCAGCGACTCGTAGAGGCCGACGGCGTAGCGCGCGAGCTCCGTCAGCGTAGAGGTCGCGCGGAGCTGGTTGACCAGGCCTGCCGCGTGCCACGAGGTGCCGCCAGTGAGATGCCCCCGCTCCAGAAGGACCACGTCACGCCGCCCGAGCCTGGTCAGATGGTAGGCCATGCTGCAGCCGATGATGCCGCCGCCGACGATCACCACCTCGGCCTGGGTCGGTATCGCCCCGGTCATCGCTCGCTCGCCCGCAACGGTCCCTCCTCTTCGCACCTCTTCGCGCTCATCCCCGACTCCCTAACCCGGATTATTCGTGTCGGGTCTGAATTTGGGGTGGCGGACGTAGCGTAAGCCGTTGCCATTGGGTAGGAACTCGTTGTCGAGGCGTCTTCCTCTCTGAACAACGAATTTGCCACGCCCGCCATGACCGACGATAGCCTTCTCCCCTTCGATCTGCCAAGCGTCCGACGCAAGAGGGTGAGCGCCGCCTTCCATGGCGGCCTCGTCCTGTTGCGCGAGACGGAACGCCCGCTTTGGCTTGGCAGGGACCCTGGCAGGCTGCATCCGGGACCGGCGCAATCAGGCGCAGGTGGTCCACGCGCTCCCAGCCATGCTGCGCTTCCGCATGCTGGCGATCGCCTGCGGTGGAGCCTGTCCTCGGCCCGGCGAAGCCGGACCCGTGGGAGGATGCCGACGGCTGCGACGCGCTCCGCGCGGACCCCCTGTTCAAGCTGGCGTCAGGAAAGGCGCCGGAGAGCGGGGGCGCGCTCTGCTCGCAGCCGACCATGAACCGCCTGAAGAACGCACCGTCCCGCATCGAGGTGGCACGGATGACGGCGGCGCTGATCAATCTCTTCTGCCGTTCCTTTCCCGCCCCTCCCGCCGCCATCACCCTGGATGTCGACGACACCTGCGATGCCGTGCACGGCCACCAGCAGTGTTGTTAGGCTTCTGCCATCGCGGCTCGTCGGCTCGGTCGCGGGAGTAACGGGGGCTTGTGTCTGCGACGGCTGGTGTGTGAACTGGCCGAGTGTGGGGTGAAGAAACCGCAAAACGACAAAACCCAAAGCCCAATGCCGTCAGCTACTTAGGCATTTGTTACTCAAGAGCGAGCAACTTTGACCCCGTAATATCGCCTTATTTCAATAGCTTATCGTGCGGAACTGCGCGCAACCCACGCGCCGACCAACACTAGCTACGTAAGCCGTTCCCGAAGAAAAGGAGTACGCGAGCATGTCCATGGCATTGCTCATCATCTGTCTGGTTTCGGGCGGATTGTCGCTTATATCCTTTCTATTCAATCGCCGCAAGCCAACCAAGATGGGGCGACGTATCACAAACGTCCTTCCTGTCATCTTGCTTTTTGCAGCAGTAATCTCGGGAGGGTTGAGTTACTGGGCCAGTATCGAGACCGAGGAGAAACTACAACTGGCTCATGACCAAGCATCCGAAGCTAATGTACAAGCAGATAGAGCGCAGGCGCAGATAACCGAAATCAGAACGCCGAGGCGCATGGAGCCAGAAACCAAGCGCATGTTGGTCGCAAGACTAAAGCGGTATGCGGGGCAGAAGTACGACATACTGGTATTCAGAGACTAGGATTCCCTAGAACTGGCACCTGCTATCCAAGCCATTTTGGAAGAAGCAGGCTGGGTGTACACGAATGTGTACCCGAGACATGCAACACGGTACGCGGAGACACGCGACGAGGGTGTGTTTATAATATCGGGCAAGGTAGAATCAAGAAGGACCTCCGAAGCTAGGATGGCTCTACATGGCGCACTGATCGAAGCAGGTCTGTACAACGACTCGAACGCTTTTATTCCCGTGAATTGCGTCGAGAGTACCGCACCGATCCAAGTAGGCACCAAATTCACGCGAATCCCCTGTTCGGACTCGCCAATCCAATCTATGGAACTTGACTTCACAGTCCATGATGATGTCATCCCTGAGGATACTCTGGTATTACATGTTGGCAAGGAACGACTGTAGTTACTCAGGCTGGAGCAACATGGGGCAGACGTGGACACAGCAGCGAAAATATCTGGTAGGTTGCCAAAGGCCGGAACGACGAAGGCAACCGAAAATAAGGCGGCCGGAAACGACGCCTCAAGATGATCGATTACGCTTTTCTGGTGTACTGTATGGGCATCGCCCGCATGTATGGCTGAAGAACCTGTACGCGATCAGGCGCTACGAGCACCCGTCCGGACTGGAAGGCTCTGGCTACGGGCGGCCCGCGCGGCGTATGTGCGAGGACAAGGGGCGGGCGGACCAAGGAGCGGTTCGTCACCTGAGTCTAGCCCGGATTATTCGTGTCTGGTCTGATCTTGGGGTGGCGGACGTAGCGTAAGCCATTGCCATTGGGTAGGAACTCGTTGTCGAGGCGTCTTCCTCTCTGAACAACGAATTTGCCATGACCGACGATAGCCTTCTGCCCTTCCATCTGCCAGGCGTCCAACGCAAGAAGGTGAGCGCCGCCTTCGATGGTGGCCTGCTCTCGTCTGACGGCTGCCTCGTCCTGCTGCGCGAGGCGGAACGCCGCTTGCACCTCGCCGAGACCCTGGCAGGCTGCATCCGGGATCGGCGCAATCAGGCGCAGGTGGTTCACTCGCTCCCGGCCATGCTCCGCTTCCGCATGCTGGCGATCGCCTGCGGTGGAGCCTGTCCTCGGGCCGGCGAAGCCGGTCCCGTGGGAAGATGCCGACGACTGCGACACGCTGCGCGCGGACCCTCTGTTCAAGCTGGCGTCAGGAAAGGCGCCGGAGAGCGGGGGCGCGCTCTGCTCGCAGCCCACCATGAGCCGCCTGGAGAACGCGCCGTCTCGCATCGAGGTGGCGCGGATGACGGCGGCGCTGGTCGATCTCTTCTGCCCCTCCTTCCCAGCCCTTCCCGCCGCCATCACCCTCGATATCGACGACACCTGCGACGCGGTGCACGGCCACCAGCAGCTCTCGCTCTTCCACGCCCACTACGACACGCGCTGCTTCCTGCCCGTCCACGTCTACCATGTGGAAAGCGGCAAGCCGGTGGCGGTTCTCCTGCGCCCGGGAAAGACGCCGTCGGGGCCTGAGGTCCGCACCCTCTTCAAGCATCTGGTTCGTCGTATCCGCCGCCATTGGCCGCGCACCCGGATCGTCTTCCGGGGAGACAGCCACTACGGCCGCACGCAAGCCATGGCGTGGTGCGAGGAGAACGGCGTCGACTACATCTTCGGACTTGCGGGCAATCGCGCGCTGCACGCTCTCGCATACGAGGTGGCCGACGACCTCAAGGTCCGCCGCGCCGAGGCCGGCGCAGACAGCATGCGCAGCGTCGCCGCCTTCGCCTATGCCGCCCGCTCCTGGGACCGCGAACGCCGGGTCGTCGCCAGGCTCGAGGCGAGCACGCGCGGCTTCGATGCCCGCTATATCGTTACCTCGCTCGAAGGCGATCCCCGCCGTCTCTACGAAGACGTCTACTGCGCCCGCGGCCAGGCCGAGAACCTGATCAAGTTGCACAAGGGCCAGCTCGCCTCGGACCGCACCTCCTGCCAGAGCCCGATCGCCAACCAGCTCAGGCTGGTCCTGCACACCGCAGCCTACTGGCTGATGCTCACTCTGCGCGACGCCGTCCCCCGTGCCGCGCCCCTCGCCCGTGCAGAGTTCGCAACCCCGAGGCTGAAACTGCTCAAGATCGGCGCCCGCGTCATCGAGAAGGCCACCCGCGTCCGCATCCACTTCACCTCGGCCTGCCCCGACGCCGCTCTCTTCCGCCTGCTGGCAGGCCGCCTCGCCGCAGCAGGTCCCTGAGCGAAGGGGCGCCGAGCCCCGATCACCCAGGCCCGTTCAACCCTCAACCCGATAACGACCATCCTCAGATCCCGGCGCCAAACGGCGTCAGGCCCCGACGCGACCCATCAATCGAGCCTCAAGTGCAAGGCTCTCCACGAATAGGTCGGGCTATCTCCATGACTACGACGTGCAAACTTGGCCTTGCAATATACCTATCAACTCACCATATACTTAGTTACGGTATGCAAAGGATCCGAAGTGGCCTTCGTGATCCGTTCGCCAGTTCGCAATTTTACTCAAGGAGTCTCGATGTCCATTGTTCCGTTGGAGAAATCGCCAAATGCGTTCGCCGCCGCTCCACACTCTCCCGGTATTAATCGTCCCGCAACGATCCCATTCCATGAGCGGAAGCGGACTGCGACGGCGGTCATCTATTGTGAGGAGAACTTCGGTGAAATCGACGGTAAGACGGCCAACGGGCTCATCCGTCATTCAGAGAAGTACGAAATCCTCTCGGTGATCGACAGCAAGCAGGCTGGACTCGACACTGGCGAAGTGCTCGGCGGAAAGGCCAACGCCATCCCGATTTGCCGCGATCTCACCGACGCCCTGTCTCGCACCGTGCATGTCCCTGACTACTTCATCTTCGGGATGGCGCCCAAGAGTGGAATGTTGTCGACAGGTGAGCGAGGCATCGTACTCGAAGCCCTGGCACGCGGAATGAATGTCGTGAGTGGTCTCCATGAATTCCTGACCGACGACCCGGAGTTCGTGGCCGCGGGCATCGCTAATGACGCCGTGATCCTTGACATGCGAAAACCCCGCGCCAAGAAAGATTTGCGGATGTTCGACGATCGAATTGTCGAAGTCACCTGCCCGCGAATTACCGTGCTCGGAACCGACAGCGCCATCGGCAAGCGCACCACCGCCACGATCCTGACCCGTGTTCTCAATGATCACGGCCTGAAAGCCGTCATGGTGGGCACTGGCCAGACCGGCTTGATGCAAGGGGCCCGCTACGGTGTCGCGCTCGATGCCATTCCGTCGCAATTCTGCTCCGGTGAGTTGGAGGCGACCATCATCGAGGCGTTCCAGGAAGAGAGTCCGGATGTGATCATCGTCGAAGGTCAAGGCGCACTGAGTCATCCGGCCTTCAGCTCCTCGGCACTCATTTTGAGGGGCAGCAGACCCACCGGAGTCATTCTGCAGCATGCCCCGGGGCGGCGTCATCGCTGCGACTTCGAACAGATGGCGATGCCATCGCCGGCCAGCGAAATCAATCTGATCCAGACCTTCTCCGATACGAAGGTTATCGGCCTCACAATCAACCACGAGAACATGACACAAGAAGCGGTCAGTGCCGCCATTATCCAGTACGAGGGTGAACTGGGAATTCCGGTCACGGACGTCTTGAGCCGTCCGCCGGAACGGTTGCTGGACATGGTCCGCCCCGCGATTCCTACACTTGCGGAGATGCGGACGGCCGCTGGCTGATGGCCGCACCGCGATTGGAGATCGACCTCGAAAAGATCCGCCATAACGCGTCCACACTCGTCAAGCGGCTGAGACTCCGCGGCATATCCGTCACCGGAGTTACCAAAGCAACTTTAGGGTCACCGGAGATTGCCGGCGTGTTGCTTCAGTCAGGCGTACGGGCGATCGGCGACTCCCGCATTGAGAACATCGAAACGCTGCGTGGAGCGGGGATATTGGCGCCAATGACACTGATCCGCTCTCCGATGATGAGTCAGGTCGATCGGGTCGTGGCGCATGCCGATATCAGTTTCAATACGGAGCTGGAGGTTATCGGCAAGCTCTCCGATGCCGCCTATGGGTCGGGGCGGACCCATGGGATCGTGCTCATGGTTGAGCTTGGAGATCTCAGGGAGGGGATCATGCCGGAGGATCTCCTCGGCGCCGTGCGTGAAACGCTTCGCTGCAGGAATATCGTGCTGAAGGGTATCGGCACGAACCTCGCTTGCCGGAGCGGCGTGTCCCCCGATGCTGGAAACATGGCAAAACTATCTGCCCTCGCCGAGTCCATTGATGCGGCCTTCGGTCTCACCCTCGATATCGTCTCCGGGGGGAATTCCGGCAATCTTCAGTGGGCGTTCAGCGCGGCGGGCACCGGAAGGATCAACGATCTTCGTTTCGGTGAGTCAATCCTGCTCGGCGTGGAGCCTCTCCATCGCCAACCGATCCATGGACTCTACACCGATGCCATCACACTCGTCGCGGAAGTGATCGAGTCCAAGGTAAAACCGTCGCAACCATGGGGCGATATCGGCCAAACTGCGTTTGGTGCCAAGCCGGCTGTCAAGGATCGCGGATTTGTCTCTCAGGCAATTTTGGCAGTCGGACATCAGGATACCGATCCAGAAGGCCTCACCGCGTCCTCTGGAATCGAGATTGTCGGGGCCAGCAGTGACCATCTCATTTTGAACTCGGGCAAGAACAAAGCGACCGTTGGTTCCGAGATCACGTTCCAACCCAACTACAGCGCAGTGGTTCGCGCCATGACATCACCTTTTGTCGCCAAGGTTTTAAAGGCGCGAATGCACAATGCCGGAGCAAACCAGCGCAAACAGAAGCAGGCCGTTTTATAGCGTCGGTTATCGACAACTGGTCCGGTTTTGATGCCACTAGATTGAGGCGCTACGTCTGTCGATCGCCGCGCCTCCTTCGGCCTCAACAGGCTGCCATGCCAGCGCTGCCCTCGGTCATTGGCGATAGCCCGTGCCCGGGTGTTGGAATGGGCCGGTGTAGCCAGGTTGACAATCCAGTCAAGAGAGCCCGCGAAACTTGGGGTCTGAAGCACATTTCAAACGAGCGATGAACCCAAGTAGCTTTTTGCAGTTTTCACTGCTTATCGCGCCCGTTGATGACGAGTGCTGCGCCGTTTCGCGCCAGTGAGAACGCCGAAGCGCGGCCGAGACCGCGGCTGGCCGCACAAACAATCGCACGCCGCCCCTTGATACCGAGATCCGTGGCTCCATATCCCCTGCTGCGGCGCCATCCTGACGCCCGCCGGCCTGCTCGTGCAAGGCCGGAGGACACCTCGGAAATCCACCGCGATCCCGCGCTCCGGGTGCAACGGACGTTTGATTCGCCGCGTCAAAGGTGTTGGCACTCACTACCAGCGAGTGCTAACACCGCTTCCACACCATCGTTTAGGACGAAATCGGAGGAACCAATGAAGTTTCGACCGCTGCATGACAGGGTCGTGGTGCGCCGGATTGGCGAGGAGGCCAAGACAGCCGGCGGCATCATCATCCCCGACACGGCCCAGGAGAAGCCGCAGGAAGGCGAGATCGTGGCCGTCGGCCCTGGCACCCGGGGCGATGACGGGACGCTGCATCCGCTGGACGTGAAGCCGGGCGACCGCGTGCTCTTCGGCAAGTGGTCCGGCAACGAAGTGTCGCTCGATGGCGACGATCTCCTCTTCATGAAGGAGTCCGACATCATGGCCATCGTCGAGACCGGCAAGAAGTCGAAGAAGGCCGCGTAGGCGGGCCGCTCGCAGTCAGAAAGGAAAAGCAACATGGCAGCGAAAGAAGTACGGTTTGGCGCCGATGCGCGGACCCGCCTGCTCAAGGGCGTGGACACGCTCGCGAGCGCGGTCGGCGTGACGCTGGGGCCCAAGGGCCGCAACGTGGTGCTCGACAAGTCGTTCGGCGCGCCGCGTATCACCAAGGACGGTGTGACGGTCGCGAAGGAGATCGAGCTCTCCGACAAGTTCGAGAACATGGGCGCGCAGATGGTGCGCGAGGTCGCCAGCAAGACCAACGACGAGGCCGGCGACGGCACCACCACGGCGACGGTTCTGGCCCAGTCCATCGTGCGCGAGGGTTCCAAGGCGGTCGCCGCCGGCATGAACCCGATGGACCTCAAGCGCGGCATCGACCTCGCGGTCGGCGCCGTGGTTAGCGAGATCGGCAAGCGCTCCAAGCGGGTGCAGACCGATGAGGAGATCGCCCAGGTCGGCTCCATCTCCGCCAACAACAATCGCGCGGTCGGCGACATGATCGCCGAGGCGATGCAGAAGGTTGGCAAGGAGGGCGTGATCACGGTGGAGGAGGCCAAGGGCCTCGACACCGAGCTCGACGTGGTCGAGGGCATGCAGTTCGACCGCGGCTACCAGTCGCCCTACTTCATCACCAACGCCGACAAGATGACCTGCGAGCTGGAGGACCCCTACATCCTCCTGCACGAGAAGAAGCTCTCCAACATGCAGGCCATGATCCCGATCCTCGAATCGGTGGTGCAGTCGTCCAGGCCGCTGCTCATCATCGCGGAAGAGGTCGAGGGCGAGGCGCTGGCGACGCTCGTCGTCAACAAGCTGCGCGGCGGACTCAAGGTCGCGGCGGTGAAGGCGCCGGGCTTCGGCGATCGCCGCAAGGCCATGCTCGAGGACATCGCCATCCTCACCGGCGGCGATGTGGTGAGCGAGGACCTCGGCATCAAGATGGAGAATGTCACGCTCGACATGCTTGGCACCGCCAAGCGGGTCTCGATCACCAAGGAGGAGTCCACCGTCGTCGGCGGCGCCGGCAAGAAGGGGGACATCACCGGGCGCTGCAACCAGATCCGCGCGCAGATCGAGGAGACCACCTCCGACTATGACCGCGAGAAGCTGCAGGAGCGGCTGGCGAAGCTCGCCGGCGGCGTCGCAGTGATCAAGGTCGGCGGTGCGACCGAGGTCGAGGTGAAGGAGAGCAAGGACATGGTCGAAGACGCTCTCAACTCCACCCGTGCCGCGGTCGAGGAGGGCATCGTTCCCGGCGGCGGCGTGGCGCTGCTCTATGCCGGTCGTGCTCTGGACAAGGTCAAGGGTGCGAACGACGACCAGAACGTCGGCGTCAACATCGTGCGCAAGTCCCTCAAGTCGCCGGCCCGGCTGATCGTCGAGAACGCCGGCGAGGACGGCTCGCTCGTGATCGGCAAGCTCCTGGAGCAGAAGAGCGCGACCCAGGGTTTCGACGCGCAGAACGGCGAGTACGTCGACATGGTGAAGGCGGGCATCATCGACCCTGCGAAGGTGGTGCGGACTGCACTTCAGGATGCGGCGTCGGTCGCGGGCCTGCTGGTCACCACCGAGGCCATGGTTGCCGAGAAGCCCGAGAAGAAGGACGACATGGCCGGTGCCGGTGGCGGCATGCCGGACATGGGCGGCATGGGCATGTAGCCCAGCCTTCCAGGCTTAGGTTAGGGGGCGGGTCCGAAGGGCCCGCCCCTTTTCGTTTGGGGCTTATGATGGAGATAAGGGTTGCGAAGTCGCCTGCCTTCGCCCGCGAGCCGGCCGATGGCCCGATCCGCGGCGGAAAGATCTGCGACGAGAGCTCGATCCCAAGCGATCGGCGGAGGCCGCGGTGCCGGTAGGAAGGCAGCATACCCGCTGCTGTCTCTGATCGTGCGAGCGTGGGGGGCGCGGCTTGGATTGCTCGACATCGTGATCCGATATGCGTTGTTTTCGAAGGCGCAAACAGGACTGAGTCATATTAGTTTATTTTCTCGCCCTGAACCGCGCCGGTGAGCATTACGGCAGCTCGCTCTTTTGCACGCCTTGGGTTGACGAGAGCCACCCACCTCTTCGCTTTCCAGCAGCTGCCGAGACCTTCAAGACAATCGAAATCGACACCACGTTGATTGAGAGTGTCAGGAAGAATTATCCGCTCCTAGTCGACCGGATCGACGATTACCCTTCCATTTGCGTCCGCCGTGTTATCGATCGGTGACAAAATAAAGACCGGCGGCGCGCTATTTACGTTATCACGTGGGTAGGATTGAAACTGTAGACTCAATGGCCTGCGGGAACAGGTTGGCGACAGGATTGTCGAACAGGCTCTCGCGACGTGACCTTTGTCACTGTTGTTCCGCCCGCAAATTGAACCAGATCGCCGTGGCAAACTGTTGCTTCCATGGGATCACGCTGCGAGCACAACATCGAACGCCGTATCGAACGCGGCATCTGGAAACGGCGGTGCGAAATTAGTCCACGGTAGCGGCGTGATGATCTCGCTGCGGGCGGAGTAAAACTCTGCCACCCAGGGCCTTTCCGGTGACGGGAGGGCGGGAGGATGCATACCGTGGACCTTTATCGGAAGGTTCGTCTCGCGTGTCGGGACGGGATGAGTGAGCGGGCGGCGGCGCGTCATTTCGGGATTTCACGCGAGAGCGTGAAGAAGATGCTGCAGTTTTCGATGCCGCCGGGCTATCGGCGGACGGCGCCGGTTCGGCGTCCGAAGCTGGACGGGTTCACCGAGATCATCGACCAGTGGTTGAAGGAGGACCTGAAGCAGCTGCCCAAGCAGCGGCACACGGCGAAGCGCATTTTCGACCGTCTTCGGGCCGAGCACGGGTTCAGCGGCGGCTACACGATTGTGAAGGATCATGTGCGCGAGCATCGGCGCCGGCGGCGAGAGATGTTCGTGCCGCTGATCCATCCGCCGGGGCATGGGCAGGCGGACTTCGGCGAGGCGCGGGCGGTGATCGGGGGTATCGCGCGCAAGGCGCACTTCTTCGTATTCGATCTTCCGCACAGCGACGCCTGCTACGTGCGGGCCTACCCTGCGGCGACGGCCGAGGCGTGGATGGACGGGCATGTGCATGCCTTCGCCTTCTTCGGCGGGGTTCCCCGATCGGTTCTCTACGACAACGACCGCTGCCTGGTGTCGCGCATCCTGGCGGACGGGACGCGCAAGCGGGCGGGGCTCTTCAACGGGTTCCTGTCGCACTACCTCGTGCGCGACCGTTACGGGCGTCCGGGCAAGGGGAACGACAAGGGCGCGGTCGAGGGTCTGGTGGGCTTCGCCCGGCGCAACTTCATGGTGCCACTGCCACGGTTTGCGAGCTGGGAAGAGTTCAACCTGCGGCTCGAGGAGCAATGCCACAGCCGCCAGGGCGATATCCTGCGCGGACACCGCGAGACCATCGGAGAGCGCCTGGCACGGGATGTGGCGGCCATGGCCGCGCCGCCGGCCGCGCCCTTCGAGGCCTGCGACCAGGCTCCCGGCCAAGTCAGCTCGCAGTCTCTGGTTCGCTATCGGACCAACGACTACTCGGTGCCGGTGGCCTATGGCCATCGTGACGTCTGGGTACGCGGTTACGTCGAGCGAGTGGTGATCGGCTGTGGCGGAGACGTCATCGCCCGCCATCCCCGGTCTTATGAGCGTGAGGACATGATCTTCGAGCCGATCCACTATCTGCCCCTGATCGAGCAGAAGATCGGCGCCCTGGACCAGGCGGCGCCGCTCGCCGGATGGGACCTGCCGCCCGCCTTCCAGACCCTGCGCCGCCTGATGGAGGCGCGCGCGCTCAAGGCGGGGCGGCGGGAGTACGTGCAGGTCCTACGGCTGCTGGAGAGCTTCGGGCTGGAGGATTTTCATGCCGCAGTGAAGGATGCCCTGCGCCTGGGCGCCATAGGCTTCGACGCGGTCAAGCACCTGGTGCTGTGCCGCCTCGAGAAGCGCCCGCCAAAGCTCGACCTCGATGTCTACCCGTATCTGCCGAAGGCCACTGTCGGCAAGACCTCGGCCGCCAGCTACATGTGCCTGCTGTCGGAGGACGCGGCATGACGGACACGCCCCACATCCTGCTGGCGCATCGCCTCAAGGTCCTGAAGCTGCCGACCTTCCTGCGGGAATACGAGAAGGTGGCACACCAGTGCGCAGCCGAGGGCTTGGATCATATCCAGTTCCTGGCCCGGCTGGCGGAGCTGGAGTTGATCGAGCGCGAACGGCGCATGGTCGAGCGGCGCATCAAGGCGGCGAAGTTCCCGGTCACCAAGAGCCTCGACAGCTTCGACTTCAAGGCCATCCCCGCGCTGAACAAGGCGCGGGTGCTGGAGTTGGCGCGCTGCGAATGGATCGAGCGGCGCGAGAACGTCATCGCCCTCGGCCCATCGGGCACCGGCAAGAGCCATGTCGCCCTGGGGCTCGGACTGGCCGCCTGCCAGAAGGGGCTGACCGTGCGCTTCATCGTCGCAGCGGCGCTGGTGCATGAGCTCATGGAGGCGCGTGACGAACGACGACTGCTGCGGCTGCAGAAGCAGCTGGCAAGTCTCAAGCTGCTGATCATCGACGAGGTCGGCTTCGTGCCGCTATCGAAGACCGGCGCCGAGCTGCTGTTCGAGCTGGTCTCCCAGCGCTACGAACGGGGCGCCACCCTGATCACCTCCAACCTCCCCTTCGACGAATGGACCGAGACCTTCGGCTCCGAGCGCCTCACCGGGGCGCTCCTCGACCGTCTCACCCACCACGTTAACATCCTCGAGATGAACGGCGACAGCTACCGCCTCAGCCAGAGCCGTGCACGCAGGAACAACACCGCAAGCTGACACCGGCACGCCGACGACCGACACCGATCGGCCAAGGCGCCCAGGCCCCCGCCACCTGCCGTGACGGTGCCCGGGCACTCACCGTCATCCCGCCATCAAGCGCACCCGTTGACGGCGCAAAGCTGAACCTCAACAAACCGAAACCAGTATGGCCGCCCTCCGGACGGCCGGCGCGCGCGGACCGCTTGAGCTCTGGATGGCTCCACGGACCGCGCCCGCCGAAAAACCCTCACAACGACGGATCACCCAGAGTGGCAGTCTTTTGCGCCGCCCTCTGGCCGAATCTTCATCCGGCGTTGACACAGGGCACTGATCCATTCCCGATGGATGTCAGCGGTCCACTTGGCGCGGAAAAGATCGTCAACTGCCAATTGCAGAAAAATATCCCGCATCGGTGCGGGATAGAGAATGTTGGCGTCAAGAAGGGCGGTGAAGCCCGTCACCGGGCGCCATATCCCATGTCATGGGCCTGGGCTTCCTCGGTTAGTTGTTTAAGCACCTGCTCGCGTTCACGGTCGATGGCATTCTTGTATGCCATGACATCCTCCATGCGAATCCGGCGGTGCTTTCCGACCTTCCGATGAGGGATGGCCTTCTGGTCGAGGAGCTTGATGAGGAAGGGACGGGAGACGTTCAATACGTCGGCCGCCTGGACCGTGGTGAGCTCGGCGCTTTCCGGAATCAGTGTCACGCCCTGGCCCGCGGCCATGGCTTCCAGGACATGCATGAGCAGGTCGACCGCGCCGGCCGGGAGATCGATAGGTTGTTCCTGTTCGCCGTCTCTGACGCGCAGCTTCAAGGGCCGGTCTGTCCCGCCGTAGGGGGACAGAGCTCGGTGAGTGCTTCGCGCGATCGCAGCGTCCCGAGGCGTAGGGGGGAGCTGCCGATGAGCTAACGTGTTCATGCAGGCCTCCTTGGAAGGTTTGACCCCACGGAGTCAAGATATCTCAATGAAATAAATGAAGCAATCGAAGCAAATGTCAATAGGGCTGTAGGCTGATACGTGAGTTCGAGCGTCGATTGGGCTCACTCGGGGAGCAACGATCTATCTGGTTCGTGTTCTCCCGACAGGTTTCCGCCGATGCTTCCGGTGATCCGCGCGGCTGCGGTCTGGATCGAGTCCCGGGCTAGATGCGCGTACCGGGCGGTGGTCTGCACCTGGGTGTGACCGAGCAATTTCCCGATCATTGTGAGGCTCTCGCCCAAGGCCAGCGCCCTCGAAGCATACGAGTGCCTGAGGTCGTGAATTCGCACGTCCTCCAGATCGGCACGCGCGCGAATGCGGCGCCACGGCTTCTGTAGATCGGTGATGTGGGAGCCCGGCAGGCTGCCGGTGATGACCTAAGGGTTGCCGTCCTCGCGGGGTATGTCCGCCAGCACGGCGCGTGCCTCGAGCCCGAGCGGCACCACCCGCCCGCCAGTCTTCGCGTCGGGCCTCCTGCAAAGCCTGCCCCTGCGAAGGCGGGGGTCGATGGATATGCCGGTTACAACCGGCTGACCGGCCGGGGCTGCAGGGGCGGCACGCCGCTGCGGCTGGCATACTGCTGGGCACATTGTCGGTGCCGGCTCCGCGAAATCTACGACAGCAGCGGCTCGGAGATCGCCGCCGAGGGCCTGCGCTGGATCGCCGAACTCTACGCCATCGAGGCCGAGATCCGCGCCAGCACGCCCGAGCGCCGGCTCGCCGAACGACAGGCGCGGTCCGCGCTTTTGGTCCTGGCCTTCGGCGGCTGGCTGAAACAACAGCGCGCCCGTGTCTCGCCCAAGTCCCGCCTCGGCGAGAAGCTCGCCTATATCGCCCGCCACTGGGACGGTCTCCAGCTCTTCCTCGCCGACGGCCGCGTCGAGACGCAATAGTGTCGAGAATCTCGTCCGCCCGATTGCCCTGTCGAGGAAAAACGCGTTGTTCGCCGGCCACGACGAAGGCGCCGCCGCGTGGGGACGTATCGCCTCGCTCATCGAGACCGCCAAGCTGAACGGCGTCGAACCCTACGCCTGGCTCAGGGCCAACCTCAAAGCGATCGCCGCCGGCCATCCAAACAGCGGCATCGATGAGCTCCTGCCCTGGAACTTCAGGCCTCCGTCTAGCTGAAAGCGGGGTGCTCCGCCCGCATCGCTTACATTATAGGGCGGGTTTTGGAATCATCACTGCCTGCCGAAGCGATTGTCGAGGTGGAATGCGATGTCGAAGGAGTGCAAGAGTGAGGCTCTGGCAGCGGCGCACAGGGCGGCGCGCGGTCGGGTGGAGGCGGGCCTCATGTCGAAGCAAACCATACGCAAGTTGGATGAGACGTGCCTGACGCCGGTGCGCGACATGATTCCGGAGGATATTCGGGCCGTCCATCTGCGGGAGCATGGGAATCGAGCGGTCATAGCGGGTCATCTCAACGTGATGGCGGACCTTGTGAGCCAGTAGGATTGCGGCGAGAAGTGCTCGCGCGCCGCCTCGCTGAATCTGTTGAGTCTAGAGGCAAGAAACGGTGTCGGAGCGGTTGCCGAACTGGGGTACGGATGAATGAGGCTTGAGCAATAGGCTCAATTGATTCCTGTTGAGTAGGCTTACTTGGTGCCCGCCTGTCAGTGAGAGCTAGACAATCAAGGAAGAGAGCAGATTGAAATGAAGACAGTTGGGCTTATTCCAAGAAACAGACTGAGGCACATGCCAGAACATGTGCGTGCCTATCATGAATTGTGCTTCTTCCTTCACGATGAATGTGTTCGGGCGCTCCAAGAGTACGAAAATGCCCGGGCCCACGTACAGACCATAAAGTTTCTGAACCCCGGCGATGGAGACAGATTTCAGTATCTTGTCAGCAAGGGCGATGCGGTCGGCGCATTACGGGAGCTGGGTTATCAAGATGCCTCCAAGAGAGTGGTGCTGAATACCATTCTTATGGCGATGATTTCAGACTGCCTGCATCATGTGTACGAGGCTCTACGCTGCTTTGAAAAGAGAAAAGTAATCGTTGGCTTCAACTTGTTTAGAAAACCCTTAATTGAGAGCTTGCTTTACTTGTCATGGATATGCGGCCGGGAAGACGACTTTTACCGTGAATTCATCGGCGGTGACCCAAAGGTATTGACTCTAAGGGAGCTAAGCAAAAGACGAAAGGAGATCTACTCAGCGGCGATAAAGGAATTGGGGTACTACTACATGTTTGACTCTGAAACCTTGGAAAACACAATCAACAATAAGAAAGATCTGAACGGATTTCAAATGCTGTTTCAACATGCGGCACACTTGGTGACGACATGGAGTCCACAAATAAAGACGGCGTCGGAAAATTTCAACTTTATCCTTAAGAATCCTTTCGATGACGATGTATATGAGTTCCTCTACGAAAGGCTTCCAATAGTTTTGTTATTCATGTCACATGTAATCATAGAATTATTTGATCGAATGAGGAAAATGGATGAACTATCCAAACACTTATTTGAGATGAGGACCGTGATGGCATATCAGTTGATTGCGGGAACGGATCAGCTCCATGCGCTGTCCGCATTTGAGGAGCTGCTAACGGTCCGTCCAAAGTGTGCACGATGTTCTAGAGAAGGGAAGATTACAGTGTATAACGCATCGAGGATGCTACTAAAAGCAGAATTTCGGTGTACGTTTTGCGGTACGCTAGGTCCACATTTAACCTTTTCCTATCCGGAGTTGGGAAACTGATTTGTAATAGAGTAACTGTGGACGTGTTCGCGAGAGTCATGCAAGTCACGCTGCTCCCTCAGAGCAATAGAAAGAGATGAAGAGATTGTCCAAGACTCGAAGTATCTCGGGAAACATTTGGGCACCCTTTCGAGGATCCGCGGGATCATCGAGAGTCGGGGTTTAGGTTGGATCGGCAAGTTGCAACGACGCTATCGTCGGGGACTTCCAAGCGTGCCCCGCTGCGTCTGGGCTCGGGCCCTGTTGGGATCTTCGATCGTCTCAACCGACTGGATGTAATCGGCAATATACTCAGGCGGCAAGCCGTGTTCCCTACCACCCGCGAGGACAAAGTCTTTGTACCAGCTATAGGGTTTGAGGCTATCGTCGATATAGTCTGGGGTGGCGAGATAGGTAAGGACCTTCCGCCTGCGACCTTTGTCGTTCATGACCGTGACGATCGCGTGCGCGTAGCCGCTGCCGACGCCTTCTGCCTTATCTAGCTTGGCTCGCTCGGCAGGATCGAAGCTGAACAAGACTCCGATAACGTTATCGTCGTTACCAGTGGCAAATGCGTTGCACTTCCCGGACTCGTCCGCGCTGCGCTTATGGAAATGAAGCGCATGGCCCGGCAAGGTAGCGATGCCGATCGGCTCGCAGCTCGGCATTCGTTCGCGCAGCCGGGTGGTCGACATGTTGGATCCATAGGCAAAATAGACGACCGGCTCCGGTGGCCCGGTCTCTGTGTTCTTCAGCGCAGGGATCGTGGGATCGCCCGGCTTGAGGATCGTGCGCAGCGGTACAGTCATTATGCCGCACTCGTCGGTATCCCTGGGTGACATCGTTGGGCCGGGCGTGGTTGACCAGCCGCTTGGTGAGCGAGGGGGGAAGCATCAGCTCGCGCTCGGCAACGGTGATGAAGGAGTTGCGCAGGCCGTGGAACCAGAACTTGGCCCCGCCGGCCTTGCCGATGCGGGCATAGAGATGATGCGGGTCCTGGACGTGGCCGGTTGCGCTGGTCGGCGACGGGAACACCCACTCCCGGACGCCTTCGGGCAGGCCTGCGGTGGCGGTCTGGCGGCGTTCGAGAATGGCCGTGAGCTGATTGGTGATGGGGAGCTCCAGAGGCACTCCCGTTTTGGTTTCCTCGACGCGGAAGGTGAGCGCGTCCATGTCGACCCGCTCCCAGCGGAGGGTCAGCACCTCATCCCGGCGCATGCCGGTGTAGAGCCCGAACCAAAGGGCATCGCGGATGGCGGGGTTGTTGACTTCGGCCTCGATCCCGGCGCGCCAGCACGGCAGCACCTCGGCCGGCGCCGAAATCTTGCGCCGCGCCTTGCGGTGGAACTTGCCGCCTCCGGCAAGCCAGAGATCGACCGGGTTGCGCAGCCCGTCATGGTCGACGCAGGGCCGGCGGTAGATCGAGCGCAGCAGGGACATCGCCCGGTTGGCGGCCGACCACCCATGGTCGGCGGTGATGCTGTTGAACCGGGCCTCGACGTCCGCGCGGCTGATGGCGTCGAGCGGGCGGGGAAGCCAGTCGCCGAGATAGCGGTTGGCCTCGTAGCGGTAGAGCTCGTTGGTCCGCTTCGAGCGGTTGGGGTTCGCCGCCATGTACTGTTCGAACGTTTCATCGAGCGTCGGCATTCCGCGGGCCTCGGCGCGTTCTCCGGCCGGATCGTTCCCGCCGGCAACCTTGCCGAGGACCTCGTGCGCCACCGGGAGATCGCGGTGGAGTTCTGGGGCGAGGCCCGAGTCGACGAGGAATACCACACCGACGGCTGGATGCACTCGCGGATCAAGCGCCGGCTGAAGAAGGCCAGGGCGATCGTGAAGCAATACAGGGACATGGCCGCCGGGCGATAGGTTGCCCGGTGGCCACGCTCCCGGAGACGTGGCGGATCGGGCTGTACGATCCGCTTCCCGGGAACCGGCAGCCCGTCCGGGGCCGGGATCGGCCGCCTGAAGCGGTCCTCGCTGCCGGTTCCCCCTCGTAGCGATCCCCGATCGTCGCCTGACTCCGTCCCCGGTGTCGGCATTGAGCATCTCGCCGAACGCCGTCGACAGTGGCGGAGTGCTATCCACCGCGTTCCACGACGTTACGCGGAATACCCGGCATTCGTGGACGGCGCCCGCCGCGGTCCGCCGGAAGACGTGGGCGGGCCCCCGGGCTTCATGGAGTTTCTCGAGGCGGTGCTCGATCCGGGCCACGAAGAGCATGCGCGGATGACGGAGTGGTGCGGCGGACAGTTCGACCCGAAGGACATCGACGAGACATGGATCCGCAGCGTGTTGAAGATGTACGCCGCGCGCCGCCGCGGCCCGCTGGCGAGCCACCGCGGCGGTTCCCGGAGGCGTTGACCAGCGCCGGATGGCAAGCGCCGGGCCCGGTCTGGATGGCGGCGCTTCGGCCGGTCGACTGCCCCGGTCGCCGCTTCAATGCCAGGATCCGCCCTCAGGATCGTCTTGCTCGGCCTGCATGGAGGCGGCCGCCATGGCGGTCCAGGCCTCCCGGTCCAGCCCGAGGCGGCGGTTGAGCTTGTCCGCGATGACCAGGGCGTCGTCCAGATCGAGCGCGATGAGCGCGGTGGGGACGTGCCCGGACAGGCCCTCGATGACGATGTGGATCTGCTGAACGTCGGTTTCGACATCGTAGGCGGGTACGAAACAAAAGTCGGGTTCGTCGGGGAGGGTCTGAGCGGTCATGTTGCTTTCCTTCGGGCGGCCGCCGCCCGGCCGGCAATATGTATTGCGGCGGG
>Ga0209543_1001218_pt1 | contig 24921 bp, 23 predicted proteins | sample MesohylFT_FD_187296 | JGI IMG/M metagenome (GOLD analysis project Ga0209543, IMG submission 187296) | Host-associated microbial community of the marine sponge Aplysina aerophoba from Gulf of Piran - sponge mesohyl, lysed by freeze-thaw... | ecosystem: Host-associated > Porifera > Sponge >...
ACGAAAATGTCGCGATACCAACATGCGATGTTTTTCGCCCGGTGGTTGGACGGTCATTATGAGTTGGGCTGGGACCGTGGCACACAGGGTTCTAAGTAGGGGGTCTTGTGGCGCGTCCAGGTGGAAGAGGTCCGGATTGTAGATGGATGTGGGCGTAAACCTTTCGGCAAAGCAATGCCACTGCGCCTGGGAGGAGTTGCGCGACCACTATGACGTCGATGAAATAGCGGCGTGGATGAATGGCCGAAGCAATGATCAAGGCGTCACCAGGCAGTTCGTGCGTGCGATGCTCTCATGCAGCAGGGACATGGCCGGGGTCACCGGCCATGTCCCTGGACCATATCTGCCTGGGCTGCTGTGATGCTGGTTTTTCTGGGGCCACTGGTCCGCACTCCACGAAGTTCGGGACGTGGTGGGGGAAATCGCCAAGGGCGCCAGCGGGAAATATCACGGCTGGCTGCGCTAACGGCAAACCTCCGCTGGGCGTTGCTGTCCATTTGCAACTTGGGGTTGGTGAAGACGGGCAGCGGCGCCAAAGGCGGTACGAATGCTTGAAGACAACAGCCCGCTGCCGGAACCGGAGCCTGTTGATCGATCCCCGGCGCGCCGCCGTTCCAGGATTCACTACGGCTGGCGCCTCCTGGCGGCCGCCATGTTCATATCGGTCGTCCCGGCGGGTGTTCGTGGCAGTTTCACGCTCTTCGCACTGCCCGTGTCCGAGGATCTTGGGTGGAGCTATACCGCCTTGGGCGGCGCCTGGATCCTCGGGCTGGTCATGAATGGCGTCACCCAGCCCTTCATCGGCCACCTGTTTGACCGGTTCGGCGCTCGCAAAGTCATACTGATCTGCGTCGTGGCGACCGGTCTCGCCACCGCCGGAATGTACTGGACATCCCATTACTGGCACGTGATCTTCCTGTTCAGTTTCGTGTTTTCCATCGCGATGGGGGGCGTCTCATTGGCCATCTTGTGGCCGCTGGCGGCGCGCTGGTTCGTGAAGCGGCTGGGATTGGCGCTCGGTCTGTTGACCGCCGGCAACTCCATCGCAAGCGCGGTCCTGGTTCCCGCCGTCACAGGCCTCTTCATATTTCAGTACGGTTGGCGGGTCACCTGGATTGCGCTGGGCGTGGTCCCTTTGCTCCTGGCCCTGCCTGTTGGGCTGAAGTTTCTGCGCAACTGGCCTTCGGACATCGGGCTCAAGCCCGACGGAGACCCGGAGACACCGATGGAGGCGCAGCGAAGGGGGAGCGCGCCCGCGCTTCAACGAGGCCGGTTTGAGGTGGATCGATGGTGGCGAGCGTTCCGCGCTCCGGCCATCTGGGCCCTGTTGCCGGGTTTGGCGGCCGGCGGATTGACCGCTTCGTTCATCTCTCGTGCTTTTGTGTCGTTCGCCACTGACCAGGGTATTGGGCTGTCCACGGCGTCAAACATTCATGGGGTGACGGTCGTGCTGGGCGCAGCGGGCGCGATGGGCGGAGGCTGGCTGTCCGACCGATTCCCTCGCAAGAAAGTGTTGGGTGCAATCTACCTGGCGCAGGGCATCGCATTTCTGGCGCTGGCGATGGGTCCGGGGACATTGACCGGCCTCTGGGTGTTCGCGGTCGTGGGCGGCTTGTGCTCGGCGGCCTGGATGCCCATTGCGTTTGGGTTGGTGGTCGACGTTTACGGGCTGCGGGCGCTGGGGGCGATATGGGGGATGGCATTCCTGTCCCACCATTTGGCCAGCCTGGCGTTCCCCGTTCTGAGCGCGTTGGCGCATGGACTTGCCGGCTTTTACGCATCGCCCTTCGTCGTCTGGGTTTTGATGCTGGTTATGGCGTCCATCCCGGTATTCGCGATCAACGAGAAGAAATACTAATCACGATACGCGGCGGCCGTAGCGGGAGGGGTGTCGGGGAATTAGCCCGCAACCGCAGCAGGGAAGCGGACGTGTTGGTCAGCCGGGGATGAGAGACATGTAGGGATGGTGAACGGTTAGATCCCGTCAGATGTGACCGGCGACGGGGCGTGGCCGCGGCGCCACGGAGCAGCTGCCATCCGTGACGGCGGCGGCCCGGGAGTTCGCCGACCCGGACTGGGGCGAGCGCTGGGTGGAGGTGGGCAAGGCGCTGCAGGGAATCGAGGCCGGCGGGTCCGGGTGGTGGCCGCCCGAACCGCCGGCCATCCCACGCGGGCGTCCGGCTTCGGCTGGGCGCCCGCGTTCTGGTTGTGATGGGGTTGTCGGCGCGGCCGCCGCCAGGCCCGCCGGTCGCCCACAGCCCGAGGGCCAGGACGACGATGCGCCGGCCAGGAAAGGCCGTCGCGTCGCGTCCACCCTCCTGCAGGAACCACGCCGCCAGCGTCACGGCCATCAGGCCCGCGTATAGGGCGGCGCAGCCCATGGACACCGGATGGCCGGCTCCGGTCAGGCGGCCGGTCCATCCGACGTGCGGACGCCGGAGCGGGGCCAGGCCCCGACCGGTGTACGGCCCCACGCCGGCCGGGGCCTGGATGTTGCCGTTGCCACTGCCACCCGGTGGGTCAGTTCCAGGTTGCCACTCTTGCGCATTTTGAAGTTGCCGGTGACAACCTCCGGGTCCGGCGACGGGCGGCGCGGCCGGGGGCGATGGTCCGGTCAGTGAAGGGAATGCGCGCGGGGGCGGGCGGTTGCCAGGCGGGCCCGCCACCCCCGCGATGGCGGCGAAGCGGAAGCGCTCGGGCCATCTGACGGCGCGGGCGCCTCCCGCGTCGACCGGCCTGATCCGATCCACTGGGACGGAGCGCTGGAGCGGACCGCTGGGAGCGGACCGCTGGGAGCGGGCCGGGGGAGCGGGCCGGGGGAGCGGAACAGGGACGTGCGCGCCAGCAGCGCCGGTCCCGTGAGATTCAGCAGCGAGATTGATCAGAAGGAACGCCCGGGCCCGGTTCACGCCGGTGTCCGGGCGTTTTGCGTTGGGCATGGGCGCCCAATGCGCGAGGAGTGAGACATGAACCATCTGGAGGCGGTGGACGCCAAGCTGGAGCGCGCCCGGGGGCAGTTGCGCCGGCTCAGGGACGACGCCGGGGAGTTCTGCCGGGAGCGCAGTCGGCTGATCCTTCCGGAGGAGTGCGGGCCGGAGGAGTGCGGGGAGGGCCGGCGGTGGGTGTACCGGGGCGGAGAGAGCGTCCTTCCGCTGGGGTGGTCGATACGGGTTGGGGAGTGGGCCTACAACCTGCGATCGGCGTTGGACCAGCTGGTGTGGCAGTTGGCTGCAGCCTACGGGAGGTGCGCTGGTGGGCACGGTGACGGGGAGTGCCCGGGCCGGCACAGCGAGTTTCCGATCCGGGTCCGCCGGGACCCGGGCCGGCTGGACGTGCGGCTCTGCGGGGTGGGTCCGGCGGCCCGGGCGTACATCGAGAGCGTGCAGCCGCCCCGCCGGCCCGGTCGCCCGAGTGCCTCCGGCGGTAACCGGGTGGGCTTGGGACTGGGCATGCTCCGGGACATCTGCAACCGGGACAAGCACCAGACGCCGCTGAGGGCCAGCGTCGGGTGGACCGGCGAGTGGCCGCGGGTGCCGGGGGGTGAGGCATTGCCGCGGGCGCCGCGGGCCGGAGGGCAAATCGGTCCGGGTCCGAGGACCGGCGGAGCGGTGCGGAGCGTGGGTCGGGAGTTGTCAATGACAGAGTTGCGCTATGGCCAGGCGCTGCTGATCACGTGGGGCGGGAGCGATGGGCGCGGGCTGGAGTTCCCGCTGGAGTTCCCGGTGGAAGCTTGGTTCGACGACCTGCCGCATTGGCGGTCCGGCGGGAGGCAGGGCGCGCCGGTGGGGGAGACGCTGGATGCCTGCATGGACAGCGTGGAACTGGTGGTCAGCCGCCTGCGGCGGGAGCTGTGAGTGTTCAGGGGCGACGGGGGTGACGGTCCCCCGCCGGTCGCCGGGCGTTGATCGTCGGCTCATCCCATCCCATCAACACAAGCCCCCATCAACACAGGGCCCTCGCCCACCCCTGCGGTGGGTTGGAGGTAAAGGAGAGGAATAGCCATTTTTTGGCCACCACTGCCGGAACCCCCGGGTTCAGAGCGGGAGAACGAGACCGGGCCGACGCGCCGCCACCGGTGGGCGCGCCGGCCGATGCAGGACAGAGGAGAGATGTCATGGCGAAGAACAGCAAACCCAGGACCAGCCAGCCCAGGACCAGCAGTCCGAAGAACAGCAAGCCGCAGACCAGCCAGGCGAAGACCGGCAGGAGGGATACGGCGGTGTACACGCTGCGGGGGTCCCGGGGAGAGATCACGTACATCGGGAGCAGCAACGACTTGGGGCGTCGGGCGGGCGAGCACGAACGGTCGGGCAAGCGGGGAACCATGCGGAAGGAGACGACCCGGATGACGCAGCCGGGGGCCCGGCGTCGGGAGGCCGAGAGGCTGGCGACGTACCGGAGGAACCACGGCGGGAAGAACCCGCCTCAGAACAAGACCCGGCACGGGTAGAACGGGACCAGGCACGGACAGGAGGAAGAGAGATGACCATGTTTGCACAGGGAGCGATGGTGGTGGCCGCGGTGGTGATCGGTCTGACGGCGGCGCCGTCCGTGGCCGGGCAGATTGCCGGCGGTGAACGGGACGCGGGGGCCGACCTGGCGGCGGCCACCGGCGCGGCCATGCGCCAGGCCAACGCTGTGGGCCATTCCTTCGGGGGGCTGGTCCCGGCCGGCGCCGCGTCGGCGCGGGAGGGGGACGGCGATGACCTGCGGCATGAGGTTGCGGCGGCCCTGGAGGCGCTGGCCGCCGTGGACGGGGGCCGGAGCGGCCTCGGCGCCAACGAACACATCGGCGCCAAACACATCGACGCCAAAGAACACATCGACGCCAAGGAACGGATCGACGCCATCGGGGCGCTGCGGGACGTGTGGAGCGCCCGGTACCGGCGGGCGGAGGCGGATCACCGCCGGCTGGGCTACCGCATCGAGCACGCCGAGGGGGCGGCGCGGCGCTACTTCCGGGCGCAGAGCGAGCTCACCGGGCGGATCAGGGACCCCGGGGAACGTTCCCGCGCCGAGGCTGGCGACCGGTCGGAGATGCGGGTGTATGCCCACTGGCGGGATCAGGCCCACCGGACCCAGGCCCAGGCCAGCACGATAATGAACCACCTTCACGACCTGGACGTGAGGATCAGCAAGCAGCTGCTCAGCGCCAACTTCGCCGCGGTGCGCCGCGACCTCCTGGAACTGCCCCGGGCCATCCGGGACCTGCACCGGGACCTGGAGCGGTTTCGGGTCCGCTCGGAGGAGATCGGCGCGGCCTTTGGCGGGAACTGATCGCGGGAACTGATCCCCGTCGCACGTCCACACATCCCAAAGGGAGAGAACCGATGATGAGGAACACCATCCACCGTGAAATCCATCGTGAAACACGCCGTGAAACCAATCGTGAACTGCCCGGCTCGCCCGGCCGGTTGGGGCCGGCCGGGCGCCGGGGCGGACGTGCGTCCGGTCCGGGCGTCATGCGCCGGCTGGCCGGGACCATGGACGCTCGGGTCGGCATCGTGGTCGCCGCCCTGGGGTGCCCGGCTGCGCTCTTCATCCCCTGGCTGACGCTGGACGCCCACGCCGGGCCGCTGTCGGGGGTGGGCCTGATGTCCTACGCCCTCCAGGGGAACGACCGGATCGTGATGTGGCAAATATCTCCGGTGGCGACCGCGCTGCTGCTGTCGCTTCCCTTCAGCATCGCCTTGGGAGCGCTGGACACGGCCTGGAGCGCGCTGCGGCGCCGGCACCGGGCGGGGGCGCCGCTGCTGACGATCGCCGGCGTGCTGGCGCTGCTGAGGTTCACGCCGCCGGTGCTGGACGGGGGCATGCACACCCTGGGCGGATTCGCGGCGCCCGGTCCGGGACTGGGCATCTTGCTGGCGTCGAGCGTGGCGGTGATCGCCCTGGGCTACGTGCGGCGGCGGCGGTCGGTGACACGGGCGCGACACCAGGGCCTGTGAGATTGACTGCGATGTGCAGCACGGCCGCCGGGGCCGGCGGTCGCAAAAACCCTCGGCCCCGCGCCTCCGCGCCTCCGCAGCCTCGCCGCCCATCGGATCACAGCAACCGAGGTCTCCATGCCGCTACGGGCCGGATGGAGACGGCGTGGCCTTGAGCGGCTCCGGTCCGACGAGGCTCCGGTCCGACGAGGCTCCGGTCCGACGAGGCTCCGGTCCGACGAGGCTCCGGTCCGACGAGGCTCCGGTCCGACGAGGCTCCGGTCATGGTGGCCAGGCCGATGGTCTGTTGACCTTGGGCGCTGACGTCGGCGGGCGGGCCCAGCGTGCAGATTGCAGCGGGAGACACGCGGAGGGTCAGCCTGGCGGCGTTGGCGGGAAACGGCTTTCCCGGCCTCGGCACGGCGGCGACGGTCGGCCTCGAGGTCCAGCGTGTCACCCTCGGGGTTGGTGATGCCGGTTCCGTTTGATTTCGGGTGACGGCGCCGTGGTCGCATTATGGGGGCCTGCGCGGCTGCGCAACACGTGTTGCAACGATGCGTGTTCTGGCGTTCCGCGCCTGCGCCGGTTGAGGGTCTGGCCTTTTGGAGCCGGTGGCCGGCGGCGGTCCAGGGGCTCGATTACCAGAGGCTCGATTACCAGAGGCTCGATCACCAGGGGCCAGGTCATCGGCATCCTCGGGGGCGGCGGGCTGCACCGGCATTGCTGCCGAACTCGTTGCGGAACTCTGCGATGGGGTCGACCTTTTCAACCGGTCCGACCCGAGTTGCTATTGACAGAAGATGACCGGGGAGCAACGAAAAATACGACGGACGTCGTCTGCCGCCGGCAACCCGGCCTGGAGTTTACGAAACGTTCAGGAAAGGCATGAGGACCGGGCGGGCTGGCCCGACCCGGTGGTTGCCAAAGGTCGGGCCCGGCCAGCCTGACGCCATTTGCAGCCGTTCCTCTCCCCTTCGCAACGCGGTTCCCGCCGGTGTGACCCGGCGGAAGCCCTGCTGCTGCTGGCGGGGTCCCGACCCCGGCGGGGCTTTCCGCCTGACGGCGCCGGCGCGTCAGGTCAGATCAACGGCGCTGGGCGGTGCAAAACCACAGGTGCCAGCCACCGGCGGCGGCGTCCGGGGTGATCACATCCCTCGCTTCCGCCGGCTTTTGCGCGAGGTCGGGGCAGGAGCTGCTGCGGCCGCTGCCGTTGCCTGAAAACCGGCGTCGTTCCCAACCGAAAGGCAGCGGACCGGGAGGCGACGTGCGTCGCCTGATCACCCGCTCCTCCGCGCCGAGGCGACGGACGTCGTCTTGGCCGTTGCCTCGGACCGTAAACTGGTCAGGGCGCATTTCCCCTCTCCGCCCTCCGCATCCGCGCTACCGAGCCTCCCGACCGCGTCGGAATCGGGTCTCCGCGGCCGCGGGTTCGATGGCCGGAACACCGGCGCGCAAAGTGATGCCGGGCAGCGCATCAAGTCTCAATGAGGAGGTTTTCCTATCGGAAAAGGAGCGTAAATACCTGCGATAGCCAGGATCCCATAATTTCCGAAGGCACGTTGTGGCAGGAGGCACGACGTTTACACACCCGTTTCACGCACAAAACGCCGTTTGACGGCAGCACCAATGACCGGACATCCGTTCGTGCATTGTCTGCTCCCACAATTGACACCAGGAGTGAAATCATGGCAGAGCAACGACCCCCACGTCTGACCCCAACATTCATCAACAATCTCGAGGAACCGGGACGCTACGGCGATGGTCCCGGCGCCCACGGACTCAGTCTCATTGTCAGGCGGACCAGGGACGGCCGGCTGGTCAAGAGCTGGCGCCAGCGGATCAGGGTCGCGGGTCGATACACCAATGTTGGCATCGGCCGGTACCCCGACGTTTCCCTGTCCATGGCCCGGGAGCAGGCCTTCAAGAATGTCCGTATAGTCGCCGAAGGCAAGGACATGCGAACCGCACCGGCCAAAACTCCGACCGTCGACGAAGTCGCTGACCGGATGCGCGCCGCGCGCTTTCCTGAAGGGGAAAATGGCGAGGAGGAAAAAGCGTGGGTGCGGCTCCACAGCTATTGCGCGGCAATAGGCTCAAAACCGGTCTCGGAGGTGACCGCGGACGACGTCATCAGCGTCATCAAACCCATTTGGCATGAAAAAACACGGACCGCCCATGAGGTGCGGGCCCACCTGTCGCGGATCATGCGCCGGGCGATCAGAGACGGGTACCGCACCGACGATCCTGCGGAAGCGGAAATCACCCGCGACCCGGGCAAACCGGAACCGGCGAAACATCACCGATCCCTGAATCATCGCGACGGGTGATCGCCCCGCTGGCCGGCGTAGTCGTGGCGCCGCGCGCCTTCCTTGGTTGGCCCGCAGGCATCGCAAAGGGTGGCGTCCCGGGCGATGGTCAACGGATCATCGCCCGGTCCGGCCCCAGCGGCCCCGGCCAGCGGCCAGCGGCTCTCGGCTCGCCCGATCCGGCTGGCGCCGCCGTGCCCACGCTCACCCGATTGCTCCCACTCCTCAAGCCGAGAAAGGGGTCGATGACGCCGCTGGAGCCGTCGAGCCGGACCCGAACCACCGCGTGGGTTATGGCCACCGCGCAATTGCGCTCACCCGACTGCGGACGCCGGATTGGCGGAACGCCCTGGCCGACCCGAACCGGCGCATCGAACTGTTCCCAGGCCGCGACGCCGCAGGGTACCGGTGCCGCCCTCCTGGTTCACGACAACCTCGGGACGCACGCCGGGCGCGAAGGGGACCGACACCGGCGCGCGGAGCAACGGCAATCCGCGCCGCGAAACGGGTGTCTCGCTTCTCCAGATTGGTGACGCTCAACTTGATGACACTCAACCATGGCTCAGACGCAATGCCCATCGGCACAATGAAGTGGTCGCCGACCAACGGCGACGCCGGCCGCCCTGACGACGGGGCGGTCGGTTTTGTTGCCAGCGCCAGATGCCCGACTTTCCGCCGCGGGTCCGCCGTTACGGCCGCCGGCGCCGGCAGTCCCCGGGCAAGCCGGTCCACGCATCTGGGGTTGGGCGAGGCGAACCGGGCATCAATATGGCTGCTGCGTCAACCGCAGGCGCTCGAAGAACAGAAAGGCTGCATTGTCCTCAAATCCGCCGAGGCCCTTATGTCCAGCGACCTCAGCATGTCGGGGTGCGACAAGTCCAGCTCGCTCATACGCCTGACAGGTCTCTCTGCAGGCTCACCGGCATGGCGGCGTCCGCTGCCTCGCGAAGCGTGGCGGTCAGCCGTTGTCCAACCTCCGGGAACCGCTGCAGTTCGATCGTGGCCCTATCCTCCGGGGGGTTGCGTCGCAAGCCGGCGGCAACAAGGGCTCGACGAAAACCGGCATGACGTCCGGTACCTGGCGAGGGACGGCATACGGGAGATGGTCGCCGCGGCCTTCGAGCGCGGCGACGGCGACTCTGTTCAGCCCCACGCCCAAGGTCACTGCACGAACCGCAACCGCCCGATCATCGGCTGGCCGGCCCAATGGTGGTCCATCCTCGTGCGCGAGCCAGGCCGCAATTGCGGCAAACCCGGGCGGTTTCGAAGGATCATCCACCTGCTCCAGGACGTCACCGACCGGCTCCGATCCACAAATATGCTAGGATATTAACTGAGACTGGCTCCCCGCGTCAGCGGGGTATTTTGCCAACCGGCCTACATGGTCGGGAGATCCCATCGCCCCGCCGCTGTGGGGATTTAAAGCACGAGCTTTGTCAGGGCACTGACAGAGCCCCTAGGCAGGTGTTTTATGTCCTCACAGCTTTTTGCTGTCGGTCCAGGTCAGGATACGACCGCGACCGCACACTCCCCGGCCGTTCGGCGCATCGGTCAGCACGCTCGTATCGCGTCTCCGCGGCGCCGGCGTCACCATCCCACGATCGTCCCTCAAAGCGGTCAGAAAAGCGGTCATAGCGCCCGTCGAGGCGCCGATTCCTACTTGGAAGTGCCTCTAAGTACGTCCGGATGTTGGACGTACTCAATGGCTCCATTCAGTAACCTCGCCCACCATTTCCGTCGGCTTTTTGCTGAGAACCACGCCCGTTGCATGCTCATTTCAGTACGTGTGTGCGGTTATGACAGTGCCTATCCCAACATTTGTTCTTGGGTTGGCGATTTCTCAAACCGGTCAGAGACCCGGTCGGAGAATCGCCCCCGACTGGGATGACGGGGGGTGCTCGCATGGACCAGAAACCACCCCGGCTCACCGCCGCATTCATCAAGTCCATCGACCGGCCGGGTCGATGGGGCGACGGACGCGGCGGCAACGGCCTGAGCATCATCGGCTACACCACCGCCGACGGCGGCATCAACCTGGCCTGGTCGCAACGCATCCTCGTCGACGGTACACAGCGAACCTTCGGGTTGGGCCGGTGGCCAAACATATCCCTGACCGTTGCCAGGAAACGTGCTTTCGAGAACATCAGGAAACGGGACCTGGGCGAGAACATCCGGGAACCGAAACGCCATATACCCACCCTGGGCGAGGCCTTCGACCGGTACATCGCCAACCATACCCCCGAATGGACACGCAAAGGCGAGCGCAGGGCGAAAGAGATCGCATACAGATGGAGCCGCTCCAGGCAGTACTGGCACTCCATGCTCTCCAAAAAGGTCCCAGCCGTCACCCACGATGACGTGATCGACATACTCCGCGACGACTGGCACAACCGTCCTGCAATGGCCGCGCGCGTGCAGAACCATCTCTCCCAGGTGTTAGACCAAGCCGTTCAGATGGAGATCCGCGCCAGCAACCCAGCAGCTCGACGATTTGTTGTCAGAACCCTGGGCCAACAGCCGGAAGGTAAAAACCATCCGGCCGCTCCATATCAGAATCTCGGCGGTTACCTCGCCAAGATTCGGGACTCCGATTTTTGGTGGGCAGAGAAGTATTGCGTGATTCTCCTGGCCTTAACCGAGGACCGGAGCGGCGAGCTCCGAGAGGCAGTGTGGGACGACGTCGACTGGGACAAAGAGACTCTGACCATTCCAGCGGAACGGATGAAAGCCGGCCAGCAGCATGTGATCCCGTTGTCCAGACAGGCGCTGGAGATCCTCCGATTTGCCGCTAGCAAACCGAGACATTCCAAAGGAACGATCTTTCCACCCCAACGAGGCGGCGTTTTCATGGCCAGGGGCCGGCTGTCAATTATCACAAAGAGACTCGGCCTCCCTTTCGTGCCCCACGGCCTACGAGGATCTTTCGCCAACTGGGCCGCTGAACACGAAAACGAGGAATACCGACTCCTCGCCAAGATTTCCATCGCCCACACCGTAGACAGCAAATCGGACCGGTCGTACATCACAACCGACGTCCTCGAAAAACGCAGGCGGATGCTCCAGGAGTACGCCGATTTCCTCGGACAGACCTGCGGGTCTTTCATCGCACCAAAGGACCAGGACCGCGATGCCACTGACCCGGACGGCCGGCAGTCTTCTTTCGACCAGCAGCCTTCGTTCGGCCGGCAGCCTTCTTTCGACCAGCTGTTCGCCTTCGAAAAAACCGCGTGAGACCTATCGCATGACCGAACTGCGCCAACGCGTGACCCCAGTTGTCACGACGAACATCAAACCGCACACCGATCCAGATACTCGGACCGAGGCGCTTGCCGCGGGAAATCAGCCAGCTACGGCACGTTCCCCGCCGTGGTCGCTGCCAGCGACCGACCAACATGGTCGTATGGACCACCCGCCACCATCACAACGTACAGAACAAGCGAGGACATCAAAATGTCACACCAACCCACTAACCATCACCCGCACCTGATTCCCAGCGAACTGGGCGCCGCCCTCAAGCTGATACGAGATTCCGACGCTTGGTGGGCGGAGGTCTGCTGCTTACTTTTCATGGCGTTCACGGTCACCCGCTCCAGCGAGGCTGGATCAGCGACCTGGGACGAGATCGACTGGGAAACCAACACCTGGCACATCCCCGCCGCCCGCATGAAAGGAGGACGCCCCCACGCTGTCCCCCTGTCCTCCCAGGCCATGGAGATTTTGACCTACGCCAAAGCACGCACGAACGGCGATGGGCCGATCTTCCCTGCCAAACGCAGCGGCAAATGCCTGGCTTCCGCCAGGCTTTCCGCTCTCATGCGCCGGCTGGGAATACCCGCCACACCCCACGGGATCAGGTCCAGCTTCATAAACTGGGCCATGGAACGCCCCGAGATCGTGGCCACCACCGCATACCAAGTGCTGGCCTTCAAGCTCCATCCCCCCGACTTGGCAGCGTTTCTGGACGGCGAAAGCTTCCGAGAACGGAGACGCGTCATGCAGATGTGGGCCGATTATCTCACCGCGACCATGGGACCCGTGGCGCCGCAGTAACGCCGGGCTCACGACCCAACACAAGATTTCGATGCGCGATATGCCGAATATCGCGCATCCACCAGTTGTAGCAATCGCCCGGCCAGGTCAGGCTACGGCACGTTCTCCATGCCGTGGTCGCTGCCCACGATGGGCAGGTAGATGCGCAGCGTCACCTGGACGTTGGCGTGGCCCAGCCAGGCCGAGACCACGTTGAGCGGGATCCGGCCGACCATCAGCCAGTGCCGGGCGGCGCTGTGGCGCAGGCTGTGAGCGCCCGGGCGCCGTTTCCCGGTCCCGGGCGACTCCTCGTCGAGGTCCGCCCACCGGATGCCGTCGGAGATGTGGCGCAGCGCCGTCCGCATGCCGATGGCCACCACCTTGTCCCGCGGCGACCGGTTGGCCGGCCAGTTGGTGAAGAGCTGCACCAGCTCCGGGTGCAGCCGCACCGTCCGCGCCCGGCGGGTCTTTGAGCGCCGGACCAGCAGCGTCGCCGGCTCGCCGGCGTAATCGAGGTCCCGCCACTCGAGCTCGAGGACCTCGGAGACCCGCAGACCGGTGCGCCACATGATGAGGGCGGCGGTGCGGGCCTGGTGGCGGTTGTGGGACGCCAGCGCGTCGAGGAGGCGCTGGACTTGGTCGGCGGTCCAGTAATGGGGTACATCCATGCCGGCATAGTAGACCGGAAGAACTCTGCCAGAAAGGGGCGCAGTGTCAGCAATCGCCCCGAGCGGAACCAACGGCCAGGCGGCCGAAAGTGGCAGAGTTCGGCCCAAACTCTGCCACCACCAAGTGAGCACAGCTGCGTGTCCAGCTCAGGAACAGGATCTTGGCCCGAGTCGGAAAGGGTTCGGGCGTGCATCCTGCAGGGTAGCTCTGGCAGAGGCGCAGACGCGACAGCAGCCGGCCCCCTCCAGTAGCGTCACGTTGGAAAACGCCCCTCTGTTACCGTCGCACAATCTCAACCTGCTGGATTGCACCGGACTATTGCGGCGCCATCGCGCTGTGATAGTGTTGCGGCAAATACAACCGGAGATACAGCATGGTTGAGTTCCTCACCACCACTGGGATTTCTGATCGATTAGAAAAACTCATCAAGTCCGCCCGAGAAGAAATTACCCTCATCAGCCCTTACTTGAAGGTTAATGAACGGTTGCTGGGTTTCATAAGAGATGCGGACCTGCGACGGGTACGGCTTACCGTAATTTACGGCAAGCGCGACATGACATATGCAGAACGAGAATGGATAAGCGGGTTGACCACTCCGGCCGAAACCTGGTTCGTTACCAACCTGCACGCGAAATGCTACCTGAGCGAAGACGCGGCCATCATCACATCAATGAACCTGTATGCGTTCTCAGAACAGCACAATGACGAGATGGGCATCTATGTGAGCCGTAGCCAAGAGCCGGAACTCTACCAAGAGATCAGGGAAGAAGCTCTACGGCTACGTCGTACGGCCGCTCCAGGACAAGGCGCTCCAACTGAAACCTCGCCTCCAACCTCCCCAGACCAACCGCCTGCTGCCAAACTTGACCAACGGGATAATCCCACTGGCTACTGTATTCGTTGCCGGGATCCCGTGCCGCTAGATCCCGAGAAACCTTATTGCAACCAACATTACCGAATTTGGGCACGGTACGGGGACAAAACCTACGAGGAAAAATTCTGCCACAAATGCGGGGAAGAGCGCACTACAAGCATGGCAAAGCCTTTGTGCCTTGCGTGCTTCAGACGTGGATAACACGGATGCCGCTGTAGCCTAACAGCCACAGGCAAACGCAACCGCCTTAGCAGGCTGGTTCCGAATACGGCAGCCGGACATTCCGCAAAGGACCACCGGGATACCTCAGGCAAATGGTGAAAAGAGCGGGTGTCAATGGCGGCGGCAAAACGTACCGCTGTAGCTGTGCGAAGTAAAGCCGTACCACCGATATGATGCCTAGGCCAACCCCGCCTACCGACACCTGAACGGCACCATGTGAAACGCCGCGGACATTAAGCCAGTGATCGCCAGCGTGTGGGGGCCACGGCGGCCGCCCACCGGTGCAGCAGCGCCGCGGTGTCCTCCAGCGGCCCCACCTGGGAACGGCAACCTTAGTCTGGCCACACCGTCACCAAGATCATTGCTTAACCCGATTCCCGACTCACCCAAGCTGGCACTCAGAACTGGGCCGGCGGCGATGATCCGCCACCTCCAACCTTGACCGTCCAAACTGTCGTAAATGACGCAACCGTCACCAACGGGCCTACAGCTCTGGAACACCTCCGCGAGGGGACCCACCTCCGGGGAACGCGGCACATAGAGCCACTGTGTACTGCAACTACAGGCCACACGACTTCGCCAGCATCGCCGTGCGCTCCGATGATACGACCCACCGAAACCGAGGGAACCCTACCCGTCAGGCGGCTATAATCGCATCCCTGAGCGCTCACCCGAGCGAACCGGCGGTGAATATGCAAACGATAAACGACGACCCCGCCCGACGACTCCAGGAGATACAAAGGCTCGAGCAGGATCTGGAGAAACTCCAGCAGCAGCTCGCGGATGACGCCGCCACAACGCGTCAGGCCCTGAACAACTTTGCCCACCTTCCCGACCTGGGGCGCCTGCGTGAACTGATAAAAGAACAGGAACTGGAGAAACTGCCCAACTTCGACCTCATGCAGGTCATACAGCACAACCTCTGGCAGTACGAGCATATCCACTCCAACATCGTCAGCTGGCTGCTGGACCCCCAAGAAAGCCACGGAGCGGGTTCGCACTTCCTCAAAAACTTCCTCTTCCGAACCTGTCAGTCCGCCGGGCGGCTGGGCATATCTGCAATCACTCCCGCCGCCATCCATGCCGTCGACTGGTGTACCACAACCGTCATCGCCGAGTGGCGCAACATCGACATCCTCATCCTGAACCGAGAGGCCCGTTTCGTCTGCGCCATCGAGAACAAAATCTCCGCCCCAGAGGGAATCGACCAAAACTACCTGAGCCAACTCACCCGGTACCGCCAGCTCCTGAACGAGGAATTCCCCGATTACACGAAGCACCTCGTTTTCCTGGACTTCAAGGCCGGACTTCCTTCCGAGCCGGAACGAGCCTACTGGACGCCCGAGAACTACGCCACCATCCTCCAACTCGTGGAACAGACCGTCGAGCAGAACCACGCCGCCCTACACGAGCACGTCCGCGCTTTCATGCAACAATACGCCTTCACACTGAGGAAGAGAGGAAACGCCGTGCCCGAATCAGACCAACTCGCCCAGCAAGCTCGCAACACTTACCTCAAAAACCGAGACATGGTCGAGTTCCTTTACCGCCACAAGCCAGATTACCTCAGCGAAGGCAAACGCCTCATCCGACAGATTATCGCAAAGCACCAGGATTGGATCCCGGAACGCGAGACCACTACTCTCATTCGCTTTCGCCCCCGCGAGTGGAGCACCTTCCCTGCCATGAACACCGGAACCGGGTGGCCCCCGTCCGAAGCGCTGATGCTGTTTGAATTCCGGTTCTACAACGACTTCATCGCGCTCCAACTCACCACAGGACTGGGATCGAACGAAGACATCCGAAACAGGCTCATCAACACCGCCGCCCGGAACCCCCAGACGTTCAACCGCGCCGGCGCCGACACCGGCAATTGGATAGCCCTGGACGTCAGGGAAGACATACTGGACGACCACGACCTAGCCAATTGGGACGACCCCTGTGTACCCGCCAAGCTGGAAGCGTGGGTGAAGGACTTTGCCGAAAACCACCTCCTGGACTTGAATGAGGCCATCGTCAACTGCCTGCGTGAGTATCACGCCGAGCATACGAACCCGTAGCGCCAGCGACACCGCTGCTCCACGATCATTCCACTTCAGGACCTGCTGATTTTCACTCCGGCGCCGTGACTCCAGTACCAAACACTGGCCGCAGACACTTCAGGGACATCGACATAACCTGTAAGAGGATCTCACGACGGTCACGGCCGTTGCGTCTCCGTGCGCGCGCCAGCGTCTAGTTCAGGTCGACGCATGCTACACCAAGACTGAGGTCAAGGACGTTGGCCCAGCCCCAGGGCACGGCTTACCCGGGCGACCTTTGCCGGCGGCCAGTGGCAGGGACACTGCACCAGACCCCGGTCGGAGTAAAGCCGATGGCCACACCCCTGGCTGCACTCAACCAGCTCCACCAGGTCCAGGTCCATCGACGAGGCCAAGATAGCCGCCGGCGACGTACACCGGACCTGTTCTAAAAACCCCAAACGCGCGTAGGGAGCATCCCAGGACGCACGCTGGGACTGTTGAGGTCCCTTTTTTCTTGGTCGCTGGGCGGCCGTCCTGGGCCTTATGGGAGCGGATCTCGGCCAAAATCCTTGACAAGTGTAGGTGGATTGCCTACACTGACATCAGTGCCAGGCAGTGATGCTCCGGAAGCGTCACGCACTTGGCACTCTGGTTTTTAAGGCCGATCCTCGCCGTTCCCTTCATCCTCAGGCTCTATATAGTGGAGCCTTTCCGGCATACGATGAAGGCCATGCCAGGGGAAGGTTCCCGTTGGATCAGTAAGTTCCTGAGTCTTGCTCCTCACGATGTTATAGTACCGAGCGATCGCCCTGAGATAGAAATCATCGGGGTAGGGATCGCTAAATAACTCGGCCTGCTCGTACTGCCGGATCACGCCGGCCACCATGTCAGCGAGCTGGATCCCCATCGTGTATTTGGAGTCGACGAAGTAAGGCGTATCCACCACATTGGCCATGAACTGCCCTTCACGGTGCCTGTTCAGGTATCCCTCGAACTTCGCCGATAAGCCTCCATATTGGCTGCCGTCGCCATCGACCAGAACTACGGCCATGGATTGTGAGCCAGCTATCAAAGCGTTAACACGCTGTAGGATATAGCGGTATTGACGCGGCAGATGGATGGTGCTGCGCGGGATCTCCCTCTCGGGCTTTTCCATGATCACAGCAAAAACGGTCAAGGGAAGGTTTCGCATCTGGTCGAAGATGCTCTCCACCAACTCGCGGAGCTCCGGCTTTCTGTTGAAGGTCCCTCTGTTCAGAAGGGAATTCGCTTTCAACTCCACGCCGGCGCGCTCGTCGCCCAGCAAAGAGCGCTTGATGTTGAATATCTGACGACTGATGTTCCGAGACTCGCTCTGCGGGAAACAGACGGCCGCCAAGACCGGGCGCGTAGTCGGGTCATTGGGATGCGGGTGGCCACTCTCATCGATGAACACGAGCATGACAGGCTCCTGGGCAAAATGAGGGCCGCGTCTGCGAGGAATGCTTACGCGGCTCATCGGAATGCAATTGGACAGGCCTGTTAATTATACTGTGTTGGACACCGGCAGCCGGCCCAAGGCCGTAACAACGTCCTGGTAGCCTCATTTCAGCGTATGTACGCCGCCCGGAGGAGCGTTAACGCGGGGTGCCACCTCAGCCCTGCTCCTCAGCAAGTTCCGCCGCACGGCGCGCCGCGCGTTCCTCGTAGGAAATAACCTCCGGCGGTTCAGGTGGCTCAGCGAAAACCTCGCGGCCGAGGACCTCATGGCGGTACATCCGGTCGTAGTACACAATCCTGTCGACCCGCCTCAACAGGAATATCGCGCCGAGATCGCCTGGGAATGTTGGCACGTCCGGAATGTCGGAGGCCGCAACCACCTTGGGTTGGATTAGCAGGCGCTCCATGTTCGCCCCGTCCACCCGCCACATCGCCAGCTCTCCGAACTCCGATACCGGCGGTTGGATCAGGTTGGCCAGGGACACAGCGACAGCGTCCGACGTGGTGCACTGGATGAACATCTTGTGGACCGGCTGATTGAACGAGGCGGCCGAGACGTCGACAGCGACGTCGCTCTCGGCGGTGATGCAATCGGTGAGAAACCCTGTCGAGCGAGTGTTCGGCCCTCACGCAGCCGCGTCATCCGAAGGTCGTGGAGACCGAAGTTCCAGGAGAATCCTGATGACGCCGAAGCCAGCCGTCGTCATGGTCGCCGCGCGGCTCGGCTTCGTCCAGCCAAGGCTGGAGCCGGCCACCGACCCCGACTACCTCAGGGAACTCACCAGCCAGTTGCCGGAACTCCTGCTCTTCGACGAGACCTGACGGCAGGAAATCGACGATGGCGCAAACCCGCCGTCCCAAAAGTCGGGGCGGCCGGTCGCCTTGCGGGACTCCAGCGCCCCGAATTCCCGCGCCACGCAGCCCCTGTAGCCCTGCAAGCCGCGGACAGGGAAATGGTCCACCGACTGTGCCGGAGCGCCTCTCCGCAGCCCCAGCGCAAGATTTGGGCTGCTCCTGAACAGCCGCTACAATGTCCCCGCACGATGCCGTTCACCAACAGCAGCCAAGGGCACGATGACCAGCAACACTGAACAGGAAGCTTTCAGCCTCGTCATAGAGCGCCAGAAGGGCGGCGCATCTGAGAACGACATCAGGTTCGCGTTCCAAACCTTCATGGTCACCGCCGGATTGGCGAAAGCCGACGACATGTCCACCGAAGGGCCGCCAGGCCTCGGCAATCCAGGCCGTATGGACCTGTACGTCCACAACACCTGCATCGAGTTCAAGACCAACATCCTACAAGGAGGACAACCCCATGGTGGGTACGTCTCCCAACTGGATGGGTACATTGAAAACCTGCTCAAAGCCGGCACCGGCGTGCGGAACGGCATCCTCACTGACGGCGTCCACTTCTTCCTGCGCCGTATCGGCGAGGAAAAACTGCCCCTGCGGCCCTACGGGGCGTTGCAGACATTCGACCGGCCTCAACAGTCGGTCAACGTACGCGAGTACCTGCACAGCATCATCTCGGCCCCAGCCGAAAGCATCAGCCCCACGGCAGAGAGCCTCGAAAGGTTCTTCGGCACCAACTCCGACGCGTTCCGAGCAAGCAACCTTCTGCTGAAGGAAGCCTACGATGCTCACCACGATGACCCCACCGTCGCGGTAAAGCGCCGCCTCTGGCAGGACCTCCTGCAGGTGGCGCTGGGCAAGGACGCCGCCACGGCCGGTGACGAAAGCGACTGGCTGTTCATTCGGCACACCTACATCACCAGCCTGATCGCTGTCATCATGCAGCAGCAACTGCTGGGCGACGTGGCCCACCTCGCGGCCGAACGTCCCGACGATTTGCTAAAGGGGCGCATCCTGGCTGAACAGTCCGACCTGCACGGCATCATCGACGCCGACCTGTTCACCTGGCCAACCGAGGTCGGCGAAAGCACCTACCTCCGTGAAATCGCCCAAGTCGTGGAGCAGTTCGACTGGAAACAGGACGCCAACGAGGTGGGACCCACGCTGTACCAGAACGTGATCACGCAGGACGAACGCAAGAAGCTTGGCGAGTACTACACCCCACGCTGGCTGGCAAAGGAAATCACCCAAAAAGTGGTCGACGCCCCACTGCACCAGCGGGTGCTGGACCCAGCCTGCGGCAGCGGCACGTTCATTGAGACAGCCGTTGAACGGATCCTTGACCACTCCGGCAACCTGTCAGCGACAGAAACGCTGCGGAAGCTGCAGGACAACGTGGTAGGAATCGACATCCATCCGGTGGCAGTCCAGCTCGCGAAGGCCTCCTGGGTCATGGCCGCCGCCGGCACAATCCGAGCTGCCCGTGACGAGGACGCCAACACAGGCGCAGTCAGCGCCCCCGTCTACTTGGGCGACTCCATGCAACTGCGTTACGACACTGGCACGCTGACCGCCAGCCAATCCATCGAACTGAAGACGGGTGAAACCCTGCCAGACCACCAGGGAGAAATCATCTTCAGCATCCCAAAGGAACTTGCCCGCCAGCAAGCCGACATTGACCGGTTGATCTCCGAACTGGCGACCGCCATCGACGAAGGCCGAGACACCGACCACATCGCGGACGCCTACGAGATGAGCGACGCGTGTCGCCAGAGCATCCAAGCCGTCGCAGCCACGATGCGAGCACTCCACGCCGCTGACCGCAACCACGTCTGGGCATACTACATACGCAACATGATCCGCCCTGCGGTAATCGCCGAGGACAAGGTGGACCGAATCATTGGCAACCCGCCATGGCTCACCTACAACCAGAGCGCGGACATCATCCGCGAAGAACTGCGCGGAATGAGCGAGAAGCGCTACCAGATCTGGGCCGGCGGAAAACTCGCTCCCCACCAGGACATCGCCACGTTGTTCTACACCCGCTGCGCTGAACTGTACGCCCGACCTGGCACCAAGGTCGGCATGGTCATGCCTCACAGTGCACTACGCTCCGGCCAACATCTGAAGTGGCGCAGCGGCAACTACCAGCGCAAGGGCGGGCGCAACGCACCCAGCATCGGGCTGAACCTCCGGGTGCGGGAGCCGTGGGACCTGGACAACGTGGTGCCCGACTTCTTCCCAATGCCGGCCAGCGTGGTGTTTGCAGAGTACATCGGCGTAGGCCGGGGCACCGCTTTGGCGCCGGCAACCGTGCAGGTATGGCGCGGCAACTGGGAAGAGGACTACCAAGGCTTCACCAGGAAGAGCGAAGCCCTACACCACGACGACGGCAAGTTCAAGTCCCCCTACGCTGATCTGGCCAGCCAGGGGCCGACCATCGTTGACCGCCGTCTGTTCTTTGTCGAAACCATCCCCCACACGGCAATGCTCCCGGCAGGCAACACCACGAACGTTAGGCCACGCGTGAGTAGCCAGGACAAATACAAATACGAAGAGCAATTGAACAAACTGGATGGTGTCGTCCACAATGACCACCTGTTCGACGTGTACGTGGGCGAGTGCATCGCACCATATGTGGCACTGGATCCGCTGAAGGCCGCCCTTCCGGTGACACGTTCCACCATGACCATGCCGGTGAACCACGACGGCTGTGAAAAGACGCCAAGCGGATCGGTAAAGCACAACGCCTGCTACCTGGAAACGGAAAATCTGCACAGCAGCATGCAAAGACGCTGGAACACCGCCGCCGAGATGTATCGTGAGGGGCACAAAAGCCAAGCCATCAAAGACCTGTTCAACAACTTGAACCATCTCAACAAGCTGACCAACCAGCTGGAGTACCTGCGCGGCGCAATAGCCGGAAACGCAACGGTTCGCATAGCATACACGACCCAAGGGGAACCGACAGCGGCTCTTATCACTGACAACCGGTCTGTTCTCGACCACAAATTATTCCAAACGGTCTGTCAATCGCGAGATGAGGCACTTTACTTGCTTGCCATCATCAACAGCAGCTCATTCACCGCGGCCGCAGAGACATTTATGACGCGTGGGCTGTACGGTGCCAGAGACTTCCACAAACACGGCTGGAAGCTCCCCATCCCGCGTTACGACCCGAACGAACCACTCCACGTCCAACTCAGCGAACTGGGTTCAAGCGCCGAGCAGGAATGCCGAGCCCTGGTCAACCAGAGCGACATCATGCCCAAGCCCGCCGGCGACGCCCAAGCCCGCGCCGCCCGCCGCCTGCTGCGGCACGAATGGCAGCCCAACAGCACAACCGCTCAAGCCATCGAAACCGCTGTAGCCCAGCTGTTGAGTGACCCAACGCAAGCCGCGCTCGCCGAGCGGCAGATGCAGGCAGAAAGTCCTCATAGAGCAGGTGCCAAATCCTTATGATGCCGAGCACCTGGAACGATACGAACCAGCATTGGATTCCGCAGTTTTTGCTGAAAGGATTTGGAATACCGCGAAACGCCTCTAGCGTCTATGAGCTGGACAAGGAAACCAAGGCTATCGTCGTCCGTAAAGTAAGCGAGGTAGCCTCAAAGCCGCTCTTGGTGACAGAGCAGGATGATGCCCACCTGAAGAAAATCGAAGACGCCGCCGCAAAGGCAATCGGCATCTTACGAAAAGGAGCGGATATTGAAGAGATGCGCTCCGGCGACATCATGGACGGGTTTTACGCATTGCACCGGTTAACCGAAGCAATGGAATCAATCAATCCGTACATCGGCGTAACTAGCCAGGGATCGCGAACAACCGTTGTCGACGCATTTACGGCAACGGTTAAAGAAGCAGCGGAACAGAAAGATGAAACCCTCGACGAGCAAGACTTCAGGAAATACATCGACGAGTGCCTCAACCACGAAGTGCTATCAGTGAACGGAATTCGTCAAAGCTTGTTCATGTGGATTCCTCACGTCCATAGAGCACCAGATGGCGGACACTTCGTAATAGGGGATTCGCCTGTAATAACCGTCCGTTCTCGCGATGGAATCCCATTGCAACGAATCCTGCCTGTCAGTAGTAGATGCGTCGTGACGTTCACCTACAACATACCATCGGGACGGGTACAAATCCTTGGTGAGCGCAACACGCTAAACATCAGCAGCACCCTAACCACCGACGAGGTCAATTCCCTGAACGCACACTATTCGTACCGAACGAAAAGCCAGCATATTTACAGCAGGAACAAAAGCATCTTGCAACAATCCGCAACGCAACCCCCGGAATGGGCGGTACCCGAATGCGCTCCCCCTGATTACGATGCAGATCTAATGCTCAAACTCCTAACCCATCCAATGCTGACTTCGTACCAAAAAGCAGACATCAGAGAAATAATCAGTGACCTGGCGGTATCCAAGTTCGTAAGCAGGACCAGACAGATCAGAAGGCAACAAACCGAGGAATGATCCGCACGCTGAAATTCGCCCTGCGCCGCGACCGCTCAGCCAACAGCCGAGTCATCGGCTATCCCGCCACCCAGCAGAACGCTGCCTACAACCACGCCGTGGGCGTCCTCAACCGCGAGCCTAACCTGCCCAAACGGAGCGGCAAGAACCGCCCCCACGCCATCAACAATCGGATGATCTGCGTATGACTCAGCGGTCTCAGCGCCACCACGAAATTCCCATATGGCTCCAAACCCACTTTTGTCAGGACGACAGAAAAACGCTCTGGTTGGGAGTGAAGGCAACCCGCCAGATTGTGCAGGTCGGAGTCAACGAGGCATTCGTGCGCAGGAACGCGAATACACGAATCGACTACTCGCGGGGGAAAGATGGCGTAGTCGTGCCGGTGAAGTCCGACCGGGACGAGAAAATTCTGGCACGGTTTGATGCTGACGCCGCGTCAGCTGACCGCAGGTTGATTGCGCTTGCCCGGGAATGGCAGCGTTTTGGTTCGACTGAGACGCCCTTCTCGCCTGAAGACCTGGAGATTTGCAAGCGGATCATCCTTGCGCAATTCCGCAGGACGAGGGAATCTCAGGATGAAATAGGCCTGACCAGTGATGATGTTGACCTCCACCTGGACTTACTTTTCCAACGTGCCGAAGAACAAGGTCAGGATCTGCCTTCAAGACAGGCTCTCGTCGAAGCGCCAGGAGTACGCAACGTACTCGCTGAACTTTCGCAGAACCATCGGGCAAACTTCGCATCCGCCGATCATCCAATCCTTGCTGACAAGGAGCAGGAGTTCCTACAGTCCCATGGGCTGCGGTTAGCCGTCGTCACCGCGTCTGCCGGCGAGCTCATCATCGGTAGCCACGGCGTCACCATCTTGGAAGCGACACTGGGACAGGACACTTGGCTTCCGTTAGCACCTGACGTAGCCATCGCATTGTCAGCCCAACCTAGAAAGACAATCATAAGCACGCATACCCGAGATTTTGTCGAGGCACACAACCTCGCAGTGCTCTCAGCCAGTGATTACGTTGCTGCCAGCTCCAGAGAGGTAGTTGAACGCGCGTTTAAGGCGCTTGATTAACTGCGTGGGTACCGGCTGTCATGGCGGTTCCTTTGTCCGGCCATCAGAAGTCGGGCGTATTACCTTCACCGACATCTCCCACGTCAATCCACTCGGCACAGTCAGTGTCACTGATGTCGCAAAACGGCATCACTGTAGGCACGAGTGCCCTTCCGCGTGGAGCGCCAGCCGTCAACCGGACAGCCCAAGCCATCGAGGCCGCCGTCGCTGAACTGCTGAGCGACTCGGCCCAGGCCGCGCTTGCTGAACGGCAGATGAACGCTAAGTAACCCAACTGAAAGAACTGGGCGAAGATGCCGCCAGAGCACTGCCAAGACGCCCTTCGGGACGACCTTCTGGGTGATAACGTTAATGGCGGTTTTTGATAGGTCCACCCTAACCCCGAATCCACCGAAGGGATACTGCGGCGGCGGTCAGACGAGAGATGAGGAGTCAAGGAACGGGCTGGCAGGGGCCTGATGCCGATGAAATGGACGATCCGGAGTGTGGCTGCCGCGCCAAGGCGATGTTGACGGCCATTGGTAGCGGCGTTGGGAGCGATTTTCAGCGCAGACCGCAGGCGGTGACCGTCGAGGGCCCAGCCTGGGGCGCTGATGATCCAAGCGTGGGGCGTCATGGTGGGCAGGTCAAAGGCCGAGGTCGGCGTCAGGAAGGGACCGGCACAGCGCGCAGCTTCGTCAGGGCGGAGTTGAATTGGTTCTGCCAGGGCCAGCCCTGAGGCAGATGCAGGGTGAGGCGGCGGGCCTTGCGGGTGAGGCGTCCGGCCAGGGAGAAGAAGCGTCGCCGGAGGGTCTTGGTGGTCATCAGTTGCTCGCCCAGACCAATGCGCGTGGTCCAGCGAGCCAGATTGTGTGCCAGCACTTGGACGGCCAGCCAGGCGGCGTTGGCGGGAAAGCGTCCTGAGGGGAGATGGTCGAGCCCCACCCCGTACTTGAGAGCCTGCCCCGCACTTGATGCGGGGTCGCGGATGGCGTTCTCGATATCGG
>Ga0209543_1001220_pt1 | contig 24904 bp, 20 predicted proteins | sample MesohylFT_FD_187296 | JGI IMG/M metagenome (GOLD analysis project Ga0209543, IMG submission 187296) | Host-associated microbial community of the marine sponge Aplysina aerophoba from Gulf of Piran - sponge mesohyl, lysed by freeze-thaw... | ecosystem: Host-associated > Porifera > Sponge >...
TAGGCGCTCGGAGGCGCAGGGGGGGTAGGCAACTCTCGATCGAGTGTCCCGTGAATTCTATATAAACTTGTTTTTTTGCTTTCCGCCAGATTCTAAATATCTAGCTTATGAAAGGTATCGGGGGGGGTAGAACTAAACTCCAGTTGTAAAGGGTTATTTTTATGGGCTGAATTTTCCACCAAAAACCTTCCCCCTGATTGCAGACTTCCCTCATTAGGAACATCCGGTCGGTCCAGATATGAGCGGTCAGTCTAACTAGCATGAATGTGCACTGTCAAGCGTCTATCCAAGCTGTGTAAAGAGTCAATTAAGTTCAGACTGGGAAGATATTCCGGTTTTTTACATTACCCGGCAGAGCACTGAGGTTTGAGGCGGCATTGTCTTCTCAAGGAGCAAGCGCTTTCATTGCAAAAGCTGTCTGCTCCCTCGAAGCGTTGTAGGGAAACATGAGAATGGGAAGATCAGAGTTCTCGGCGAACTCTCCGAGCTTTTCTCTTCCCTCTTCCGGGGAACCGCTCACGGAAACAAGATCAAGCAGTTCGTCACTTATGCTTTTTATAGCTTCCGCTCTGTTTTCCCGCCAGAGCTTTTTCGCCCTGTCTGCTTCCTCCCCGAATCCGTAGCTGCTTACGAGCTTGTAGTAATAATCTCCCATGGAGCATACATAAAGGGCTACGAACTCCCTTACGATTTCTCTTGATTCGTTTCGGTTCTCGGAAACCATTGCCGGAAGAAACGGGGCCACGGTTATTTTTCTTCCCCCGGAAGCAAGCACTTTTTTTCTTTCGTTTATAAGGCTCACGGGGCAGAGATAGGGAATCCAGCCGTCAGCGACCCGGGAGGTAAGCTCGATGTTTTTCGGCCCCATGGATGCGATATATATGGGAATCTCGCTTCTTCGGGGCTTAAAAAGAAGCCTGAAGCCCTTAAGCCTGAAAATCTCCCCCTCGTAGTCAACCCTCTTTCCCGCAAGTATAGTCCTTATTATCTCGACGCACTCAAGCGTCTGTCTCAGGGGCCGCTCGAATTTCGTGCCGTGCCAGTATTCGTTTAGGTAAACGCTGCTTATCCCAAGTCCAAGGATGAATCTTTCCCCGCAGTACTCATCCAAAGTGGCCGCCGTTTGTGCTATAAGTGCCGGAGACCTGCTGTAAACGGAGATAATGCCGGTGGCCAGATTTATCTTTTCTGTGACCGACGCCATGTGGGATATTAGGGAAAATGCGTCCCGTCCCCACATTTCGGGAACCCAGATGGAGTGATAGCCCAGGTCTTCTGCCAGTTTCGAAAAATAGGTGAGATCGTCTTTCTTTACGTCGGACCAGTAGGGGACGACGATTCCGGTAAGAGACAATTACTTCCTCCCAAGTGTGGCTTTGCTCAGATTCATTCTACTTGAGAGCGAAGACCGTGAGAAGCGCAGAACATCTAGGGTTCTTATTTTTGCTCCCAGATCTCGGTTTTACTGGAGGGACTTACGCAGTTAAGAATGAGTATATGGCTTTGGGATTGCCGGAATACGGGCCGGCATCGTCTTGGTTCCGGAAACCTCAACCCCAAAAATCGCTACAGCGCAAACGCCACGGCTTAACTGAGATTTGACAGCGCGCATTCATCTTTGTTAGATTAGTAGACATATTCAGACCAACCGTATGTTCCTAATACGGGAAGTCTGCAACCAAGGGGGAAGTTCTTTCATGAAAAATCCAGCCCATAGAAATAACCCTTTACAACTGGAGTTTAGTTCTACCCCCCCCCCCACAAAAACTTGATTCTGTAATACATAAGCGGGGGACATTAGTCTCCCTCATGCTGGCCGCACTGCTGCTCGGCGCGCTGTCGCTGTTCCACGCCGCGTCGGCCGAGGCGCAGTCGATACCCGGCGTTGTAAATAACGGGTATGCGGCGCAAATAACGAATTTCACCGTCACGGCGGGCGATGAGAAACTGGCCTTGTCCTGGACGAGCGGCCAGAGCTGGAACAGGGGCATATGGGTTCAGTACAAGACGAGCGCCGCCACGAGTTGGACCTTCTCAAGAAGTTCCGGTGAGTCCACCCCTTACGAGATCACGAACCTGACGAACGACACGGCGTACGATGTCCGTATCTTCGCTGTGGTCTGCTGTAATGCGGCAAATGCACTTATCCGCTCCGCGTTCATCACCGGCAGCGGCACCCCTGTGGAGCCACCCCTCGCCGCCCCGACGAACCTGTCGGTGTCGCCGGGCAACGCGCAGCTGTCCCTGACTTGGACCGCGCCCACGGGGACGGTGACCGGCTACGACGTGCACTACACCTCGGCGGCCGCAGGTACGGTCGGCAACGACGTGGCGGCCTCGGGCAGTGACCCGTCCGCGGCCTGGGTGGCGGTCACCCGTAGCGGCACGACGGCCTCGCAGACAATTTCAACCCTGTCCAACGGCACCGCCTACCGGGTGCGGGTACGCGCGAAGACCAGCAGCGCCAACGGCGCCTGGGTGTTCGGCACGGGCACGCCCGTCACCCCCCAACTGACCGGCCTGTCGCTGTCGGCGGGCGGAAACGCGGTCACGCTCTCCCCGGGGTTCGCCGCCGGCACGACCAGCTATACGGCGACCGTCCCGAGCGGCACCACCAGCGTGAGCGTCACGGTCACATGGACAGGCGGCACCGCCTTACCCGTACAAGCGGGCTCTCTGACGACGGGGAGTTCTCCAATAACAATCACCACGGCTACGGACATTTTGTCATCCGGCAGCTCCCTTACCGTGAACCTGGCATCCAGCGGCACGACCAGAGTGTGGGTAGCTGCAGGGTCAGGCAGCTACTCCATCATCGTCACGCGGCAGACCCAGCAGACCACTACCACGACGAACCCGAACTCCATCAAGGTCACGCTCGGCCCGGCCGGTCGTCCTTGTCTGGATAAACATGAAAACCCCATCCCGGCCAGTCTCTGTGTGAACGAGGGCAAGAAGGCGGTTCTGAACCTGGGTTTCTCGGACTGCAAAAATAATAATTATGTGGGGATTCCGGTCATCACCACTCGATTCGGCTCGGAGTCGGGATGGCGGTTGAGTAGGGGGGCCAGCGGGAAGGGGGGAATCAGCCCGGATGTGCTGTCGTACGGGCCCGACCACGATTTCGGCCTCGGGAACCCCGCGCAACGTCACACCCTCACCCCCCCGACGCACAGCTGCGGCTCCGGCGACGTGTACATCGATACGTACAGGGACTGCGACACAGACGACGAGATGTTCACGGTGGAGCTTGACGGCGACGCCATGAGATGGCCGGATGGATACGGAAGGGGCAGCCAGTACAAGGTGACGGTCACGATCATAGACGATGGCAGACAGGAGTTTTGTACCCGTACCCCTGCCCCGGCCAGACAGCCGACCGACCAGCCTCCCCCGAACACAGAAGAAACTGACACGGGCGACGGCACGCCCGCGACGCCCGCGAACACCGGCGGTTCCGGTGGCGGCGGAGGCGGTTTTAGTGGAGGAACACCCGCTGGCGGACCTCCCACGGGCGGAGGCGGAGGTTTACCTCCATCAGGCAGCAGTGATGAGCCTCCGCCTGAAGATGACGAGCTCTCAACGCTCTGTTCGCAGGAAGACAAAGACACCCTTGAGAGATTATTCTACGAAACGACGGGGGAAGAACCGTGGGATGAGAGTGAGAACTGGAACTCAGACGAACCTCTCGGGGAGTGGTATGGAGTAGAAACAGATGAAGACGGAAACGTCGTATCCCTTCGTCTTTCAGAAAACAATCTCTCGGGAGATATGCCGGCAAGGGAACTTCGGTGTCTTTCGGAACTGAAGGAGCTTGCCCTGTGGGGAAACGATCTTTCGGGAGAAGTGCCGGAGGACTTTGTGCTGGCCGTTGAGAGAGCGGTGCTGAGAGACATAGCGGAAATGCTTAACATTAACCCCGAGTGGTTTGAGAACTATGGGGACCCCTATAACTTCGAGGACTGGCACGAGGGAGTCACGACGGATGATGATGGAAGAGTGACGGAGCTTGATCTCACCGGAGCAGAGATTCCGGAGAGCGTTTCCGAGCTTAAAAGGCTCAGGGAGATAATGATAACAAGTTCCGGGGGCGGAGGCTGCGCCCTGCGCCCCGAAGATAATTCTTCCGCGTTCAGCTTGTTTCTCCTCGCTCTTCTTGTCTTTGCGGCGCTGGGCAGAACAAGAGCCCGGGGCTGAGAATTTCCGCCCCGCCTGGAAACAAACGGCGGAACAGGGACAGGCTGGCGCAGGCTGGTTTTTTCGCTCATGCCGGAACCTGACCGGAACTCCTCGCCGCAAGTCCCCCGGAAGTCAGAGTTCCTCCCGTTTTCGCTGCGGAAGCCAAATCCTGAAAATCGCCGCATCGCAAAGGCCTCTACTGAGACACTCTTAACGGTCATCTGATAAGTTGGTTAAACTGTTTGGAAGACATATGCCTGCCTTTGCAGAAGTACAATCCTTAACTACGGGAGTTAGCAAAATGCGAAAGTTGCCCCCAAGAATGCAGACAAAACTTTACAAGGAGCACCTTTTCCCCGAGGAAACGAGGGAAATCAGGCAAAAGGTGAGGGGCTTTGCCGAAAAAGAGGTTCTTCCTCTTGCCCGAGACATAGGAGAGAAAAGCGAGAGAAACGAGAACTTTCCCCACAAGCTTTTCAGGAAAATGGCCGCAGAGGGGCTTTTCCGGATTCCGTTTTCAAAAAAGGATGGGGGACTGGGTCTTTCCTACCCCGCCTGCGCAGCGGCAGTCATGGCGGAGGAGCTCGCCTACATAAGCGCGAGCGTCGCGGGAACGATAAACGCTCACTTTCTGCTCTCTGGAAAAACCTTGGCTATGGGGTCGCCCCACATAAAGGAAAAGTATCTTGCTGCGGCTCTCGAAGGAACCTCGGTGGGGTCATTTGCGATGACGGAGCCCCAGTCGGGTTCTGACGTAAGGACCGAGTCCCTTGTAACGAAAGCCCGCAAGAAGGGCAAAAAATACATTATAAACGGCCGCAAACGCTACATAACCAACGCCGGGGTGGCTGACTTTGTGACCCTGCTGGCCTCAGCGGGGGACAAGTCCATAATGATAGTGGTTGATCTTGATTCGCCGGGCTGTTCCGTGAGCGCCCCGGATAAAAAGCTCGGAAACAGGGGAGAGCTTACCTACGACATATACCTTGAAGACGTGGAGGTGCCCCGGGAGAACCTGATAGGAAAAGAAGGAGATGGCCTTCGGGTCGCCGTTAATTCCCTTCTTTACGGAAGGACGGGAATCGGGGCAAGCGGGGTGGGGATGGCGCAGTCGGCGTTTGATGAGTGCGTGGAGTTCATGAACGAGAGGGAGGCTTTCGGGAAAAAGATAGCCGATTTTCAGTACTGGCAGTTTTTGCTGGCGCAGAGGGCCGTTGAGATAGAAAACGCCAGGAACCTGTATCTAAAGGCTGCGCTCTGCCTTGACAATGGGGATCCTTTCCCGACTTTCGAGACATCCGCCGCCAAGTACTACGGCTCGGAGATAAGCGTTACCATGGCCCGCGACGCCGTTCAGATATTCGGAGGTCTCGGGCTTATGGTGGAACTTGCCCACGACTCTTCCACTTACAAGGTTGAGGAGATTTACAGGGATTCCAAGGTGGGGGAGATATACGAAGGCACAAACGAGATACACAAGATGATAATAGCGAGATCGATTTTCGGAAAGAGGTAGTTTTGCCTTGCAGTCAATAAATGCGAAAACCCAGGGTAATGAAGTCTTGAAAAGCCCACCTAATCACTTATGGCGGGATATTGTGGTTAACACAAAAGAGATCTCCTCCGGGAGAAAGAGAGAAGCCAGGTCCGGGATGCGCCTTGTCTACGGAATTCATGGCACCCCGTTTGGAAAATGTCTTATCGGGATCTGCGAAGAAGCTATATGTCATATGAGTTTTTTCCGCACCGACACTGAGACCCACTTGGAAGAATTCAGGAAGGTATGGCAGAATCCGAAGAATCGAAGGGATGACAAAAAGACGGCCGAAGTATTGCGGAACTTGCTGTTTTCCCCGGGAAGACGGCCGCCGGCGATACTGCTCCTTGGAACACGGTTTCAGCTCAAGGTATGGGAAAAGCTGATGGAGGTCCGGGAGGGTGAAACCTTGTCCTATTCAGAACTTGCGGAGTCCGCAGGAGTCCCTACTGCCGTAAGGGCCGTCTCAAATGCCGTGGCGGGGAATCCGGTTGCTTATTTGGTGCCTTGCCACCGTATTATAGGAAAGGCGGGGGATCTTCACGGCTACCGCTGGGGGCTTGAGGTGAAAAGGGCCATTCTTGAATACGAAGGGGTTAATCTGGTTTCGTAGTGATGAACTCGGTCTGAGTTTGCGCGGTCAGCGAAGAGGCTCTTCCTTTGTCATGCAGTGTATAGCTCCAAATCCCCACACAAGGTCGACGCAGTCAATTCCCACTACATGTCTTGCGGGAAAAAGCTCCGACAGTATACCTAGCGCCTCGCGGTCTTTCGGATCGTTATAGATGGGGACGAGGACTTTTTCGTTTGAGACGTAGAAATTGGCGTAAGTTGCCGGAAGCCTCTCGCCTTCAAAAAAAAGCGGTGAGGGCATTGGTAGGGGGACGATATCAATTTTTCCTCCGTCCTCGAGCCTTAGGTCCTGGAGTATCTCAAGGTTTTCACGAAGCGGGTGGCAATTCGGGTCTTCAGCGTTGTTCTCAATGCATAAGGCAACCGTGCGAGGGTCCGTAAACCTGCATATATTGTCGACATGCCCGTTTGTATCATCTCCTTCTACTCCTCCGTTAAGCCAGAGAATGTTCGTTGCGCCGAAATACTCGGAGAACACCGCCTCGTAGTCGTTTTTCTCGAAAGAAGGATTCCTTGCTTGTTTGTCCGCGCTTAGAAGGCACTGCTTAGTTGTGATTAGGGAACCCTCTCCATTTACGTCAATGCTCCCGCCCTCAAGAATGATTTTCTTTCCAAGATGTGCAGGGGTCTCCAAGTCGAGACGAAGGGTCTCGGCTACGAATCCCGGAACCAAGTCGTCGTTTTCCCAGTCTGGGTACTTAGCCCATCCACTAAACCCGAAATCAAGGACGTTCAGCCCCCCGGAATCATCTCTTACGAAGAAGGGACCAGAATCCCGTATCCAGGATCTGTCTGTGGGGCACTCGTAGAATTCTACATTGGCAAGATCAGTTGACCCTTCTCTGAGAAAGCCCTCGGCCCGCTTTCGCGCTCCCCCGGGGTTAATTACTATTCTTACTTTCTCCGATTCTGAGAGGTGGCTTATGATTTCGCGGTAAACCTGCCTGATCCCCGAGAATTTTCCCGGCCAGTCGCTTACGTTCTGGGGCCACACAAGCCACGTGGCGCTGTGAGGTTTCCACTCAGCCGGGAGCCTGTAGCGAACCGCCCGAGAGCACTCAATTTCAGGTGCCGGAATCATTATCGATAAACCTTTGCCGAAGCTCGGAGTAGGCGTCAATTCTTCGGTCCCGAAGAAAGGGCCAGTTCCTTCTGGTTTCCTCAAGCTTTCTAAGGTCGATGTCGGCCAGTATGATTTCCTCTTTCTTGCCGGAAGCTTCGCAAATCACTTCTCCTTGGGGGTCGCACACAAAGGAGTTTCCCCAGAAATCTATTCCTCCGCCGTTTTCTCCCGATTCCTCGAAACCCACCCTGTTCACAGCCGCGACATAGATTCCGTTTGAGATCGCGTGAGCGCGCTGAACAGTTTTCCATGCTTCAAGCTGGATATTTTTCGAGTGTTCATCCTCGTTCGTGTGCCAACCTATGGCGGTCGGATAGAAGATAATGTCCGCTCCCTTGAGCGAGGCTATACGTGCCGCTTCGGGATACCATTGGTCCCAGCAGATAAGTGTGCCTATCTTCGCAAAGCCGGTTTCAAAGCAGGAAAATCCCGTGTCTCCGGGAGTAAAATAGAATTTCTCGAAATAACCCGGGTCATCCGGTATGTGCATCTTTCTGTAAATGCCGGAAATCTCTCCCGCGGGATCGATAAGGACAAGGGAGTTGTGATACACACCGGAGGCCCTTTTCTCAAAAAGCGGACACACGATGAAAACCCCTCTTTTTTTTGCTTCTTCGCAGAATCTGTCCGTGGTGGGGCCGGGTATGGGTTCAGCGAGATCAAAACAGCCTGTGTCCTCGGACTGGCAGAAATATCTAGTGAGAAAAAGTTCAGGAAGACAGACTATGTCTGCTCCGAGGGTAGAAGCCTCTTCTATATTTGATAATGCTTCTTTTAAGTTTTCTTCTCTGTTTTTACCCACACAGGCCTGGACAAGGGCGACTTTAAAGCTGCTCATGCGAATACGATAACTCCCAAGGGCGGAGAATAAAAGAAGATGAGGTGGCTTCTAAATGCGATTTTTCGATGAGGGAAACCGAAGTTCTTAACTGTTTTATTCGAGAGACGGTGTTTTTTAATTGTCTTTTTAGTTTTATAATCATTTTTTTTGAAATGCTGGAGAAATTAAAAGGTTTATTAGAATTTTCGAATCTATAATTATTTTGTTGGAAATAAGCAAATTTATAATTATTTATTTTACAAAAGCTAGTTTTTAATTATATTATGAGGAAAATAACGATTTTATTAGATTAGTTCATGAAAACAAATGTTTCGAAAATACGGCCCGCAGGCTACGCTTGGCTCCTGAGCAGATTCGGATTGACCGCAATGCCTGACCCACACAGTTCCTTTGTTGCGGCAACAGGTGGTCGGCAACAGAAAGTACAGGGTGGTAGTATTGAAGATATTTATTCTCTTCAATACTGGCCCGGTGAAAGAATAGGGGACCATCTGGAATTTGCCTTGAAATATGACGGCGTAAGCCTGAGCTCTTTAAAGGTTATTTTCGATGCTGTTGCGGAAGATGAGCTTGTCGATTACATCAAATCCAAGCCAACGGGGAAGTATGCTCGTCGCATCTGGTTTTTTTACGAATTTTTAACTGGCCGCAGGCTCCCTATTGAAGATTTATCCAGGGGGAATTATCTGGAGGTGCTTGAACCGGACATTTATTACACTCTCCCTCGGGGTGAAAAATCTCAAAGACACCGCATTATCAACAATTTGCTTGGAACAAGGGAGTTTTGTCCTATTGTCAGGAAAACGGAGAAGCTTGGAGAAATGGATCAGACCGATTTTCGAGAGAGATGCGAGAAGATAGTCGAATCGTACCCTCCGCAACTACTTAGAAGAGCGTTAAGTTATCTCTACAGCAAAGAAACCAAATCTTCTTTTGAAATAGAAAACATTAAACCCGACGCGTCACGGACTGAAAAATTCATAGTGTCTTTGGAGATGGCGCGGCGGCAGGATTTCTGCGACAAGAAGTCGTTAATCGGCCTGCAGAATCGAATTGTCGATCCACGTTTCATGAACAAAGACTATCGAACGGTTCAGAACTATGTAGGCCAGACGATTTCCTACCAGAAAGAATTAATTCATTATGTGTGTCCCAAGCCGGAAGATCTTTCTGATCTAATGCGGGGGCTCCTGACTTCTCATCGATTTATGATGACCGGCGGTGTCTCAGCTATTGTTCACGCTGCTGTAGTAGCCTACGGTTTCGTTTTTATCCATCCGTTTGAAGATGGCAACGGTCGAATCCACCGGTTTCTGATCCACAACATTCTCTCCATTCGAGGAATGGTTCCGGAAGGTCTGATGTTTCCCGTATCTGCGGTAATGCTTAACAATCCGGAAGGCTACAATGATTCTTTAGAGGCGTTTTCACTTCCCTTGAACCGACTTGTGGAATACAGTTTGGATGAGCTTGCCCGGATGACCGTCCACAACGATACTGCTGACTGGTATCGTTACATTGATATGACGGCACAAGCGGAAGCTTTGTATGATTTTGTCATTCAAACCATTGAGAGCGAACTTGTAGAGGAGTTGGATTTCCTTGCAAACTACGACAGTACTAAAAAGGCGCTTCAGGATGTTATCGATATGCCCGACCGCCTGATAGATTTGTTTATCCGGATTTGCCTTGAAAACAAAGGCAGACTTTCTGCGAACAAAAGAAAATCACATTTTGATTTCTTGAGTGATGTCGAACTTTTTTCAATGGAAAACGTTATTAGGGAAAACTATGAGCGATTATCCTGATCAGGTGCTTGGATAACATGTACGAATACGACCTTCTTTCTTTGGCTCTGCTTTTTTTCACGGGCGTCCTGGCAGGAGTAATAAACGTGATGGCGGGTGGCGGAAGCAGCATTGTTCTTCCGGTGCTCATATTCCTTGGGATCGATCCCACTGTCGCAAACGGAACAAACAGGGTAGCGATTCTGTTTCAGAATTTCTTCGCGACTCTTTCCTTTAAAAAAGAGGGCGTTGCCGACATAAAAACCAGCGTCAGGCTCGCAGTTTTCACTCTCCCCGGCGTTCTTGTGGGTGCTTTCGCGGCGGTACGGGTGGGGGATGAGCTTTTCGAGAAGATCCTGGCCGTCGTACTTATCTTCGTCTGTGCCTCTTTTTTCCTTAAAGTTGATTCTTTCGGAAAGTTGCTCGGCGGACGGGACGGAGAGAGGCGAGGGTGGATTCTTTACCCGGCACTTGTACTTATAGGTTTTTACGGCGGCTTTATCCAGGTCGGCGTCGGGCTTTTCATAATGGCGGCTCTCTACCATCTTATGGGAGCATCCCTTGCCAAGGTAAACGCGCACAAAGTGATTGTGGTGCTTATCTACACGATTCCCGCAATCCTCATATTTTTTCTAAGCGGCAACATAAGCTGGTTCATAGGCATCTGTCTTGCTGCGGGAAATTCGGTCGGGGGATGGTTCGGCGCCACGGTTTCCGTAAGGGGCGGCGAAAAATACATAAGGATGGCACTTGTCGTTGCCGTCGGGCTTATGGCCCTTAAGCTACTCGGGGTGTTTTAGGCGCTGGGCGGGTGTCATGTGCCGGAGCCCGGGAGAGGGTCCGCCGCGGTCTTTCTCAGAAATTCATACAGGGTGTGGTAGATTTTTTTGTCCTGAATCAGCCCCTCGTGAGTTCCCTGTTCCACTACTTCCCCCTTATGGATCACTATTACGTTATCCACGTTCTTTAGGGTTGAGAGCTTGTGGGTTATCACGAGCCTTGCCTGAGAACCCGCATTGCTCCTTATCACTTTCTGTATCCTTTCTTCGGTTTCTGCGTCCAGGTGGGAAGTCGCCTCGTCCATTATAAGAAGTTTCGAGTTTTTCCTGACCGCTTTTTCGATCGATCGGGCCTGGGTTTCTCCCGAAGAGAGCTTTCGGGTTTCGACTGCCGGGCCTTCCCGCTCGTCCCGCTCGTCGGATACGTCCTTTTCGAACAAAAACAGGTCTTGGAAGATGGCGGTTATATTCGAGCGCAGGTACTGGTTTGACAGTTCCTCGATGTCTACGCCGTTAAAGAGAATCTGCCCTCTCTGGGGTTTATAGAATTTAAGGATCAGGTTCACGATGGTTGTCTTTCCCGCTCCCGTGATTCCCACAAGGGCGGTGCTCTCTCCAGGTCTTATTGTAAAGGATGCGTCCTTGAGCACCCATTCGCGCTCGTTATACGAAAACCATACGTCCCGGAACTCAAGAGAACCCTCGGTTGTCGCGGGCACCAGAGATCCGCTTACCTCGGGTTTCTCCGCCAGAGTGTCATAGAGGTTCTCAGAGGCGGCAACGGCGGACTGGAAGACGTTGAATTTTTCTGAAAGCTCCTGGATGGGCTTGAATATCATCCTTACGTAGTAAAGAAACGCGAGCAGAGCTCCCAGGGACAGGTCAAGGTTCATGACCCCGATTGCCCCGTACCACAGGATTATCCCCGTCGCTGCTATGCCCACGTACTCTATTGAAGGGCGGAAAATCACATAGATCCAGAGCTGCTGTATGTTGGCCCTGTAGTTTTCCGTGTTTACCTCCCAGAATTTCTCGAAATTCCTTTTCTCTTTTCCGTAAAGCTTAAGAAGCACTATTCCCCTCATACTTTCGGCGACAAAGGCGTTAAGCTTGCCTATGGTTCTTCGGATATCCCTGTACACCAGCCTGAGCCTCATTCGGAAAATAGAGACCGTGAAAGCAAGAAACACCGTAAGTGCGACGATTATAAGCGTGAGCCCGACGTTCATTTTGAACATGATTACCAGGGTGCCGATTATGATTATGATGTCCTTTATGAAATGTATGAGAACGGAGGTGTACATCTCGTTTATAGCGTTCACGTCGTTTGTGACGCGGGTGGTTATCCTGCCCACGGGGTTTTGGTCGAAGTACTGCTGGGGAAGGGAGAGTATGTGGGAGAGAGTGTGGCTTCGCATGTCGTGCATTATTTTCTGGCCCGAGTAGTGAAGGATGTAGGTAAAAGAAGAGGTGAAGATGAAAATTCCAATCACCGATAACACTACGTATAAAGCGAGGGTCTTGAGTCTTTTTGTCTGTTTTGAGCGAAGAATCGACACTTCCTCTTTGGCGAGTGACCCGAGGTCTGAGTGAGCCAGAAACGCGACCCCTTCGGTTTCCCCAAACAGGGAGGCGTTTTGAGCTATTATTCCCAAGACCTCCTGCTTTTCATCTCCCTCAAATTCCCCGGGATTGACCACGACATATTTTGTCTCGGAGAACTCAATGCTCAAGCGCTCGATTCTGTCTTTTTCCGATGAGGAGAGCTTTGAGAAATCAACCAGAAATCCTCCGTCCGCAAGGGCAACCGTGGATTCCGCCCCGAGTCCCGAGAGCGCCCGCTCCGTTTCTTCCCCTCCCTTCGCCTTGCTCCATGTAGGATAGATATAGTCATCGACCGCGACTTTGATAAGGTAGGGAACCGTGATTTCAAGTGCCGCAGAGGCGATCATCAGAATAAGGGACAGGGCAAAGTAACCGCGGTACTTTGCCAAAAACCCCAGAATCCACTTCAGGATCTTGAGATCGTAGGTTGATTTCCTGGTTTTTTCCAATTCACTCATTTGCAAACTCTAGGCGGACTGCAGTCTTTCAAGCGCATAGTAAACTCCGCGGCGTTCCACCAGTTCCCTGCGCCCCCCGCTCTCGATTATCTGTCCGTTTTTCATGACCGCGATCCGCGAGAGTCCCACTACGGAGGATATTCTGTTTGAGATTATCACCAGCGTGCGCCCGCGCATTGCCTCTATTACATTTGTTATCACGGTGCTCTCCGTCTGTGGATCAAGGGACGAGAGCACGTCGTCAAGTATCAGGACCTCGGGTCTGAGCACCAGGGCCCTCGCTATAGCCAGGCGTTGTCGTTGTCCTCCCGAAAGACTGAGTCCCCGCTCTCCCACCACGGTGTCGAATCCCTGCTGAAACTCCATTATCTGTTCATATATCCCCGCCGTTTTGGCAGCCTGTTCTACCTGCTCGCGGGTTATGTCCGGGTTTATGAAGGTGATATTGTCATAAACCGTTCCGCTGAACACCGTTATTTCCTGCGGCACATAGACGACGGTCTCCTGGAGACTTTTTCTTGATATTCCCCCTATGTCGATCCCGTCGATCGTTATTCCTCCCGACTCGGTCTCGTGAATTTTCATGAGCAGCTTCATCAGCGTGGTCTTCCCGGAGCCCACGAGCCCCGTTATTCCCAGAGTCGCACCGCAGGGTATGTGCAGGTTAACGTTGCGCAGAGCCGGGATTGATCCGTAGGAGAAGGAAATTCCGGAGAACCTTATGTCTCCCTTGAGCTCGTAGTCCTTCTCCCCTGCCCGGGTTTCGTCTTTTGCCGTGACCGCGAAAATGTCGTTCAGCCTGTTTATTGAAGCACTTCCTCTTTTTAAAAGATCGATCGCCCATCCCATGGCCATCATCGGCCAGGTAAGCATCATTAGGTAGATGAGTATGGCGGAGAACTCTCCGAGGGTTATTTCGGTTCCGATCGCGCCTGCTCCGCCGAAGAAAAGAAACAGGGCCATCGCTAATGAGGGCACGAAGTATATAAACGGCTGGAAGGTCGCCCGGATTTTCACCAGGTGTACGTTTTTTTCAAGGTAATCTTCGCTTGCGCGATCGAAATCCCGCTCCTCGGCCTGCTCAAGCCCGAACGCCTTTACCACCTTGATTCCCGAAACCGGCTTCCTTGCGCTTTCGGTGAGTTCTGAAAAGGAGTCCTGGGAGCGCTGGAATCTCCTTTCTATCACATTCCCGAACTTGTATATGAAGATGGCAAGCACTGGAAACGGCAAGAATGCGTAGAAGGCCATCTCGGGAGAAATGTAAATCATCGCGGCGAAAATGAAGAAAAACAGGAAGATCCCGTCGTACGCTATCAGCAGCCCCAGGCCGCAGGAGAACTTGAGGGTCTCTATGTCGTTTACCGTGTGCGCCATCAGGTCGCCGACTTTTCTCCCCGAGAAAAAATCGAAGTTAAGCTTCTGGAGGTGCTCGAAGAAGTCGTTTCTGAGCGAATACTCTATTTTCCTCGCCCCGCCCATTATGAAGTACCGCCAGCCGAGGCGAAAAAACGCCATGAGCAGTCCGAGACCGAGTATGTAGAGGGAATACTTGGTTATGCGGGAAAAATCTGCGCTCTGCAGGGTGAGCTCATCTATTATCCACTGGATTACTATGGGAACCGATAGCTGCGCCATATCCACCAGCGTAAGAGAGACAAGACCGGTTAGAAACGAGTACCTGTACCGTAAAATAAGGGAGGAGATGCTTGTTTTTCTGATCAACGGTATACGACGAAATATTTTACAGGACCGAAAAGCCAGGCGGCTGCCAAGCCTTGATCCTATCGGATAAAAAGCAAATTTCAGGCGGCGCGCGACCGCTAAATCATTATACAGTGAAAAACCCGCGGAAGATAATCCGCTGTATCTGTGGAAGCGGTTTTTGCCCGGACGGTCGGGGATAAGGTATTTTTTTCGAGCGGAGGTAAATAGCGTGGAGGATGTTTCTTACCAAGTTCCTGCGGGAGTTTCGACGGCGCAACGGATTATAAAGAAAAGCAGGTTCATAGCCACTGTAAGTCGGGCAGGCACGAGACGGGAGGCCGAAGATTTCATAGAGAGCGTAAGGGCTCTTCACCCCGCGGCGAGCCATAACTGTTATGCGTTTTTGGCCTGCGCCCCGGGGGGAGCGGATATCGGTTTCGGCGACGACGGGGAGGTCTCGGGAACCGCCGGGCGGCCCATGATGACTCTTTTGGAACACAGTGGCATAGGGGAGATAGTGGTCGTGGTAACCCGGTATTTCGGAGGGATAAAGCTCGGCCCCGGCGGGCTTCTAAGGGCATACACGGATTCCCTGAGGGCGGCCTTGGGGGAGCTTGAGCTTAAAGAGCACGTTCCGGTGAGGGCGGGGCACATTGTTTTTTCCTACGCGCATGAGAATTCCATACGGGTTCTGTTTGAGAAATCGGGCGTTACGATAACGAGCGTCGAGCGCGGGGAGGATGTCCGCTTCGGTTTCACGGCACCTCTCGGCGTTGTCGCGAGCCTTGAAGAGAGGGTTGCTTCCTTGACCAGGGGAAAATCCAAGCTTGTCTGGACATAGGCAAGCGGAGCCCTCGTTGAGAGTGGTTATTCCCTGTTCTGCCGTATAGTCAAAGCCGGTATACTAACTTTCAATCAATTTCACAGGTGGAGGCGGTTATGAACGTTTACGAGTGCGTAAAATCGCTTAGTTCCGTAAGAAGTTATCTTGACGGGGAAGTTCCGGACGAAGTCATCATGGAGGTTATGGAGTCGGGGAGGTCCTCGCCGAGTGCCCACAACAATCAGCCGTGGGAATTCGTGCTTATAAAGGACCGCGCAATGCTACAGGAAATGGGAAAATACTGCACAAGCGGCAGCTTCATCGTGCAGGTGGCTTTCGCGGTGGTGCTTCTGGTGGATCCACAAAGCAAGTGGCATCAGATCGACGGCACCAGGGCTGCGCAGAACATGGTTCTAGTGGCGTGGAGCCACGGTCTCGGGTCCTGCTGGATAGGGAGGATAGAGAAGGAAGAGCTTAAAAGATATCTTGGAGTGCCGGAAGAGCTCGATGTCCTTACTGTGCTTCCGTTCGGTTACTTTGACAAAAGACGGGTCGCTACCGGGAAGTTGAGGAAAAGTCCGGACGAGGTCTTTCATCTGGACGGTTACGGAAAAAGAATTCCGAGGTAACAGACTTGCGGGATTTTCCGCGCGACGGACGAAAAAGCATATTGACGGAGGGTTTTAAATGAAAAAGTGTTTTGTCGAATTCATAGGAACCTTCTTTCTCGTCTTCACGATAGGGAATGTCGTTGTTGTTCCCGGTGCTGGACTTTTCGCTCCTCTGGCCATAGGGGCCGTGCTAACCGCGATGATCTATGCGGGGGCTCACATTTCGGGAGCGCACTATAATCCGGCTGTGACGATGGCGTTCTGGTTCAGGGGAAAAATGAAGTCGGGTGACGTTTTTCCCTATATGGTTACTCAGGTCGTTGCGGGCGTCTTAGCCGCCTTGGCCGTTATGCTTGTAAAGGGAGTTCCCGAGACCTTGTCCATGGAGATATCCCCCCTCCCGGCTCTCATCGCGGAAACCCTTTTCACCTTCGCGCTCTGCCTGGTGATACTTGAAGTCTCAACCTCGAAAGCAACACAGGGCAACTCCTATTACGGCATCGCCATAGGACTCACGGTTATGGGGGGAGCGTACGCGGTCGGGAGCATCTCAGGGGGAGCTTTTAATCCTGCGGTGGCGGTGGGAATGATCATAATGGGAATCGTGGATCCCTCCTCCATATGGATTTACCTGTGTGCGAATTCTATCGGAGGTTTTTTCGCGCCGGCGATCTACAAGCTCATCCACTCGGACGAGTGACTTCGCGGCGCAAAGCGTAAGGACTTCGCAGGATGAATCTTAAGAAGCTTGGAAACACGGAAGTTCTCGTTCCCGAGATCGGCCTCGGCACATGGAACTACAAGGGGGGAGTGGAGCCTCTGAGAACGGGAATCGAGCTTGGGGCTTCGCTTATAGACACCGCCGAGGGGTACTATACCGAGGACATAGTCGGCGAGGCCGTGCGGCCCTTCAGGGACGAGGTCACTATAGCGACCAAGGTTTCGGGAAGGAATCTCGCCCACGACAGCGTGCTTAGATCCTGCGAGGCGAGTCTTGAGAAGCTTGGCACGGACTGCATAGATCTTTACCAGATACACTGGCCGAATCCTGTCTATTCGATAGAAGGGACAATGAGAGCGCTTGAGAAGCTGGTTGACCGCGGATGCGTGAGCTACGTCGGGGTGAGCAATTTTTCCGCGAGGCAGTTGCGCGAGGCTCAGCACTATTTCCCCAACTACCCCATAGTTTCAAACCAGGTGCTCTACAATCTCAGATCAAGAGATATAGAAAAAGAGCTGCTTCCCTACTGCTTGGATAACGACGTAACCGTAATGGCCTACACCCCCCTTGACGCCGGAAGGCTCTGCCGGTCCCGCCATGGCAGTGTTTTGTCCCAAATAGCGGCTGAGACCGGGAAGACGGAGGCCCAGGTTGCCCTTAACTGGTGTGTTTGCCAAGAGAACGTCATCGTGATTCCGAAAGCGGATTCGGTGGCGAGAACGGTCGAGAACTGTGGGGCCTCGGGATGGAGACTTTCCCCGGAGCAGTTGCGCATGCTTGATGAGGCGTTCTGAAGTCTCGTTTTACGGTCCCATTATATGATATACTTAGCAGGTTGAACACGGAAATAAGAGGAGGAGAGTGTGCGATGAGTTCAAAAAAAACGCTTTCACTGTTGGTTTTCTTTTTTGTTTTGGCTTTCTTTTCTTTTACCGATCCCGCTTCGGCGAGCGAGCTTGATACGGGCGATACCGCCTGGATACTGATTTCAACCGGACTTGTTCTTTTCATGATGATTCCCGGGCTTGCGCTTTTCTACGGGGGACTGGTCGGCAAAAAGAATGTTCTTTCGGTGCTGATGCAGTGCTTTTCGATTACCGCTGTGGTGACGATTATATGGACGTTTTTCGGCTACAGCATGGCTTTTGACACCACCGGTATGGTAGCGGGAGAGCTTGGGGTAAATGCCTTTGTGGGAGGTTTTTCAAAGGCGTTTCTACATGGGGTAGGCATCGATACTCTTTCGGGAACGATTCCGGAAGTTCTGTTCTTCGCCTTCCAGCTTACTTTTGCAATCATTACCCCAGGACTTATAATCGGGGCGTTCGCCGAGAGAATGAAGTTCTCGGCCATGCTTCTGTTCAGCGCCCTGTGGGTGATATTCTGCTACTTCCCGATCGCGCACATGGTCTGGGGAGGAGAAGGTTCCTACCTGGGGGACATGGGAGTCATTGATTTTGCAGGCGGGATAGTCGTCCATGTCACGGCGGGTACCGCGGCCCTTGTGGCAGCGATAATGCTCGGCAAGAGAAGGGGCTACCCGAACCACCTTGCGCTCCCGCATAACCTCACTCTTACCATGATAGGTACCGCGATGCTCTGGGTCGGATGGTTCGGGTTCAATGGAGGAAGCGCCCTTGCGGCGGGGGGACAGGCGGCCATGGCGGTTGTCGTGACCCAGATTTCTCCATGCGTTGCCGCTCTCACCTGGATATTCTTGGAAAGCGTAAGATCGGGCAAGCCTAGCGCTCTTGGCTTCGCGACTGGAGCTATTGCCGGTCTTGCAGCTATAACTCCCGCCTCGGGTACCGTGGGACCGATGGGAGCCATAGTCATAGGATGCGCGTCTTCCGTGCTTGCCTACATAGCGGCCACCTACATCAAGTTCCGTTTCAGTTATGACGATGCACTTGACGTTGTGGGAGTCCACGGAGTCGGAGGCCTTGTCGGAATTATACTGGTTGCGATTTTCGCGTCGACTTCTTACGGTGGGTCGATTGCGGACCTAGACATAGGCGCGCAGCTCGGCATACAGGTCTACGGAGGCATATTCGCAGTCGTTTACACCGCTATAGTAAGCTATATAGTGCTCAAGATTGTTGACATGCTCGTAGGGCTCAGGGTCGACGAGGATGGAGAGAGCCAGGGTCTTGACATAACGGATCACGGGGAAGAGGGTTACCACGGCATCTAGAGTGGGAGCGGAGATCTGCGCCCGCATGGTTTATGTATGAGCTTTCCTGCACGGGAAACTATGGTCTGCGCCTGCGGGTACTCCGTCGGGGACCCGTGGGTGGTTCCGAGGCAGAGGTACTCTTTTTTCGGCTGGTTTGTGATGAGCTGCGGGATAAGCTACCCGCCGAAGCAGATCAACATAGAGTGTGACCGCTGCGGGGAGATTTTCGACGTGATCGAGGGAGACAGAGAATTCCTTGAGGAGTATATGCTCCGCAACCGCTGATCACATCTTGTACTTGCCGAAATCCTCATCCGGTATGTCTTCAAGGACATCGCCTGCACTTTGGCCCTTATCCCCGACTTTTACGCTGAGAGCGGCTTTTAGCACCTCTTCGTCAACCATGATGCGGCACCCGGTTCTGAGCGCTATCGCTATAGCGTCGCTCGGGCGGGAATCCACAAGGAGTTCCTCTCCGTCTTTTTTGATGCGAAGGCGGGCGTAAAAGGTATTTTCCCGAAGTTCCGTGATCTCTATTTCAATGACCTCGTAGCCGGTGGCGGCGATTACGTTTTTCAGAAGATCGTGGGTGAGGGGTCTCGGTCTCGGAGTTTTTTTGATCTCCATTGCTATGGCGCTTGCCTCCTCGAATCCGATCCAGAGAGGAAGACTCCTTTCCCCTTCCTCTTCATTCAGAATGACGACGGGCATATCGGTAAACGGATCAGCGACTATACAGGAAACCTTCATTTCAAGAAACATTTTTCTCCCTCCCTGTGTTAATTCAGATATTGTCCTCTAAGCGAATTCGCAAGTCCTTCAGTTATCCTTACGTCCACCATTTTTCCGATAAGCTCTTTTTCTCCCGGGAAATTGACTATCCTGTTGTGCTCTGTTCTCCCGGAGAGCCACGAGGAGTCTTTTCTGCTCGCATCCTCAACCAGTACCTGCTCGGATTTGCCTATCCTCTGCGCATTTTTCTCAAGAGTAATTGCCCGCTGGTATTCCTGAAGGCGTGCGAGCCTCTGGCCTGCTGTCGAATCTTCCACCCTTTCCCCCGATCTCCATAGCTCCTCCCCCACCGTTCCAGGGCGCGGTGAGTACTTAAATGAAAAGGAACTGTCGAACCCCACTTCTTCGACAAGGCTCATCGTCTGCTCGAAGTCATCTTCTGTTTCCCCGGGAAACCCTACTATTATATCAGAAGACACGGCTATGTTGGGCATGGCGTCCCTGAGCCTGTTAACCGAATCTATGTACCAGCTCCTTGAGTAGGTCCTGTTCATGAGTCTCAACACTTTGTCCGAGCCCGACTGCACGGGCAGATGAATGTGACGGCATACCTTGGGCACGTCTGCCATTGCCTCCACCATTTTTTTTGTTATGTCTCTTGGATAAGAGGTCGTGAACCTTATTCTCTCAAGACCGTCAAGCTCTCCGAGTACCCGAAGCAGATCCCCGAACTTAAGCCCGCCCAGCTTCCACGAATTTACCGTCTGTCCTATGAGGGTTATTTCCTTCACTCCTTTTGCGATAAGGTACCGGGCTTCGGCGATTATGTCCTCGATGGGTCTGTTAACCTCGGAGCCTCTCACCGTGGGCACTATGCAGTAAGCGCACTTTTTGTTGCATCCCTGCTGTATGGACACAAATGCCGCGGGCTTTCCCTCCTGGTGGTAGGGAAGGACATCGAAGGGTTCCTGTATGTCGAAGGACGTTTCGACGGGCCTTGATTTTTTCTCTTTTATCTCTTCTATAAGCTGCGGGAGTTGCGGAATTGCGCGGGGTCCGAGCACGAAATCAAGATGTGGTATCCTGCGGATGAGATCCTCTCCGTAGAGCTGCGCGACGCACCCGGACACCCCGACTATAAGCTCCGGGTTTTTTGCCTTGAGGTGTTTGAAACGCCCAAGGCTGCTGAGGGCCTTCTGGTCGGCTTTTTCCCGTATGGCGCATGTGTTTACGATTACTATGTCGGCCTCTTTGGGGTCTTCGGTGATACTGGCGCCGAGGGCGTTTTGTATCCTGTCCGAGTCGTACTCGTTCATCTGGCAACCGTAGGTCTCAAGGTAAAGGGTGTCGGTTTTCATAACAATTGGAAATCGTAACGCATGGTAATATAAGTATCAAGTTAGGGGGGATAGGAGGTTCTTCGGAGAGAGTCGGCCGAACCGGTAGGTTTTTGATTATTCTTGCGAACTCATTAAAATACAATTTCAGGGCGCCCCGGTTCGTGGGCGTTAAAGCGGGATTTTGCTTGTTCCGGTTTCCTTGTCGCGATTCATAACCCTGGTTTACGGAGAAAACTTCTAATGACGGATAACAAGGCGGAGTCCGGTTCTTCCGGCGGCGCAAGCGCGGAAGGAACGTTCGCCTGGATGGCTGATCTGACTCCGGCGCAGTGGAAAATCTTCGGAGTGACCTTTTCGGCGTGGACGTTCGCCGCCATGAATATCCTGCTTTTCACCTTCGTGGCGGTAAGCATTGCGGAAGTCTTCAGCCTTTCTCCCGAAGCTGTCGGATGGCTTTTTTCAGTAGCGCTTTTTTCCACCGCTCTCGGTGGGATTCTTTTCGGCGTAGTTTCGGACTATGTAGGAAGGGTAAAGGCTATTATGCTCACCATATTCTTTTACTCTTTTTTCGCCGGTCTCAGTGCGTTTTCTCCCAATATCCTGTTTCTTGTTGCATGCAGCGTGTTTCTTGGTCTCGGCATGGGAGGCCAGTGGGCCTCGGGAAAAGTGCTCGTCGCGGAAACGTGGCCAAGGGAGCACAGGGGAGCTGCTATAGGCATGGTGCAGAGCGGATGGTCAGTCGGTTACCTGTTGATCACGCTTCTTGCCGCCCTTATACTCCCCCGCTTTGATGTTGAAGTGGGATGGAGAGTGCTTTTTCTTGTGGGTGCAGTTCCGCTCCTTCTTATTTTCTATGTTTGGCGGAATATCGATGAACCGGAGATATGGCGTAAGACGTCCCGGATGAGAAAGGAGAAAAAGCTCGGAGAGGGACAGGAGTTCACCCTGAGCCAGATATTCAAGGGAGGACTTCTGCGTTACACTGTGCTCGCCACCATTCTTACCAGCTTCTGCATGATCGCTTACTGGGGTCTTATGTTCTGGGTTCCGCAGTTTCTCGCAAGACCCATAGAAGAGGGGGGAGTCGGGCTCGGAATGAAGGGATTTATATGGATAGTACCTCTTAACATCGGAGCTTTCCTGGGACACAATTCTTTTGGTTGGATAAGCGACAAGCTGGGAAGAAGGCCGGTTTTCTCTGGCTTCCTGATAATCTTGGGCATACTCATTTACTTCTTCGGACAGTCGACTACCCTGACTCAGGTTCTCATATTCGGTCCGCTGGTAGGGTTTTTCGGAGCCGGTTTCTATTCGGGATTCGGAGCCATATTCGCCGAACTGTTCCCGACCAGAACAAGGGCCACCGCCCAGGGGTTCTGCTACAACGTGGGAAGGGGAGTATCCGCTCTAGCGCCGCCTCTTGTGGGTTACATGGCGGGAATGAAAGGTTATGGTCCGGGGCTTGTTACAGTCTCGGTTTTTGCCTTTGCCGCCGCTATTGTCGTTTTTGCCCTTCCTGAAACCAAAGGCAAGGAACTTGACATATAGGGGATGGGGGTCTTGCCTTCTCCTGTATTTCAACTGGGGCTCGGGTTGTGGTTTCTGTCTCTGAAAATTTCTTCAGGGCCTAGGCCTGCGGGGACGGCAAAATCCGGGTCATTCAGACTTAAGCCTGCTACGGGAGATCGGATCTGAGGAAAGGCGGGGGTGATTTTCAAGCGAAAAAACGGACTTTCTACTCGCTGTTTGACAGAGAAATTCCAGACGTGTTAAAGTCTGTTTTGAGGAAGGAAAAAAGAGATTCGGGCATTCACCTTCCTTCGGAATCGCCCTTCATTTGTTTTGGAATATGCAGGTTGACACTTTCCTGTAGATTTAGTAGGTTAGCTTCTTCAGAAGCTCTAACTTTAATAGGCAGTTGTGTTTTAGGCATGAGTAATAAGAATCGATGGACATTCTTTGGGGTGGCGGTATCTATTTTGGCAGCGGTGTCTTTCACTCCTCTGGTAATCCCCTATGGAGTGGCGGAGCCATATTTTCTGGGACTTCCTAGGACTCTCTGGGCTGGGTTGGGAATATCACTCTCCATATATGTGCTGCTTGTTTTGGCAATGCTTATGTCCGGTGACCAAAGTTAGTCTGCTTATATAAGAGGAAGAAATAGACATGAACAGGGGAATGGCATTTGTTGCGGTTGCACTCGTATATCTTGCAGTGTTGATATCCCTCGCCGTCATAGGAAACAGGAAAAACAAAGGGGATGAGTACGAATTCCTTCTTGCGGGCGGCAGCCTTGGAACTATAATTGGCTTCTTAACCTTTTTTGCTACCCTCTACAGTACATTCATATTGATAGGGATGCCCAATTTCTTCCGTGTACACGGCGTGGGAACGTGGATATTCCTTGGCGTTACCGATATGGTCTTAGCTGTTTTCACGCTTTGGCTCTCGCTCAAATTAAGGGAAAGGATCTCTTCAACGGATTTTCGGAGCATATCGGATCTGATACGTGAAACTTTTAGTTCCCCCGGAGTTTTCGTGTATGTTCTGGGCCTTGTCATATTTCTCGTTCCCTACATAGCAATTCAAATAAAAGGAGCGTCGGGCATTCTAGCCCACATTGTTCCCTATGAAGTTCCCCAGTGGGGTTGGGCTGTCACTATACTGTTTCTTATGTATCTGTACTCTTCCATCGGAGGACTCAGGGGTATTATGTACTGTGATTCACTTCAGGGAATTGTGCTGTTCACCGTTATATGGATAATGGCATTCATTGTTTTGGAAAACTTTGGAGGGCTTGGAAAGTTAGTTCAGGCCGTAGCGGCGGAGAAACCTGAACTGTTATCTACTCCCGGTCCCAAGGGGTTGTTATCGGTTCAGTGGCTTATTGCGGGATTTATATCAATTGTGTTGCTACCTGTGTCCCAACCTCAGTTGACTTCGAGGCTCAGCATTCTGAAGGGTTTGAACGAGAGACGCAAAATTCCGGTTTTGCACGCGTCTTTCACCTTCCTGCTTCTGATAGCAGGGCTTATAATTGGTTTATACGGTGCAGTCGCAATACCGGCTAACACGGGTCCGGAGTTCATTGGTAAACTGATACTTGAACAGAATCCTGTTGTGGGTGCCGTTGCCTTGATAGGCATTCTGGCGGCAGCTATGTCCACATCTGACTCCCAGTTTTTTGCTCTTGGATCTGAAATTAACAATGCTCTTGGCAGGTTTAGCAGAAAGTTAAAAGTATCTCCTATTGTTTTTGTGAAACTGGTTATACTGGTATTTTGCGTAGCTTCTTTCGTTGTTGCTATGAAGAGTTCTCAGGGAATTATATCTCTTGCTGTGTCGGGATTCATGGGTACTGCTCTCATGGCACCTATGGTTCTTACCTCAATTCTGTGCAAAGGAAGAAACTTCGACACCGTAATCCCAGTTGTTACAGCTGTCAGCCTAGTTGTGTTTTTAATGACGCTTTTTGGACTCGTACCGAATATGATAATGGGCTTACGCACGGATTTGATACTGCTTGCCGTCAATACGCTGGTTACGGTTTCAGTGGTTTTAATCGAACTGAAAAAAACAAACAAAACATTCCAGCAGCTGTCTTGAAATTATTAAAAGGCTGTCCCACCTAAGTTCCTTTCAATCCATATCTCCAATAATTTTCACGCTGGCTTAGTACTGTTTTTATAGCTTTGTAATCTGAAAAGTATTTTCAATCATTTAAACCGAACTTCATTTAGTAAAACCGCACATTAACCAATAGTGACGGGGGGATTCGTAAAATCAACCTGTCAGTTTACTGGCAACAAATCTTCCCGGTTCCACGTCAAGCAACTCAAACGCCCTGCTCTG
>Ga0209543_1001231_pt1 | contig 24640 bp, 18 predicted proteins | sample MesohylFT_FD_187296 | JGI IMG/M metagenome (GOLD analysis project Ga0209543, IMG submission 187296) | Host-associated microbial community of the marine sponge Aplysina aerophoba from Gulf of Piran - sponge mesohyl, lysed by freeze-thaw... | ecosystem: Host-associated > Porifera > Sponge >...
GTCACAGGTCCGTTCGATGTCGTCGAGGAGGTGGGACGAGAACAGGACGCTGATCCCGAACTCCCGGAACCGGGCGATCAGCCTGAGCATCCGCTCCCGTCCGGTGGGGTCGAGGCCGGAGGCGGGCTCGTCCAGCAGCACCAGCTCGGGGTCGTGCACGATGCTCTGAGCGAGCTTGACGCGCTGCTGCATGCCGGTGGAGAAGTCGCCCAGGTAGCGGAAACGTTCCTCGTGCAGCCCCACCAGGAACAGGGTCTCCGAAGCCCGGCGCCGGGCTTCGGCGGAGGGGATTCCGGCCAGCTCGGCGGCGTAGGAGACGAAGTCGGCGGCGGTCTGGTCGAGGGGGAGGCACTTGTTCTCGGGCATGTAGCCGATCCGGGCCCTGAGACCGGCCGGGTCCTCGGACACCGGCACCCCGAACACCGACACCTGGCCGGTGGTGGGCCGGGTCAGGCCGAGCAGGACCCTGATGAGGGTGGTCTTCCCCGCGCCGTTGGCGCCGATGAGGCCGGTGACGCCGCCACCGACCGACAGATCCACATCCACGAGAGCCCGGACCCGGCCGAAGTCCTTGCCGAGGCCCTTCGAGCTGATGATGGGATCCGGCGCCGAACCCTCAGCCGGGCCTGGAGACAACCCGCCGACGTTCGGGGTGGTCCGGTGTTCGCTCACGAGCTCGCTTTCACGCGAACGCACCGTGTCTCATCCGGAAGTCCTTTCGCGAGTATCACACCTTGCTCGCCCGTGACCGCCGGCGAGCGGTGCGGGCAACAACCTTACTATTCATAGGGTCGCGCAAAACGTCAATGGAGGATCACCCTCGCGATGCCCTGATCATTGGGGAGAACATCGGGAGAGTTCCCTCCGGGCGACCCTGACCGACCGCACAGCCGGCCAGGACTTGGCGTTCAACGCCGACGCCGCGCTCGAAACCGTTCAGCCCGATGTGCGACCACGGCCATCCCGACGGCGCCGGGAGCGGGACCACCTCCCGTCCTTCCACTTGGCGGACCGGTCCGCTAGCCAGGCGCGAACCCGCGCCAGGACCTCCCTGGCCCACCTGAACTCGGTGGACCACATGAGCAAACCCGCCACCAGGAGCACGGTCCCCGGAAGGAGGGGAAGTACGAACCCGGCCAAACCCAGCAGCACGAGGAGCCCTCCGCCGATGGCCACGAGCGCCCTCCGGAAGTTCTGCTGGACGCTCATCTCTTCATGCCTGCCACGCCGGCTCGGGCCCGCTCAGCCGCGGCTCGCCGCCTCCACCTTCCGGTACAGGGGGACGACGTCGCCGAGCGGGGTCCCGGCGGGCACGGGAGCGCCGGTCCACCCGGCGTCCGCCACGGTCCCCGAGAGTCCCAGCATGTTGTGGAGTTGCTGCGAGGTCACGGGCAGGTAGGGGGAGAACGCCACCTTCAGGTGGTTGATGGCGTCGATGGAGTTCTTCAGGACGGTGGCCGCCTGTTCCCGGTCGGTCTTCACTAGCTTCCACGGCTCGGTGGCGTTGAGGTAGGCATTGATCCTCGCCGCTCCTTCCATCGCCGTCCTGAGCCCCGCCCTGAGCTCTACCCGCTCTATGTGGGCCGCCACCCGTTCGAGGGTCTGGCCGGCCGAGTCCAGGACTTCCCGGCCCATGGCGGTCTGCTCGCCCCGCCGGGGAACCCGGGAATCGAACCCCGACCGGGTCATGGAGAGCACCCGGTGGACCAGGTTGCCCCATGTGGCCACCAGCTCGTCGTTGATGCGGCGGTCCAACTCCTCCTCGGACACCTCGGTGTCGTTGTTCTCGGGCAGGTTGGCGGCCAGCGCGAAGCGGAGGGCGTCGGGCTCGTAGATGTCGAGGGCGGCGCCGATGGTCAGGCCGATGCCCCGGCTCGCCGAGGCCTTTCCGCCCCGGAAGGTCACGTACTGGTTGGCGGGGACGTTGGTGGGCAGCTCCAGGCCACCGTATCCCATCAGCATGGCCGGCCAGATGATGGTGTGGAAGGGGATGTTGTCCTTGCCGATGAAGTAGTAGTGCTCCGCGTCGGGGTTCTCCCACCAGTCCTTCCAGGCGTCGGGGGTGCGCTGGATCTTCGCCCATTCCTTGGCGGCCGACAGGTAGCCGATCACCGCGTCGAACCAGACGTATATCTTCTTGCCCTCGCCCAGCCCCTCCACCGGGATGTCGATTCCCCAGTCGATGTCCCGGGTGATCGCCCGGTCATGGAGGCCCTCCTCGATCCAGCCCAGTGAGAAGTTCAGCACGTGGCGGCGCCAGCCCTGCCGGGATCGCAACCACTCCTCGAGGCGGTCGGAGAAGTCGGACAGGCGCAGGTAGAAGTGGTCGGTCTTACGTCGAACCGGAGCCGCTCCCGACAGCTTGGAACGAGCGTCGATCAGGTCGACCGGATCGAGGGTGCGGCCGCAGCTGTCGCACTGGTCCCCACGGGCCTCCCCGTATTCACAGTGGGGGCAGACGCCCTCGACGTAGCGGTCGGGGAGGAACCGGCCCGCGTCCGGGTCGTAGAACTGCTCGGAGGTCCTGCGGTCGATGTGACCGTTCTCGTGCAGGCGGCTGAAGATGTCCTGGGTGACATCGTGGTGGTTCCGGGTCCCGGTAGACGTGTACAGCTCCCACCGGATGGCCAGTGCCTTCCAGCCGGCCACGAATTCGGCGTGGTAGCGGTCCACGATTTCCTGCGGGGTGACGCCTTCCTGGTCGGCCCGGACGGTGATGGGGGTGCCGTGGACGTCGCTCCCCGACACCATCAGGGTGCGGTTGCCGGCCAGCCGGTGGTATCGGGCGAAGATGTCGGCGGGCAGGTAGGCGCCGGCCAGGTGTCCCAGGTGCCTGGAGCCGGATGCGTAGGGCCAGGCCACGGCCACGAGAATGTTTCGAACCATCCCTCCTAGGGTACCGGAGTCGGTCCACCAGGCCGCGCAGCGGCGCCGTGCCGGGAGATTCCGCGCCCCGACCGGGGCCTACGATTGGGACCGTATGAGTGCTGCGGCCTCCCTGGCGGCCGGTCTGGTCGCCACCCTGTTCTGCGTCGATCTGGTGAGACGCTACCGGGCCTCGCCGAGTCCCCACACCGCCGCCTACGCGGCCGGTATCGGGTTCTTCGCCCTGGCCACCTGGGCTCTGTTCGTGGGGACGGCCACCGGGTGGACCTCGGCCAGCTACCGGACGTTCTTCCTGTTCGGAGCGATCGTGAACATCCCGGTCCTGGCCCTCGGTTCGATGTTCCTGGTGGTGGGGCGGAGGGCCGGCCACGCGATGCTGATGCTCATGTTCCCGTTCTTCGCCATCTCTCTGCCCACCACCCTGGCACAGCCCTTCGATGCCGGAGTCCTGCCCCCGGGCGGGGTGCCGAGCGGCCGGGACCTGTGGGTTGACATGTTCGGGCCCCGCCTGTGGGCGGCCATAGGCGGGGGTATGGGCGCCACCATCATCATCCTGCTGGCCCTGGTGTCGCTGGTCCGCTTCTTCCGCAAGAACCCCCGGCTGGTGTGGGGCAACCTGGCCATCGTCGCAGGGACGCTGGCGGCCTCCACCGGAGGTACCATCCTGGCCCTGGGCCTGGACTGGGGGTTCGCCGCCTCGTTGCTGGTGGCGGTCACCTTCATCTGGGCGGGCTACCGCATCGCCTCGGGCGCCCGCAGGCGACCTGCGATCCCCGACCCCGCCGCCGATTGAGGAGGGCGCTGAGCCAACCGTCGGCCGCCGGCTGCCCGCCCCACGGTCCCCGGTCTGCGATCCGCCCGCCGTAAGCGGCTAGCCGTCTTTCCACCTTCCCGTGGCCCGAGTGTGGGTAAGAGCGCGAAAAACGACGAGAGCGCGAAAAATGTCGTGGCAGAGCGCGAAAATCAGGACCGAGAGCGCGAAAACATGTCGCGGCAGTGCCGGGCCCTCCTTTGCCGACTCTTCGGAGTTCAGGGGGAGTGACCGTCGCGAGCAGGTCCCAGTTGCTCCGATGAGGTCACATCAGCTCCGGGCTGGCCGCCCGGTTCCCTCGACCGGTGCCCGGGGATCGAGTTGCGCCCGGTCCCGGTGCCGGTGGATTGTTAGCGTGAGCGCTCTCTCGTTTCTTGCAGGAGTCCTGTGGCCATCCTCCTAGCCGGACTGACGTCTGTCTTCTACGGGGTTTTTGACTTCGCAGGTGGGATGGCCACCCGCCGGGCCCCGGTCTTCGCGGTTGCCTTCTGGTCCAACATCATGGCCTTGACGCTCTCGGGTTTGGTTGCGTTCTTCTACCACTTGGTGTTCGGGTCCGCTGTCAGCCTCTCCGACCTGGCCTGGGGAGCGGCGAGCGGTGTCGCCGCGGTCGCAGGGGTGGTCGCGTACTACGAAGGCCTCGCGAAGGGCCAGATGGCGGTGGTCGCTCCGGTATCCGCCATCACCCAGTCTTTGATCCCGTTCATGTTCGGGTTCCTGACCGGAGAACGCTATGCCTTGTTGCCGTGGATAGGGGTTGCCCTCGCCGTCCCTGCGATGTGGCTGACCGTTGCGACCAGGATCCGTGGAGACCGTCCGGGGAAGGCGATATACGGTCTCGGCGCCGGCGTGGGGTTCTCGTTGATGTTCATCGGCCTGGCACAAGTCTCGGGCGAGGCCGGAATGTGGCCGTTGATTTCCTTCAGGTTCGCCGGCGTTGCCACAGCGGCTGTCCTGGTCAAAGCGCGCGGGATCCCGCTCAGGATGGCAAGGAAGAACCTGCTATTGAGTTTCGTCGCCGGGGGCGCGATCTTGGCCAACCTCACCTACGTGCTGGCAGTGCGGATCGGGCCGCTGGGACTCGTCGCGGTTGCGTCGTCCCTCTATCCGGCCGTGGTGGTCGTCATGGCTTTCCTGGTCTACAGGGAAAGACCTGCTCCCCAGCGCATAGTGGGTCTCTTGCTGTCCCTGGGAGCCTTGTCCCTGATCGCCCTGAACTGATCCGACTTGCGGGGAGGTAGCTCGGCGTCGGGGCACCCTTCCGCTGGGGGCTCGGACCGGCCGCTGATAGCGATTACCCGACCCGATGGTCTCACCAGCCCTAGCGCCTCCGTCTGGGTGGGTGTCGCAGGGGGGAGTGGAGGTTGCAGTGGTCGGTCGGGTTGTAGATGGATAGGCGCGCCGTGCACTTGTCGGTGGCGCAGCGGCGGCCAGGGGGATATTTGGGTGGCGGGCGGCCTTGTTGTGGGAGGACTCTGCTCATGGGGGTTCACCGTACTCGGGAAACGTTTCCGGGGAAACGGGGCGGTTTCACCCTACACCAGAAGCCTGGAGCCTTGTGGTTGACCGGCATAACCAATGCCATGCTCACTATGCCTAAATGTGCGGCATGAGAACGATGATCGTGCTTCCAGACCACCACCACGCCGAAGCCAAGCGCGAGGCGGCTCGCCAGGGAGTCTCCCTGTCCGAGTACATCCGCCGTCTCGTGGCTCGCGACCTGGGCAAGGACGCACCCGCGAGCGACCCGTCCGTCATCTTCGGTCTGTTCGACAGCGGCGGATCGAGAATCGCCGAAGGCAAGCAGGCCATGATCAGCGAGGCAATCGACCAACAGTTCGAGGCCAAAGGCATCTGATCGGTGGTTCCGGTGTTCGTGGACACCAGCATCTGGTATGCTGCCGCTGCCGACGGTGACGCCCACAGCCCCGTTGCCCGTTCCTTGCTCGCGGACAACGCCGGGGCGCTGGTGACCAGTGACCTGGTACTTGCCGAACTGTGGAACCTGGTGAACGCGCGGGTTGATCATCACACCGCCAATCGCTTGGTCTCTTCGATAACGGCCGGTGTCGCCCGAGTCGAGTGCGTGACCGACGAGGATCTCGACGCGGCCGCCGGCGCGCCGGCGGCCCTCCCCGATCGGGCGTTCTCGTTGACCGACCGCACGAGTTGGGCGCTGATGGAGCGGCTCGGGATCAGTGACGCCCTTGCCTTGGGCGCCGATTTCCGTATCTTTCGCTACGGGCCCCAGCGCCGTAGAGCATTCTCAGTACGCCCGTAGCCGGTGGCCGGTAATAGATCAAGCGTTATTGGCCGTTAACCCGGTACCGCCATCTGACACCCGACAACCGGCACCGAACCGCCCTGTGGTGGGCGGGACATCGCCTTCGCGGCAGGGTCTCGAAAGCACGCAGGCACATAGGCACGACGGCACGAACGAAACGGGATCCGGGGCCGCTAGCCCGACCCGGCCAGCTCTTCCGGAGCCGGGGGCGCCAGGCCGGCGCTTTCGGCCGCGCCGGCGCGGACCGGCTTGGGTGTGCGGGTCTTGAGATTCTCGATGCGGTCCAAGGACCGCTCCAGCTTCCGTTGCCGGGTGGTCGTCAACTCCCCGAACGCCGAGTTGAGACGTCCCAGGTGCCGCTCCACCAGCTCGACCTTGCCCACGTAACGGCCCCATTCCTCGGTGAAGACGGTCAGGTGATCGAGTATCTCCTGCGACGACCGCTCCAGAGCGATGGTGTCCATGGCCTGGCGCACCAGCGAGACCATCCCGAACAGCGTGAAGGGGGAGCACACCACCACCCGCACCGACAGGGCCTGGTCCAGCAGCCGCGCGTGGTGCTCGTGGATGAAGGCGTAGACCCTCTCGTTGGGAACGAACATCAGCACGAACCCGACCGTGCTGATCGACTCCCGGTAGGCATCCCGCCGGGCTGTCTCCCGGATGTGGTGCCATACCGCCCTCCCGAAGTCCTTGACCGCGGCCGTCTCCTCGTCGGGCGTCCCGGCCTCCAGGTAGCGGACGTAGGCCTCCAGAGGGAACTTCACGTCCATGTGGAGAAGCCGCCCGTCAGGAAGGTCGAAGGTGAAGTCGGGCCGGGTACCGGCGCTGGTGGTCAGCTGCTTGCGGTAGTTCACCCCCTCGATCAGCCCGGCCGACCGCAATATGTCGTCGGCCATCCGCTCCCCCCACTGGCCTCTGGCCTGCGGGTTGCCGAGAATGTCGTTGAGCCGCTGGGTGGAGGCGAGGAGCCGGCGCTGCTGATCGGCGGCATTGCGCAGGTTCTCGGTGAGGCCCTCGTGCTGGACGGCCCGGTCCTTCTGGAGTTCGTCCACCAGCCCCCGGATGCCGGCGAGTTCCTCGTTGACCCTGGCGACCAGCGGCTCCCACTTGGTGTCGAAGACGTCACGCTCGCGGGCGAGTTCGGCATGGCCGGCCCTCATCTCGGCCCGGCCGGTCTGGAGATGGGTCTGGAACGCCTGCCCGGCCACCCGGACCACCTGTTCTACCAGCGCGTTGGGGTCCACCGGCGGGACCGAGCCGCGGCTACGCCTCCGGGCCAGGGCGAAGGCGGCCGCCGCTCCTAGGGCGCCGGCGAGGGCAAGGCCGAGAATTACAGTGATGTTGTCCATGCCCGGCATGGTAAAAGGCGGGTGTGACACGTTCCGGGATTCTGTCCCGCACCTCGCACGCCACCGCACCGGGACCAGCCCCGGCGAGCCCTGAGATCGTACCCGATGGCGGGTCTTCGTCATCTGTAAGCGCTTGGCCTAGCCTAAGCATGGTGGAAGAATGACAAAAACTTATAGCCGTCATATAGCCTGAGACAGGATAGTATTGTTATGGTCTACAAACGTTGGCCGTTCAGAGTCCAGGGATTGGGTATCCACTCTGACATGTCGGCATCGCGAATCTGTAGAATCGAATGGTGAAGGAGCGAGCAGGTGAGCCTACAGCTTGTTGATTTGGTAGCCATCGTCGGCCTGCTGACCCTGTTCGCGGGCTTCCTCCGGTGGGTGATGGCCACGGAGATGAAGGCCGTGCACCAGCGTTTCGAGAACGTGGACCGGCGTCTTGACAAGCAGGACGAGGACATGGACCGGCGTTTTGGGGACGTGGACCGGCGTTTTGACAAGCAGGACGAGGACATGGACCGGCGTTTTGGGGACGTGGATCGGCGTTTTGACAAGCAGGACGGGCGTTTTGACAAGCAGGACGGGCGTTTTGACAAGCAGGACGGGCGTTTTGACCAGCAGGACAAGGACATGAACCGGCGTTTCGACCGCCAGGACGGGGACATGGCCGAGCTGAGGTCGGATGTCGGGGAGTTGAGGTCGGATGTCGGGGAGTTGAGGTCGGATGTCGGGGAGTTACAGACGGATATGGCGGTGGTGAAGAATGATCTCAGCCATGTGAAGAACGGTCTCGGCCATCTCCGGTCTCGCTGGGATCGGATGGATACGAACATCGTCCAGATCATGCGCGACCTCGGCCGGTTGGAGGGTGAACAGCGGAGTTCCTCCCCGAAGGAGAAGATCGGCGCCGGCGGCCAGTAGCGCCTGAGCGCCGGATCCCGGACCGCCGCAGGGATTCCCCGGCCTGTTCGTTGTCTATCTAGCTCCGACAACACCTCTAGTAGCCCGCAACCGCCGTCTCCCGTAGTCCCCACGAATCCGGTGGGCCATCCTCCGGGGCCGGTGACATGCTCCCAGCACATCTATATATGTGCATGAGTGACCGGGCTGCATGCCCGACCGCCCGCCGGAGAAGCGACCCGGCAGCAGGAACCACCGGATCGGAACCGCTCCCGGGTCCCCAGACCAGCTTTCCCTGCGTGCCGTTTGGATCACCCGATCACACCGGTACCTCCGGGATCTGTGGTTGTAGGGCCTAGCCTGAGAATGACAAAATCTGTTAGCCATACAACAGCTAATAGAATGATATTATTATTATGATCAAGGTGGATGGTCGTTCAGAGTCTAGGACAGGGTATCAACCGCGACGCGCTGGCAACAGGGTATCTGTAGAATTGAGAATCGAAGGAGAGAGCAGGTGAACGCACAACTCGTTGATTGGGGATTCCTCGCTGGCTTGGTGGGTCTCGCGGGGTTCCTCTGGCGGATGATGGCCAACCAGACGAAGGAAATGAACCGGCGTTTCGACCGCCAGGACAGGGACATGAACCGGCGTTTCGACAAGCAGGACGGGGACATGAACCGGCGTTTCGACAAGCACGACCGGCGTTTCGACAAGCAGGACAAGGAAATGAACCGGCGTTTCGACCGCCAGGATGAGGACATGGCGGGGCTGAGGTCGGATGTCGGGGAGTTACAGACGGATATGGCGGTGGTGAAGAACGATCTCGGCCATGTGAAGAACGGTCTCGGCTATCTCCGGTCTCGCTGGGATCGGATGGACGACAACATCGTCCAGATCATGCGCGACCTCGGCAGGTTGGAGGGCGAACAGCGGCGCTCCTCCCCGAAGGAGAAGATCCCCGCCGCCGGCGGTTAGCAGAGCCCAGGACCCCGGCCTGAACGCCGGGCCAGGCCCGACCCTCGCTGGACCTCGCCCGACCCCGCGGCCCAAACCACAAACCGTCCGGTACCCTTCCCCCACGATGTCATCTCCGGCCACCACCGCCCCGGCGTCCCCGATCCTCGGCCCCTCCGTCACCCCGCGCACGATCGACTCCTTCCTGCGGGCGGTCCCCTCCGTGGACGAGGTGGGCGTGGCGGAGCGAGCCGGCGCCCTGTCCACCAGGTCGGTGAAGCGCGAGTCCAAGCGGGCGGCGCTCGACCTGGCCATCCGGATGTGCGATCTCACCACCCTGGAAGGCCGGGATACCCCCGGCAAGATCATCCAGCTGGCTTCCAAGGCGATCCGCCCCGATCCCACCGATCCCGACATCCCGCCGGTGGCCGCCCTCTGCGTCTATCCCAACATGGTCCCCCACGCCGTAGAGGCCCTCGCCGGAAGCGGCAGCGGGGTGGCGGTCGCCTCCGTGGCCACCTACTTCCCGTCCGGCCAGGCCCCCCTTGACATCAAGACCGGCGAGGTGGCCTGGGCGGTCGCCGCCGGCGCCGATGAGATCGACATGGTGATCAACCGGGGCGCCTTCCTCTCCGGTGACTACCTCAGGGTTCACGACGAGATCGTCGCGGTCAAGGAAGCCTGCGACACGGCCCACCTCAAGGTCATCCTCGAGACCGGCGAGCTCAGCACCTTTGACAACGTGCGGAGAGCCTCCATGCTGGCGATGGCCGCCGGCGCCGACTTCATCAAGACGTCCACCGGCAAGGTTTCGCCCGCCGCCACCCTGCCGGTGACCCTGGTGATGCTCGAGGCCATCCGCGACTTCCACGCCGCCACCGGAACGGCGGTGGGGATGAAGCCGGCGGGCGGGATCAGCACCGCCAAGGTGGCCATCCGCTACCTGGTGCTGCTGGCCGAGACCCTGGGGTCCCACTGGCTGACCCCCGACCGCTTCCGCTTCGGCGCCTCCAGCCTGCTCAACGACCTGCTCATGCAGATCCGCTGGCTCCGTGACGGCCACTACCAATCGCCCGACTACTTCACCAAGGACTGATCCGCCATGAGCCCCTCCGAGAGTCCCTCCATGAGCCCCTCCGAGAGCCCCTCCGAGAGCCCCTCCCAACCGGCCCGGCGCCCCGAGATCGTCCCGTCCGGCCTCGACTACGTGGCTTCCATCGAGTCCACCGATGTGGTCACCATCGACCCGAGCTACGACCTCTGGATCGATGGGGCGCCCGCCGAGCCCACCACCAACCGCTACTTCCCCACCATCAACCCGGCCACCGAGGAAACCCTCAGCCGGGTCGCCGAGGGAGGCTCCAAGGACATAAAGAGAGCGTTCAGAGCGGCTCGCAAGGCCTACGAGGGCCCCTGGGGCAAGATGCCGGGAGCCGAACGGGCCAAATACCTCTACCGGATCGCCCGCATGCTCCAGGAGCGGTCCCGCGAGTTCGCCGTGCTGGAGACGCTGGACGGAGGGAAGCCGATCAGGGAGTCCCGCGACATCGACCTGCCCCTGGCCGCCGCCCACTTCTTCTACCACGCAGGCTGGGCGGACAAGCTCGAGTATGCCTTCCCGGGCCTCGACACCGCCCCGGTGGGCGTGGTCGGCCAGGTGATCCCCTGGAACTTCCCGATGCTGATGATCGCCTGGAAGGTGGCGCCGGCCCTGGCCACCGGCAACACGGTGGTGCTGAAGCCGGCCGAGACCACCCCGCTGAGCGCCCTGGCCTTCGCCCGCCTCACCGCCGAGGCCGGCCTCCCCCCCGGCGTGCTGAACATCGTCACCGGTGACGGAGCGACCGGCGCCGGGGTGGTGGGCCATCCCGATGTGGACAAGGTGGCCTTCACCGGCTCCACCGGGGTGGGCAAGCAGATCCAGCGCCGCCTGGCCGGCACCGGCAAGCGCCTGACCCTCGAGCTGGGGGGCAAGGCGCCGCACATCATCTTCGACGATGCCCCCCTCGACCAGGCCATCGAGGGGATCATCAACGGCATCTTCTTCAACCAGGGCCACGTGTGCTGCGCCGGCAGCCGCCTGCTGGTCCAGGAGTCGATCTTCGGCGACCTGATGGACAAGCTGCGGCTCCGCCTGACCCACCTGCGGGTGGGCGACCCGCTCGACAAGAACACCGACGTGGGGGCGATCAACAGCCGGGCCCAGCTGGAGAGGATCACCGACCTCGTGGACATAGGGGTGGCGGAGGGCGCCGAGATGTACCAGCCTCCGTGCGAGCTGCCCGATCGGGGCTTCTGGTTCGCCCCCACCCTCTTCACCGGCGTCTCCCAGAGCCATCGCATCGCCCAGGAGGAGATCTTCGGCCCGGTGCTGTCGATCATGACCTTCCGGACCCCGGCGGAGGCGGTGGAGAAGGCCAACAACACGCCCTACGGCCTGTCCGCGGGCGTCTGGACCACCAAGGGCTCCCGCATCCTGTGGATGGCCGACCGGCTCGCCGCCGGGGTGATCTGGGCCAACACCTACAACAAGTTCGACCCGGCCTCGCCCTTCGGCGGCTACCAGGAGTCCGGGTTCGGCCGGGAGGGCGGGCGACACGGCCTGCTCGCTTACCTGGGAGGGTACTGAAAAATGTCCAGTTGGCCCGATAGTCGGCTACGAAACCCAGGTCAAAGCATCGAGGGCCAACCTCTCCCCGTCTTTTTCAGCACCCTCCTAGGAGGTGGGTCGTGAGCCGGGTGGCGGTCCGCAAGACCCACAAGCTGTACATCGACGGGGACTTCCCGCGCTCCGAGTCGGGCCGGACGTTCCCGGCTCTCGACCACAAGGGCGAGGTGGTCGCCCGGGTGGCGGCCGGCACCCGCAAGGACCTGCGGATGGCGGTCCGGGCCGCCAGGCGGGCCCAGCCGGGATGGGCGGCCCGCACCGGGTATAACCGGGGCCAGATCCTCTACCGGATAGCGGAGATGGTGGAGGACCGGGCCGAGGCCTTCGGAGCGGCCGTGCGCCTCTCCGGGGTCAGCGCCGCCAAGGCCCGGCGGGAGGTCGCCCAGGCCGTCGACCGGCTGGTCTGGTACGCGGGGTGGGCCGACAAGTTCGCCCAGGTGATGGGGAATCTCAACCCGGTGTCCGGACCGTTCTTCAACATCTCCACCCCCGAGCCCACCGGCGTGGTGGGGATCATCGCCGCGGAGCCGTCCCCGCTTCTCGGCCTGGTGTCGCGGGTGGCGCCGGTGATCGTGTCCGGGAACACCACGGTGGCGCTGGCCTCCGAGCGATGGCCCACGCCTTCCATCACGCTGGCCGAGGCGATGGCCACCGCCGACGTTCCCGACGGGGTGGTCAACATCCTCACGGGTCCCAAGGCGGGCATGGTCCCGTACCTGGCCTCCCACCTGGACGTCAACGCCATCGATGCGTTCGGCGCCGAGCCCGCCATGTTGCGGGACATCGAGCAGCAGGCGGCGGCCGGCGTCAAGCGGGTGGTGCGCCCGCCCGGGGGAGAGGTTGACTGGACAGAGGCGCAAAGCCCCTATGCCATAGCCGCCTTCACGGAGATCAAGACCGTCTGGCACCCCAAAGGCCTTTGATCCCAGTTTCCAGTGGGCAGTGGGCAGTGGGCAGTTGGGACTGGAACTAAGTCAGGCTTTCCGAGCCCCCTCTGAGCAGTGGGCAGTGGGGCCTGAGGCTGCGTCGGCCCTTTGAGCCCCTCTGACCTCTGGCCCCCTCATCGTTGGACGACATCGGCAAGCCGTAAGAGGACACCGATCAGAGCAGTGAGGACGATGGCTGCTGTGAGCAGCACGCCAATACCCCATTTTATGAGACCTAGCGTAGTTTCTAGCTTTGTAAGACGTTCGCCTGTCGTTTGGCGACGCTTACTCTCGGCTGGACTGATCCAACTCTCGGACGAGGCCGGTGGTGGGTAACTAGGTGACGGCTGGGAATCAGTCACCTGACCGCTCCGTCGAGGCGAGCCAATCCCACATGGCGCGGTCGTCATAGCCGGAGTAGGAAGCGTTGAGCTTGAACACAGCTCCAGTTACGGACAGATGCGGATCATCATCATTGCGGCCTATCCCCAGCTTCGCGGCAACGTTCTGAGCAAGGGCGTCACTTTCGATCAGGTAGAAACGATCTGATATCTGGAAATGCCGTTGCTCTGGGTAGGCCTCACGAAGCCGCCGGATGGGTTCTTCGGTTTGGTCTCCTGATAGGTGCACAGCGAATACAGCCATTACTAACTCCTTTCAGGCGCGAACGATAGATACGATACGACGTGTGCTTGATCGACCGAAATCATCGACTGGGCTCAGCGAGCGGTACGTCTGTGGTCGGTCGAGACAAGGATGGCCTTGGCGAGATCCTGGGCGAATCGGGAAGGCGCCACTGTGTAGACGGGTAGCGGAGCGGGCTTCTTGACCTTGGCTATGCGCCGGACGACATGTGCTGCTGGGGGGTGCCATCGGTGCTCTCCTTGCGGGGGTACCCCTCCGACTATGGGGTATCTTCGACTATACCGAACAGTTGACGGGTGGAACAGTGGGCCGTTGTCAGTGGGCAGTGGGCAGTGGGGCCTGGGGCTGCGTCGGCCCTTTGAGCCCCCTCTGATGTTGCAGTGCTCCCTGCCGGGCCGTCCGCTCTCGACTGACCACTGACGACTGAACGCCAGTCGAACCATCAAGCCTGACCTCCCGACCACTCCTATACATATATATGGGGTACGAGAGACGGCAGAACCGTGCCTCTCTCCTGCGGATCCCGATATACGCTTGAAGGCATATACTGTTAAGCGTATACTGGTGTGGTATGGCTGAAGAGAAAGGAACCGGAGCGTACACAGACGAAGAGTGGGAAAGGGCATCGGAGCGGGTGCAGGCCATCCGCGAGCAGGCGACGGCCAACCCGGTTGCGGCGGCTGCCGAAGCCCGGAGATACGCAGAGATCACCAACCGCGTCCAAACGCTACGAGCCATCCGGCAAGCTCGGGGGCTGACCCAGCAGCAGATGTCGGCGCAACTGGACATCAGCCAGGCGGAAGTCTCCCGCATGGAGCGGCGGAACAACCTCCACCTCGCTACCTTGGCCCGCTTCATCAGGGCTACCGGTGGGAAACTACGAATCACCGCTGTCTTCGACGGCCAAGAGACCGAGATCAGCATCGGCGACATCCTCCCCGCCGACCCCGACCTGGCTGCGCTGACGTGATCGGTGTGTCCGTGTTGTGTTACGGCCAACCGCGCACGTCTTCGAAACACACTGCCCAGTTCCCGGCCGCCGAGCCGCCGGTCTCCACTGTCCACTGCCCAGAGGCCGGAGTCCGATTCGCGCTGTTCGGCGCCAGGTAAGAGAACGATAAAAATACTTACCGATTAGACCGTATAGTGGCCATTTGATTCTCTAGATTACGGCTCTGCTGACAGGTAAACACCTGCTTTGAGCTATTGCTCGACGTAGTGGTGCTTCCTAGAATGGAAAGCGAAGGGAGAAGGTGAATGGCCCCGCAGCTGGTTGATTGGGGAAGCTTCGTAGGCATGCTGGCTATAGGCGTGGCCATACTCCGGGTCGTCTCGTCGGGGAAAGAGACCAATCGGCGCCTCGACCGCCAGGATGAGCATCTGGCCGGGTTGAGGGCGGATATGAAGGCGGGTCAGGCCGAACTGAGGGAGGGTCAGGTGCGGATCGAGGGCAACATCCTCCGGATTGTGGGTGGTCTCGGCGAGGTCAGGGGCGAGTTGAAGCGAATCGCTCCCAGGGAGAAGGCCGCGGCCGGCGGTTCGTAGATAGTGGCCAGTGGTTCGTGGCCAGTGGCCAGTCCAACCGTTCAAGCGCTGACTCTGCCCTCCCCTTATACATATATACATACACGCACAAGATCCGCTGCGCCGGCCTCTCCTGATCCCTGGTCACTGATCCCTGGTCACTGATCCCTAGTCACTGACCTCTGTTCACCGGCCGCCCTCCGATGAACAACTACCGACTACCGACTAGGTATGTACGCACAAGATCCGCCCCGCCGGTCTCCCCTGATTCCTGGTCACCAGCCGGCAACCACTGACCAGCCGCCGTCACTACCCCCTGTCCACTGGCTCTTGGCTCCTGGCCACTGAATCTTCTCAGCCGCCGAGCCCCCGGTCTCCGCCGAGCTCCCGGTTCTCGCTGGCCACTGACCACTGGCCACTGCCCACTTCCATTCAGCGAGATTCTTCCGAGAGCGCGAAAAAACGCCGTACGACCCGACGGGGCCCGAACCGGGCCGGTTTGGCCGGATGATGGTCTCCCGGTAGCCGTAGGTTCACCGTTCCCGCCATTCCCCGGCCACCTAGGAGGTCTTGCCACCCGCATTCCTGATCCGATGCTCCACCGCCAACCCCCGGCGCCTCCCGTCACAACCCGTGCCCGAGCCTCCCCCAACACTGCCTCCCTACGGCCCTCCACCGCCCGGACCACCGGATTCTTCGGGGAGAAACGAGAAACAAATGCCACCAAAGGCCGTAAAAGTGGCGCGAACCAACTATAATGCCGCCAGGGAACCGAGCCGCCGCCCCACTACCCCAATCGGGTTGACGGGTCGAACCGGGCGCCTGAGTCTGGCGCAGTTCGGAGCCCCACGTAAGCTTGCGTTGCCTGTGAGCCGTAGGTACCGTAACCCGTGACATTGGCTGAACAGGGCCCACCGCGGAGATGCGTCGACTGACGCTTCACATGACAAGCGCGTGGGTGGGCGGCGTGTTATATTGGATGGCTAGCCGAGCCGAAGGTGTTATGTATCCTGCTCGGCGGCTGACAAAGCATACGAAGAAAGGAAGGGAGGGCAGATGCCCCTGATAGCGAGGCAGCGATCGCGGCTGGCCGTGCTGGCTGTGCTGGCCTTGGTGGGTTCGCTTCTTGCCGTTTCTGCGGTGCCTGCGGTCGCCGCGGCGGACGACACGGCGGACGAAAAGGCTATGTATTCGGCCTGCGTGGGTGCCGCCACAGAGGATGCCGGCTTCACTGATATGGACAGCAGCTTTGCCGCTGATGAGGCGAATTGCTTGGCCCACTACGGGATAACTTTGGGAACCGGCAACAGCATGTTCTCGCCCAACATGGGTGTGACCAGGCTGCAGATGGCCAGGTTCCTGAGCCGGGCAGCTGGTCCCGCAGGCATCGACACGATGGGGGTCGAATCCCAGGGGTTGACCGATATCGCGGACATGAGTGAAGAGGCACAGGAAGCTGTCAACACGGTTGCCCATCTGGGCATCATGACGGCGCGCGCGGACGACACGTTCGATCCGGCCGGAATAGTGAGCCGCAGGGACATGGCTGTCCATCTGGCTGCCTTCCTTTCCGCAGCCCTCGTAGGTCCCGGCGGTGTTGACATCGATGACCTCAAGAACGGTCGTGCGAGCGGTGACACGCCGTTCACCGACATTAGCGAGGTCTCGGTCAGCGCCCACAAGGCCATTAGAGACGTCTTCGAGTTGGGCGTGACCACGGGTAAGACCGACACGACCTTCGCGCCGAATGATCCGGTGAGCCGGGAGCAGATGGCAGCGTTCATCACCCGGGCTTTGGCCCACACCAATGCCCGCCCTGCTGGCATCTCCGTACAGGGGGCGACCACGGGCGATACCGAGGAGACCGGCCACGAGCTCCAAATATCGGTCCGTGACGAGAAGCATCAGCCGGAGCCGGACGCACTGGTCGACGTGATCAGCACCTCCGAGCCGGATGAGGCGTTCGATGATGAGGGCGCGTGCGTGAGCAAGAACGTGACCGGTAACTGCACCATCAGTACTGGTGATTACCAGACCGATCCGGATGGCAACACCGACGGTGCCACTGTCACCCTTCCCGATTCGGCTGGCACGCTCACGGTGATGGTGTGGACCGGTGAGGTCGGGGACAAGTTCGACAACGACAGCACCGACTTCGCATCCATCGAGATCGACGCGGCCCTGCCGGCGGACATGATCAAGGTCACCGACGACACGAAGGCGGAATCCGATTTCCTCAAGTTTGGTGACACCGTCACCTACACCTTGCAGGTGGTCAACGAAGAGGGTGATCCGGTTGCGGAGGAAGACCTCGCGGTTACAATTCGCTCGGTCATCACGGATACGACCACTGGGGTTACTCCTGTCCGTGCGAATACCGTTACTAGCGAGGCGGTTCACAAGACGGACGCGGCAGGCCGGATTGAGGTCAGCTTCTCCGAAGACGACCCGGATGGGGATAAGGACAATCAGGATACGGTAACCCTGACCCTGACCCTGACCCGTACCGGCGACCCTGCTCTGGACATCACTGGTGTCAACGACCAAGACACCAGAGACGTCGACGAGGCCGCCAATATTCAGGCGATCTGGTCGGACGCTGACGCAGTGGCCACGAGCCTGACGCTCAGTCAGAGGGTCAAGTACCACGAGACCAATGACGACGGCGTTAGCAATTCGCTGATGGCTACTCTGGTCGACCAGTACGGTGATCCGGTCCGGAGCCAGAAGGTCGCAGTCTGGTCCGACGCTGAAAATCCGGTGACTGGTCCGTCAGAGGGTCTAGGCAGGGGAAGTGCCGCTACGGACACTAGTCCCGCTGGGCCTGGTTCATTAGACGACCCGGCTGATCGGCGCACCACTAGCCGCAAGGGTGTGGCTACCAAGACCTACACCCGATCGGCGACAGCCCCGGACACTGAGACACTCAACGCCCATTACATAAGGATCGTCGGTTGTGACGACGCTGCGAACGCGGATGCTGAGGAGACTTGTTTCCAGGAAGATGGCGTCACGGCGCAAGCTGATGACGTACCCATCCCTGCTGATGAAACCGTCAGCCACTACTGGGCACAACGGGTCGACAGTGATACTGCGTCCGGACCCGTTCTGGTAGCGGACAAGGACAACAACAGCATCGTGATTACTGCCACCGTTGATGGTGTCACCGGCCCGTGGTTGGTGACCTACAAGGCTGGCGATCAGTTCACGGTTGACGGAGGGGCCACCAAGATAGAGGGCTTCGAGAAGGCCCTCAGAGTGGCTGACTCGACCGCCGACCCAGTTGTTGTATCCAACGTCGCGGCCACGATCGGTGATGACGAGGACGACGTCAATACGTTCACCCTCACGACCAGCTAGCCGTCTGCTCCCTTTAGGAGCCCGAGAACACGGAGGGTCCCGGCATACGCCGGGACCCTCCCGCGTCCACCCCCGTTCCTTACCCAGCTCGCCCTATCCCCCGGGCACTTCCTCATGCTTGCGGCCATCGCCCACGGCGCCACCGTTGTGAGCCTTAGGTTGGTCGTACTATCCCGAAGACCTTGGCCGTTGCGCTCCAGCTCGGCGTTCCTTGAGTTACCACGAATGTGGCGGTTTCTCCGTTAGGCTGGGTGGCTAATCCACGGGCAAGGAGCGAGATGCTGATATCGAGGCGTTCACCGTTGGCCGTAGTGGCCCTGCTGTCCCTGGTTGCGACGCTCCTGGCACTGCCGGTGATGCCCGCTGCCGCCACGAACGGAGAGCCGGATGACCTCCCCCTCTACTCGGCGTGCGCGTCCCCCGCCATAGGCTCAGCCGGATTCGAGGATGTTTCGGCGAGAAGTGTGGCCCGGGATGCCATCAACTGCATGGTCCACTACGGGATCATGCCGGGCACCTCTTCGACGATGTTTGAGCCTGACCTGGGGGTGACCCGCCAGGAGATGGCTCTGATTCTCATCCGGGCGGCCGGCCCCGCCGGTATCGACATACCCCGAGCGCGGGACCAGGGCTTCGACGACATAGGCCATCTGCCCGCGAACGTTCGGGACTCCATCAACCAGTTGGCCCAGCTGGATATCACCCACGGCACCACGGACACGACCTACACGCCTGAGCGGGTGGTCAACCGCCGCGAGATGGCCCAGTTCTTCACCCGCTTCCTGAGGGAGGCGCCGGTGGGCGAGGGAGGCGTGGACGTCGAATCGGTCATACCCGATGACCGGGTGTTCACCGATATCGAAGAACTTCCCCACGATCCCTATAGCGCCATCCGGCTGATATACGAGCTAGGGGTGACCGAGGGCACCACCACCACCACCTACAGCCCCACCGACCCGGTGACGCGGGCGCAGATGGCGCTGTTCGTCAGCCGCATGCTGGCCCACACCAACGCCCGCCCGGCCGGCATCACCATGCAGGTGGAGGACACCTCGGTCACCGCCGATGACACGGTCGACATAGTGGTGTCGCTGCGGGATGAGAACCACGACCCGATGGTTGACGCCTCGATCGACCTCTTCTACGTAGCCGAAGGCGATACAGGTTTCGTCTCGAACGGCAGGTGCAGCAGCAAGGCGATTATCGAGGCGGGTGACAGCCGGTGCACCGTCGACCTTGGTGATGAGATCACCGACGGCGACGGGAACCTGTTCTACACGATGGAGATTCCCGAGAGCCTTACGGTGTACGCCTGGACCGGCGACCGCAACGACAGCTTTGACATCGACAGTACCGACCACGCCACTCTCGAGCTCAGCGTGTCCAAGACCCCGGACGGATTCCTGCTCACTGACGACATGCCCGAGGGTGCCCTGCGGCTCCCCTTCGGGGACACCGTCACCTTCACCTTCCAGGTGGTGGACGAGGACGACAACCCGGTAGCCGTGGAGGACGCTGAGATCCGTATCCTGACCGTGGAGGAGAACGACGGCCGCCAGATCCGCGATCGGACCAGGACCTACCCCACCGACTCCTCGGGCCGGGTGGAGCTCACGTTCCGGCTCACCGACCCCGACTCGGACAGCAACGATCCCCACGGAGAGCTCAACCTCGAGGTGCTGCGGCATGACTACCGGAGGATGACGGACAAGAGCACGGTGGAGATCAACACCCCCAGCAAGCGTTTGCGGTGGTCGGACGACGATGCCGATCCCACCACCGTGCTGCTCGAACAGAGTTTGGATTACAGCACGGCTTCGGACACGGGTCGCAACCGGGTGACCGCCACCCTGCTCGACCAGTACGGCGATCCGGTGCGGGGCACTCGGATCCACTTCACATCCACCGACGAGGATGGCCTGCATCAGAAGCCGGGTGGCGATGCCCTGAACGCCTATCGGAAGACCACCAGCCGCCGGGGAGTGGCGACGGTCACCTACACCCGCAACTCGGACGACTCGCGGACAGAGGAGATCACCGCTCTAGCCGAAGGCTGCACCACCTGCCTGGAGACGATCAAGCATTACTGGGTCGACGACGACCCGGAAAACCTGACCATACTCGGTGGCAGAGTCCTCCACTACGACGCCGATCAGGAAACGTTGATCATTGAGGACGTCAATGCCAGCAGCGAACTGTACGCGATCTACTTCGACGCCGAGGACCAATTCAACGACGGGCTCCCCGACGATCCCAGCACGAAGGTGCCGATCAGCTACCGGGCCTTCAAGGAAGCCCTGGCCAAGGAAGAGGAAGAGAGAACTAGCAGCGACTACAACATCGACGTCGTGGTCGAAGGCTCCGACCCCGATGACGTGAACCGCTTCACGCTGTAACAGCCTCTACGCCACCCCACCCACCCAGGTGCGGGGAGCCCCCCCGGCTCCCCGCACCCTCTCCCTTCGCCACGCCGAACCTAAGGTCAAGACGTCTCCCTTGCGAGCCTTAGGTTGAGGACACGCGACGCATCTCTGCGGACCTTAGGTGGCGAGCTGCAGCTTGCTCCGAGCCTGAGGTTCGCACGAAACCGCTGGATGGTGCTGTGGGTAGCCGCCTACCATGTTCCCAAGCACGAGGAGAGGAGTAACCCCGTGAGTTTCCGGGTGTTCCCGTCGGTGCCGACCGTTGGTCGTGGATCGATAGTAGGCCTCCCCGGAAGGGGAGAGGCGGGTCGCCGCAATTGGTGGATACCGCTGGCCGTCCTGGCGCTCTTGGGTTCCCTCCTGGTCGCCCCCGCCCCACCGGCCTTGGGCGTAGAGGGTGGTCCGGACCACCTTGCTCGGCTCTCGGCCTGCGTGGGCGCCGCTCTCGAGCCGGCGGGCTTCCACGACACGGAGGGCAGCTTCGCCGAGGATGCGGCCGACTGCCTCGCCCACTACGAGATCACCTTGGGGACCAACGCCGAGATGGGGCTGTTTTCGCCCGGCCAAACCGTGACCCGCCTCCAGATGGCCCTGTTCCTGACGCGGGCGGCCGGTCCGGCCGGGGTCGATCTACCCGAAATCTCCGATCAGGGCTTCACCGACCTCGATGTCGGGTCCGCCAGCCAGAACGCCATCAACCAGATGGTCGGCCTCGGAATAATTGAAGGGATCTCGTCCACCACCTTCGACCCGCACGGCCCGGTTGCCCGCAGCGATATGGCGCGGTGGCTGGCCCGGTTCCTCAGCAAAGCCCCCACCGGCCCGGGAGGCACGGACATCGATGACATCGAACCCGACGAAGATCACTTCACGGACGTGTCCTCGGTCGACTTCAGGACCCGCGCCGCCATCCGCAAGATCTACGAGATGGGGGTGACCCAGGGGACGTCGGCCTTCAACTTCTCGCCCGACAGGGAAGTGAATCGGGGGCAGATGGCCGTGTTCATAAGCCGGATGCTGGCCCATACCCATGCCCGCCCGGCCGGGTTGACCGTCCAGGCCGCCGAGCCGGCGCTCTCCGGGGACAAGGACATCACCGTGTCGGTCTCCTACCGGGACGAGAACCATGAGCCCCGGTCTGGCAGGCTCGTGGACGTTTTCACCTCCACCAACCCCGAAGAGGCCTTCGACGACACCGGCCGTTGCACGAGCCATGTCTCGCCCACCGGGCTCGGGCGGGCCTGCGTGATGGATAGCTCCGACCACCTCACGAGCCCGGCCGGGTACGTGCGGATCGATCTGGACCTAGCGTCGGATACGGGAGCGCTCCGGGTCTGGGCTTGGCGAGGTCCCAACGGCACGTTGTACGACAACAATGCCCGCACGGCCTCGGTCCTCGATGTCAGGACCCTCGGCATCCCCACTGCCCTGGAAGTCAGCGACGACATGCCGGCCACCGCCCGGAAGCTCCGCCTCGGCGACACGGTGACGTTCACCTTCCGGCTGGTCGACGCCAATGGCGACCCGGTACCCAAGCCAGGTGTGGAGTTCAGCCTCGGTGTGGAGCGGTGGTTGAACGGGCGCAGCTTCCGGCACGACACCATCACCAAGGAGACCGGCCCGAAAGGCTCGTTCGAGATGGAGTTCCGTCACACCGATCAGGACACTGATGAGTTGGGTGACACCGCCCAACTGGACCTCGATGTCCTGGACAGCGGCATGCTGGAGGTGAGGGACCTGACCACCGTGGGGATGCTGACCAATGACGGCAACAGCGATGACCGGCTGCTCGACTGGTCTGACGCGGAGCCGGTGATCACCTCCCTCAGGCTGACCGTGCCCGACATATACCTGATGGCCTCCTCGGATGGCTTCGGGGCGCGCAACAGAGCGCGGGCGACCCTCACCGATCAGTACGGGTCGGGAGTGGGCAGTCGCGAGACCATCAGGTTCGAGTCCACCGACCCCTCCGTAATGCCCAACGGCACCGACCGCACCACCAACGTGGGGGGCGTGGCCACCCTCGAGTACCGGCGGGACTCCGATTCCGGCGCCGCCGAGTGGATCACCGCCCGGCACGGCTCGCACAAGGCCACGGCCCGCCAGTTCTGGGCCGGTCGGATCCCCGCCGGCACCAGCGGCTCGGGGGTGGTGGCAGTGATCGATCCCGCCAACAACCGCGCCGTGGTAGTGGCCGGCGAAGACGTCTGGCTAGTGGAGTACAGCACCGCCGACCGCCTACAGATCGGCAGCGAGCGGGTCCGCATCCTCACCTTCAAGGAAGCCCTGACCGTAGGCGACAAGCTCGCCTTCGAGACCCCCTCAACCGGCGAGGGCCCCAACACCTACACCCTCACCAACACCTAACCCCCCAGGGCCGCGCCGGCAAGCGCGGCCCTGGGAAGGGTCTAGTCAACCCCACCAGCCGCCCTTACAGTTCCGGGAGATTCAGCGAGAGGAGCAATCAGTGTCCATCGGGCGGCATAGGCCGCTTACATGGCCGCTACGCGTCTTGAAGTCGGGCTAGCGAACGTCCGATATGACGATGGAACGCCACACTCCCGGTTGAACTAGTCCACAGGGTTTCCGGCACGGGTTCGGCCTGGGGGGGTAACAGCATCTCAACTAGCTGCCGTTGTTCGGTAGTCAGGCTGTACTTCTCGCAAATCTGGTCGAAGGGCCACTGCCGAGTGGGGTTGATGACTTCAAGGCCGATGATCGCTCCCTGGTCGTCGACGTCCACAAGTGTGCCTTCGTCGATGACATGGGTTTCCGCTGCGATTGCCGGGGCGAATCCCACGTACAAGGCGTCCGCCTGCAGATCGTAGGAGAAGTACATCCTTCAGTCTCCGTTCTTCCACGCAGCCGTGATGACCACTGAATGGTCGGTGGCGGGAACACATACCCGCAACCGACGTCCTCCTTCTGTAATCCCTTCGATCCAAACTGTGCCTGGTTCTCCGGGCTTTGTGGGACCTGTCTGGTGTCGTAGAGCGACTTCGACGTCTCTAACTGTAATGTTTCTAAGCGCCGTACGCTGTATCGCGTGATGGGTAAATCTCAAACTCACGCAACACATCGTAGTAGTCGTGACTCCATCGATCCGAATCAAGGTTATGTCCGTTAGGCGGTTAGCTGAGTCGTGATCCTGTTGACTTCACGTATGTAGTAGTCAGCCCAGCCAGAGCCAGAACGCGCACGACAACAGTGCCGGCAAGGCCTCGGTCGTCGATGTCGGGACGGCCCGCATCCTCACCACCCTGGAGGTCAGCGACAACATGCCGACCACCGCCCAAAAGACTCTGCCTCGACAACACGGTGACGTTCGCATTCCGGCTGGCCGACGCCAACGGCGACCCGGTGCCCGAGCCGGGCGTGGAGTTCAGCCTCGGTGTGGAGCGGTTGGTGAACGCGCACAGCTTCGGCTATGACACCGTCACCAAGGAGACCGGTGGGGAAGGCTCGTTCGAGATCATGTTCCGCCACACGGATCAGGACGACGAGGAATTGGGCGACACCGCCCAACTGGACCTCGATGTCCTGGACAGCGGCATGCTGGAGGTGACGGACCTGACCACTGTGGGGATGCTGACCGATGACGGCAACAGCGATGACCGGTTGCTCGACTGGTCAGACGAAAAGGGAGTGATCACCTCCCTCAGGCTGACCGTGCCCGAAATATACGTGGTGGCCTCCTCGGAGGGCTTCGGGGCGCGCAACAGAGCGCGGGCGACCCTCACGGATCAGTACGGGTCGGGAGTCGGTAGTCGCGAGACCATCAGGTTCGAGTCCACCGACCCCTCCGTGACGCCGAACGGCACCAACCGCACCACCAATGTGGGGGGCGTGGCCGCCCTCGCCTACCGGCGGGATTCCGATTCCGGCGCCGCCGAGTTGATC